>Ga0105047_10000115_pt1 | contig 109036 bp, 90 predicted proteins | sample MAT04_FD_78384 | JGI IMG/M metagenome (GOLD analysis project Ga0105047, IMG submission 78384) | Freshwater microbial communities from Lake Fryxell liftoff mats and glacier meltwater in Antarctica - MAT-04 (megahit assembly) | ecosystem: Environmental > Aquatic > Freshwater > Ice > Liftoff... | reverse complement strand
CCGCGTGCGAACTGGCGTGCCGTCGTACCGCTCGCGAACCAACTCGGCCACCCGTTCCGGCAGCGTCTTCGGCATCCCCAGATCGGTGTAGGTGAAAGTATGGTTGTGCGAAGTCGTCCTCCGAACTATCCCAGACCATCTCAAACTCGATGGAGCCATCTTTAAGCGTCCCGACAACTGCCTTCCATCCGGCATTTCCGCGCGTGGTGACGTTCGCTTCGCCAGCCTCCAGGTTAAGGGTCACGTCCTTTACGTTCTTGATCTCGACCCACACGGGCACGGCGTAGGTGCCGGTGTTCCTATACAGCTTGGCATCAAGTCCAAGTTTCACGCTCAAAGGTCACCTCGCTCCTACTGAAGTGAAAAGGCCCCGGCGGCCGGACCGCCCAGCCGCCGGGCGCGACGAACCGACAGGATTACTTCTTCTGCAGGTCCGTCGGCTTCTTGTCCTGCTTCTCGATCAACGACTGCACCAACTCGCTGAGTTGCTCGAACATGGCGTCGTCCAGCAGGAGCGGTTTGCCCGCAGCCTGGCGGCGCGAGCGGACGAACCGCACGCCCCACACGGCCAACGTGACGACCGCGGGAATGCTGAATCCGGTCGAGATGAGCGTCAAAATCGACGACCAAGGCAGATCGCTGATTCCTACGGCGCGGCGCTCGGTCTGGACGTAGGGCAGCAGCCGCCCCGAGATCTTGTCCTCGATCCGGCCATCAGCGGTGAACAGCACCACGGGGAGTTCATCCCGGCGCACCGGAAACTTGTCCTTGGCGTGGGCAAAGTCCATGAAGCGAACTTTGAAGTTCTTGCCGCGCTCCCGGCGAAGACCTTCAAGGATGCCTTTGATGCGACCGTCATTGGCCATATCGAGGCCATCGTTGGCGTCCGTGACCACGATCGCTTCCGGGTAGCCCGACGAAGGCGACTCATCGTCCGGCGCGACCGGCTTGGGTTGCGGAACCGGGATGGGCGCCGGCTCGGGCGGAATCTTCAAGACATCGAGCGGATCGACGACAGGGGGAATGGGCAACGGCGCGAGCGGATCTTCCTTCGGATTTGGCTGCCAGGGCGGGTTGATCCCGTACGCACCCTCGGCCAACCGATGGCCCCGTTCGACCGGCTGCGGCCGGACCTTCGACACATAGAGCCGGATGGCCGAGGTGATGTCCCTTGCCAATTTTTCGGGGCTGCCCCCATAGGCCGCCTGATAGACCACTGCGCCGGGATCGCCGTAACGGCCATTCCGGGGAGGCTGCACCAGAATCGTGGGGAAGGTGGTCACCTTGATGGCCGTGAACCGCCAGGCCTGGCTCTTATCCTCGCGCTGGTAGACGTTGTAGTGCGACCAACTCTGCTTCGGATCGGCCGGATTCGCCAGGGCACGGAGCCACGGGTCCGACTGGAACTCCCGCTTGAGCCGCTCGCAGGCCGGGCAGCCCTTCATCGAAAGAACCGTGATGAACCACTTGTCGGCATCCGAGGCCGGCGGACCCATTGCCTCCACATAGAAGTCGGTCGTATCGGCCCGAAAGCCGTCGCCGACATACTGGACGACGTTCCCCAGGCGACGGACTTCGTTCTGATCGACGACGAACGAATTCTGGGGCGCCTGTCCCCAGGCGGTGACGCCCACCGCGAGCCAGATCACGCTCAAAAACCACGCATTACGCATAGCATCCTCCCAAGGTTGAAGAATGGAGAGTCAAGAAAGCAGGCCGACTACCACCAGCGAACGTAGCGCGGGCGGACCGGATGAGGCGGGTAGTCGAGGACCACCACCCACTGGCCGCTGGCCAGATGCAACCGCCGAAAGGCGGCTTCATCGTAGGTGTCGATCCGCTCGGGCGAGTTGTTGTTGCACACATACCACTTGCCCTGGCGCGGGTCGTAGCCCATCAGGGTCTGGAAGTGATTCGTGCCGGCTCCGATGGCTGCGCCACGGCCGGTGCTGGTCGCCCACTTCATCCAATCGAATGTGGACTGTCCCGTGACGTTGTAGGCGCGGATGCCTCGGCGCTCGCAGTAGCCGGCCACGCGACTGGGCCCCGAGCCGCCTCGCTCGGCGCGCCCATACTCCGTGTCCCACAGGAGGGTGGCAGCGGCGGGTACATCTTGGTCGGCGCCGCACATGCCGATGCTGCACTGCACGCAGCTCCCGTCCGGGTTGCGGTACCAATTGCGAATCTCGGCAGGCAGGTCCACCGCCATCGGATCGGCGACCCGCTGCGCTTGCGCCATCTGCCCCGCGAGCGTCACCATCACCGCGACCATCCACGCAAGCATGCTCTTCATAAGCAGATCCCCTTTCTAACGAACGGAATTGGCCCATAGACGGGGCAGTCGGCTTTGCATCTTCATGAGCGCCGGCCCCATGAACGGTCGCTTCGGATAGACTTCCCGCTTGTAGGGTCCGCCGAACTCGTGGGCCTTGCCTGCCGTTCCCACGATGTTCACGTCCGGACCCACCACCACAGTTCCCCGTCCCTTCTCGACCTTGTAGAGAATTGCCCGCCTCAGCTGCCCTTTGCGGGTGCTGGGAGGTGTTTCCTCGGGCGACGCCTTCTTCCGCTTGCGGATCGAACGCCTGGCTACCAGTCGAACGGCCGCACCCGCATGCCCCAGATTCTTGAACGTGGCCTGCCCTACGCGATCCAGCACCGTCTTGGGTTGCACTCGGATCGAGACATTGACGCGGATCATCCCTGCGCCGCGCGAAAGACTTTGAACGTGAACGTCAAAACGCTGGTGAACTGCCTGAACTCTTCCAGATGCTCCACGGCATAGACCGGCACGTTCTCGGTCTTGGACCAAGCCGCCGTCGGGTAGTCGCCCAGCCGACGAAACTGGAAGCGGTCAGCGATCTCTTCCACCAGGGACACGAGAGGATCAATCTCCTCGGGCGTTTCGACTGCCACCTTCTTCTGCACGGCTACGTCGATCGCATACTCGTTCTGGCTGGTGTCCCGCGACAGGCCCGTGGTCACGAGCCCCTTGGGAACGACCGTCACACGCAACACGGCCATGTCCGGCAGTTCGAACATCGGCAGGTACTGGCGCTCGGCGGTGAATGGCATCGAGAACGGCGCTTCGTTGAGTCGCCCCTTCACTGCCTCCGCAATCTCGTCAATCGTGGCCATCTGGTTCCCCGTTAGGTGAAGATGCGATACACAACCCCTTCGCCCACGACACTAACCTTCAGATACACCTTGCTCGCGTCATCGATCTGAATCACGATCCCCGCCCGATCGGTAGGCATGAGCGGCATGTTCTGGTTGCCACTGTCCCCCACGAACACGGGGGCCGTGTTCTGTGGGTTGCCGTTGGCATCCAGCCGAGGTCCAAGCCACACAAACTTGCAAAGCGTGCTGGCGTTGACGAGTTTCCGTGCTGCCGCGATCGTAGCCACAGTCTTGGTCCCGCCAGCGAACGAGCTCGGCGGCGCGAACAGGACTAAGATCGCCCCGGTGGCCGAGTCGATCTCCACCGAGGCGCTTTGAATCCAGATGCGAGTCATGGCGGGACCACCGTCTCCACATGCTTGGTGTGAATTCGCAGCGTCTTGCGGTACGGGTCGGAATAGCGGTAGTGCGGCTGTCGACCGGGAGCCATCACCTCGTAAACAAAGACCCTGCTCCCCTCCGTCTCACGAATCCGATCCCCGCGGTTAGGAAGGATCGCCACATCCTCGAATGTCAGGTCTGCTGCGAGGATCAGATAGTCGCGAGACTCCGTCCTCTCCAGCACGCCCGTGCCACCGTCTGTTTCGAAGACCGTCTTGCCGATCGTGGCCCGGACTCCGGCTTGCGCCAGCCCGCGCTGATAGGTCACCAGGCGGGTCGCGTGCCGCGTCCGTTGGTCTTCCAACCAATCGGACCCGTGCCGGAGCAGATCGGACATGGCGAACTACCCTATTGGCTAAGGCGGACGCGGACCGTGGGGTCTGAGTCGGCCGCGGCTTTGATCGTCTTGCCGATTCGCTTGTTGCCAGCGGCAGAGGTGGTCGCCAGGGACAACCCGGCATCCCAGTAGACTTCCAGTCCGACGCCAATCGCTGAGCCGAAGCTCGTGGCCTTTGGGAAGTCGAAAACTCCGGCCACGGCCAGAGCGCCCGGGCGGCCGGCCGGGATCTCAACCTTGGCAACTCCCACCAACTCGCCTTGCACGACAACCGCGCCGGTGGCGACCGTCGCCGCCGGTGTGTAGTCGATCGTGTTACCTTCTCGAACGAACGTGGCTTGAGGCATTGCGAACACTCCGGGCCAGGTGCCTTATGGATGGAACAATGGGCGATGCGATTACACTTCACCCTTGGCCCGCACGCCGCCCCGCGGGTCTTGCAGGCTCGCGCCGAAATCGTGATAGCCCCGCATCTGGACGCCCAACACGTTGAAATCGGCCTCCGCCGTTTCGATGGTCGGAGCTTCCTGGCCGTTGAGAAACGCGACCTCGATCACGGGCAGATCGTTTGGTTCGGACAGGAGGTACCAGGCCTTCGCCGAGTTGCCGGGGTACACGGCGTTCGCCAGATACCGGCTCACTTCGACGCGGAACTTCCCCTGGTGGGGATTGGCAACGGGGAACTTGGCGTTGGCCGTCGTATCCCGCAGTTCGAGGGACTTGAAGAGCTGTGAGCCCATGGCCGAGAGGGCCGTGGGCACTAGCAGGATCGCCGGCATGATGCCGATCGGCTTGCCGTCCCCGTCCACCTGGTCCATGAAGGCGACTTCCGCCTTCGTCAGGCCGTCGATGGTCAGCGCCGTGTCGGCGCCCGCGAGGAAGTTCTTGTTCCCTACCGTGAAGAAGCCGCTGTTGGCCAGGAAGATGGTCCAGAAGACGTCGTTGATCTTGAGGCCGGACCCCCGGCCCAACTTACGAGGCACGGTGGTGATCGCGCCCAGGTCGTCGTTGATGATGTCGCGGCGGTCGAGCGAGAGCATCAGGCCGTAGGTGTCGGCCTTGTTGGTGTACTGCTCGCTGCCGAGCGTCCCGTGCTTCAGCTCGCCTCCGGGAGCAACCAGCTCGTATTGATCCTTGCCGATCAGGCGGTAGCTCGTGACCGTCTTGAAGTCGCTGACGTTCCGCACCGCGCAGATGTTCCGCCAGGTCCGCTCCACGCTGAAGAAGCCTTCGTGCAGGAACTTGTTGGCCACGTTCGACAGGATGCCGCCGATGTCGACGGTCGAGAAGCCGGCCTCGATCCCGCGGCCAAAGGCGAATCGCAGCACGGCGCGGCTGTCGCGGAAGCTGCGGCCCGTGTAGCCGTTGGCCCAGGCCGCTTCGAGCAGCAGCTCCTGCAAACCGATTCCGCCGCGGAACCGGCGCGACGCCAGGTCCAGCGCCTGCGGTTCATAGGCCGCCTCGAGGTTGGCCAAGCCGGCCGTGAGCAGGCAGGCCGCTTCGAGGACCGCGCCGTTGACCGTGTTGTCCGCAACATGCACGGCCGGAGCAGCGGGCCGGGTGATCCGCAGCACTTCGAGTTCCGTGCGCTGCTCGTTCCAGCCCTCACGGATCGCCTGGGCTTCCAGCCGCGGCGCCCGGCCGGCGCAGATGCGACGTACGGCGTCGATCCGCTCGGTTTCCGCTGCGGCCTGGGCGCGCAATTCCTCGACGGCCTGCGCGCTCGGGGCGGAAGGCGGCGGCGGCGGAGGGGCCGGGGGCGGAGCAATGGGACTAGCGGGCGGGGCGGGGTTCGGCTCGTCCATGATGGGTTCTCCGGAAGAAGGGTTCACGCCTGCGGCCACGCTGGCGCTCGTAGAGCCGTCGGCCCCGAGGTCGACGAAGCTGATTTCACCGAGCGTCGCCTTGCGGACGACGTTCAACGGGCCGCTGTACTCGCGACCATTGACCATGGCCTTCTGGCTTTCCTTGAGGAACTCAAACTCCTCAACGCTAGCGCCGACGGAGGCCTGCCAGGGAAAGCCATTCTTCGAACTGACGACGACCTCGCGGGCCGCCGCCGTATCGCGGGACACCAATCCGCCCGCGACGAGTTGCCCCTGTTCGATGCGGATGTTATCGGTGTGCCCCACGCCCGACAGCGGGTCGTGCCCGAACCGGATCGGCCGGGCCTGCGAGGGGATCGCCAGGCCTGCCAGATCGAGGATCACGGGATGGCGCCAGCCGGCGATTCGCATGGGGGCGCCGGTGTAGGCGACCATGCGGAACCGCGGCAGGCCCGCAGGCTGCGCACCTTCCACCGCCGCATCGATGTCGATGACGGCGGAGGCGAGGAGGCTCAGCGTGGCGGGAAGGCGGCGCGTGTCAGGCGTCGTCGGCTGGGGCGTCGTTGAGGGCTTCATTCGGTTGTTCCGTAAGGGGGGGCGAGGGTGTGGAAAGTGGCTGCGCCAGCGGCAATCCGAGTTCGCTCATCAGCGCCATTTCCTTGGCGCGCTGGCGCAGCTGTGCCTCCCAGTCCTGACCGCGCCGCGCGTACTCATCGGCGAGCGTGGTGGTATGGTTGGCCAAGCGAACGCCCTGAGCATTCGCCTCTTTGAGAGGGTCCACATGCTCATGGCCGTCCCAGAACCACTGATGTTGCCAGTCGGCGATGGGTCCAACGCCGGCGGGCAAGAGGCCGGGAATCAGCACCGCCTCGTCGAACCAGGCGGCGAGCACTCGATCCAGGACGACGCACTCCAGGTGCGACTGTTCGACTCGTATGGATTTGTAATAGGTCTGGTGATCGAGCCTTCCGGACGCGTAGTTGTAACCCGCGCTGTTTCCGGCGGCGATATTGAACGGCATATTCAAGCAGCGAGCGATTTCATTGAGGATTTCGTGCTTGAACTCCGCATAGGTGGTGGCAGGTTGCTGGGCCTCCATCTGGCTCATCTTCCAGCCGCCCGGCATCGTCAGCAGGGCTCGCTTCTCCAGTTCGATGGGCTCAAACGGTTCGGCAGCGTCTGCTTCGCCGTTAGCCGGCGCATCCGTGTAGAGGATGCCGGCGAAGTCGGCAGCCGTTTCGGCGGCGGCCAGCACGGCCAGCGTGAACCGACGCAGTTGCGCAAAGAGAGGGAGCGCCGGCATGATGTCGGGAATGCCGCGGGCTTGCCCAGGGCGGTCGCAGCGATACCAGTGAATGACGCTCGAGGCGGGCAGCTGGTCGTACTCGCGGTTGAGTCCCGTGCCGATGTCGCCCGGATGCCGCCGCAAGACGTGGTACTCCACGGGGTTGCCGGCCCCGTCGAACACGATGCCGTCGACGTTGTTGCCCGAGAGAGCGTCGAGGCTGGGTGTGCAGACCTGCTCCGCCTCGATGAGCCGCAGATCGAGCTGGATCGCAGTCGACAGTCGGGGATTGCTGGTCAGGACGGCAAAGGCCTCGCCATCGGTGGCGCGGGCCATCCGCATCGTCCGCAGGATGGCCGGCAGACCAACGGCCTTGGACCAACGCGAGAACTCGATCTCAATGCGGCGATTCGCTTCAGCGTCCGAAGTCATGACCTGCACTCGCGGCCCATTTCCCACAGCATCGTGGGCCAAAGTCAGAATCATTCCGCGGCAATACGAGTTATTTGCCGATTCGGCCCTGGCCCGGTTCCGCAGGATGCGTCGCACTGCGGGGCTGTTGGCGCTATTGGCCGACAGACCATCCGCGTGCGCCCAGTGCCGACGATTGTCATCGTTGGTCACGGCGGCGTCGTATCGCGCCCGCACCGAACGGACGGCGCGAGAGGCGCTCGTCCGAGCGGGATTGGCGGCGAACAGGTTGGCGAGCCAGTGAAACACGATTACTCGGCTCCAGGGGGAACGAGCTTGTTGAAACGCAGGCCCCGACGCTTTGCCTTGACCGCGTCCTTCGAGGCCAGGTACTTGTCGGCCGCGATTTGGTCGACAAGCTTGTGCTGCTCTACCGAGCCCGAATCGCCGGTGGCCTTCACGGGGCCTTGGGCGTTCTCGTGGATCGTGTCGTCGAGGTTGTCAGCCATGCAGAAGCCACATCCGGTAACCAACAGAGCGGGGATGTGGGATACTTATGCCCGCGCAACCGCGGTTGTCCGCGCTGCTGACGGAATTCCAGATGGGTGTGCGGCGGCCTACCGCTTGGAAATTGCTTGCCAAGCCTCAGATGGATCAGGAAAATAGGACTTTCTCCCACCCTCCACGCGAGGATATATGGCATCGACGCCTGCGAATCCCAACACGAAGGTTCTGATTGGCGCGGCAGTCGTCCTGGTGGTCGGCGTCGGGGGGATCTTGGCCTACAAGGGCTACTTCAGCCCGTCCCGCGACTCGCTCCGCAACGAGAGCCGCTTCACCAAGTTCGCCGAGAAGGCGGCCGAAACCCCCTGGCAGGCCGAGGCTCCCACGGCTCTGGCTGCGCAGGTGAAGTTCCGGATCGAACGGGACATGAAGATGTTCAATGACAAGCGGTTCGACGCCTTCAAAGCCCGGTTTGGGAGCTCAGAACGGATGCATAAGCAGGGCAAACAGTCGAATACCCAATACCAGGCCTCGCTGGTGGCCCTGGGGAATGAATTGGGATACTTGGAAATGGAACTCGCCCCGAATTCCGGTGCCGGCAACGGAGAAAATCCGAAGGGGTCTGGGGGGCCGGGCAAGGTTCCAGAAGGCAATTCCGCGCCGGGCAAGAAGGGCCTGGGCGGCTGAGTTCGCCGGAACGACGCCCTATCGGCGACGGCCCCGCTGCATTTCCGAGAAGCTGACGCGGCCCCGCTTCGCTGAGCCAGCGCCCGAGGTTCCTTCCAGAACGACCCCCTGGATAGATGCGGCTACGGCGCAGCCGACAAGACCATCGAACCAGTGGTTGTCCCCGCGCTCCGGACGCATCTTCCATTCGTCGACCGTCCGTCCCCGGCCCTCGGTGCGGACGCGATATTCGGCCGTCAGATGCTCGGCCAGCAGACGATGCTGGTCGACGCTGTCGCCAAACAGAGACAGGCAACCACGGTCGCCCATCGCTACCCCCAAACGGGCGTGCACGAAGGTCTTCCAATAGTTGGTGTCATACACCGTGTGCCTCACCGATCGCTTGCCTGCCACATTGGGCATCCGCCAGTTGTGCCCCACGCGATCACCTGGCCGGCGTTTGTACTCGGAGAAAGGCTGACTGGACGCGCCGACGAATCGCCCATGGCTGGGGATGACGATCCCGGCGTGCGCCGATTGCCGGCAGAACTGGTAAACCACGTCCGTGCTCGAACCCCAGTTGGCGTCGATCAAACAGCGTTCGATGCGCAGCATGGCCCCGTCATCTCGCCGCCATTCTCGGCTCAAGTATGCGGCCGTGAGACGCTCGAGTCCGGCATAGATCGAGCCTTCCAGCCCGCTGGCTTTGGTCGCGAGCGCCAGCGTGTGGCGGGCGTCTCGGAGCGTGAAGTAGGGACGCTGCTGGTCAGGGTAGGCGCCATAGTCGATGACGTACCCCGTGAAGTCGTCCTCCCAGGCTGCCACGACGAAGAACAACAGCGTCGCTTGGACATCGATGAACATCGTGAGGTGGTTGCAGCCGATCGGGGCGACGCCTCGCGCGATGCGGTTGGTCTTAGCTGCGATCTGGTCGGCGGTGAGTTCGTCATCCTGAGCGGTCGTAGCAGGAAGCGGTTCATTCTGGTATTCCGCGAAGAACGCTGCCTCGTCCTGCAGCTTGAGGTTCATCGCGTGCTGGATCGCCGAAAGCTCGTCGTAGTTATACCGCTCAGGCCAGGCGATCGTGGCGCCGGCGTCCATGGCCTCTTGATCGGCGGCATAGAACTCGGTAGCCAGGCGGATGTCACCGTGGGTGCGCAGGCTTTCCCCCCGCAACTCGCCATAGCGTTGCCACTTCTTTTCGTCGGCTGGGAAAGCGTAAACCATCTTCGTCCGCTCGCCATTCCATTCGGGGTGTTTTTCACGCGACAGGATGTTGTCCGCCATGTCGCTGGGCCGGATCACGGTGCAGGGCATGATGCCGGAGATCTTCTGGCCGGGACCGGCCAGGCCCAGGATGGCGCCAGCGAGAATCCCTTCCCGGGTGGCGCACTGCGAAAGCGAGCGGGCCGATTCGTCGGTTTGTGGGTCATCCAAAACGACGAGGGAAGGCCGCACCGTATGTCCGTCAGCCCGTTTGTACTTCATGCCGCGGATGCGCCCGGTAATTCCCGCCACCTTGATGATCGCTCCGCTGGCCACGCTGCCTGGCATGGTTGGCAGTACGATCTCGCGGGCGGTCCATCCGATGTGGGTCCGCTCGCCCTTGTAGAGCTGACCGTTGCAGCGGTTGGCGATCCCGTCGAGGCACTGGATAGGGTAGACGACCTCGGGAAAGTCCTCCAGCAAAAGGTCGTTGCCATCGAGCTCCATCTTGATCGATTCGAGCATGTCCATGGCGTGCCCTTCGTCGCTGCCAATTAGGCACACGAAGTCCCGGTGCCCGTAGAGCACGGCCCAGATGCAGGCGCACTCACAGACGGTCGTTTTTCCCGATCCGCGAGGCATGGCCATCGCGAATAGTCCGCCCCGCAGCACGGCCTGTTCGATCTTGGCGATGACCTTCAAATGGTCGGGCGACCACGGAAGGTGAAAGGTGAGCGGAAAGTACGAATCGCAGAAGAACCTAAAATCGGAGGCGGCTTGCGACTTCCGTTCAGGATTCACCACGTCAGGCAGATCACCGATGTCGCGCCCCGCGATGGCAATCGCCACGTTGCGCGCCCGTGCCCGGCTTTTTAGCTTCTCGTAGGGGTCGCCAACGGGTCCAGCCTTCGGCGCGTGACGCAATTCCACAAGCCAGGCCGTGTAACGCAACAGGTCGACGTGGCGGGCATCACCGATCCGCATGCCGGCGCGCGTGCGGTGGCGATGCAGTTGCCGCTCGTTGATCACCTCGCCCAGCGGGGTCGAGTTGAGCAATCGACACAGCTCGCTCGGTCGAAGTTTGCGGGGATCAGTCGCCATGCTGCTCTCCCGCGCCACGTCCCATTTCCTTCGCCAGCCACGCGGCGTAGCGCACCAAGTTGATCGTGCCGTCTGCGTTCGTCGGCGCGCCGGCCGCCAAGTCCGCCCGCAACATTGTTTCAGTGATCGACGGGCCGCCGACCTTGACCAGCAGGCGCACCGCGTCCGGAAGCGCGAGCGCCGTCGGGTTGATCGGTTTGCGAGACTCGTCGGTTGACATGTTTTAGGCCGCCCTAAAAGGCCTTGAGGAATTCTCGCGATGCTGGCCAACCGCGCTTGATGTGTTTCGGAACTGCTGGCTCATGGGTGACTGTCCGAGCGGGGTAATCGACCACAGACGCCAAGGAGCCCAACGATGAACACGAAGAACGACGACCGGATGAGCGGAGCGGTTGACCAGCCGGCCTTTGAGAAAGTGATTCGGGACAACCTTTCGCCCGAGGCGGTGGCCACGATCATCGCCTTCTTGCAGCCGGCGGCGTTCCATAAGCCCGCCAACGAAGACGCGCTCGACGCGCTGCTGCAAGTCGAATGGTTTGCCGACACGCTGACCGCGCTGCTGGGGGCCGAAGAGCACAACCGCCTGATGGAGGACCTGGGGCTGTAGCCGAAACCCGCCCGCGTGCGGGTCGCGGCGGGTGGTTCCCGCCGCCTGATGATGGCAGCCACCCCATCGCATCCAAGACCGAGGAGACGAATCATGACCAAGACGAAGACAACCAAAAAGGCCGCGACCCCGAAGGCGACCAAGAGCGCGAAGGCCGAGCCAGCGAAGAAGGCGGGCAAGCAGGCCAAGGCCGGCGACGAGGAAGCGAAGGCCAAGAAGGTCAGTGCCATCGACGCGGCCGCGAAACTGCTGGCCGCATCGAAGGAGGCAATGGGTTGCAAGGAAATGATCGAGGCCATGTCGGCAAAGGGGCTCTGGACCAGCCCCGGCGGCAAGACCCCCTCGGCGACTCTCTACAGTTCGATCATTCGAGAGATCGCCACCAAGGGGAAGGACGCCCGCTTCAAGAAGTCCGACCGCGGGCGCTTCGTCGCCAACGGGTAACTCGAGGAACGGGTTCCGCCCAAACGCCCCACGCTCGCCACGGTGGGGCGTTTTCTTTTTGGTAGGCCAACGACCGGAGCCTTCCCGCCGGCCGTCACAGGGGCCAACGAGTGCAACGGGGCGCGGACCGGTCGCGACCGGAGGGGCTTCCATCATCGCACCTCTTCCTTGAACCGCACGGGCTTTCCGAGTTCTTGGGCGATCTGCAACTCGCCCTGTACGCCCCGGCTCTCGCGCCAGCCATCGAGCATCAGCACCACCAACTCGTCGCACCACCGGAGATGCTCACGGTCGAATCGCTCCCAGAAATCCCATTCGACGGGAACCTCGAATCGCACCAGCGGATGCCCGTGCACGATGGGCGAGAACACGACGTGCCCGCCGCGGACAAGCTCGGCGGTCGCCCGGCAAGCCGCATCGAACCGCGACTCGCGCACGTCCGGATCAGTATGTGTGTAGGGACTGGCGAGATAGATCATGCTCCCACCTCCTCGGCCACGATCCGTTCGGCCTTCTGCCCGGTGAACTTCTCGAACCTCTGCACGATCACGTCGCAATACAGCGGGTCGAGCTCCAGCAGGAACGCCCTGCGCCCCGTCTGCTCGCAGGCGATCAGCGTCGACCCGCTCCCGCCGAAGAGGTCCAGCACGTTCTCGCCTGGCTGTGACGAGTACTCGATGGCCAAGCGAGCCAGTTCCACCGGCTTCTCGGTGAGGTGAACCATGCTCTGCGGGTTCACCTTCTTCACGTGCCACAGGTCGCGGGCATTGCTGGGGCCGAAGTAGCGGTGCGCCGCTCCCTCACGCCAGCCATAGAATGCGAGCTCAAAAGACCCCATAAAATCTTTGCGAGTGAGAACAGGATGTTGCTTGTCCCACACGATCCCCTGGCTGAAGTACAGCCCGCTGCTCTTGAGGAAAGGCGGGTAGTTGCCGAGGTTCGCGTAGCCGCCCCAGATATAGAATCCGCCGCCCGGGATCAGCACGCGGGCGATGTTGCCGAACCAGGCCGCGAGCAGGCGGTCGAACTCCTCGTCGGAGACGAAGTCGTTCGCGAGGGGCCGGTCCTTGGGGCGGAGCTTCTTCTGCGTAGGTTTCGATTTCTCAGGATGACGGGCCAGGTCGAGTCCCTGGTGGTGCGTGGTCCCAGCGAACGACGACAGGCCAGCCGCGATCGCGTTGTTCGACCGCGGTTCGACCTTCACATTGTACGGCGGATCTGTATTCGCAAGATGAACCACAGCGCCAGCCAACAGGCGGTCCACGTCTGCCGGCTTGCTGCTGTCGCCGCACAGGAGCCGGTGGTTTCCGAGAACCCACAGGTCGCCCGGTTGCGTGGTGGCCGCGTCCGGGGGCGCGGGAATATCGTCGGGGTCGGTCAGCCCTTCGTTGCCGGCGGGTGCGAGGATCTTGGTCAGCTCATCCGCATCGAAACCCAACAGTCCCAGGTCGAAATCCATCGCCTGCAACTCGCCCAGTTCGATGGGCAGCAGGTCGAAGTCCCAAGTGGCGTTCTCGGCGGCGCGCTTGTCGGCGATGCGGTAGGCCTTGATCTGCGCCGGCGACAGGTCCTTGGCGACATGGACCGGCGCTTTCTCCAGGCCCAACTTCATCGCCGCCTTGTACCGCGTGTGACCACAGATGATCACGCCCTCGGCGTCGACCACGATCGGCTGCCGGAAGCCGAATTCACGGATCGACGCCGCCACGGCCTCAACCGCGTCATCGTTGATGCGAGGGTTGTTCGGATATGGCTTGATCTCGGATAGCTTCCAGAGCTCGATCTTCATGGCGATTCACTCCGTTGAAAGTTCTGACACTCGAAAGAAACTGTGTGGTCTACCGCGGCTGTTCCCACTGGCCACGGGCAATCACATCTACGCGGAAGGAACCGCTAGGAAGTGGGATGCCACCTCGCGGCAAAGCGCGACGAACTCGTCGACGGTTAGCGAACCCTTCGCTGAATTCACATGGTGCCCAATGACCCAGAGGTTGTTGAGTTCGTGAGAGCCGCCTCGCGATAGCGGCCTGATGTGATCCAGTGATGCTGTTTCCGGTGTGAGCTCGCAGCCGGTGAGCGCACAGCGATATTGCTGCTTCTCAAGCAGACCGAAGATCATCTTGGCTGTGACTGTAGATGGCAGAGGCATAGCGTCCTCCCTTTCTCTTGTTGTGGTTATTGGAGACGGTATGAGCCCAACGAACCCAACCGTCACGACTATGACGGCGAGATCGATTTCTTCCTTGTTCCAACATGCGATGCACGGCGTCAGGCCACTCGTGCGTCAGATAGTGCTCGAATCGTTGCCTGCGTCGCGGCCTGCTAGTTGCGAAAGTCCTTCGCAGTCGCAATGAAGTTTCCAAGCTCTTGACTTTCGCGGCCCAAGGATCGCGATCCTGTTCGCCGCAATGCGATTGGGCACGATGCTTCATGCGTTGGACTGCCAATCGCCAACGCCAGGAAACAACAACGCTTTCGTCGGCGATCCCTTCGAACGATGTCAACAGTCGGCTTCGGCAGATTTGCCGCCCCTTGGAGTCAATGAGAAACGCCCGGTTTCCTACGACAATTGCTGGAACTGTGATGGATTGAATTTGCACGAGAACGTTTGTCATTTGTGGCCTCCGTTCGCGCAATTACCTTGTAGAGACGCGCCGTGGGCCAACGGGTGGCGCGTGCCGCGTTCGTCAGTGACTTGGGAAGTTGGGGCCACGTGGTGCAATGTCGCCGACGCGGGCGAACGGCGTGTTCGAGTCGCCGTTGTGGATCGGCAGCGGCGCGCGACGCAGATTGCTCTGCGAGGTTAGCGAGGTTGTGCGAGGTTATTTTTAGCCCGGTTCTATTTGGTTGCGCGTTGTCTCCTGCGCGTGTGCGTGCGTGCGCGCCCGCGTACGTGCGAAGCGGGGAAATAACCTCGCTAACCTCGCAGAAAGATGTAAGTGGTTGGCGAGACTCACTTTTCTCGGCGAGGTTAGCCAAAATCGTAACCTCGCAAAGTGCGCGGTTAGCGAGGTTAAGGTTTTCGGCCTCGACACCATAGCTTTTTACATAAAGGTGATGCTGCCCAATACTTTGCGACCAAAACACGACGTGCGACCGAGGATCGTGTACAGCAGCGCGCGCGCACCGTACAGCGGCCTGTACATTACGCGCCGAAGAGCGGTAGGACGTGCCGCGCGCGCAGCGCTGTACGCCTCCCGGTGATGTACGGGCTGTGACTTCACTGATCATCGAAGAGCCTCCTTTCCGGCGCCGCATCTGCTTCCTGGAGATGCCAGACGCGAACATGTCGATGCTTGTCCTCACCGAGCGTGCGCAGCTTGCGGCCGCTGTAGATGCGACCGTTCAATCTCGAAAGATGTCGGCCAAGTGAACGCCGGAGCGCTCCCTCTCCACGATCCCGATTCAAGGTGATGATGTCGGGAATCGCTGAATCGGCAATATCGCCGTGGGCTAGAATCCGCTGCGACAGCGCCTCGACCGAGACCCCTTTGGCTCCGAACGCGCCCCACCAGGCGTCGAAGAACGCCGTCCATTGCCGGGTGTCGTCATCCTGTACCACCTGGGTCTGCGCGAGGTTGCCCAAGAACCCTTCGATCCCCGCAAACGCCAGTACACTCCCCACGGTGCTGGCCCACTGCTCAAAGCTGCCGAGCATCGGGACGTTTGCTTGCGGTTTGCCATTCGTATACCAGGCTCGCACGATGGTCAGCGCTGCCGACAGCAGATTGCCCCGATGAGCCAGCACATGCTGCTGCAGGCCTTGGATGTGGAAGCCTGTTCGCTCCCACGGTCGCTCGGCGTTTGCATCGAGCCGGATGCTGTAACTGCGCCGGGGCATGTCGCCGGTCACGCGGAGATTGTTGCCGGTGGCCGCCCACACGGCACGGGCCGGCAATCGGATCGTATCGTTGCGACCCAGTAGCCGATCGGACCACTCGCTCGACGTGAGCGTTGCCGCCAACGAGGGCGAGTCAATGGTCGTGTTGTCTGGGATATTGTCGAGAAGCACGAACGGCGCCGCGGAGAGCAGGATCGAGGTGATCTTCTTCCGCCATTCGTCGTCGTTCTGCTGAGCGGGGATCGATTCGGAGGCGACGCTTCCGACGGCAATCGAGGCCAGCGTTGTAACGAGCAGTGTTTTGCCAGTTCCCTGCACCGGTGCGTCGATGACCGCCAGCGGGATGTGCCCTGAAATCACGGGACGCATCAGCGTCGAGAACAGGATCGCCAGGGCGTTGGCGCGGCTGGGGGCGTCCGCGAAAGGAAAGTCGCTGATGAGGTCGAGCAGGATGTCCACGCATGCCTGGACTTCGTCGCTGTCGGGATTGTCTGGAATCGGGGTAAGCGTCAGCCCGGGGTCAGGGCAGTACATGAGTCGAGAGGTCGGATCGTAGCCAGGCTGCGTGCAGATCGTGCCATCGCTACGTAGAATCGGCGCTCGCGCAATTCCCGCCAGCGCCGGCAGATTCCAGTTGCCGAGCGCCAACACGTTCTCTGCGAGCGCGAGCGGCGGGTTTGCACCCACCGGTTCGTAGCCATCCTCACCCTTGCGGAGCGTGAAGAAATTAGCCACTTCGCTGAGGCGACACCGCACGCGCGTCCGGTCGAAGGCCTCAATCTTGGGCTGCCCGTTCTCATCGCGTGTGACTCGAGCCAGCGTGCCGCCACGTACGAATACAGTGGGAGGTGAGTTGGCCAGCGCCACCGCTGCGAGCGCCTGAGCAGTGAGGTCATTCAGTTGCGTATCGCAGAGCAGGATGGAAGGGAGTCCCGAATTGTTGGGCGGCGAGGCTCGTGGACGTGGTGTCTTCGGCCGTCCAGGTTTGCCTCGCGGTTCATACTGCTGGGTGACCTTGCCGAGCGCCTTACCCACCGTCGATTCGCCATAGGTCTCTTCGCCATGCCGTTCATCCCACTTGGCCCGCATCAGCCCCGAGCAACGAAACAGCCGATCAATCTGCGCCGCATCCTTGGTGTAGAAGGCCAAGGTGAATACCACCGAGGAGTCGGCTTCGCTGGCCGAGTTGAAATGCGAGTTCCAGTCGCCGGACCACAGGGCGGCGAACTTGGCTCCGCTCCGCCGCTGCTGCGAGGCTAACTGAATGATCTCGTTGTCGCTGAGTTGGGCATGCCCATTGGCGCTCGGCCGAGGACCAGTTGGCGATGTCCGCACGGCTTGTCCGTTGACGCGGTCATCGTCGCCGAACACCGTTTGATAGACGGAGTCGAGTTGTTCCTGCCGCAGTTCGACCTCGCTAGACGTCGTCTCGAGGCGTTGTCCCGTGACCGTGAAGAACCGATCGTTGTCGTAAATCTCGACTTCGCCATCGGCGTAGCGCTTGCGGCAGCGTCGGCCAGGCTTGTTGGCTTTGACGAACACCTTCACGCCGCTGCCCGACGGACTGATCTCGCTGTAGCTGGCGAGTTGCTCGATGAACTCGGCAGCCCAACTCTTGATTGCACCGGTCGCGGGATCGATGCAGTCATCTAGATCGACACCGCAGTACGGATCGTCGGCGGAAAACACGAAGCCGACGCCGCACAAACCTGGATGCATTCGGCAAGCAGCAAGAGCCTGATCGAACGTGCCCCAGGTTGCTTTGTCGTTCGCCTTGGCCAGTTCGCCGCTGTGCGGATTGATAGGCACTTTGGTTTGCTTGCCGTCGCGCTCGACCGCTTTCCACGCGACCCACTGCGCACGCTCGCGCAGGCAGACGGGCGTGTGTTGCAAAATCAGAGACAGGTCCGCCATGACCGAGGCGCTCATTGCTCCTCCTGGGCCTTCGTGCCCGGTGTCGCTGGTTGTTGCGAGGCGAGTTCGATCTGCCGGTCGAGGTACCAGCGGGCCTTCCGCAGGTCTTCGAGAAAGCGTCCCTTATGCGCAGCGCGGGCCACGTACTTCACGACGTTGCCCAGATGGAAGCCGAGTTCCCACGCTTCGATGGCATCGATCACTTCAATGCCGCCGAACGTGTAATGCCGTGGATGCTCCACGGTGTCGGGTTGAGTGTCTGCTGGATTCATTACTCCTCACCGGGAAGCGGAAACAGTTCGCCCGCGGCGGCGTACAGCCTGCCGAGTTGCTCTCCCTTGAGATAGGCCGACAAGGCGCGCTCGGTCTTGGCATAAATCACGCGATTGTCGGAATAACCGCGCCGCCCGGTGGGTGTCGATAGAAAGGCTTGGAGGAGCAAAGTAATGGGGCCGTCGGCTTCATCGCTGGCCACTCCCGTCTGCAGCACGTCCGCGAAATGCCGCACCTTTGCGTGATCTGCCGAGTAGAAGGCCCGACCGATTACGCCCCTGGTCACTGCCGTGGCAACGCCTCGATAGCGGGCGGATGGCAGAACTTCATGGGCAAAGTCGACCGCCGCTCGGTGCTGTCGCAGGAGTTTGGCCTCCTCAGATGCAGACCGGCGAGCGTAGTTCTGCAGACCCGCTAACAAGACCCGCAGCGCGGCAATTTCAGTCTTGCCCACCTTGCCCAGGCCACCCGCCAGCGTGATCACTTCGTGGTTGGCCCGGGTGCGGCCGGTGTCGATCACCTGCAAACCCTCGGGCGGTTCGTTCAAGAAGACCCGCATCGGCACGGTGAAACCCGCCAGCGCCACTGCCCACAGCCGATGCTGCCCATCGATCAGAACGCCATTCGAGTCGAAGGCGATCCCTTCATGCGTCAGCTGCCAGAGGCCTGATTTGAGCCGTCGGGTCAGTTCGTCGACCCAGCTACTCGCGACGGCGCGGTTTCGTGTGTTGGTATGCGCCAAGGCCCACTCGGCATCGGCGGGGGTTACCGCCAGGGTCAGGTTGATTCGCTGCTTGCTGGACTCGATCAGTTCGGCCAGTACGCACTTGGACAGTTCCGCCTCGGCGGTGATCGCAACGCTCATTCTTCGGCTCCTTGTTGGGACAGGTAATGGGTCAAGACGTTCACAAGCTTTTGGAGATATGGCAGGTCAAAGACGCTGATCAGCGTGCGGGCCCCCATCTCCGCGTCATGAGGGAGTTCGAGCGCGGTTTTCGCCGGGTAGGGGCTGGAGCATTCCCGAACCGGATGATGGGCTCGGGGAGAGATGCCGCCGAACTGCTGCCGAGGCTTGCGGGCTTCGGCGGCCTGACGCCGGCCCTGGCCGATATTGGCCGTATTCTGCTGGTAGGTTGTTCCGCCACGCGTAACCTGTCGGGTGGCTATCTTCGGAAATTCCGAGGATGCGTTTTGACGGTACTTTCGTACGGTCCCTTCATCGACTCCACAGTGCTGGGCAAGTTGTATATTGCTCAGCGTGGCTGCCTTGGGATGCGCAAGGGCCGCCCGCACTGCACGCTGCTTGTCTTCGTTGGACCGCCGTAGGCCGTGGCTCTGATTCGCGCTGTAGCTGAACCACTGAGCATCCCCCTGGGTGCCTTGCCGCACCTCGCATTCGATCGGCTTGCCGGGAAACGCGCCCGCCGCGGCGGCGTGCCGATGAAAACCGTCAGCCAGCCAATACTCCTGGCCGTCGAAGAACACCGTCGGCGACGGAAACGCTATGCCCGCCTCCATCTGCTCTTGGTATTCCAGGATCACGTCCTGGTGCAGTGCGGCACGCGGCTGTGTGCCGCCGTCTGTGCGAATTTGGTGTAGATTCAGTTGCATGAGTGAGAGTCTCCGCATCTCCGAATAGGGATCACTGTGCGCCGCCGACGTTAGGCGCTAATGTCGCGGATGTTCCACGGTGTCAGTTGGAGTCCGAGTGAGTCATAGGGTTGGACCAAGTTCGCTACTGGGAAACGGATCGTCGGGCAGGCAACTGGCGATCACGATGACTTTGCCGGCTGCGACGATCTGCGTCTTGATGGTCAGCAGCCACACGACCTGCGAGTCGTCGACGAACGCGCCCGCCTGCTGGAGCGCATCAAGCAAGGATTTCTGGGCGTTATCACAGTCGCGCCGACGTGCATCCGGTGGATAAAGCTCGAGCCGTACGGCCAGCGGCCCCAAGAGCGTGGGCATGCTTGAGGCCCGCACCAGGCTCCGGACGCGCTGCCGGTAGGCACGTGTCTGCTGCGTAAGAACGGGCCGCCCGCGGATGATCGAGAATGCGTGATTGATGCTTGGCGGATACGGCAATTCCAGTGTGATCATGGTTGATTCCAAGAAGCCGGGACGGGCACGGGGTATCGCCCGACGACGTGCGGCAGACCCATCCGTTGTGGAAACCACCACAACACGCGTGAAGCATGCTATCCCGCCCCGGCCGCACTCCTGAGTTACTGGATGCTGCGAAGTCGCACGCTCAGAACGGGATATCCCCACGCGGCGGCAGTGGAGCGGCGCTGGCGGCCAGCTTCATGCGTCTGTTGAAGTACACGTTCGCGTAGTCGCCTCGCATCCGCTTGGTGACCTCCAGCGTGACATCGAGCAGTTCGTCGAGCCGCTGCTGAAGTTCGCTGAACTTCGCGAGGTTGAGCCCCAGTGTCTTCAAGTCGCCCTTCACGAACGGCAACGCCGCCGGCGTGATGACGGAGTTCTTGAAGATGTGCCGATTGGCCTGGCTGCCGGCGATGACGACCAGATCCCACTTGATCATCGGGTCGCCCTTCTGGCTGTGGTCGAGCCGCACGCCCTGGATGCGGACCTGGTACTTGCCGTCCGGCACTTCGTCGTGGGCCGGTGATTCGGCCGACGCAAACTCATCGTCGTAGGCGGTGAGGTCTACCCCTCGTGACGCCGTCGGTTCAAATTCATCCTGTTCGTAGGTGGTGCTCATTTGCGGTTCTTCTCCTCAGGGGTGCTTCCCGGCTTGGTGCGTTCCGCCGTGCCCTTGCCGGGAGTGCTTTCAGGGGCGGCGGAGGTAAAGGCCTTCACGAAGGCCTCGTAGTCCAGGGGCAAGACCTCCGGCAGGCGGCCGGTGCGGTCGCCGGCCTCGTAGGTCGGATGCGGCTTGGTGCGCATAACGCGATCAATGGTGACGTTGCCGGCGGCATCTTTGCGGGGGATGGCTTCGCAATACAGGATCATGTCCACGAGCCCAAGCACCACATTGCGGGCTCGGTCCGGCAGACTCGGCTGGGTCTTTGTGAATTCGCCGGTGCGTGTTTCGATCGTCTTGTCCTGGGCATGCGAGATCAGCACGAGTCCGTAGGGCAGGCTCGCCAGCCGCGTGAGGACGCGATGCCACTCGTTCTTCACGAGCGCCCAGCCTTTGCCATGCCCCATGTCGCCTTCGTATTCGATGCCGTGCTTCCCGCAGACGTGCTCGCTGCAGAACTTGAAGGCGTTGTCGGCCGTGTCGATCACGATCGTCTTGAAGGGGTGATTGCCCTGCGCGACAAGCTTGCAGGCCGCCAAGAAATCGTCCCACGTGTACGTCGGGACCTTGAAGACTTCCAGGTGACTGAGGCCCGGCTCGCATTCGAAGAAGATGGCCTCGGGAAATTGGCTGGAGAAGGTCGAGTTGTGAACAACGAAGTCGTTGGCGATAAAGTTGTGGGTCTCAGGGATAGTCAGGTCAAACACCGGCTCGACGCCCAGCGGCTCAATGCTGCGAATGCGGTCGAACAGCATGTTGCCGTGACGGTCAAGCTGCGTTCCCTTGCAGCGCACCTGGTACAGGGCTTCACGGAGGCGTTCGGCCGCAATCTGCTTCGCGCCGATGACTCCGATGTCATCGAGAAAGCGGAGAATATCGTCTTTGCCCGCAATGTAGAGCTCGGCGCCATACAGCTTCCCCTCGAGGTATCGATCCCGGATGACGCTCACGATGCCGAACCGCAGCAAGAGATGCTGAATCTGTCGAACCATGTGGATCGACGTGGAGCTGTAGGAAATCAGCTTCCGCTCGACACTGCCATCGCAGGTGAACAGTCGGTTCAGGAACAGCGCGAGCCTTTCGCGCTTCAAGCTGAAGACGAATTCAGGAATGAATTTCTCCGCCGACCGTAGTCCGTCGAGTCCAACCTCACGAATGAACCGCAGAACATTGTTTTTTGCCGCGCGACGTCCCTTGACACGAACGTGGGTGATCCCGCGATCGTTATCAAACTCCACGAAGTCATCGCCAACCGCCTCCACCGCCTGCTCGAAGTCCTCCCGGACTTCCAGGTCAGTCTTCGTGAACACCGGGCTGGTTTGGGCGAGCGATCCGTCGGCGATCAAATACGCCAAGATTTTCAGAAAGTTGTGGTCCGTCACCGTCTCGCCGAACAGCGACTTATATTCGGCGACCACGCCGACCCGATCATTCACGGTCAGGCCGGCGAGTGGCTTCCAACCCTCACGTGTGAGAAATGGGTGCTGACCGGTGGCCTCGATGATTCGTCCCGTCTGGGTCGTCACACGGAACAACTGGTCGACAGGGTGCTCGATGAACTTGGAAGGGATCGCTGCCTGCAATACTCCCGCGATCCCCATCGTGAGCACGGAACCGGACTGCGAAGCCACTAGGTCCGCCAGCCTCGTCGGCAGTCCGCTGGTCGGATCGTAGACGAGCGTGTCGCCGCCGAGACACTTGCCTAACTTGGGCGCGGAATACAGCAGGATCGTCTGTTTGCCCAGATCCACGACGGGCTTGGTGCGCTGGGTTGGCAGCGTGACGTTCATCGGGTGCTCCTATCAAAACGAAGGGGCTTCGGACTCGGGTGTTTGGAGTTCCTCGTGCGGCGGCACGATTTCATACAGGTTGTCGACGATGTTGGGGTTGAAGCCCGACTGGCAGTACGGCAGGTATTCGCACGGCCGCTGATAAGAGAAGCAGTTCGACGTATTGAGCAGCCACTTACCGCGTCGGCGGGCGTCGAGGTACTGCTGGGTGATCTCCCACACTTCCTCTTGGAGCATGGCGAGCCGCTCTTCGGAGAGATAAACGTGCTCGCGATGGAAGGCTTCGGGGCGGCTGTACCATTCGGCCAGCCGAGCCTGATATTCTTCGTCAGTCTCCGGCAACTGCCGCTTGGCGGTTGATTTGCCGTTCTTGTTCTTCGCGGCAAGCTCGGCGTAGCGGATGGCGAACTCCGCCTCGGTCTCGCCGGCCTTCTGCTGCAAGCGGCTCTTGAGCAGCACGTTGTAGATCACGCCGACAATCGGATAGCCGAGTTGCCGCAGGTAGTGCGAGTAAAGCGCGATCTGCGTATCGGTCCACAGCTTGTCGAGGTAGTTGGCGTCGACGGATGAGGCCGTCTTATGTTCCAATAGGTACAGCCCGTCAGCGCGACGCACGATGGCATCCGCCTTGCCCGACATGACAAAGGTTTGGCTCGAACGGCCCGTGTCCGGGTTGCGAATCTCGCCCGTGAACGGCTTCTCGATCTCGACGATCTCGAAGTCCTCGTCGGCATAACAGGCGGCATAGCCCGTAAGCATGGCACGGGCCAAGTGCCAATGCGCCTTGGCTCGCTCATCGCCGGCGCTGGCGGGAAACTGCCGGTCTATGTGAGCCAACATCGATGTGATGCGGTCCGGAGCGCCGACCGAGCGATACCACAGTTCCACCGCACTATGGACCACACTGCCGAACGATAGCGACTCGGCTTTCTCGCGGGGGCGGAGGCAGTCGACGTACCGATGCTTGTACTTCCGCGGGCAATTGCGAAAGGTGTTGAGCGCCGAATACGTGAGCACGCTCTTGTCCGGCGGAGTAGGTGCGACTTCTGGCATGGAGTGAATCCGGCAATAAGGGGTGAATAGCTCAGAACGATCCTTCGTCCGCCGCACTGGGTTCGAGTAGCACTCCGTTGTGCCGCTTGGCGCCGCGTTGCTTCTGCAACTGCGCCTCGGTGAGTTGCGGCAGACGGGCGTTGACCTGCTGGCAGTGCCGGCAGATGCGATTGGCGGGACCTGCCGAAGCAAAGAGCTTGTTGCACTTCAGGCAGGTGCGTTGTCTGGTTGCCATTTCAGGGATGCTCCTCTCGGCGGCGCGTTCTGTGTTGGCCGCATCTGTTACCTATGCCGCGGCGGGCGCTGCTGTCCGGCAATTGCCGAGCGGCGAATCCGGATTCCTCCAAGAAGGGCTGCGCGGCGGCAAGCGCCTTGCGAACCTGGCGGCGAGATGTCTCCAAGTCGCTGGCGGCCGAAGAGATGCTGCCGGCCATCACGCGCCGGCACACGTCGTAGACCTCCGGCAGCATGTGGCCCAATGCGTCAGCGACGGCTTCCGCCTGCTCGCGATCCGCGACTTCATCGCGGCGCTCGACACCGAGGCGACGTTGGAGATCGTTCTCTGTGATCTCAGCCGCCAGAGGTTGCTTGCTGCGGTCGTTGTCTTTGGAAACGAAATCCAGCGAGACCGTCTCGGGACCTTGGGGCCGCACCCGCCGCTCCCGGTCCCGCAGGATCCTTGCCACGGCGGTGTTCACCACCCGGTCGATGAAGGTGTCCAGCGAAGCACGAGATGGATCGAAGCGATCCGCTTGATTGACGACCGCCAACCACAGCCTCTGCTCCAGATCATCCTGGTCCGTGCGGCCGAACCCCCGCTGCCGCGAGAGCTGCCGTGCCTTGAACTCAATCAGGTTCTTGGCGTAGTCGGTAAGGACGAACTCTTTCGTCTGGGCGTTTGACATGGCTGCCTCCGAGGTCCGGAGGCAGCCACCCGAAAGTACCGGGGTGGATGTAGGCGACATGCTGCGGCTAACTGCCGCTAGAACAACATGTTGCGACTGCCAGGTTGTGTGCCTCACGGCCTCGCAGCCAAGGCGTCACAACTCGTGTGACAATGTCACAAACCGTGTGACAACTGCGAAAAATCACAAAATCCAGTCTTGGCGGGAGTCCGGGGAGTAGCGAAAAGTCTGGCCTGACGAAATCGAGGAAATCAGATGGCGTCCCAAGCGCGCGTGGTTTGCAGAAACGGCTTCCATGGCCCGTTTCACCGCCATCGTCACCGAAATGCGAACCTTATCTGCGTTCGACGTTTCCCGGCCGCGACCACCCAAGCCCGTGGCACTGGCGAGTTCGGTAGCCAACTGCTCCATCTCCCCCTGCAGTTTCTCGATCCGCCCGAGATCGTGATTCCGGCTGGCATCGGCCAGTTCTTCACGGAGGTCTCGGTACCGGGCGGAGTAGGCATCCCTGGCAGCGTCGTCCAAGATCTCGCCTGACGATCCCGTGGAAATCAGCGGATCGATTCCGGCCCGCGCCGCGAGCAGTGACACTGCCGGAATGTCGCGGTGGGGCTCGCTCAGCAGCCGCGCGATGTAGGCCAGGCCCACAGCATCTTTGAGATAGGCCGTTTCGCCTTCGAAGTTCAGCACCCAGAATTCGCCGCGCTGTCGAAAGGTCAAAGTGGCCGGAACATCTTCCGCCTGGGACACGAGCCCCACGAGCGCCGCGCGGTCGACGACGATGCCGTCGGTCGGGCACGTGGCGATGTGCGGCACCGAGGAACATGGGAGTATCCGAGCTTGCCACCACCGCTGCGGCGGCACGGCGCCCGCAAAGAGCACGATCGGGCGCAGCGCCCGGGCGAATGCCGACTGAAAGTCCGCGTCACTCGTGCCGACCAGGCGTGCGAACAACACGTCGCGGAGATTTCCTTCTACGTTCAGGCGTCCCAGCCGCCACAGCCGTTCCGGAACAAGCTCGAGTGGCTTTCCCGTCAACTGCAGACTCCCGGCTAGCTGGGCGATCACCGTCGACAGGCTGATCGCCCACTGCTGCAACAGCGCCGGCGGTATCTCCACACGCAGTACTTCAGGGCAGGGAATCATCAGGCGCACACGCCCGTCCGGCCAAGCGAGCGCGATCACTTCCTCTTCGTGCTCAAAACACTCGGGGCACAGTACGCAATCCGCGTTTTCCGCGGCCTCAAGAATCCCCAGTTCGACGAGTCGTTTGTGGGTGCCTTCCCGCCAGGCCCCCACCACGCGGCCAGGGAAAACGGGGACAGGTGCATCGACCAGCGGCCAGAACAGAGGCAATAAATCAGTCATGAAGAATCTCCCAGCGTTGAAGGCAGCGCTCGCCAATCTCTCGAATCTCATCCGACTTCGTTTTCAGATCACAGGAACTCGGCAGGCTTACCGTGAAGGTCGCCGTCTTCGTGCGCCCCAGGCCCGCCTTGAGGAAGACCAACTGGAACGACGCCTGTCGGACTTCGATTTGCGACTGGGCCAGACCCAGAGCCTCGATTTGCCGATGAATGACGTCCAGCCATCCGCGGCGGGCGATCTTGGACGTGAAGCGGATTTCGACGGACGCGGCGCAGAGCGCACTGGCAATCGGGACCAGCCCAATGCGCGTGAGCCGGACCAGGGCGATGCGGTCCGTCGTCTCGGTGGGATAGGTGAAGTCCGGCTCCATCAATCGATGCAGGTCATACACTGGACGGAGCGGATCGACCGGTTCGACATCAACGCCAAACACGGACTTGGAGAAAGCCCGCTGTAGCGGATAGTGCACCGCCTTGCTTCCCTGCGTGACGAGCTCCAGCGAGCCATCATGCGGGCCAAACACGAACAACACGGAGAAGGCGTACCGCTGGGAAACCGACTCGAAGGCGCCGTTGTCTTCGAACACCAGCCGCGAGTCGGGCCAGTCGTCCAGGTACGCGAAGAAGTACTCGCTGCCGCCGGAGCGCGTGTAGTGCTCGACATGGCAGTGGCGGCCACGCATCTCGTGCGGCCAGTAGTAGTCGCGCAGCGCACCGGCGAGGGTCTCGCGTATCTCCGGCGTGACGGTGATGCTCTGCTTCGGCAGACTGTTGCGGCGCACAGCATAGCGACTGCTCGAAAGGGAGTCGGCCCTCACGAAGAGCGCAGACCTCTCGAACAGGTCGGGATAGTTGAGGAAGAACCAGAGCACCTTGTTGAGGCGCGACTGGCATGCCGTGAATTCCCATGCCCGTTGGGGTTCATAGGACTGCAGCTCGTCGGCGAACGCGCGAATGCCCCGTTCGCTGGCCAACTCCCACAGGTCCTGAAGGACCGCCTGCACCTGGCGGCGGTGATCGTCCGGCAACGCCTGCCAAGCGTGGTAGATCAAATCGAACTGGCGGTTTTCCTGCATCTCCTCCCACGGCAAGTCTTGGAGTTCGCCACGCCGGTCAAAGAACTGGCGCAGGAGGGGAATGGACGACTGTTTGAGAATGGCTCGTGGATCAAAGTGCGGACTCATCGGGTGTCTCCAGCATTTCATCAAAACGGCGATAGGTGTTTCCTTGAGGAGAATGATCGGGCTCATCCATCGAGCCGCGAGTGACGACCGCCGATTCAGTTCGACGGTCACGCGCACCCGCAGGCGCGCACGGCGACCACCGCCATCGTTTGGGATGACCAAACGGCGGGGTGGGCGTCGTGCGGCGCCCTGCGGATGGGAATGGTTAGAAACCTTGGAAGCGCTACAGGTCCCCTTCTTGCTGGGCCTGCTCGATCTCAGTCTGGGTGAGCCAGGGCAACGGCTTGTTGGGCCGCTCGGGCTCGTAGGGATCGGTCATGGCTCGCAGCTCCCGGTTACGCTGGAGACGCTCAGTGCGGCGTTCTGCGGCTTCCTCGGGCGTTGCGGTTGGCAAGAATCGGTCAAGGTGTGCTTTCCATGGGTATCGCATTAGAAGGGCACCCCCTCGGCGCATCGAGGAACGCGGGTCAACAGAATGGGCTCCTGGCGGGCCGTCAATAAATCGCAGGCGTCTCCGATGGACTCTGCTCGCATTTCGACGCCATCGACCTCAGGCCCTTTGCGGAAGGGCCTCATCTCGACGCGGAGCCAGTGGTTCGCACAGTCCTTGAGGTAGCCGTCCAAGACGTGACCGCCCGCCGCGTCGATCAGCCAATCCATCAAGGTTTCCCGGTGAGCTTCATGGACGCGCGCAAGCAGAGAGCCAAATTGGAAAGAGGCCATTGCTTCTCCAATGAGTAAGTTGAAAGCAGGTTGTGGACGCAACAAACGCGGGAAGCGGTTTTTGGGGTAGAGCGAGGTGGTCAGATGGACCAAAGAGAGAACTGCGACTCCGACCTTTCGGCCAGCTGCCCGTCGTCAGTTCCTCTCGCTCGGCGTTCGATTCCTTGTCGGCCCCGATTCACCCGAGGGCCGCGGCGTGGAGACCTTTTCCAGTCTTCCGGAGGACCATTTATCCGTGGTCCCGAAGCTCAATCCATTGCGGCTACTCTACTGTACATCGGAACAGATGCAAGCACTTCGGCGCAAGTTTTTCGGGTCGTTTCGTAAGGGCAAGTGGGGCAAGGTTTGGCGGTCAGGCGACTTGAATTTGCGCGCAGAAAATGCCGCCGTCTAAACGGTCTCCAAGGCCGTGCCGCGCACTTCTCGCCACATCGCCCGCTGCTTTTGCCAGTCGATCTCGCCGGCTATCGGGCGCAGCAGCTTCTCGTGAATCGGCGGCCGGCCGGCTGAAATACTCGGCAGAAACAGGAGCGCCTCCTGGATGTCCGGCGCCAGATGGTTGAGATTCATGATCTGCGTGACGCGGGGCTGCGTCACATGCGCCAGGCGCGCCAGCTCCGACAAGTCGTTGATCTTGCCCCGGCGAATCTGTTGGTTGAAGCGGATCGCCAGCGCCATCAATTTGGCAATCCGGGGCAGCTGCGGCTCGCGGGGCGCCTTGGGAGCACGCGGCTGGTCCGACAGACGTCGACGCCCCCGGGTGCCACGGTTGAACGCAACGGTCTGGGTGATGGTGATCATGCAGCACTCCCCTGGCCTGCCGCCAGCGTCTTGATTCCCGTGTCGTGGAAGGAAATCGAAATGGCGCTTGCTTGGACATCGTATTCGACTCGTGCCACCAGCAGTTCCATCAACTGGCCCTGCTCGCGAGGACCGAGTGTGGTCCACAGCGAATCGAAACCGGCGAACGCCGCGTCAAGTTCGTGGCCGCTGATACTCTCGGCTTCCAGGGCTTTCGTGCGGGCGTGAATCTCGGCCAGTCGGGTCTCGCAGCCGGTGATCCGCTCCAGCAGGTCCGCCGCCTTCCCGGCCGACGTTTCGGCGTCCGACTTGGAGAGACGGCTCATGGCTGCGTGGTGCGCCTTGCGTTCACGCTGCACGTCTCGCTGCTCTTGCTGTAACGCTTGCAGTTCGTCCTCCAGGTGCGAGCGAACCTGCTGGAGCACGCCGGCACGGAGATCGGCGTCGGCCGCGATGTTGCGCAATTGGCGAACGACCAGTTCTTCGACCTCATTGGCCGGCAACGAGCCTGAAGGGCATTTACCCCGCCCGCTGTGGAGGGCGTGGGTGCAGGTGTAGTAGCGGTAGCGGGTCGTCCCCCGGTCGGTGTAGGTGTGCACCATCGTTCGGTCGCAAGCCTTGCAGTGCAGCAGCCCTTTGAGCGGCGTGCTGTAGCGGTGCCGCGGATGCGACCCGCCGCCGCTGCGGCCGTTGTGTTGCAATACGGCCTGCACGCGGTCGAACACCGCTTGTTCGATGAGCGGCGGGTGCTCTCCTTGGTACACGGCCGTCTTGTGCTTGATCTTGCCCACGTAGATCGTGTTGGTAAGAAAGCCGTACAGGTTGCTTTTGCAGAACGGCTCGCCGCCGCGGGTGACCCCCTTCTTGGTCGTCCAGGACTTGGTGATCCAGCCGCGATTCTCGAGCTCTCCCACAACCGGCAGCAGCGAACCGAGCTTGAGGTACAAATCGTAGATGGCGACAACCTTCTTGGCCTCGTCCGGGTTGACTACCAGGTGCGGCCCTCGGGAGGATCGCTCCACGTCGTAGCCCAGCACGGGCGTGCCGCCGGTCCATTTGCCCTTCCGGCGCTGGGCGGCGATCTTGTCCCGGATGCGTTCGCCGATGATCTCCCGCTCGAACTGAGCGAAGGAGAGCAAGACGTTAAGCACCAATCGGCCCATCGGCGCGGCGGTGTTGAACTGCTGGGTCACGGAAACGAAGGCGACTTTGTGCCGATCAAAGACTTCCATGATGCGGGCGAAGTCCAAGAGCGATCGGCTCAGCCGGTCGACCTTGTAGACGACCACGCAGTCGACCTTCCCGGCCTCGATGTCCGTCATCAGTCGCTTGAACGCGGGGCGTTCCAGGTTGCCGCCGGAGAAACCTCCGTCGTCGTAAAGCTCCGGCAGACATTCCCAGCCCTCGTTCTTCTGGCTCTTGATCATGGCTTCGCCCGCCTCGCGCTGGGCGTCGAGCGTGTTGAAGTCCTGGTCGAGCCCTTCTTCCGTGGACTTGCGGGTGTAGATGGCGCAGCGGACCGTTGAGGTTTCGGGTTGCTTGGCGATGTTGCGGCTCATTCATTCTCTCCCAGCTGAAAGAAGCGAAACCCGTTGCAATGCGACCCCGTGACCGCCTTGGCAACCGCCGTCAGCGACTTGTAGCGTTCCCCGTCGAACTCGAACCCGTCCCGGAGCACGTTGACCTGAATGGTTCGTCCCTTGTACTTGCGAATCAGCGAGGTGCCGGGGGTGGGCAGCCGCGAATCGTGGGATGCCGCCACGTCCAGCGTGACACTGGGCCCCGTGGCGGGCGGCATCGGGGTGTGCTTGGGGGGCGTCAGCCGGACCTCCGCGTCGTTGGCCAGTTCTTCGGCCCGGCGCCGCGCTCGGAGACTGAGATCCCCCTCGGCCTTGGCTTGCAGTCGCCAGGCGATCTTGCGGACGAGGTACGCCTTGTGGGACGACCGTGATTCCTCGCCGAACGCCTGGGCGTACTGCTCGTGGAGTTGGGCAGTTGTCATGCGCCGCAGCGCGGCGACTTCCCGTTCGATGTCCATTTGCATAGGATTCTCCCGTGGTTTCTCGGTGCGTTAACCCAACGCACGCTGAGACACACTGAGCCTCGTTCCGGCCGACAGCTCAAGTCCCTCAAGCCGGATTTCCAAGATCGGCAACGACCACGTCGGTGGAGGGAACTGTCGTGTCTTCGGGGGCGTCGTTCGCCGGGGAGCGTCGCAGAAGGCGAACACGGCGCAAGACTGCGCGAGAGAGAATGGCCACGACCTGTTCGCGGCGATGTTCTGGAGTCAGGTCCAACGAAAACCTGGGCGTGGGTGTAGGCATGGCGCGGCGATCTCTAAGGGATTGGACCGTGCAACGCGAGACGCGCGTCGCCCCTTAGGTTATGTATGCCGCTGGAGAGGGCAGATGTCCGCAAATCGGTGCAGCGATTCCTTCGGCCTGGCTCCCGCCTCCCAATCCGGGTGCGGAATGGCTAAGTGAATACCCGGCAGCGGACCGGGCTCCCGGCGCGGGACTTCGGGGCGCGATTAGGAACCCGATCTGTCGGCGCGAGCACGGAGAAGTGATGACTGCTATACTCCACCCAACAGGGTGAGAGCCAGCCCCACTAAGGCAGTGCGAAAAAATAACTTGAACAAATGCTATTGCGTTTTATTTGATTTTAGGAGATCGTCTCCGCATGCAGGATGCGGGAGCGATCAACGCGATTCGCCAGAAGTTTCACGCGATTCAACCCGTGATGGACGAACGTTCGTGTCGGCAATGGGCGGCTTCCGAGGCGATGGCGCTCGGCTGGGGCGGCGTAACGGCCGTCGCTAAAGCAACCGGTTTGGCACGCAATACGATAAAGGTTGGGATCCGCGAACTTCAGCATCGCGCCACGCATCCCAACGAGCCCGTCACGGATCGCGTCCGCCGCCCCGGCGCGGGGCGTAAACGACTGGCCGACGCCGATCCGCAGCTTGTCGCCGCGTTGGAGGCATTGGTCGATCCCGTGACGAGAGGGCATCCTGAATCTCCACTTCGATGGACGTGCAAGAGCACCGCGAATCTTGCCAAGGAACTGACTCGCCAGAAACATCCTGTGACGGATCGAACCGTCGCGGCCATGCTCAAGCGCGCAGGATATAGCCTGCAAGGGAATCGCAAGACTCGTGAAGGAAATCAACATCCTGATCGCAATTCGCAGTTCGAGTACCTCAATCGGCAGGTCGTCGCATTTCAACGTCAGCAACAGCCTGTGATCTCGGTCGACACGAAAAAGAAGGAATTGGTCGGAGATTTTCGCAATGCCGGCCGGGAATGGCGACCGAAAGGCGCGCCGGAAGAGGTTCGGGTTCACGATTTCATCGACAAGGAACTGGGGAAGGCAATCCCTTACGGCGTGTACGATTTGGCGAGCAACGAAGGCTGGGTCAGCGTTAGCGTCACTCACGACACTGCCCAGTTTGCGGCAGCGAGCATTCGGCGGTGGTGGAACGAAATGGGAGCAACTCGATTCCCTCGCGCACGAAAAATTCTGGTCACAGCCGACGGGGGCGGCAGCAATGGGAGCCGCAATCGACTGTGGAAGGTTGCGTTGGCGGAACTGGCAGATGAGCTCGGCATGCCGATTCATGTCTGTCACTTTCCACCGGGGACCAGCAAATGGAACAAGATCGAACATCGGCTCTTCTGCTTCATCACCAAGAACTGGCGTGGCCGACCGTTGACCAGCCACCAGGCGATCGTAGAACTCATTGGGAGCACGACGACGAAGGGGGGCCTCACGGTTCGAGCTGCACTCGACGAAGCGACTTACGAAACTGGAATCAAAGTCAGCAATAAAGAACTCGCGACGGTTAAACTGAAGCGAGCGGAATTTCACGGTGACTGGAACTACACCATCCATCCCCGCAAAAAGTAGTCACGTTAATTTTTCGCCCTGCCTAAGGGGAGGACCTCATCCTCGCAACGGGACGACGTGGGGCGACTTCCGATCCGAAGCGGCTTTCCCCTCGGCGGGCTAGTCGGCGCCAGGAATGAGGTACACGATGACCGCGAGTTCCAACGAGGCCGCGTCCCGGCTGCAAGCCCTGGCCCTGGCCCATGCCGAGGACATTATTGCGACCCTGCGCGAGCCATTTCTGGTTCTCGACGAGAGCCTGCGTGTCTGCACGGCGAACGCCGCCTTCTACCGGGACTTCCGCGTCTCCCAAGACGAGACGGAAGGCCGTTTGATCTACGACTTGGGCGACGGCCAATGGAACATCCCCCAACTACGGACTCTCCTCGGCCAGGTCCAAAGCGAAGTCCACTCGGTCGAAGACTTCGCGGTGGAGCATACCTTCCCGGAGATCGGGTGCAGGATCATGCTCCTCAACGCCCGCAGGCTGCCTGTCGAGAGCGGCAGCCCGGGGGTGATCCTCCTCGCCATCGAGGATCACACCGATCGAAAAAGGGCCGGCGCCGCCCTGCGGATCTCCGAGGTCCGCTATCGACGGCTCTTTGAGACGGCCAAGGACGGAATCCTGATCCTGGCCGCCGACACGGGCCGAGTGATCGACTCAAACCCGTTCATGTCGACCTTGCTGGGTTACTCGCACGCCGAGTTTCTGGGCAAGGAACTCTGGCAGATCGGCCTGTTTCGGGACATCCAGGAGAGCCAGGCCGCCTTCCGGGAACTGCAAGAGAAGGGTTACGTTCGCTACGAGAATCTGCCGCTGCAAAGCACCGACGGGCGGCACGTTGAAGTCGAATTCGTGAGCAATATCTATGCGGAGGGGGATCGACAGGTCGTGCAATGCAACGTCCGCGACATCACGGCGCGCCGCTGCCTGGAACGGCAGATGCAGGAGCTGGCGCTGGCGATGCGGCTCACCGAGGACCGCTTCCGGCTGTTTATCGAAGGCGTGAAGGACTACGCCATCTACACCATGGACCCCGCCGGCAAGATTCTGACATGGAACGACGGGGCGGCCCGCATCTTCGGCCATTCCTCACGAGAAATCATCGGCCAGAACCGCAGGGTGCTCTTTACTCCCGCCCAAGTGGCTGAGGGAGTGCCCGATCGCGAACTCAAACTGGCGGCTGCGCAGGGAAAAGCCGCGGAGGAATGCTGGCGGATCCGAAAGGACGGCGCTCGATTCTGGGCCAACGGAACCCTGAGTGCTTTTCATGACGCCGCGGGAGTGCTGCAAGGTTTTGTGAAGGTGGTCAGAGACTTGACCGGGCGCCGACGGGCGGAAACCCTGCTGCAATCCGTATTGAACGGCACGTTCGACGGCATCGTCAGCAGCGACCACCGCGGGATCGTCCAATCCTTCAACCAGGCCGCAGAACGAACTTTCGGCTACCAATCCGCGGAGGTGGTCGGCAAGAACATCAGCATGCTGATGCCCGAACCGTTCCACAGCGAGCACGACGGCTATATCGCCAGGTACCAGCGCACCGGGGAAGCAAAGATCATCGGCATCGGAAGGGAAACCGTCGGACTCCGCAAAGACGGCTCGACCTTCCCCATCGAACTGGCTGTGACGGAGTTCCGACTTGAGGAGCACGACGAGCCCCTTTTTATTGGAATGATCCGAGATATCACGCATCGCATGCAGATCGAAGAAAACCAAGCCAGGCTCGTAAGCATCCTGGAGGCAACCCCGGATTTCGTGGGCATTGCCGACACCGAGGGCCGCCCGCTCTTCATCAACCAAAGCGGAAGAAGAATGATCGGAATCGGATTCGAGGAGGACGTTAGCAAGATCCGCATAGCCGACTACTTTGCCGAGTCGGTGACAAATACCCTCGCCAACGAGGCCATCCCTTTCGCCATCAAGCACGGAACTTGGCGGGGTGAAACGGTCTTGCGGGCCAAGGACGGGCACGAGTTTCCCGCGTCTCAATTGATCATCGTTCCCAAGACCGACCGGGGGGAGGCCCGCTTCCTGTCTATGATCATGCGCGACCTCACGGAGCGGAAGAACCTGGAAGAACAGTTCCGACAGGCGCAGAAGATGGAAGCGGTCGGACAACTGGCGGGCGGCGTGGCGCACGACTTCAATAACCTGCTCACCGTCATCTTAGGCTACAGCGCGATGTTGCTTTCCAAGATGGAAGCAACCAACCCCGATCGAGAGTTCGTCACGTCGATCAACGAGGCCGGGGAACGCGCCACATCGCTTACCCGCCAACTACTTGCCTTCAGCCGCCATTCGGTGCTCTCGCCGAAGGTTCTCCGCCCGAGCGAGGTCGTGCGGGAAATGGAGAAGCTGTTGCGGCGGCTGATCGGCGAAGACATTTGCCTCGTCTCGGTCCTCGACCCGGCAACGAGCAAGGTCAAGATCGATCCCGACCAATTGGGCCAAGTGCTGATGAATCTCGCAGTCAACGCCCGCGACTCGATGCCCAAGGGGGGCAACTTGACCATTGAATCCCGCAATATCGAGTTAGATCAGGCCTACGCACGCCTGCACATCAAAGCGAAGCCAGGGCACTACGCCTTGATTACACTGACCGACTCTGGGTGCGGCATGACGCCTGAAGTGAAGGCGCGAATCTTCGAGCCGTTTTTTACCACGAAAGGCATCGGCAAGGGAACGGGCCTGGGGTTGGCAGTCGTCCATGGAATCATCGAGCAGAGCGGCGGGTTCGTGGAAGTTTATAGCGAGGCAGGCATCGGGACGTCGTTCAAACTCTATCTCCCTGCCGTCGATGAGGGAGAATCGGCGTCCAAAGAACTCGACTCCGCGAGCGTTCCGCACGGAACAGAGACCGTGCTGGTGTGCGAGGACGAAGCAAGCCTGCGCGGGTTGGCCCAGCTCATTTTGCAATCCTGCGGCTATACGGTATTGACCGCCAGCGATGGCAACGAGGCAATTCAAGTCGTCGAGGATCACCAGGGGCATGTCGACTTGCTGTTTACGGACGTCGTGATGCCGGGCATGGGTGGTTTTGACCTGGCCCAGGCCCTGCAACGGAAGTTACCGCATCTCAAGGTGCTGTTCTCCAGCGGTTACACGGGCGATGCGGTGCTCCGGCACGGACTCGCACAGGAGACGGTCGCTTTCCTTCCGAAGCCCTATGCGCCGCTCACCCTGGCCAGAAAGGTCAGGCAGGTCCTGGACGAAAGCAGGTGATGCGAGGCGCGGCGGGTGGGTGGCACCCCGCAACCTCGCCGTACGGGCGCAGAGAATCGGCCTCTAAAGGCACTCTCCCTGGCACGCTCATAACCCCGCAACAACAGAACGTGCGCATGGCTCGGAAAATGTCTCTCCTCGCGCGCGACAAAGAGACAAAGACCGACTGGGCCCGTTTGTCTTTTCGGAATTGGCGCTCGCGAAACCGCCAAGCATATCAACTTGCTAGACCAAAGACTGCCGGCGGCGCTGGTCGGAAGCCTGGTTACTGCGACCGTGGGAGCGGTCGTCCTGATCGGCCCCCTTCGGATGCCATCACTCCGCTTCGCCGAAACAAGTGATCGCGTGTCAAATCCCTATTGGCGCGATTCTTAGTGACTCAGTGAATCCCATACTTCGGCCGTGCGATGAACGCACGACCGAAGTCGCTAGAGCCACGTCATGCCTTGGCTACCACGGGGCAAAGTAATACGGCTGAGGATTGTAGTAGCTGGTTGTCGGGCCCGCGCCGGTATTGCTGTATCCCTGGTACGACCAAGGGGTGCGCGAATGCTGATGTGGCACGAAATCGTGGGGTCCGTTGCCGTACCACACGTTCGGACCGTATGGGGTCTGCGTCGCATGCCAATGCGGCTGATAGTCATGCCCGCCGTTTCCGTAGTAGGAACCGAACTGCGTGCCAAACCCGCCTCCGCCATAAGCACTGTGGCCCCTACCGTATCCGTACCCTCCGTATCCCGCGCGGTTGTAGCCACCGCCCCATTGTGCCTGCGCGGACTCCTGCAATCCGAAGCATACTCCCATTGCTAAGACCGACGTGAACAACAGATTTCGCATGACCCGTCTCCTTCTTCGTGCCAAGAGAGCCCGCATTGGGAGACTGCAAACGATGTGCCACCATGAACTCTTGATCTTTTCTGCGAGTACCGTGAGGATTCTTCGCGCGACTCGCAGACGACCACTCCAAGAGTGTCGCAGAAACGCGACGCATCGCGACACATCGCGCACTCAGCGCCAGGGTTTGCCCCGATGAACTGAAGGCCCCCAGACGGGACCTGTTAAGACCCCAGGGGGCCGCCTAGTTTCCAGGTTGTCGCTCAGAGAGTGCACCCTTGGTGCAGAAGCATGGGCTCGTGCTTCGCGCTCACCCGCCGTGTGCCGCTATTTCTCGGCGATCAGCGATTCGATTTGCTGTCGCATGTATTCTTCCCCTTTGGCGCCCTGCCAGTTCAGTTCCCCCGGCCAAAAGTGACGCAGGTAGCCACGCTTGTCGATCAAATAGACCGACGGCCACATGGAATTGCCCCAGGCGTTCCAGTTGTCGTTCTTGGCGTCGATGAGCACCGGGAATGCAAATTTGTCCTCGACGGTCTTGCGACGTACGTTCTCGGACTCCTTCTCGTTGGCAGTTTCCGGCGTGTGGATGCCGACAACGACAACACCCTGGTCTTTGAAGCGATCGTGCCAAGCACGATACGAGGGGTAGTTGCGGATGCAATTGATGCAGCCGAAGGCGTAGAAATGCACCACCACAACCTTGCCTCGCAACGTCTTCAGTTGCAGCGGCGTGGAGTTGATCCAGTCGCCAGTGTCCACCAACTCAGGCGCCCTAAAAGCGGGACGCCCCAGCTCCGCGAGGTTGAATGGCGCACCCAAGATCTTCTTCCACGCCGTTAGCTGATCGGGTTCCAGTAGATCCTGAACCTTCTTGTGCTCGTCCCTCTTCAGCTCGGCGAATCTCTTGTCGAGTGCCTCGCGCGGCTTGCCAGCGTTGAGTTCCTTTTCCACTCCCGCGACAGCGGTTTTTGTCTCCTCGACGATTTCAGCGATTCGTTTGCGCTGCTGGTCGGTCTGCCGCAGCTGCTTCGCGACTTCATCGCCCAGCAAGCCTGGCGTGCCGGTTCGCTGCAGCAGGATTTCCGAGAGACGCTTGTTCTTGGCGGGCGCTAGCAGCGAATTCACGAATGTGCGGGCCTCGGAAATGATCTTCGCGGCGCCAGCCATCGCCTCCTGCTGCGGCTTGTTGCGCAGAGCGAAGAACTGCAAGTCGAGGAGGTCCAGCCGCTCTCGATAGGATGCCTTCTGCTCCGGGGTGAGCTTCAACTCGTCAATCACCGCCGGCTCGTGGAGCAGAACCCAATACGGGTCGTTCCCGGCGTAAGGGTCAATGGCCGAAGCCTGGGTCGCCCAGCACAGAACGAGAGCCAAGCTCACGGAATATGGATCGATGCGCATGGAGCACCTGCATGTGGCGACAGAGAGTGTTGGTCGGCTCTTGAATGCAGCATCCCACGGCAGCTTACGCCGTGTGGCCGTTGCACGTTGAGGTCGTTCTGCTCGAGGCGCATTTCGTGGCCTCGTCGGACTACATCTACCGCGGAGCATACCATCGTTGGCATAGGTGCCGCCACGTTCCATCTTGCCAGGGTACGGCCCATGGGAGCCCCTACGGGAATAGAGCTTGGTCGCACACTCGCATCCACCCGGGGGGGAATCGCTGCGAACAGGCGAAAGTGATCGCGAGATTTCTGGCCTGGTTTCGCCCCGGCTGTTCAGGGGCCTCCCCAGCCGCTGCTTGCATCGCAGCTTTTCACTTACTGCCCCAACGCCAAGTGAGAGGCTCGCCATTGAACCAGAAGCCGCTCGGTTTCGGCGCCAGGCGAGCTTCGAGCAACCTGAATCTGTCGGCTCACGAGGCCGAAGCCGGCCCCGGAGTACGATCCAGATTCTCCTCGTTCAGTTCTCTGATTCGCCATCCGGCTACCGAACGCCCCTTTCGCCGCCATCGCGTAATCTTGGCGCCAAGCTCACAGCTCGAATTCGGCACGTGCCCCGGGGTCGATTTGACGCGCGGCTCGCAGGCCGGATTCGATGGCTCCTTCTACCCAACCTGATTTGAGGGTGGTGAAATCGCCCGCGAAGTGCAGACGCCCCTCGGGGGTTTGCCACTCCTTGATCATCCAGCCGCCGCCCAACGGCAAGTCGGCGAAGGCGGCTTTGATCCACGGTTGGTCCGGCCAGGAGAACTCTCCCATCTCGATCACATCGTCGAGGAGGCCCGGCAGGTCCTCGCGGAACTGCGCGAGTACCTCATGCGCCCGCGTTTCCTTGGGACGACTCCGATAGTGCTCCGCGTTTTTCCCCGTCATGTAGAAGAACACGTTGCCGTGGCCGCCGGGCTCGTTGCCGGTGATATCGACGACTCGCTCCCACGGGCGATCCGAAGCGGCCATCGGCCAGCCGCGGACTCCTTGTTGTAGCCAAGGCGCGGTCTTGGTCTGGACGTAAACCTTGACGACGGGCGACCACCCCAGCTTCTCGATCAGTTCCTGCTTTCGTGGACTGAGTTTGGGTTCGACCTGCAGCTCACGCAGGACGGGGAACGGGATCGTGCTGATGATCGCATCGCCAATCCACTCCCGACCATCCTTGGTCTTCACGCTAGCCTGCGTGGCGGTCTGCTTGATCGAGACCACGGGACTGTCGAGATTCACACGCTTGCCCAGAACCTCGGCCATGACCTTGGGCAGCCGATCGTTGCCGCCGGCGATCCGAAACAGATTGCGGTCGGCAAAATGATAGGCGAAGTCAGGCAACAGCGCCAGAACGGCCGTATCGACCGTCGCCTCGGCGGAATGTGCATCGACCAGTTTGATAAAGGCCTCGGAAGCACCAAGGGATTGCAGAAGTCCCTTAAGCGCCACCTTGTCGTACTTCGCCAGGGTCGCCGGATCGGGCCACGCGGAGTCGAGCACCGTATTCAAGTTGATTCCGGCTCGCACAAGATAGCTGGCAAGCAGCGAGGATAGTTCGACGTTACGCTCGTTTGCGTGCATCGCCCAGGGCCAAGGCTTCATCAACGACCCGTCTGCGACCTTGTCGTCGACGTGATACCGCGGAGTGCCGTCGTTCATCGAAATCAATGGGAGTTTGTATTTCTCCAGATAGCCACACACCAGGGGCATGTTGGTACGGAAATGCCCGCCCCCGGCTTCGGTGAACTGTCCGTCCTTGAGTGCCACCGATAGTAGGCGGCCCCCGACGCGTTTCTGATACTCGATCACTTCAACATGGTGACCGCGGCGGTGCAGCGCCAAGGCCGCGGTCAGCCCGGACATGCCCGCACCGAGCACGAGGACGCGCTTCGCCTTCGGAGGCGGGTCGGACGCACGAGCCGCTCGGATGAACGGCGTGCCTACAAGTATCCCGGTTGTCAGCCCGGCCTTTTCCAAGAAATCTCGGCGACTGAGGAAGTTCATTAGGGTGCCCTGCGCGGCCGAATTGGAGATCTACAGAAACCAATATACCAGGAGCCCCAGCGTTGGTGCCGGACGGGCGTGGCACCGCTGACCCAACAGTGCGAACCGCGGGCCGGTGCCCATCGCAAAAGCCGGTCCTCCCCCGCCCTCTGGCAAGTCGAAGCGACGGACCATCTCCAAGGAAGGGAGGAGACTGCGATCAGTCGTGGGCAACGCACCCAATTTGCCTCCCCGACGGCACGGTCATAACCCGCCGCAACAGAGACATGCGCATGTCTCGGGTTATGTCTCAGAGAATGTCTCTTTGTCGCGAGCAGGGAGAGACAGCGACAGAGACAAAGAGAGTTTGGCCGAAAACGACCCGAGTGAGGGGGGAGATCGGCCGAGCCCGATGTCTCGGCTCCGAGAGCAAAGCCTCGCGAACGAACTCGCAAGTAGTGGCGATTCCTCGCGTTCGAACGAAAAAAGCCGAGGTGGTTAACCTCGGCTTTGTTCGTGAACCCGTGGGCGACATCCGTTCGCACCATCGGACTTCAAGTGGCGGGGACAGGATTCGAACCTGCGACCTCGAGGTTATGAGCCTCGCGAGCTACCGGGCTGCTCCACCCCGCGTCATGTGCATGGATTCTAGCGGGCCAACCGCTTGGCGTCGAGGGGGTAGTAGGAGCAAACTTCAGGCCTTCAACGATTCGTGCCAGCAGTGCGACGAAGCGTTGAGTCGTCCGCGGACTATTCTGGCCTTGCTGGAAACTATCGGGCCAGATCCCTCGTCCAAGTAAGACTCGCTAACGAAGCCCTTGGATTGGAGACTCCCCATGTCCCCACGAATCGCCCGCGATCTTGCGAAAGCTTTGTTGCTGGCCTGCCTTCTGTCGGGCTGCGGCAGGCAACTTACCGAACAAGAGACGCGGCAGCGCGATCTGACGGAGCGCGTTCGCGGATTTGTCGACGCCAAGGACGTGGACGCAGCCATGCTGGCGGTGACCACCGTCGAATACTTTGGCGGTTTCAGGACCCGCTTCGAGGTGCAAGGGGGCCAGGCGACCATCACCCGCTCCTCGCAGATGGAAGGGGCCGTGAAGAAGCCGCCCGCAACCTATACCCTGACGCCGGCCGATCTGGAGAACTGGACGGATATCGTGAACCTGATCGTGCGCGACAAGCTGTGGGAGCAGGGAGACGTGAAGACCAGCGGAGTCGCCGACGGAGGAGAGACGCATTACGAATTCAAGGTGGGTGCGCACCAGGGGAAGTTCCGCCTGATCAACTCGTCTCCGGAGCACCTGTACGTGCTAGCCAACAAGGTCGCGAACTTGCGGAATCTGGTCGAGGCGCGACAGTCGGGAACGATGCCGAAGAAGTGAAGTTCTTCACAGGGCAAGCAGGCAGGACGCCTGCACCACAACGGCAGGCGGGACGCCTGCACCACAACAGCAGGCGAGACGCCTGCACCACAAGCGCTACTGAATGACTTCACCGTTCCAGAACTCGGTGACGCGCACCTGCTGTCCGCGGACATCCCAGTAAACCCACTTGTTGTGGTGCTTGCCGTCGCGGTACTCGCCTTCGGCCTTCTTGCGGCCGTTGTAGTACCAACTGACCCAGCGGCCGTCGCGGACTCCGTTCACGAAGCCCCCTTCGGTAATCATCTGGCCGTCTTCGCTCCAGCGGACCCAATTGCCGTACTTCTTGCCGTCGCGATATTCGCCCTCTTTGTCCTTCTGACCGTTGCGGTGCCAGCTAGTCCAGCGGCCGTGCTTGAAGCCCTTTTTGAAGGCTCCTTCGACCGCCTTGTTGCTGTTCTCGAACCAGGTGGTCCAGATGCCGTCCATCTCGCCGTCGACGTACTGGCCTTCCTGCTCCAGACGGCCCGAGGGATACCAGGCGGTCCAGCGGCCGTGCCGTCGACCATTGAGGAACTCCCCTTCGGCGGCCTTGATGCCGTTCTCGAAGTAGCGCGTCAGGCGGCCGTTCTCGCGATGTTCGCCCGGCTTGAGAGCGGGACCGCCGAAGCCGGCGTCTTCTCCCTCTCCATCGTCGCCGCCACTGGTCCGGCTGCGGGCTTTGACGGGTGGGGCAGGCGTGTTGTTGCCGCTGCTGCGTGATTCCGTGCGCGACTCGCCGCGCACTTCCGCCACGGCCGGCGCGCCCAGCAATTCGCGCTCCAGCGGGGTCTCGCGGTCCTCGACAATCGTCTTGTCCTCGTCCAGCACGTCCCCTTCTTCGGGCTCGTCGGCGACCAGCCCTTCAAAGATGGCCCGCGTTTCGGGCACGGGAGCGGCCATCTTGATGGCCTTCACTTCCATGCTCGAGGCGTGCGGCGCGTGCTCGATGCGCGGATCCCACTGCGGTTCTGGCGTAAAGCCCTCGGGCCAGCGGGTCACCGCGTCGGTTTCGGCGTCGGTCAGCAGCGTCCCTTCCAGAGTTGCATTGCTCAGGTCCGCGCCAGCCAGCAACGCGCCCGTTAGATTGGCGCCGCTCAAGTCGGCCCCCGCCAGATTCGCGCCACTCAAATTCGAGAAGCGCAGGTCGGCATGCGTCAGGACAGCATGAGTCAAGTCGGCGCCCGACAGGTCGACCTCGATCATCGAGGCGTCGTCGAGAAAGGTCCCCTTGAGGACCGCATTGGCCAGGTTCGCACGGGCCAGGAAGGCGCTGGTCAGCGGCGCATCGGTTAGGTCCGCGCCGCGCAAGTCGGCGCCGGTGAGATTCGCCCCCTCGGTGTCGTCATACTCCGATTCAGCAAGGACCTGGCCCGATTCCTTATGTTTGATGACGATCGCCGCCATGTGCTTTTCCCGCGTGAGGCTCGCCCATCTTCGGGCGGGCACGACCTGGCCCAACAACACGTCCACACCAACGAACGCCGAAAGAACCCGCTCGTCCAAAGATTCGCCCGGACTTACTGCATCGCCAGCGCGATGCAGGTGTCGAGGCGAAACGGCCACTCGCAAAGTAGTCGCGTGGGTGGCCACACGAGTGTTCTGCGACGTGGTCCAGAGGATTGGACTAGGTTCGATTATAGCTAGCCCGAATGCACGGGTGGTATGCTTCCAACCGGTAATTTGAAAAAGTCGCCCGCCCGCCTGAGCGGCCCCCCCACCTAGAGAAATCGGGGGCCGAATAGGAACGAAGCGTTGTACCGGTTGTAGCAGGTGCGGCCCGGCGCCGCGCACTATTTGCGGGGCGTTTTGCCCGCCGACTTGTCGGCCACAGGCGTCTTGGCCGACTTGGCCTTGTCGTCCTTGGAGGCTTCCGTCTTCGAGCCCTCTGTCTTGGCAGCCGGCTTTTCTTCGGCGATTTCGGGCTCGTCCTGCTTCAGGAACTCCAACGTGCGGACGATGTCGTGCCCGGTCTGGCCGAAGCGCTCTGCCCGCTCCGACTCCAGGGTGAAGGTAAACGCGACGTGCCGACCCTGCTTGTCGGTGATCAGGTAATAGTGCCACTGGATGGGGAGTTCCGAGGCCTCGCCCGCGGCGATCACCTGATAAATTGCCGGGCCGCCATCGGCCGGCAATTCTTCGGACGAGACGAACTCCTTGAAGCGATCCCCAAGGGCTTCCTTGATCCCCTCGCGGAAGTTCTCGGCGGTGATCTTCTTGCCCGGCTCGGCCTTCGACAGCCGGCTGATGTTGCACTGAGCGATCAGCTCGCCCCGGTCGACCATCCGCAGCAGCGTGACGGTCGGATCGTCCTGATAGATGAACCAGCGGCGATCGTAGCAAAAGCGAAACGAGCCGTCCGCATCGGGAAAGGCGAGCTGCGTGACGGCCGGATGCGGGTCGAGGGGCACATCTTTCAGAGCCTTTTCGGCCAGTTGGGCCGAACTCTCCACAGGAGTGAACTTCAAACGGATCCGCGCGACCACGTCCAGTCCGGGGGTCACCATACCGATCGCGCGTTTCTCTTTGACGGCCAGGCCAAAACGGGTAAAGTGCCGTGTTTTCAGGTCCAAAAGGGCCTTTGTTTTGACTTCGATTTCGGTCGCGACACCGCCGATGGCGCCGTCGACATGACCGTGTGCTTCGATCGTGGCGACTCCCCCTTCGACACTGGTCAGCACGCTCTCGACGTCAGAGTGCCCGACCGAGTCCAGGCCCAACACGCCGGCCAGCACGTCGGCCGAGAGCTTCCATGACTCGCCCAGCGCGACTTGCCCTTCAGGGAGCAGGCTGTAGAGAAGCAGGCTGTTCCCCGCCACATCGATCAGGTCCAGCTCGTCGCGGGTCAGAGGACCGCTGGGGCTGAAGAGAGTCGCCGGCGCGGCATTCGAGGCGCAGTCGACCACGACCAGCTTGCGCTCGGGGGCGAGTTTGGGCGTCGCTCCGCCGCGTTCGAATTTGATGGTGGCCTGAGCCTGGTCGTAGTAACGGATGCTGCGCAGGCCTTTGACTTGCGGGGCTTTGCCCGCCAGCACGCGCTCCTGGTACTTGAGCGCGGCAACCACGCTCATCTTGGTCGGCTTCACTTTGGCGTCGGTGGCCATCTTCAGGTCGCCGCCGACTTCGACGTCGACCTCGACCTGCTGGACACCGAGTTTGGCTTGTCCCCCGGCGAGAGCGAACTTTTCGGCGGCGGACGCCGTGATATTTTGGCCCAGCAGAGTCGCCGCAAAGGCAAGGCTGGCAACCATCAAGGACTTGCGACGCATTATCGAAGCCTCATTTTTTCGACCCAAAGACTGTAAGACCGACCGCTGTTTACGGTATCTGACCATAGATCGGTCCGCCGCGAGTCTTCGCATCAAACGGATTGGTCCGAGAAAAGAGAATTGAACGATGGCTGCGATTGTGCTGTCATAGGGATTGGCGGGTGCCTTGGGCGCAAGCACGAAGGGAAGGGGCAAAGTCAACACCCCTCCCCCCCTTTCGGCCCAGCATTTGCTGATTGGGAGAGGCGCTATTGGAAAGAGAAACGGTTGCCGATAGTGTACATGGCAACAGTACCTGAACCCAAAGCAGAACCAATCGAGAGATGGGGCCAGATTTTAAGTGAAGCTATAATATTGACTTACAAGATGGCTGGGAGAGGTAAGAAGAGACAGGGCAATAAAATCGGTACTCCCGGCGAACTTTTTCTTGGACCAAACCTCCATCCTACACGTAGACATTTGTGAGACACTTGGCGGGCGTGATTTGGCTGATGTGGGGAAACTGGCCATTTTCCACCCTCCTGGTGACCAAAGAGCTGGCAGTCTTGTTGATTGCCGAGCGATCAAGGTGACCCCCAAACAATCAAACTTCCCACTATCGCAGGACCTTCTACTCCAGCTAGACACAATCATCGGAGCTTCGAGACGCGCAAGGATAGATGCCGCCTTGAATCTCCAACCGCTTCAGACCAGCGAGTTTCCTTGGATTGGGCAACGAATTGCCCTTCCGCGGGGGACTCGCTGAGTGCGAGGGCCGCTACCATGCATGCCGACTACCAAAGCCCCGTTCTCCGCCAGCTGCGCGATCAGCAAGTACGCTTTGCGCCGCGCGATCGCAAAGTGCTTCAGGCCAGCCGTGCCGAGACGCTGCTGACCGAGATCGAAGCGGAACGGGTTTACCCGTACGAGTACCTGTGCCATCGGATCACGGACTTCCGTCCCGATACGGCATCTGGTCAGACGGTAACCGGCGAAGAGGCCCGGCACGATCTGCGGCTATTCGTGGAAGACGTTTCGGACGCGGCCGATCTGCCCGTCGAGTCGGCTGGCGAACCCGTGCTGACGGTCGAGCAGCTCTCCAGCGAATTCAATGTTTCGACGAAGACCATCGCCCGCTGGCGTCAGCAAGGGCTGGTAAGCCGTCGCTTTCTGTTCGCAGGCCGCAAGCGAGTCGGCTTCCTGCGCAGCTCGGTCGATCGCTTCGTGAGCGAGAATCGCGACCGCGTGCAGCGCGGAAGCGATTTCAGTCAGCTCGACGACGAAGAGCGGGCCAAGATCGTAATGCGCGCTCGACGGTTGACTCGTGCGGGCGGTTGCCCTGCCGAGGTCACTCGCCGTCTGGCTCGCCGCATGGGCCGCAGCGTCGAGACGATCCGCTACACCCTGAAGCAATTCGACGAGCAGCACCCGGATCTGGCCATTCTGCCGGAGAAGAACGGGCCTTTGTCGGAAGAAGTCAAACGCGAAATCTGCCGCCAATACCGGCTCGGCGTGACCGTAGATGACTTGGCGCATCGGCACTGCCGCACCAAGACCAGCATCTACCGCATCATCAACGAGATGCGGGCGAAACGGATTACCGAACTGCCGTTGGACTTCATCCCCAACGAGATGTTCGCCAAGTCGGGCGTTGAAGACCTGATCCTGGGCGAAATGCCGGGAACCACCGAACCCAGCAAGCGGGCTCGGCTCCCTGCCGGTCTGCCCCCGTATCTGGCCAGCCTGTACGAGATTCCGCTGCTGACCCGCGAGCAGGAAGTCTACTTGTTCCGCAAGATGAACTTCTTGAAGTATCGCGCGGCCGAGGCACGGGCCAAGATCGATCCGCTGCGTCCCAAGAGCAGCCTGATGGATCAGTTGGAAAAGGACTATGACGAGGCGCTGGCCACCAAGAACCAGATCATCCGCGCCAACTTGCGGCTGGTGGTTTCGATTGCCAAGCGACACGTCGACCCGAATGAGAACTTCTTCGAGCTGGTCAGCGATGGAAACATCTCGCTGATTCGTGCTGCCGAGAAGTTCGACTTTGGCCGCGGCAACAAGTTCAGCACATACGCCACGTGGGCGATCATGAAGAACTATGCCCGCAGCATTCCGGACGAGCACAAGCGTCGTGGCCGGTTCCGCACCAGCCACGAGGAAATGTTCGATGCCACGGTCGATGGCCGTAGCGATCAATACGAGCAGGAATCGGCCCAGTCGACTCGTGAAGTCGAGATCGGACGAATTCTGGAGCGTCTTGACGAACGCGAGCAGAAGATTATCATCAGTCGCTTCGGACTCGACCACGGTCGTGAACCACTGACCTTGAAGGAAGTGGGACGCCAGATGGGCGTGACCAAGGAGCGGGTGCGACAGATCGAAGCCCGCGCTTTGACCAAGCTCCGCAAGGCCGCCGAAGACGAGAAGATTGAGATTCCGGGCCTGTAACTGGATTCGATGGCCCGGGTACGGGCGTTGAATTAGATGGCCCGGGTACGGGCGATTGATTGGCCCGGTGGGCAGTAAAAATGCCCGTGAACGGTAAAATTTCCCAGTACCTTCTACCTGCCAGCAGGTAGTCGGGCCTGCGAAGCAATAATGTCGGAAAATGGTGCCCCAGACAGGGGATCGTAGTCGGGAGGCTGTCGAAAGTCGTCGGAAGAGACAAATCGCCATTTCCGTGCGAACATGCGCGGTGGCGGAAAGTGTCTTTTCCGTGACTCTCGTCAGCCTCCTTTTTTTATTGGCGTGCGTAGAAAAGCCTCCGAAAAATGCTGCTGTTCGCCCCCTCCCATGGGGTGGGCCGGCATGATGCAAAATTCGCGCCCGGTGGCACCTTTGCAATCACCGGTAAGTTTGCTATATTTTTCGGTTTCGATAAGCGGTCGCCGCCAGTTGCTAGTGTAGCTCAATTGGCAGAGCAGCTGATTTGTAATCAGCAGGTTGTGGGTTCAAGTCCCTCCACTAGCTCGTCATAAGTTCGCTCGAGACGAGCCCATGTGGAGGGCCACAGGCTGAAGAATTCATCGCGTAGCGATGAATGGGTACAAAATTTTCCAAGGACGGGGGATTTCCCGAGCGGTCAAAGGGGTCAGACTGTAAATCTGATGGCTCTGCCTTCGAAGGTTCGAATCCTTCATCCCCCATTGGTGGAACGACTTAGTAATCGCGATTGGGAAATGGTTGCGGCGTGAAGTGAGATGTGTGATCGGCGGGTGTAGCTCAATGGTAGAGCAATAGCCTTCCAAGCTGAAGACGAGGGTTCGATTCCCTTCACCCGCTTTGGCCTGCAGGTCGGTCGCGACGATTTTGAAGTGTTTTTGAGAACGTGGTGGGGTCGGCCGCGAGGCCGGCTCGAAGTTCGTTTTAAGCTGCTGTAGCTCAGTTGGTAGAGCACGTCCTTGGTAAGGACGAGGTCAAGGGTTCGAGTCCCCTCAGCAGCTCCTCGTGAAGGTGAACCTAGTCGGTGAACCTGGTGACGGTGAGTGATACGTCGGCGTCAGTCGGTGTTCGATTGGCCGTCGAAGAGAGACCGGAATAGACGCACCTGGCATAGACAAATAGTCAAGAAGAGAGATTTAGGGAGACAGAATGGCGAAGGAAACCTTTGCACGTAAGAAGCCGCACGTGAACGTTGGAACCATCGGTCACATTGACCATGGCAAGACAACCACGACCGGCGCGATCCTGGCTGTCCAAGGCGCCAAAGGCCTGGCGGCCTTCAAGCCCTACTCGGAAATCGCTAAGGGCGGTACCGTCCGCGATGCCACGAAGACCGTGACCATCGCTGTCGCGCACGTCGAATACGAAACTGAGAAGCGCCACTACGCCCACATTGACTGCCCGGGCCACGCGGACTTCATCAAGAACATGATCACCGGTGCCGCCCAGATGGACGGCGCGATCCTGGTGGTCTCGGCCGCGGACGGGCCCATGCCCCAGACTCGCGAGCACGTGCTGCTGGCCCGTCAGGTCGGTGTGCCTCGTATCGTGGTCTTCCTGAACAAGTGCGACCTGGTGGACGACGCCGAGTTGCTCGACCTGGTCGAGCTGGAAGTTCGCGAGTTGCTCACGAAGAACGACTTCCCGGGCGACGACGTGCCGGTGATTCGTGGGGCCTCGAAGCCCGCCTACGACAACCCGAAGGATCCTGCTGCGAACAAGTGCATCGGCGAGCTGATGGACGCGATCGACAGCTACATCCCCGAGCCCGTTCGCGAAATCGACAAGCCCTTCCTGATGGCCGTCGAAGACGTGTTCTCGATCGAAGGTCGTGGCACCGTCGCCACGGGCCGTATCGAGCGCGGTCTGGTGAAGGTCGGCGAGGAAGTCGCGATCATCGGCTTCACCCCCGAGCCCCGCAAGACCATTTGCACGGGCGTCGAAATGTTCAACAAGACCTTGGATCAGGGTCAGGCCGGCGACAACGTCGGCATCCTGCTTCGCGGTCTGAAGCGCGAGGACATTGAGCGCGGCCAGGTTATCGCCAAGCCGGGTTCGATCACTCCGCACACCAAGTTCACCGCCGAGGTCTACGTGTTGTCGAAGGAAGAAGGGGGCCGGCACACGCCGTTCTTCAGCGGCTATCGCCCGCAGTTCTACTTCCGCACCACGGACGTCACCGGTTCGGCCAACCTGATGGGCGGCGCCGAAATGTGCATGCCCGGCGACAACGCCAAGGTGGAAGTGACCCTGATCAGCCCCATTGCCATGGACGAAGGTGTTCGCTTCGCCATTCGCGAAGGTGGCAAGACGGTCGGGTCGGGCGTCGTCACGAAGATTCTTGAGTAGCGAGCGAAGTATGATTTGCGATCGCTCGTTCCTGTGGATGCAGGGCGAGCGATCGTAATTTGCGAAGGAACCCCTAGGGGCGTAGCTCAATTGGCAGAGCGCTGGTCTCCAAAACCAGAGGTTGCGAGTTCAATTCCCGCCGCCCCTGCGTTCCTTTGGCGTGGTCCTGAAATGATGTATTTTCCAGGCATGGTGTTTTGAGGGAGTGGAGCAGGAAGCTCGTCGGAGCCGGCTGGTCGGCACCGCTAACCCAAGCATGGTTGCAGAACGGATGAAGACGATGGCCAAAGACTCAGCAGGTGATCTCTCGTCCTCGCAGTCCTGGTGGAAGGAACTTTGGCAGGTCCAGCCTTATAAGCGGAGCCAAGGTCGTACCGCCCGGCAGGTGACGTTTGCCGCATTCGCCATTACAGCCCTCTTGGGTGCCTGGCGTTTAGGCTTCGCGCTGATGATTTACGACAAAGCTGGCGGATTGCCTTTCTATCAGTTCATAGTCCCCTGTCTGTTTGCGGCGATTGGTCTGTGGGTTAGTTATCGGGCGGTGAACTTCCCCAAGTTCGCCGACTTTCTGATCGCGACCGAAGCCGAGATGAATAAAGTTTCGTGGCCCTCGCGAGGCGAGTTGCTGCGTGGTTCGGCGGTGGTGCTGTTCACGATTTTTGCTTTGGCCATCATCCTGTTCACGTTCGACGTCCTGTGGCGCGAACTGTTCTTGTGGTTGGGAATCGTGCCGCAGGCCAAGCCCCAAGACGTAGGCATGTAAGGTAGCGGCATGTAAGGTAGCAGGCACACTCCGTGTGCCGTCCGCTGGCGCCAGTTTATGGGCGTCTGGTTGGAGAGGTCGGATTGAGTTTTCCGCGGTCGTTGGCTGGGTTTCTGTAGACTCGAGCCTTTGACCATTTACCTGGAGGTAGTGGGTGTGAGCGACGAAACGGATGACACCACGCCGGTGGTCGATGCCGGGTCGGACAGCGCCTCGAAAGAGAGCGCTGGCGCCGCCGCGACAGCTCAGGCCGAGATTGCGCCTGGCCCTGACGAGCCGGGCGTAGCGGTCACCGATGCCCCCGCTGCTGAAGGTGCTGCCGAAGCTCCCGTCGCTGCTGCCACGGCCAAACCCAAGCGTCCCAAGACGCCCCGCGGACAGCCGGTCGAAGAGACCCCCGTCATCGAGGACGAGGTCAAGAACTGGTACATCCTGAAGGTGCAGAGCAACCGCGAAGATTCGATTGCTGACGCTTTGAAGCGTCGCGTCAAAATCGGCGGACTTGATCGGTACTTCGATGAGATCATTGTTCCGACCGAGAAGATCACCGAGTTCACCAAGACCGGCAAGAAGCGGATCGTCAAGCGCAAGCTGTATCCGGGCTACCTGGTCGTTCACATGGTGATCAACGACGACACTTGGTTCCTGGTCCGGGAGACGCCGGGCATCGGCGATTTTACGGGAGCAGGCGGCAAGCCGGTCCCCATGCTGCCGCACGAGATTCAAAAGATTATCCGCATCGAGATCGACCCCGCGATCGAGCAGCCCAAGCTGAAGATCAACTTCAAGACGGGCTCTCGCGTGAAGATCATCGAGGGGACCTTCGAGAACTTCGAGGGAGACGTGGACGGCATCGACGAGACCAGCGGAGAAGTGATCGTGATGATCAACATCTTCGGCCGCTCGACTCCCGTCACCTTGGAATACTGGCAGGTCGAGGCGATCTGACCTTTCGGTCGGACTGTCCGCTGCCCGCACGACATCAAAACTTCGATTTAACTCACCAGAATACCGTCCTGACACGATTGACGAGTAGAGACTATGGCCAAGCAGTTCGTTGCCCAAGTGAAGTTCCAGGTCCCCGGCGGTCAGGCCACTCCCGCCCCTCCGGTCGGTACGGCCTTGGGCCGTCACGGCATCAACCTGGGGCAGTTCGTCTCGCAGTTCAACGATCGCACCAAGGAAGCCGGCGGCATGCCGATTCCCGTGGTGGTGAACGTCTACAACGATCGCAGCTTTGACTTCGTCACCAAGAGCCCTCCGGCTGCCGCGCTGTTGAAGAAGGCGGCCGGTGTGGCCAAGGGAGCCGGCGTCCCGAACAAGGACAAGGTCGGCAAGGTCACCAACGCCCAGGTCGAAGACATCGTGAAGCAGAAGATCAAGGACCTGAACGCCCGCGACATGGATCACGCCAAGCGGATGATCGAAGGAACCGCTCGCAGCATGGGCATCGTGATCGAAGGTTGATCGCCCGCGCCACGCGTCGTTGCTCTTAGCATCAAACACCGCTCGATTCGCGATTTTTCCAGCCCTCGCGAACTCGACCTACCTAATCCCCTTCCTTACGTAAGAACCCGCACTCCGATGGCCAAGCAATCCAAGCGTTTCCGAAGTCTGCTCGCCCTGCGGAAGGACCTGAATCCTCTGCCGTTGGCCGATGCGGTCGCCCTGCTCAAGAAGTACGGAACCACCAAGTTCGACCAGACGGTTGAAGTGGCCATGCGGTTGGGGATCGACGCCAAGCAGGCCGATCAACTGGTCCGCGGCTCGATCGTGCTGCCGCACGGTCTGGGCAAGACTCTGCGGGTCGTGGTCTTCGCCAAGGGGGACAAGGCTGCTGAGGCCAAGGCTGCCGGCGCCGACGAAGTGGGTGCCGAGGATCTGGCCAAGAAGATCAAAGAGGGTTGGACCGATTTCGACGCCTGTATCGCCTCGCCCGACATGATGGGCCTGGTGGGTCCCTTGGGTCGCGTGCTCGGCCCCCGCGGCTTGATGCCTTCGCCCCGTGCCGGCACCGTGACAAACGAAGTGGCCAAGACGGTCCGCGAGTACAAGGCCGGCAAGGTCGAGTTCCGCGCCGACGACGGCGGAGTGGTGCACGCAGGCGTGGGCAAGATGAGCTTCGACGCCGGCAAGATTCAAGAGAACATCGACGCCTTCATCAAGTTGATCACCAACATGAAGCCGGCGACGGTCAAGGGACAATACATTCAGTCGATTTCGATCAGCGCTTCGATGAGCCCCGGAATCATGATCGCAGCCTAAATGGTTCCGCTGCGGGCGACGGGCCCGCAAGTTGCCTGAAGCTGATCGACAAAGCGAATCCAACAGGCGGGACGCCTGGACAACCATAAACGACCCATGTCTGCGAGAAAGTCATGAGCAAATTCGTCAAGGAACATCTGACCGATCAGGTCAAGAAGGACCTCTCGGGCGTCAACGACATCCTGGTGGTCAGCCTGTCCGGGCTCAGCGCCAACAACAACTACGAGCTCCGCAAGCGGCTCCGCTCCAAGAACATCCACGTGCGGGTGATCAAGAACAGCCTGGCTCGTCGAGCCACGGAAGGGACCGTGCTGGCCCCTGCGTTCGTGGGTCTCAGCGGCCCCGCTGCTTTGGTCTGGGGTGGCGAAGACATCGTCTCGCTGGCCAAGGAGATCATGTCGCTCGAGAAGGAGAAGGAGTTCAAGCTCGTCGCCCCGCGCGGCGGTGCGATGGACGGCACTCCCCTGTCGGCGGCCGACGTGAAAAGCGTCAGCACCTGGCCCAGCCGTGGTGAGCAGCTCAGCATCCTGTCAGGGATGATTTCCGGTGTGGCTGCAACCCTCTCGGGTCAGCTCATCAGCGCCGGCGGTGCCTTGGCCAGTCAGATCAAACAGAAGTCGGAAGGGGAAGAACCGGCTCCGGCGGGCGATGCCCCTGCAGCCGATGCCGCTCCCGCTGCGGAGGCTGCACCCGCAGCACCCGCGGGCGATGCCCCGGCCCCGGCCGCAACCTAGTTCAGTTGTAGAGATCATTGGCGGCCGCAGGCGTCCTGCGAGTCCGCTTGTCCGGTACCCGAATCACGGTTTCTAGTTCCAGCGGCTTGCCGCGACGAAGAAACAAGAAATTGGGATCAATTTGTGTTCCAGCCCGCCCCTGGTGGCGAGCGAAGTCAGAAAGGAAACGACCCGTAATGTCCACTGCTGAAGCCCCCGCTCAAGAGTTTTCCGCCAAGGCCAAAGACCTGGGCGAAAAGATCATCGCGCTGACCCTGAAGGAAGCGAAGGAACTGAGCGATTATCTGGAGAAGGTCCACGGCATCAAGCCTGCCGCTGGTGGCGGTATGATGATGGCTGCTGGCCCGGCTGCCGCTGCGGCTCCCGCCGAAGCCAAGACTGAGTTCGACGTGATCCTCGAGAGCTTTGACGCTGCCAAGAAGATCGGCATCATCAAGGTCGTCCGCACCGCGACGGGCCTGGGCTTGAAGGAAGCCAAGGATCTGGTCGAGGCCGCGCCGAAGCCGGTCAAGACGGCGATCTCGAAGGAAGACGCTGCCAAGCTGCAGAAGGAACTGGAAGAAGCTGGCGCCAAGGTTGCCGTTAAGTAGGTTCTGCGTGCAGTAATTGTGTCGCCACTGGCTGTCCCGCGTGTTCTCTCGAGAGCGCGCCCGTGCGCTGCTACGGGCGAGGGTTTTCTTGAGTCGTCTCGCACCTGTTTTGCTGGTCGAGAAGTTTCGGCGGAGGATGCTGCGCGCAGGCATCTCTCCGCCCGGGGCCAGTTCGTCGATTCTCTGACCGCGCGTTTTTGCGCTTCCTCCAGGAGCACCCGCCCAAATGGCCACTTCGGCTCAACGTCGCCTCTCGCCTCCGGAAATTCGTCGATTTGGCAAGATTCAAGAACAGTTCCCGATTCCAGACCTGACCGAGATTCAGACGCGCAGCTATGCGGCGTTTCTGCAGCTCGATGCTCCTTCCACCAAGCGGAAGTTGCAGGGGATCGAGGCCGTTCTGCGCGAGATCTTTCCGATCGAAAGCTACGACAAGAGCTTGCGGTTGGAATACGTCCGCTACGAACTGGGCAAGCCCCGGTACGAACCGGATGAATGCCGGCAGTTGCGCATGACCTATGGTCGGCCCTTCAAAGTCTGGCTACGGCTTACCAAAGCTGAGCCAATCGAGGAAGAGGTCTATTTGGGCGACATGCCGATCATGATCGGCGGCGGCGAGTTCATCATCAACGGCGCCGAGCGCGTCGTGGTGAGCCAGCTGCATCGCAGCCCCGGCGTGGACTTTGTCAGCGAGCTGGAAGGTGACAAGCGGACCTATAGCTGCCGCATCATTCCCGAGCGCGGTAGCTGGATCGAGCTGAACACCACCAAGAAGGAAAGCCTGGGCGTCCGCATCGATCAAAGCGGCAAGTTTGCCGCCACGACGCTGCTGCGCGCCATGAGCCCCAACTACGGGTCGGATATCGAGCTGATCCGTCTGTTCTTCGAGACCACCGAAGAGAAGATCGTCGACGGCCGCAGCGTCTCGAAGATCGAGGGACGCATCGCGGTGGGTGACGTTGTCTACCCGCCCGAGAGCGACCGCGCGGGCGAGATCATTCTGGAGAGCGGCCACACCATCACCAAGAACGTGGCCGAGATCATCTGCACCTCGGGCCTCGACATGGTCGAGGTGGCTCCGCCCGTCAAGGATCCGCTGATCTTCAACACGCTGGCCGAAGACACCACGGCTAGCCACGAAGAAGCACTGCTTAAGATCTATCAGCGGCTCCGTCCGGGCAATCCTCCGCAGTTGGAGAAGGCCAAGACGCTGTTCCACGAGAAGTTCTTCGACACCAGCCGTTATCAGCTGGGCAAGGTCGGCCGCTTCCGTATCAACCGCAAGTTCAACCAGGACATCTCGGAAGACGAGATGACCCTGCGTCCCGAGGACTTCGTCAACGCCATCCGTTACGTGATGAAGCTCCGGACCGGCGAAGCGGATGTCGAAGTGGACGACATCGATCACTTGGGCAATCGTCGTCTGCGAACGATCGACGAGTTGGCCTGCGACGAACTGCGCAAGGGCTTCCTGAAGCTCCGCCGCACGGTTCAGGAGCGCATGAGCCTGAAGGATGTCGAGGATATGACTCCTCGCAGCCTGATTAATCCCAAGAGCGTATCGGCCGCCATTGAGTACTTCTTCGGCCGCGGCGAGTTGTCGCAGGTCGTCGATCAGACGAATCCGCTCTCGATGCTCACGCACGAGCGTCGTCTGTCGGCCCTTGGCCCTGGCGGTTTGAATCGCAAGCGAGCCGGCTTCGAAGTGCGCGACGTGCACATTTCGCACTACGGCCGCATCTGCCCGATTGAGACGCCTGAAGGTACGAACATCGGTTTGATCTCCAGCTTGGGGATCTATGCCGCGGTCGACGAGTACGGCTTCTTGATCACCCCCTATCGCTCGGCGACCAAGGGCAAGCTCTCGGACGAAGTGGTCTGGCTGCGTGCCGACCAGGAAGCCGAAGCCTACCTGGCCCCGGCCGATGCCATCGTGGAAAAGGGCAAGCTGGTCGGCGACAACTTGATCGCTCGCCACCGCTCGGACTTCGAGATGGTCGGCGTCGACAAGGTGCAGTACATGGACGTGGCCCCCAGCCAGATGGTGGGCGTCTCGGCCGGTTTGATTCCCTTCCTCGAGCACGACGACGCCAACCGCGCGTTGATGGGTTCGAATATGCAGCGGCAAGCTGTGCCGTTGCTGGTGACCGAGCCGCCGATCGTCGGCACGGGCATGGAGCGCGACGTCGCCCGCAACTCGGGCATGTTGGTCCGCGCCAAGAAGAAGGGGACCGTGACCTACGCCGACGCCGGACGGATTGAGATCGGCGACGAGGTCTACAAGCTGCGCAAGTTTGTGGGCTTGAACGAAGGCACCTGCCAGAACCAGAAGCCGCTGGTCAGCCCCGGCCAAAAGGTCGAAAAGGGCGAAGTGATCGCCGACGGCGCCGCCACCTATCAGGGCGAACTGGCCCTGGGCCGCAACGTACTGGTCGGATTCATGTCGTGGGAAGGGTTCAACTTCGAAGACGCGATCATCATCTCCGAAGAGCTGGTCCGCGATCACGTCTACACCTCGATTCACATCGAGGAATTCGACATTGAAATCCGCGAAACCAAGCTGGGCCGCGAAGAGTTCACCCGCGATATCCCCAACGTCAGCGAGAAGGCTCTCCGCAATCTCGACGAAGGGGGCATCGTCCGCATCGGTACCTACGTGCAGCCAGGCGACATTCTGGTCGGCAAGGTCTCGCCCAAGAGCAAGAGCGAACTGACCCCGGAAGAGAAGCTGCTGCACGCGATCTTCGGCCGTGCCGGCGAAGACGTGAAGAACGACTCGCTCGAGGTTCCCTCGGGCATCGAAGGGATCGTGATCGATACCCAGAAGTTCTCGCGTCGACTCAGCCTGTCGGACGACGAACGCAAGGCCTTTGAGAAGGCTTTGAAGGACGCCGAGACGAACGGCAACTCGGCCATCGCCGATGCCTTCGGCGAACTGGTCGGTGCGATGGAGAAGGTCCTGGATCGCAAGCTCACCGACGACGCCGGTGCGCCGCTGGTGAACGACCAGGATCACAAGACCATCGCTGAGAAGGCCATGGCCTTTTCGGTCGACAAGATCGACATCCGCAGCCCGCAGCGGAAGACCGAGGTCGAGAAGCTTTACAAGGACATGTGGCCCGCGGTCGAGAACGCCATCGACGAGCGCGATCGGATCTTGAATTCGATGAAGCGCGGCGACGAGCTTCGCTCCGGCGTGTTGCAGATGGTCAAGGTTTACATCGCCGCCAAACGAGTGATCTCGGTGGGCGACAAGATGGCCGGACGCCATGGAAACAAGGGCGTGGTCGCCAAGATCTTGCCGCAGGAAGACATGCCCTTCCTGGCAGATGGCACCTCGCTGCAGATCCTGCTCAACCCGCTGGGCGTGCCCAGCCGTATGAACGTGGGTCAGATTCTCGAGACCCACTTGGGCTGGGCCGGAGCCAAGCTCGGCTTCCGGGCCATCACCCCGGTGTTCGATGGAGCCACCGAAGAAGAGATCAACGACTGCCTGGTGGCAGCCGGTCTGCCGCGCAACGGCAAAGCTCAGCTCTTCGACGGCCGCACGGGCGAAGCGATGGAGCAGACCACCACGGTTGGCTACATCTACATGCTCAAGTTGCATCACTTGGTGGACGAGAAGGTGCACGCCCGGTCGACGGGTCCCTACTCGCTCATCACGCAGCAACCCTTGGGCGGCAAGGCCCGCTTCGGCGGTCAGCGATTCGGCGAAATGGAAGTCTGGGCGCTCGAGGCTTATGGCGCCGCTTACATTCTGCAGGAGTTGCTCACGGTCAAGAGCGACGACGTGGAAGGCCGTACCAAGATCTACGAATCGATGGTCAAGGGCGAGAACACTCTGGAGGCCGGAACTCCAGCGAGCTTCGACGTGCTGACGAACGAAATCCGCGGTCTGGCGTTGAACATGCAGTTGGAAAAGCGCCGCGTCTAACGCCGCGCTCCCGCCTTCAAGATATTATCCGGCGGAGGCTCGCACGAGCCTCCGCCTTTAGCAAATTGCAATAGCCTACAGCGTCTTTCCCCCGCAGAGAGACGATCCTCCTCCACAGGAGTCAGAATCATGAGCAGCATGGGTGAAACCTCGTACGACCGTATCAATGATTACGAGTCGGTAAAGATCAGCCTCGCCAGCCCGCACGACATCCGCAGCTGGTCCTTCGGCGAAGTCAAGAAGCCGGAAACGATCAACTACCGCACCTACCGCCCTGAAAAGGACGGCCTGTTCTGCGAGCGGATCTTTGGCCCTGAAAAGGACTGGGAATGCGCCTGCGGCAAGTACCGCGGCATGAAGTACAAGGGCATGATCTGCGACCGCTGCGGTGTGAAGGTCACCCACAGCCGCGTGCGCCGCAAGCGCATGGGCCATATCGAACTGGCGGCGCCCGTGGTGCACATCTGGTTCTTCAAGGCGATCCCCAGCCGGTTGGGCAATCTGCTCGACATGAAGACCACCAGCATGGAGAAGGTGATCTACTTCCAGGACTACGTGGTGGTGAACCCGGGCGATACCCCGCTCAAGGAACGCCAGCTCCTGACCGAGGAAGAGTATCGCCAGGCCCGCACGCAGTACGGCGATGGCGCCTTCGAGGCCGACATGGGGGCCGAAGCGGTTCGCAAGCTGCTGGCCAAGCTCGACCTGGTTCAGCTCTCCAAGGATCTGCGCAACGATCTGAAGGACACCGGCTCCAAGCAGAAGCAGAAGGACTACATCAAGCGGCTCAAGATCATTGAGAGCCTGCGCGACAGCGACAACAAGCCCGAGTGGATGGTGCTGGACGTGATCCCCGTGATCCCGCCCGATCTGCGCCCCTTGGTGCTGTTGGACTCGGGCAACTTCGCCACCAGCGACTTGAACGACCTGTACCGCCGCATCATCAACCGCAACAACCGGCTCAAGAAGCTGGTCGACCTGAACGCGCCCGAAGTCATCATTCGCAACGAGAAGCGAATGCTGCAGCAGTCGGTCGACGCGCTGTTCGACAACAACCGCTGTAAGCGCCCGGTCCTTGGCTCGAGCAACCGCCCGCTCAAGAGCCTTACCGACATGATCAAGGGAAAGCAGGGCCGCTTCCGCGAAAACCTGCTCGGCAAGCGCGTCGACTACTCGGCTCGTTCGGTCATCGTGGTCGGTCCCCGCCTGAAGCTGCATCAGTGCGGTCTTCCCAAGAAGATCGCCCTGGAGCTGTACCAGCCGTTCATCATCCGCCGCTTGAAGGAACTCGGCCACGCCGACACCATCAAGAGCGCGAAGAAGATGCTCGAGCGGACCGCCGAAGAAGTCTGGGACATCCTGGAAGAGGTGACCCGCAATCACCCCGTGCTGCTCAATCGTGCTCCCACGTTGCACCGCATGGGTATCCAGGCCTTCGAACCGATCCTGATCGAAGGCAACGCCATTCAGTTGCATCCGCTGGTCTGCAAAGGCTTCAACGCCGACTTCGACGGCGACCAGATGGCCGTGCACTTGCCCCTCTCAATTGAGGCGCAGGTCGAGGCTCACACGCTGATGATGTCCACGAACAACATCTTCAGCCCGTCCAACGGCGCGCCGATTATTAGCCCGTCGCAAGACATCGTGATGGGTTGCTACTACGTGACCATGGGCGTTCCCAATTCCAAGGGGGACGACATGATCTTCAGCTCGCTGGGTGAAGTCCACCTGGCGTATGCTCAGGGAGTCATCGGCACGCACGCCCGGATTCGGGTTCGCCTGCCGCAGCATCAGCGCCTCAAGAGCCCGCAGGGCGATACGCTCCCTGGCGCGATCATCACTACCACGGTCGGCCGCGTCCTCTTCAACGACATCCTGCCCAAGGGCATGCCGTTCTATAATCACGCCATGCGGTCGAAGGATCTGCAGGTCGTGATCTCGGACTCGTACCAGATCCTGGGACGCCGGGCCACGATCGAACTGCTGGACGCGATGAACCAGATCGGGTTCCGCCAGAGCACTCGCAGCGGTCTGTCGTTCGCGACGGACGACCTGATCACGCCGGCGTCCAAAACCAAGATCATCGGCGACGCTGAGAAGAGCGTGCTGAAGATTCTGAAGCTCTATCAGCGCGGTGTGATCACCGAGCGCGAACGTTACAACCAGGTGCTCGACGCCTGGACGCACGCTCGCGAGCGGATCACCACCGAGATGATGGCCGCCCTGGAGACCGACTACCGTCACCAGGGATACGTGAACCCCATCTATCTGATGGCTCACTCGGGTGCTCGCGGCGGTGTCGAACAGATTCGTCAGTTGGCCGGCATGCGAGGTCTGATGGCCAAGCCGAACGGCACGATCATCGAGACGCCGATCAAGGCTAATTTCCGCGAAGGCCTGACGGTGCTCGAGTACTTCAGCTCGACGCACGGTGCTCGTAAGGGTCTGGCCGATACGGCCCTCAAGACGGCCGACTCCGGTTACCTGACCCGTAAGCTGGCCGACGTGGCCCAGAACGTGGTCATCACCGAGCACGACTGCGGCACCACCCAAGGCATCACCAAGGGTGTCATCTACCGCGGCGAAAAGGTCGAAGTCAGCCTGGCCGACTCGATCCGCGGCCGCGTCAGCCGCACCAACATCGTCAATCCGATCACCGACGAAGTCATCGTCCGCGACGGCGACATGATCACCCACGAGATCGCCCGCCGGATCGAAGAGCTGGGCCTGGAGAAGATCCAGGTTCGCAGCCCGATGACCTGCGACACCTCGCTGGGCATCTGCCGCCAGTGCTACGGCATGGATCTCTCGACCGGTTCCATGGTCGAAGAGGGCATGGCAGTAGGCATCATCGGTGCCCAAAGCATCGGCGAGCCGGGTACGCAGCTCACCATGCGTACGTTCCACATCGGTGGTGTGGCTCAAAAGGCCTTGGAAGAGAGCGAAATCAAGTCCAAGAAGGCCGGTATCGCCAAGTTCGCCCGCTTGAAGGTCGTTCGCAACGACACGGGCCAACAGGTCGTGTTGACCCGCAACGGCGAAGTAGTGCTGCAGGACGACAAGGGCCGCGAGATCGAGAAGTACGAGATCCCCGCAGGCGCCAAGCTGTTGGTCGAAGAGAACATGCCGGTCGCTGCCGGCGCCTCGATCTGCCAGTGGGATCCGCACAGCATCCCCATCTTGGCAGAAGTCGGCGGTAAGGTTCGCTACGAAGACGTCATCGAAGGCGAAACCCTGCGATACGAGAAGGACCCCAGCGGTCACCAACGCCGGCTCGTCATGGAGCACAAGGGCGATCTCCATCCGCAGGTCGTGCTTGAAGACGCCAGTGGCAAAATCCTGGACTTCTATTACCTGCCCGAGAAGGCCCACATCGAAGTCTCGGAAGGCGATCAGGTCTCGGCCGGTACCCTGCTGGCCAAGACGCCTCGCGAAGTCGCCGGTACGAGCGACATCACGGGTGGTCTGCCCCGAGTCACGGAAATCTTCGAGGCTCGCCGTCCCAAGGATCCGGCCATCATCGCCGAGATCGACGGTACGGTGGAACTGCTGGGCGAGAAGCGCCGCGGCAAGCGGACCATCATCGTTCGCAGCGAGTCGGGCATCGAGCGCGAACACCTGGTCTCGCACGGCAAGCATCTTCGGGTGCACGCCGGTGACTTTGTGCGAGCGGGCGAGGCCCTAGTCGATGGCCCCTTGGTGCCGCACGACATCCTTCGCATCTCGGGCGAAGAAGCGGTGCAGCAGTACCTGACCCGCGAAATTCAGACGGTCTATCGCAGTCAGCGCGTGGAAATCGACGACAAGCACATCGAGATCATCGTGGCCGCCATGTTGCGGAAGGTGAAGATCGAGAGCGTCGGCGACACGGGCCTGCTGCCTGGCAGCATCATGGACAAGTTCGCCTTCCGTAAGGTGAACCAGGACCTGGTGAAGTGCGTGAAGATCACCGAAAAGGGAGACAGCAATGTCGCCCCGGGCTCGATCGTTCCCAAGGAAGCCCTCGAACAGATCAACGCCCAGATCGAATCTGTCGGCGGCGAGCCGGCCAAGGGAACGAAGCCCAAGCCGGCCACGGCCAGCACGCAGCTCTTGGGCATCACCAAGGCGGCCGTGCAAAGCGAGAGCTTCATCTCCGCGGCCAGCTTCCAGGAGACGACCAAGGTCCTCACCGAAGCAGCTTTGGCCGGCAAGATCGATCGCCTGGTTGGCTTGAAGGAAAACGTGATCCTGGGCCATTTGGTCCCGGCAGGCACGGGCTTCAAGACCCACATCGAAGCCGAGTGGCGTGCTCGTCCCGAAGCCCTCGAGGCGCTCGCGGCCGAGAACGACACCATCCGTCAGCGTCTCCGCTTCCCGCTCTTGGAAGGGGGCGAAGAAGCCAGCCCCGAGGCCGCACCGGCCCCGGCCAAGAGCAGCAAAGCTCCGGCCAGCCTCGATTCGCTGCTGGGCGACAGCAAGTAGTTTTGTGGTGCAGGCGTCCCGTCTGCCCGAGTTTGCAAAGAGATTTCAAGCGGCGTGTGAGGCTCTCTCACTCGCCGCTTTTTTTTGTTGCGTTCAAGCATGCCGTACCCTGACGCCCGATACAATTCAGCCTGTCGCACCGGCACGGAGAACGCGAAAGGGACGCCATGGCATCGCTCGAACAGCACTCCACCTCAACGCCTGCCTTCTTGTTCGACCTGGATGGCACGCTGGTCGACAGTGTCTACCAGCATGTGCTGGCGTGGCACGAGGCTCTTTCGCAGTTCGGCATTGAGTTGCCGGTCTGGACCATTCATCGCCGTATCGGCATGTCCGGCGGCCTGATGGCCAACGCGATTTTTCGCGAGACGAACCGCTCGATGAATGCCGAAGAGCTGGCCCGCTTGATGCGCTTCCATAGCGAGGCCTACACCCGGCTGGCCCCTCAGATTCGGCCGCTCCCCGGCGCGAAGGAACTGCTCACGTATCTCACTTCAGCCGGCGTCCCTTGGGCGATCGCCACCAGCGCACGCTTAGAAACGGCCCGTCACAATCTCAAACTGCTGGACGTACCGGACCACATTCCCGTCATCACCCGCGACCAGGTGCGGCACGCCAAGCCCGATCCGGATCTGTTTCTGGCGGCGGCCGAGCGGCTGAACGTATCGATTCTGGATTCGGTCGTTGTCGGGGACAGCGTGTGGGACCTGCTGGCCGCGCGTCGGGCCCGAGCTTTGGGCGTTGGATTGCTGACCGGCGGTTACGGCAAGGATGAACTCGAGCGGGCCGGCGCCTACCGCGTCTACCAGGATCCGGCGGACATGCTTCGGCGACTGGATGAAATAGGCGTACGATCGGTGGATTGAGCCCCAAGCGGGCCTCGTTCTCCCGCCAAATCGCCTCGGCTCTGCACTATTTCGCGTCGGCCATGGCCGTGAGCTGCGCCAGCGACCGGGTCTGCTCTTTCTCCAGGTACGTGCGCCCCTTCTTCACATTCAAGTGATCCCAGGGGAGCTTGTCTTCCAACTGCCGCCCTTCGTGGACGGTCTGATGGACGTCGACCCCGCAGTCGGTCAGGGCCTGCCACCAAAGTTGCGGCTGGATCTTCTCCATCCAACTGTCGAGCCGCGCCCCACGCAGCCAGGCCAGTTCGATCGCGTCGGCCACGCGGCGATCGCCGCGGGTCAGGACCCCTTCCAGCAGGCCCGTCTCGATGTGGTGACACTTCAGCTTGACCGCTTTGATCTTGATGCGGCTTCGCATGTAGCGGTGGGCTTCGTGGAAGTACTCGCGGCTCTGCATGCCGTTCCATTGATACGGCGTGTGCGGCTTGGGGACGAAGTTCGAGACGCTGGCCGTTACTTCGACATAGCGCCCCAGCACTTCTTTGCCGATCGACGAGATCGTCTCGGCCATCTCCACAATGCCGTCCAAATCGACCTTGCGCTCGCCCGGCAGTCCACACAGGAAGTACAGCTTCACCCGCTTCCACCCGTGCTGAAAGGCCGCGCGGCAGCCTTCGTACAGGTCCTCGTTCTTGATCTTCTTGCGGATCTGCTCGCGCATGTCGTCCCGGGCGACCTCGGGGGCCAAGGTCAGGCCCGACTGCAGGTCGTCGGACATCAGGGCCGCTACGCTCCGCAGTTGCTCGTTCACCCGCAGGCTGGGCAGGCTGATGTTCACCCCCAGCGGATGAAAGACTTCTTTTAGGCGCGTGATCAGCTTCTCAAAATGCGGGTAGTCGCTGGTTGAGAGGCTCAGCAGCGAGATCTCGTGGTAACCGGTGTTCTTATAGGCCGTCAGGGCCGACTGCACGATCGTCTCCACCTCGCGAAAACGAAGCGGACGCTTGATGACCGTGCTTTGGCAGAAGCGGCACTGCCACGGGCACCCGCGCATGATCTCAATCGAGATGCGGTCGTGAACGCATTCGACAAAGGGGACGATCGGATGCGAGGGGAGCGGAGTCCCTTCAAAGTCGTCAATGACCGAGGGCTCGATCGTCTCGGGAATGTCGGGCCGAGTGCGGTGGAGAGCGGCCAACCGGCCGTTGGCATACTCTGGCTCGTAGAACCGCGGCACGTAGGCAAACGGCAGTCTTTTCGCGATCTCGGCCAGGGCTTCCGCCCGCTGCGCGCGGCCGGCTTCCCCTTCGAGCAGTTCGCCGGCGGCCGTCTTCAGTTCCATCCACAGATCGCACAGGATCGGCAGGCTCGGCTCGCCATCGCCGGTCACCACCACATCCAGAAACTTGGCGATCGGCTCCGGGTTCTGCGCACAAGGTCCGCCGGCAATCACTAGAGGATCGCGCAGCGTGCGCTCCGCAGCGTCGAAAGCGATCCCGCCCAGGTCCAGCATCGTCAGGATGTTGGCATAGGCGATCTCGTATTGCAGCGTGAAGCCGACGATGTCGAACTCACAGAGCGGCGTGAAGGTCTCCAGGCTGTAGAGGGGCAGCCCGTGCTTGCGAAGCTGCGCTTCCATATCGGTCCAGGGCGTAAAGGCCCGCTCGCAGGCCCAGCCCTCGCGATTGTTCATCAGCGTGTACAGCACCTGCAAGCCGTGGTGGCTCATGCCGATGTTGTAGGTGTCGGGGAACGCCAGACACAGCTTGCCGCGCACCTGGCGATGGTCTTTGCGGACCATGTTCAGCTCGCCGCCGATGTATTGGGCAGGCGTGACCACATGCGGGATGACGCGGCTGAACAGGGCGTTTTTCAGCGTTTCGTTGACCACACCAACCTCCGAAAAGCGAAGTGACTCAAGGTCGAATGTAGCTGGGCCGCGCGGGGGGCACAACGTCACCGACCTCTCTGCCCGTGCTAGCACCACCCGGCTGGCGGAGCCGTTCGTTGCCGCTCGTTGGGCCTCCTGGTAGTTTGACGTCTACCGCTCGCTCTCGAACGTTTCCTCGCCGCGAAGACCTCGAGTGTCCCGCATCGTCCTACGACTTCTGATCGTTGTGCTGCTCACCTCCGGCCTGCCTCTGGCGGCCGACGAGGGGAAGCTTCCCGCGCCCGCCAAGAAGAAGATCGTCTACGAGAAGGACGTGCTGCCTCTGCTGAAGAAGACCTGCTACAAGTGCCATTCCGAAGAGAAGCAGGAGGGAGGGCTGCGCCTCGACCGCCGAGAATCGGCCCTGGCCGGCGGCGACTCGGGCGAAGTGATCCGCCGAGGTAAGAGCGGTGAGAGCTTGCTGATCAAGCTACTGATCGCGGCCGACCCCGAGGAATCGATGCCGCCGGGGGACGACAAGTTGAGTGAAGAGCAGATCGGAATCCTGCGGGCCTGGATCGATCAAGGGATCGACTGGCCCGACGCCTACGCGGAGCCGGGGAAGTAGCGCCGGCCGAGCGTTGAACGAACCCATGAGCGAGACCTTCATGCGCTGCATCCTGATTCTTACCTCGTGCTTGGCCGTGGGCTGCGGGGCTTCGCAAGCCGGCCCCCCTGACTCCAAGTCGCCGAGCGAACAGCCAGCACCGATCGCTCTGGCCCAAGTCACCGCGACCTTGAAAGCCAATCCCGCCCAGGCCGACACTGGCAAAGCCGACGCTTCCAAGGCGGCGAAGGTCCCCGACCTGCGCACCCGCGTTACCGGCAGCGACTGGCCGATCTTTCTCGGCCCAACGCAGGACAGCAAGTCGAGCGAGACCGGCATCACCAAGCCCTGGCCCAAGGACGGTCCCAAGATCGTCTGGCAGCGCAAGTTGGGCATTGGCTACAGCATGCCCAGCATCAGTCGCGGACGGTTGATTCAGTTCGAGCGTTTCTCCGATAAAGCCGTCTGCACCTGCCTGAAGAGCGAGACCGGCGAGCTGCTGTGGAAGTTCGAGTACGACACCGATTACGAAGATATGTACGGCTACAACAACGGGCCGCGCTGCTCGCCGGTAATCGACGACGATCGCGTTTATCTGTACGGTCCCGAGGGGATGCTGCACTGCATCCGCACGGTCGACGGGCAGGAGATCTGGAAGTACGACACGCGGACCACGTTCGGCGTGGTGCAGAACTTCTTCGGCGTCGGCAGCACTCCGATTGTCGAGGGAGATCTGCTGCTCGTGGTCGTCGGCGGCAGCCCCGCGCCGGCTCCGCCGCAGCCTACGCTCGACCTCAAGGGAAACGGCACCGGCATCGTGGCCTTCGACAAACTCACGGGCAAAGTCCGCTACAAAATCACCGACGAACTGGCCGCCTACGCCGGGCCTGTTACCGCCACCATCGCAGGGCGGCGGTGGTGCTTTGTCTTCGCACGCGGCGGGCTGGTCGGCTTCGAGCCCGCCAGCGGCAAGGTCGATTTCCAATTTCCCTGGCGCGCCAAAATCCTGGAGAGCGTGAATGCCAGCCAGCCAATCGTTGTCGGCGATCAGGTGCTGATCTCCGAAACGTATGGTCCCGGCAGCGCCTTGCTGAAGGTCAAGCCGGGCGAGTACAGCGTGGTCTGGAGCGACGAAGAAAGACGCCGCGATAAGGCCCTGCAGACTCACTGGAACACCCCCATCCATCACAACGGCTACGTCTACGGCTCCAGCGGACGGCATCTCCAGAACGCGGAACTGCGCTGCATCGAACTGGCCACCGGCAAAGTGATGTGGAGCGAGCCGGGCCTGACGCGATGCAGCTTGATGATGGTCGACGGGCACTTTGTCTGCCTGAGCGAGATCGGCAAGCTGCTGCTGCTAAAGGTGAATCCCGAGAAGTTCGATGTGGTCTCTCAGGCCTGGCCGCGCCGCGAGGGAGCTCAGGAGATCCCCGGGTTCGGACTGCCTCCGCTCTTGAAGGAGCCCGCCTGGGCCGCGCCGATTCTCTCGCACGGGCTGATGTACGTTCGCGGAGACGGTGTGCTGGTGGCGATGGAGTTGATTCCCAAACCGTGACGCGCAGCTTGCTGATCGTCGCGCTACTCGCCCTGTCGTGGCTGCTGATGCAGGCCGTGCATGAACTGGGGCACGTGCTGCACGCTCAGTGGTCCGGTGTCCCGGTCGATCGCGTCATCCTGCACCCGCTGGAGCTCTCAGAGACCGTCCTGCTCCAGGACACCAGCTTATTCATCGCCTGGGCCGGCGCCCTGTGGGGCGTTGCCATTCCGCTGGCGATTTGGGCGATCTTGTTGAAGGCCTGGCCGCAGCAGGGGCATCTCGCACGCTTCTTCGCGGGCTTCTGCTTGGTCGCCAACGGAGTCTACTTGGGAGTGGGGGCCTTCGCTCGGGTGGGGGATGCCCGCGATCTGCTGCGGCACGGGGCGGCCCCGTGGCAACTACTGCTGTTTGGCTTGCTGACTGTGCCGGCTGGCTTCTGGCTATGGAACGGGCAAGGGTCAAAGTTCGGACTCGGTCCGAACTCCGAGCCGGTCAGCCGTGTCACCGTGTGGGTGCTGTCAGCTTCGCTCGTGGTTTTGGTCCTGTTTCTCGTGCTACGAGCGGCCTGATCGCTCCCCTCGTCAACTTGTCGGTTTGTCAGGCGACCACTATAGTCGAGATGGCTCCCTTCCCCCGCTTTGTCCTCGGTGCGCGCCTTCGTCGGCCCGGAAAGTCACATGTCGCTTAAAATCTTTATTTCCGGCAAGCTCGTCGACAAAGAAGACGCCAAGGTCAGCGTCTACGATCACGGTTTCCTGTACGGAGACGGCGTCTTCGAGGGAATTCGCTGCTACTCGGGCCGGGTGTTTCGCCTGGAAGAGCATCTGATTCGCTTGTGGGAATCGGCGCACGCCATCTGGCTCGAGATCCCCATGACGCGCGAGGCGATGGTCAAGGCAGTGTATGACACGCTGAAGGCCAACGAGATCACCGACGGCTATATCCGCCTGGTCGTCAGCCGCGGCGCCGGGACGCTGGGCCTCGACCCCCGTCGGACCAGCAATCCGCAGGTGATCATCATCGCAGATCACATTTCGATGTACCCGGAAGAGTTCTATCAGAACGGGCTGAAGATCATCACGGCCAGCACCATCCGCAATCATCCGGGTGCGTTGTCGCCGCGCATCAAGTCGCTCAACTACTTGAACAACATCCTGGCCAAGATCGAAGGGATCCAGGCCGGCTGCATCGAGACGTTGATGCTGAATACTCGTGGCGAAGTGGCCGAATGCACCGGCGACAACATCTTTCTGGTCAAGAACAAGGTGATCCTCACGCCGCCGATCGATGCTGGCATTCTGGACGGAGTCACCCGGCACGCGGTCATCGAACTGGCCCAAGGCATCGGGCTGACCGTTCGCGAGATCCCGTTGCTGCGGCACGATGTCTACGTGGCCGATGAGTGCTTCCTGACGGGGACCGCCGCGGAAGTGATTCCCGTGGTCGACGTCGACAGCCGCAAGATCGGCGCCGGCGTGCCAGGCGAAATCACCCGCGACCTGATGAATCGCTTCCGCCGGCTGGTGCGCGAGGAGAAGTAACTCACTGCAAGCCTGCGGCTCTCGGGCCGCCCTGCCAACGTCACTAGCCACCGGCCGCTCCGTCGCGATATACTCCCCACGGGCCAAGGCACACTGGGGTTCTCGATGAGTAGTGGAACGAGTGATTTGCGGCGCTCCGCGGTGCGAAGCCTGCTGGGCGTGCAGATACTGGCCACCGGCAGCCACGTCCCCAGCCAGGTAGTGACCAATCAGGAGCTCGAGTCCAAGCTGGGTTTCGAGCCCGGCTGGGTCGAGCAGCGCTCGGGCATTCGCGAACGGCGCTTCGCCGCGCCGGAAATCGCCACCAGCGATCTGGCAGTCGAGGCCGCAAAGCACTGCCTCGACAAAGCCGGCGTCCGAAGTGACGAGGTCGATCTGCTGATCGTCGGCACCTTCACGCCCGACATGCTCTGCCCGTCGACTGCCTGCCTGGTGCAGAACAAGCTGGGCCTGAACTGCCCGGCCATGGATATTCAAGCGGCCTGCGCGGGCTTCATGTACGCGCTCATCACCGGGGCCCAGTTCGTTGCCGCCGGCACGAGCCAGCGGGCCCTCATTATCGGCGCCGACTGCAACTCGCGGATCATTAACCCCAAGGACCAGCGGACCTATCCCCTGTTCGGCGATGGCGCCGGGGCCGTATTGCTGGCCCCTGGCAGCGCCAAGCAAGGGCTGGTCGCCTACACGCTCGGCTCCGATGGGGCCGGTTCGCACATGCTATTTCGTTCGATGGGCGGCTCGCTTCATCCCACCACGGCCGGCGCGGACATTGCCGAGCACTATCTGCAGATGGATGGCAAGGCGGTCTTCAAATGGGCCGTGCGGCAAGTGGCCGACACGATCGCTCAGGTGCTGGCCCCCGCCGGCATGACCCCCAACGATGTGCGGCTTTTCCTGGCCCATCAGGCCAATGCCCGCATCCTCACCGCACTCGGCGAAGCCAGCGGATTGCGGCCCGAGCAGATCTTTATGAACCTCGATCGCTACGGCAACACATCCGCCGGCAGCATCCCGCTGGCGATGGACGAAGCGCTGGAGCAGGGCCGCTTCGGTCGCGGCGACCGTCTGCTGCTCAGCGGCTTTGGTGCCGGCCTGACGTGGGGCACCGCGCTGATCGAGTGGTAGGGGCTGATCGAGTGGTAGGGGCTATGAGTGGTAGGGCGGCTGCGGCACTTCATGCTCATGCAAACAGCGCCTTCATCGCCCCCTGCACGTTGGCATACTTGAACGCGTAACCCAGCTTCTGTGCCTGCTTGGGCAGCACCTTCTGGCTCCCCAAGACCACCTGCGACACCTCGCCGAACATCACCTTCAGCGCCAGCGGAGGGACCGGAAACAGGCAGGGCCGATGCAGCGCGCCGGCCAGCGCCTTCGAGAACTCGCCGTTGCGGACCGGCTCGGGAGCGGTGCCATTGATCGGGCCGCGAGCCTCAGGATCGTCCAAAGCCTTCAAAAAGACTCCCACAATGTCGTCGATGTGGATCCAACTCATCCAACGCTTTCCCAATCCAATCGGCCCGCCCAGCCCGAGCTTGAAGGGGAGCAGCATCTGCTTCAAAGCCCCTTCGTTCCGATCCAGGACCACGCCGACGCGAACGATGGCCACGCGGACTCCATGTTTCTCGGCTTCGCGCGCCGCGGCTTCCCAATCGACGCACAGTTTCGCCATAAAGTCGTTGCCGGCGGCCGAGCCTTCGTCCAGGTCCCCTTCAGGCACATCGCCATAGAAGCCGATGGCCGACGTGCTGACGAGCGCGCGCGGCCGCGACTTGGCCCGTTCGATCGCTCGGATCAGGTTGTTCGTCGACAGGATGCGGCTGTTGCGGACGAGCGTTTTCTCCGCTTCGTTCCAGCGCTTCGCAAACACGGGCTGGCCGGCCATGTTCACGATCGCCTCGCAGCCGTCCACGGCCGCCATCCAATCCCCTTCGTGCTGCGGATCCCCCGCGACAATCTCCGTTTTGGGGTTTGAAAGCCGCTTGCGGGCTCGGGCCACGTCGCGGGTCAGCACGACCGGGGTGTCTCCCCGTTGGAGCAGTTGGGAGACGAGACCGCCGCCGATGAGCCCTGTGGCTCCGGTCATGAAGACGCGCATGTTGCTTCCTTCGCAAAGGGTGATTCCTCACGGTGTTTTAGGTGCCGAAGTGGAGAAGTCAAGCAGTCGCAACGTGCTGCCGGCGCTCCGGACTCATTGTCGTTTCACGACTTACGCCGTCATGTGAGATTTTCTTCTTGCCGCAACTCATATCCCCCCAATGGTATGGATCGAACTGTCCGGACGGCTGCCAAAGAAAGCGTTGGCACATTGGTTCTGTGGACTTATCATTGCAAAGTCACCCCCCTTAGGTATGGCATGCCCTCCATGCCTTTGGGGGCCAAGTCTTCCAATCCAAGGCACCTGGCGCCGGAGGCGCCTTCTTCCCTCCAGGCGGATGCACGATGAATTCCGCGGGACAAGAAAGGGTCTGCATGAGCGCGACCCCTTATCGCCAAGCTGACTGGTGGTTCGAGAACGAGAATGGCAACACTCAGATTCGACACGAGACCTCGGACGACGATCTGTTCTCGGCCAAGATGACGAGTCCCCCGCCGATCGACGAACGGCTGACCGACCAGATCCAAACGGCGTTGTTCATGGTCGGCTACGAGATCGAAGAACGGTTGGACGACCACACGAACAGCCATGTCTACCGGGCGCGACGGCTGTCGACGGGCGCCGCGGTTGCGGTGAAGGTCCTGGTCGAACATCCGCAGGATGTCAGCTCGGCCGTGCGACGCTTCCGGCAGGAAGCCCGGTTGATGACGACGCTGCACCACCCCAATCTGGTCCGCGCTCTGGCGCATGGCTGTCTGCATGGAGTCCACTATGCCATTCTGGAACTGGCCGAAGGCCGCAACCTGAGAAGCGTGGTGCAGAGCGATGGACCGCTCTCCATCGACCGCGCGGCCAATGTCATCTGGCAAACGGCCAACGTCCTTGAGTACCTGCACCAGCGCGGGGTGATCCACCGCGACGTGAAGCCCTCGAATCTGGTCCTGTGCCGCGACGGACGCGTCAAGCTGCTCGACCTGGGGTTGGCCCGCGCGCCGGTACCGGCTGACACCTCGATCACGCTCCTCTTCGACGACCGACTGCTCGGCACGCCCGACTTCATGGCTCCCGAGCAGGCCCTGGAGTGCCATCTGGTCGACGCCCGGGCTGATCTGTACGCGTTGGGCTGCACGCTGTATTACCTGCTGACCGGTCGCCCGCCGATCATGGGCCGCAACCTGCTGCAAAGCCTGTTGGGCCACCAGAACGCGCAGCCGACGCCGGTCTCGACTTTGCGGTCCGATGTCCCCGCGGAACTACAAGACATCTGCGCCAAACTGATGGCCAAGCGACCCTGCGACCGCTACGAGACGGCCGCCGAAGTGGCCGATGTGCTCGCCTGCTGGGCATTAAAGTAGATATGGCGAGGCGATTGCGATTCCGTTTTCCTACGTTGCGTACGCCCGGGCCTGTCGCTGCACTTCCAGCATGAACTCTTCCGCCTCGCGGATCGTCTGGATAATGAGCATCGCGCCGAACGGAATGAAAATGGCAATCGCCTCGTCCTTCATGCCACCTTTGCGGTCGGCCCAGTCGTAGTCGGCACCGTGTTGAATGAGGTTGAACTCGGGCCCCAGGCCGGTGAGTGCATTGATCAGCTTGTCGAGTTGGGCGCGGTAGATCTGAGCGACTGGCTCGTGCTCTTCGCGGCCTGATCCCATCATGATCCGATCTCCGTTTTTGATGTCGATCACCGCGAACAGATCCATGTCGGAATAGAAGCCCTGGCCTCGTTCGTTGACGAGAACCTCCTTCTCCTTCATCTGGCCGTTCTTGCAGTACACGGCCTTCTTGATCACCTTGAGCTTCTGCGAATCGGCGTAGGTGCGCGTCACTTCTCCCTTGTCGATCGCCGCCTTGAGCCCGGCCTCGCTGCAGCAGACCAGGCCGCTGTCGTCGTCGCACTTGATCTTGATTTCCATCGGCTTGGGGAGCGTGTCGAAACTGCTCGCGTGCTCCTTGGCCATAGCGCGCAGGCCGCGGAACATCAGCACCCAACCCAGATCGTCGGCGGCACGGCAGACGGGTCCGATGGTATCCAGATGGATCCCCGACTCGTTGCACCACTTGACGTACTGCTCTTTAGTCAGCGATGGATGCTTGCCGGGAATGCGGGCCTTCAAAGCCGCGCGCGAGCGCTCAATCACTTCGCTGAAGGGGCGATAGATCTCGACCCGCGTCACGTGCCCCGTCGCACCGGGGGCTCGACCTCGTCCACCAGCCATCGTCCGCTCCTTCCGAATGAATCAAACCGCTCTACGAGAACGCGGAACCCCGCCTCGCAGATCTCCCTTCGGGAATCAAAATCGAAGATTCGCCGAAAAGCGGTTCTAAGCCAGCACTTGCCGCACCACTTCCATCAGCGCATCCAGCTCGAAGGGCTTCTGCAGGAAGCCGTCGACTCCCATTTCCATGGCAGTGATGCGGTTCTTCGGCTCGGAACTGCCGGTAATCATGATCACCCGCGGCATCTGGTAGTTGTCGCGCAGCGCCTCGAACAGTGCAAAACCTCCGCCCGGCAGCATCAGGTCCAGAATCAGCAGGTCGGGCCGCTCGCGCAGCGCCTTGGCCAGACCCGTGTTGGCGTCGTAGCCCGAGTGGACCTCGTAGCCCTCTTCTTCCAGAACGGTCTTCATGCTTTCCACGATGTCCCAGTCGTCGTCGATGATCAGCACGCGACGTTTAGCATCGCTGGTTTTGAGTGCCTGTGTAAACTCGAACTCCAGGATTGCTTCGACCGGGTCGGCTTCACTGGTCAGCTTTAGGTTGTACGAGGTCGTTTGCGCGGCCAGATCCAGCGGAGTCTGAGCCTGCAACTGCCGCCGGCGATCGGCCCGACTGAGCAGTTCAAGACGGTCGATCGGCACGGTCACCTGCTGCCACCGGCCCGCCAGTTGCGAACCCAATCGGACCAGCACCTGGTCGGTGCCGCGTCGAGCCAGGATCTCGCAGACATGATGCTCGGCCGCCTTCTCAGCCCCACCGCTGGAAACATTGCCGCCCCGCAGGAAGTAGCCAAAGTTCTCGGTCGGCGTGCGCAGGTCGTCCTTCGGCGCGTTCATCGTGCCGGCCGAGCGGCCCAGCAGATCGAGCCGCGCCTTCAGCCGCCCCAGCTCCTGCTGTCCGCAGGTTTCCAGAATTTGTTCCTCGCTGGTCTTCCGCAATTCGGCCACGGTGCCGATGTTCAAGTTGCAGAAGCACTGCGTCAGTCCATACCCGCCGAACCATTGCGGCAGGAAGTCGTCCCCCGGCAGCGACTGGGGAATCGGCAGCCGCGTGAATCGCTCTGCCTTGGGCGTGCTGGCGACAGGGGCGCTCTTCGCGGACGGGGTCTTCTTTGCGGCCGACTTGGCCGGGCTCTTCTTGCCGGCTTTCTTTTTGAGCGGGCTCTTCTTGGCCGGCGACTTCTTCGCAACGACCTTCGCGGCCGGCGCCTTCGCGGCCGCGGCCTTCTTCTTCTTTTTCTTCTTCGGCTTGCCGTTCGAGCTGGCCTTGGCCGCCCGGGCGAGCTTCTTCTTGCCCTGCTTCACGACCTTCTTGGGCGACTTCTTTACTGCTTTGCGCTTGGCCATCTTGTTTTCCCCACCCGTTCGCGGTATCGCACTTCCTTGAATCTAACTCGGGGCTATCGCTAAGTCCAAACAGAGACTTACTCCGGCAGCAGAAAACCCTGGTCGATCAGTTCCAGGATCACGGGTCCTGCCACGCTTGCGACCTTCTCGACGTCCCACTCCAGCAGGGTGGCTGTCTCTTGCAGGATATCCACCAGCGGCCTCTGCCCGTCGCAGCGGGCCACGATTCCCGCCAGCACCGGATCGGTATTGCCGGAGTACATTAACCCTTTGCGGAACAGTAGTTTGCTCTCGGCAATCGCCCAGCCCCCTTCCGAGGGCGCACAGTATTGGTCCAGGCCCACCTCCGGAGCCAGGCGGAACTTGCTGGCCAGAATCTGGGCGGGCTCGGTGTGCGCATTCAGATAGTCGACGGCCGCAAAGTGCCTGGCAATCGGCTCGCCGCATGCTTCTTTCCAGCCACCGGGGGCATCGTTGAAACGGACCCAGTTCTTATGAGCGCTCGACTTGCGCAAGGTGATGATGCCTCCGCTGATCCCTTCGATCTTCTTCTCGCGATAGTAGGCCATCCAGTCGGCAAAGTTCTGCGTCATCTGTTCGGGGTCGCTCCCCTCGGTGTGCCGAATCCAGGTCGAGGCGTACGTCGCCACGTCGCGCGTCTCGAAGCACAGCACCCAGGCATCGCAGCCACTGCCGGCAAACCACTCCGTCAGTCGCTCCTGATTGTCGCGATCCGAGAACAACGCCCAGTTGGTGATCAACTGACAGTAGCCCCCTTCGGCCAACAGCGGCGCTACCTCTCGAAAGATCTTCTCGGTGATCTGGTCCCCTTCCAGCCCGCTGTCGCGGTAAATGAACTTGGAGCGCGGAGAGATCACGAAGGGCGGATTCGAGACTACTAAATCGAACGAGCGTCCTTGGACCGGCTCGAACAGATCTCCTTCCAGCGACTCGTACGCTTCAAAGCCGTTGAGCGCGGCATTGAACGCCGTGATGGCCACCGCGCGAGGATTGCGATCGACCGCCACGACGCGATCGCTGTGCTGCGCTGCCATCAGCCCCAGCACGCCGCACCCGGTCCCCAGATCGAGCGTAGTCCGCACGGGGCGACGAACAGTGAACTGCGCCAGCGTCAGCGAGCTGGAGCCGATTCCCATCACATAGTCGGCCGGCAGATCGCTCCGGCGGCGCGCGGCCAGATCGAAGGCCACTGTCAGATTCTGAAACGGCAGCAATCGCACCAGCGAGGTGGTCTCGTTCCCGTTGACCCGTAACACGCCGGCGTGCACCCAGCGCTCCAGCGCTACCGGGTCCAGGGCCCGCTCTGCGGCCGCCGTCTCGACCGGCACGTTTCCCAGAAAGAGCCGCACCATGGTCTCGACCGGCGTTCCTCCCTTGGTCCGCTCCATCATCAAGGGGAGTTCGTCCTCCTTGATGCCCGCGTCGTCGAGCTTCAGGCTCTTGGTCAGGTCCGCGCTGCTGAAGCCGGCCTTGGCGAGCAGGTCGCGTGCGCGGGCGTAGTCGGACTTGTCGGCGAAACCAGGAAAAGGGCGGGATTCGATAGCCATAGTCGGAGTCGGCAGGGGGTGAAGGCGGGTCTCTCAAGCGGGTGTATCTTGCCACTTCCGTCGAGGGATCTCAAACGGGTCGCCGGGCTTGGCCAGAAATTTGCGGAATGGTGAGTTTGCCTTTTGTGGTGCAGGCGTCCCGCCTGCCTGGCCCTCGCACGGCCCCAGACGATGATCGGCGAGCCGTTTCGAAACGGGTCCAAGACGTCGGCGACTGGGGCATCGTTGTAACGCCCTTACAGGGCTACGCGGGCGCAGGGACACGGTTCCCAGGGCGTTGCCCTGGGCTGACCTGTAACGCCCCTGTCGGGGCTGCAAGAGTTCAAACTTTATGGGTTGAGGGGACCCGCGCACGCCAACTCTCGCGCATGGACGCACGCGCACGCCACCCCACGCGCACGCACGCCAACTCATGTGCATGACGCCAACTCACGCGCACGCCAACCGAACCCACGCCGGACACGCGCATGCTTGTAACTTTTCGGGTTGAGTTCAGCGCTCGCGCCGAGGTCAGCGCGTAACGTACACGGGCCTTCTGTCTATCACGCAGTATTAAAAAGTATCAGGTTGATTTGAATCTGAGTTTAAAATTTACGCAGTTTTAAAAACTGCATTTCACCGCGGGAACTTGCGCCCCGTGAGTCTCTGGGGCGTGTGGTGCCTTGCATCCCTACGGAGAGGCTGTGAACTTTTCAACGGCGAGGGAGGAAACGCCAGCGGCTGCGGACCTGAGCGGCAAGGCGCTAGCCGCCGGTAGTACACGGTTCCGAGCATCCCTTGCCCATTCGTTCTCATCGGCGGCGGCCTGTAACTTCCAACTCGCCAGCGATGTGGAACGCTTTTGCTGGGGGCACCGGCGGCTAGCGCCCTGCCGCTCAGGTCCGACGCAGCACTGCGGAGAGCGCTGGCGGACGGCACACGGAGTGGCTGTGATTTGTGGTGCGGGCGTCCCGCCTGCTTGAAGTGGGACCGGTGTTCCAGCAGGCGGGACGCCTGCACCACTATAAGCGGACGGCACACAGAGCGTGTTCTCGCGTCCCCCCTCCTTTGCTGCGTGGTATCATGCCATGTGCGATTGCCAAAAAATGCGACCTACCAAGGACGACGGGACCACCATGAGACAAATCTTTTCAACTCTGGTGCTGGGCATGCTGGCACTTGGGGCTACCACACTCGGGGCCGCGGAGCACGAGGACGCCGGTGCCGACCGGCCGAACTGGCTGCAGTGGCGCGGACCTAGCCGCGATGGCCAGGTGAAGGGGACCGCCTTTCCCGATCGACTCGACAAGGATTCCCTCGAAAAGCTGTGGCGCGTGCCGCTGGGGCCGAGCTACTCGGGGCCGATCGTGTCCGAGGATCTGGTCTTCACGACGGAAACCAAAGGCAAAGAGACGGAGGTCGTGTTCGCGCTCGATCGCAAGACGGGCGAAGAACGCTGGCGGGCCGAGTGGAAGGGGGCCCTGTCGGTCCCCTTTTTCGCCGCGTCCAACGGAAGCTGGATCCGGGCCACGCCCGCCTGCGACGGTGATTCGCTGTATGTCGCCGGCATGCGCGATGAACTGGTCTGCCTGGAAGCCAAGACTGGCAAAGAGAAATGGCGAATCGATTTCGTCAAGGAGTGGAAGACCGCTCTGCCCGCGTTCGGTTTTGTCTCGTCACCACTGGTTGACGGCAATGCGGTGTTCGTTCAGGCGGGGGCCTCGGTGGTCAAGCTGAACAAAAAGTCGGGGGAGATTCTGTGGCGGGCGCTCAAGGACGAAGGAGGCATGAATGGTTCCGCTTTCTCATCGCCCGTGATCGCCGAACTGGCCGGCAAGCGGCAGCTGCTGGTGCAGACCCGCGAGGCCCTGGCCGGCATCGATCTGGAGAAAGGGGACGTTCTGTGGTCGCAAAAGGTGGCTTCCTTTCGGGGCATGAACATCATCACGCCCGTCGTGGTGGGGGATGGCATTTTCACCAGCAGCTATCAAAACAAATCGTGGCTCTACAAAGTCACCCAGCAGAATAACCAGTTTCAGGCGACCGAAGCCTGGAGCAACAACGCCCAGGGCTACATGTCCACCCCGGTGGTTATTGGGGGGCATGCCTACATGCATCTGCAGAACCAGCGCTGTGCCTGCATCCAACTTGAAACGGGCGAGCGAACCTGGACCTCGCAACCCTTCGGCAAGTACTGGAGCATGGTTGCGCAAGGCAATCGCATTCTGGCGCTCGATTCCGACGGAGAGCTGTTGCTGATCCAGGCCAATCCCAAAGAGTTCGAGCTGATCGACCGGCTCAAAATCAGCGAGGCAGAAACCTGGGCCCACTTGGCGATCAGCGGCAACGAACTGTTTATTCGCGAACTGAACGCAATGGCCGTGTACCGCTGGAACCAGCCGAAAAAGCCGTGATCACTAGACCTTGGGGCCTGCGGCGCGCGTTTCGGCGTTGGCGTTCGATTCGTACTGCTTGAAGTTTTCCTGGAACAGCCTGGCCAGCTTCGCGGCCGTTGCGTCGTAGGACCCTTTGTCCTTCCAGGCGTTCCGCGGGATCAGCACTTCGGGCGGCACGCCAGGGCAAGCCGTGGGAACTTCGACGCCGAACACCGGATCGCGCACGGTCGGCTGATCGATCAGTGCTCCGTTGTGGATGGCATCGATGATCGAACGCGTGATAGCCAGCTTCATCCGCGAGCCGGTTCCAAACGCCCCGCCCGACCAGCCGGTGTTCACCATCCAGACGTTGGCCTTGTGCTCCGTCAGTTTCGCAGCGAGCATCTCGGCGTAACGGGTCGGATGCCAGACCAGGAACGGCCCGCCGAAGCAGGGAGAGAACGTGACCTGCGGTTCGGTGACGCCCATCTCGGTGCCGGCCACCTTGGCCGTGTAGCCGCTCACGTAGTGGTACATGGCCTGCGCCGGGGTCAGCCGGCTGACCGGAGGCAGCACGCCGTAAGCGTCGCACGTGAGGAAGATCACATCGGTCGGATGGCCAGCGACGCAAGGGAGCTTGGCGTTCTTGATGAACTCGATCGGGTATGCGCCGCGCGTGTTCTGCGTGATGCTGTCGTCGGCGAAGTCGGCCTTGTGGTCCTCTTCGTTCAGCACCACATTCTCCAGCAGCGCCCCGAATCGCAGGGCCTGGAAGATGTCGGGCTCGTTCTCGTTGGTCAGATCGATGGCCTTGGCGTAGCAGCCCCCTTCGATATTGAACACGCCGCGGTCACTCCAGCAATGTTCGTCGTCGCCGATCAGCATCCGCTTGGGGTCGGCCGAGAGCGTTGTCTTGCCGGTCCCCGAGAGCCCGAACAGCAGACTCGAGCGGCCGTTGTTCCGATCGGCCGTGGCCGAGCAGTGCATCGACAGCACGCCCTGCTTGGGCATCAGGTAGTTCATGGTGGTGAAGACGCCCTTCTTCATCTCGCCGGCGTATTCGGTCCCCAACAGCACGATCTCGCCCGTCTCGAAGCTGATGTCGACGCTGGTCTTCGAGGTCATGCCGGCGGTCAGCAGGTTGGCGGGGAACTCGCCCGCGTTGTAGATCACGTAGTCGGGCTTGCCGAAGTCGGCCAGTTCGGCGGGGGTGGGGCGGATCAGCATGTTGTACATGAACAGCGCGTGATAGGGCCGCGAGCAGATGACGCGGACCTTCAGGCGATAGGCCGGATCCCAGCCCGCAAAGGCGTCGATCGAGTAGAGCATCGGCCGGGTGTTCAGCCAGTCGCGGGCCCGGGCCAGGTTGATCTCAAAGCTGCGGGGCTCGAGCGGGATATTGACCGAGCCCCACCAGATGTCCTTCTCGGATTCGGCCCGGCGAACGATTCGCTTGTCCTTGGGGGAGCGGCCCGTCTTGGCGCCGGAGTAGGCCACCAGCGCGCCGCTGAGCGCGATGCGGGTGCGCGGTTCGTTCCGCACGGCGTATTCGTAGAGGTACGCGGGCGAAGGATTGCGGTGTACCTGCGCGACCTGGATATCGTGCATTTCAAGGCTGAACGTGCCCATGAAAGCTCCCAAGAGAAGGACGGCGAAACGGATTCGAAATACTGCCGGCCAGAAGAGAGAGACCGATGGCTGGAATGTACTGTAAAGACAAGCGAGCCAGAAGGGGTGAGCGAATGGGCACGGCCAGAGGGAGGGGCACGATAGGTAGCGGCGGAAAGAATACGGTGGAACCACAGAGGCACAGAGACACAGAGAAGAAGTAGAAGAACGATCAAGTAAGATCAAGGCAAGAGCTTCTTGACTTTATCTGTGTCGATCGGTGACATCTGTGGATACCCTGCCTTCGTCCTTCTTTCTTCATCTCCCTCTTCACCATCGTCCCTCCTAACGCATCTCCCTTCCACTTCTTCCTCTGTGACTCTGTGCCTCTGTGGTTCCCTAGAGAACTGCCTCAAGCCGTCGCCTCCGAGCCGCAAGATTTGCCCCGCCTTTGCGATCCACCTATATTAGAAAGAGTGGACCAAGGTGGCCCACTTCCACGAACGAACCTTTCATCCCTCGTTCTCAAGGGAATTGCCATGACCAGTCGCTGGTCTTACCTATTGCTGCTCGGGTTCTTTTTTCCGTGGGGACTTGCCGGCACGAGCCGGGCCGAAGAGCCCAAGTCTCCTGCCAAAGCCGAGAGTCCGGCCAAGACCGACAAGCCGGCCGAAAAGGCCAGCTCGAAGTCGACCAAGAAGGCCAATCCCCCTGCGGAAAACCGCTTCATGCGGGTGACCCGCAACGAAAAGAAGCAGATCGAGACGCTCGAAACATCGATCGTCCGCTATGTCTCGAAGGACTCGCTCCCGGCCGACGCCATCCCGGTCGATCCGCGGGTGAACGAGAAGACCGCGGACGGGCAGACGCCGCTCCATCTGGCCGCCGGCAAGGGGCACATTGATGTCGTCAAACTGTTGCTCTCGAAGGGAGCTCAGCCCGACGCCCGCTCGAACCAGGGGCAGACTCCGCTGCACCTGGCGGCTGAAGGGGGGCACAAGGAGATCATCGAGCTGCTACTGGCGGCCGGAAAGTCCAAGCCGGCGCTGACTGTCGACCTGATCGGCGCGGTCCATATCGGCGACAAGACGTACTACGAATCGCTGAACAAGGCCTTCGCCGGCTACGACGCCATGCTGTATGAACTGGTGGCCCCGACCGGCACGCGCGTGCCGAAGAATCAGCCCTCGGGCGGGCGTAATCCGCTGGCCATGCTGCAGAGCGGCATGGGGAACATGCTGGAGCTGGACTATCAGCTCTCGAACATCGACTACCATCAGTCGAACTTCGTGCATGCGGACATGACGCCCGAACAGGTCTCGAAGAGCATGAAGGACAAGGGCGAGAGCATCATGCAGATGATGTTCAAGTCGATGGGCCAGAGCATGGCCCAACAGGCCAGCGGCAAGGGACCCAACGATGCGGCCTTGATGATGGCCCTGATGAGCAAGGACCGCGCGACCGCACTGAAGCGGCTCTTCGCCCAGCAGTTTGAAGATATGGAAGGCCAGATGGACTTCCTCGGCGGAGCCGATGGCTCCACGATTATCACCGAGCGGAACAAAGTCGCCCTGAAGGTTCTGGCCGAGCAGATCAAGCAAGGCAAGAAGAACCTGGCCATCTTCTATGGCGCCGGCCACATGGCTGACATGGAGAAGCGCCTGCTCGAGGAGTTCGGTCTGGTGCGGGCCGACTCGCCGCAATGGCTGGTCGCCTGGGATCTTCGCAACAAGGCGAAGCCGGCCGGCGATAAGCCTGCCGCCAAACCGGCCGAAAAGACCACGGATAAGGGGGCCGAGAAGGCCGAGACGCCCGCCCCGGTCACGGTCAAGCCATAGCCCATGTGGCCTCGATCGGATGAAACTCAGGAGCTTCTCGCGCAGGCGGGCCAAGGGCAAGCCGATGCGGTCGATCGCTTGTTGGAGCGTCACCGTCAGGCTCTGCGACAAGCCGTGCAGTTGCGGCTCGATCGCAAACTGTCGCAGCGGGTCGACGCCAGCGACATTGTGCAGGATGTGCTGTTGGAGGCCAGTCGACGGCTGGAGGACTACCTGAAGCGGCCTCCCATGCCCTTCGCACTGTGGCTGCGGCATCTGGCGCGCGACCACATGATTGACGCGCATCGCAAACATCGGGTGGCGCAGCGCCGCAGCCTTGATCGCGAACAGCCGATGGTCCGCCCCGGCTTCGGCGAGCAGTCGTCGCTCGACCTGGCCGGGCAACTTTGCGACGGGGAACTGACCCCCGCGGCGGCCGCCATTCGCCAGGAACTGGAGCGGCGTTTTCTAACCGCCCTGGATGAACTGAGCGAAGACGATCGCGAGATCATTCTGATGCGGCATTTCGAGCATCTGACCAGCGAAGAAGCAGCCGAAGCCTTGGGAATGACTGCCGCAGCGGCCGGCATGCGGCACTTGCGGGCGCTGCGGCGTTTGCGTGGGGTCTTGGGTGAAAAATCGGCCGATTGACGCTCGCGAAGGGTGAACTCTCAGGCGACTTAATGTTACACTGAAGGCGGGAAGCGACGATCGAATGCTTCATTCATCGCAAAGCGATGATCGGGTGCAGAATTCGTCGCATCGCGATGGATGGCATTTAATGCGAGGCCAATCATGGACAAGATGGGTATGTTTTGGGGCGGCGCGTTTGGCGCCGTCTGGGGCTTCTTGTATTTCTCCATTGGCTGGCCCTATGCCGACACGATCGTGGAAAAGATCGACAGGGGGGTCAAATACGCCAGCAACGCCAGCCTGGTCGATTTTCTGGGGGGGGGAGTGATTCTGGCATTGCTTTGCGGCGGCTTGGGTTTGGTGCTGGGCGGAATGGCCGGAACCGGTCGCAAGAGCTTTTAAGGTCCCCCCTCTGGCGATCTCCAAGGGGCTTTTGCCGTCGCCCTTTTTGCTGCGCAAATGGCTTTTGTGGTGCAGGCGTCCCGCCTGCTTGAATCGCGAGAAAGCAGGGCAAGCAGGCGGGACGCCTGCACCACAAAGGGCTTTAAAGCTCGCAACTCGCGTCTGCACCGCACGATGTAAGTTCAGAAGCTGGCGTTGGAAGCATCGCGCAGCCCACGTCTTCCCGGAATTCTTCCCGGGACATTGAATAAATCTGCCCCCTGGCAACGAACACTGTGTGATTGCGCGCGGAAATCCCGTCGCGTTGTTTTTTGAAGAATGTGTTGGTTTTTTCGTTTTTCCATCGTGCGCCAACCGGTCAAGGACAGTACTTGAAGGGTTGCGGTCTGCATTCTTAGCTTTTCGTATCTCTTTACCCCTACGCCATTTCTTGCTTGGTTATGGGGTCCCACTCTGCTAGACTTTTGAGTAGGCAGCCGGGGCGTCGGCTTCCCACTTCGAGCGGCTTCGACTTTCATTAGGACGGGGATTGCTACATGGCAACGACCAATCCGTACCCGCAGGGGCCCTACGGACCTCAGCAGCCCCAACCGGGCTATCCGCAGGGTCAGATGCCGATGGGTCAGCCCGGGCAGATGCCCCGCCCCATACCGCTAGGTCCCGGTGCCGCGCGCCCCATTCCCGTTCCCAAGGGCACCGCCAAGCCCGCCGACAAGAAGGGCCAGGGACAGAATGGCGAGGAAGAGCAGCAACCACCGCTTCCCGAAGCCGTTAAGAATGCCCCTCCGTGGCTCATCAGCGCGGTCATTCACATCGTGCTGCTCATCATTCTGGCCCTGATTTACTCGGTGGAGATCATCAAGACCGAGTTGGTCGTTTTGGACGCCAACTGGGACGAAAAAGAGGGCGAACAGCTCGAGAACGAAGAGTTCGAGATGAAGGTCGAAGAGCCGACCGACGCCACCGAAGCGGTCCTCGAAAACAAGCCTGTCGTCGACGACCCGTTCGCCGCTCCGCCCGAGATGGAGGTGGTCGATGTGACCGGCATGACAGCCGTGAGCAACATCAAAGCGCCGTCGATCGGCATGGCCTTGAATGGCCGCGAAGACGGCATGAAGCAGGCCCTGCTCTCGCGCTACGGCGGCAACCCGCAGGGCGAAAAAGCTGTGATGCTGGCCCTGGAATGGCTGGCCCGCGTGCAAGACCCGCACACCGGCGCGTGGAGCCTGACCGGCAAGCAGAACAACTGCAAGTTCTCCAACGGCAGCGAGCGCGAGAACATGAGCGCCGCTACCGCGATGGCGCTATTGGCTTTCCAAGGGGCTGGCCACACGCACACCAAGGGCAAGTTCAAGAAGAACGTCGCCAAGGGCTGGGAGTTCCTCCTCAAGCAACAGACTCCCGATGGCTGCATGTCGGACGTTGACTCCCGCGAACTGTTCTACACGCATGGTCAGTGCACCATTGCCGTCTGCGAAATGTACGGCATGACCAAGGATCCGAAGTTCCAGGAACCCGCCAAGAAGGCGGTCGAGTTCTGCGTGAAGACGCAGCATCGCCTGGGCGGATGGCGCTATCACATTGGCGAAGGGGGCATGAGCACCGACAGCGATACCTCGGTGAGCGGTTGGCTGGTCATGGGGCTGCAAAGCGCCAAGATGGCCCGCATGGATGTCCCCAAAGACACCATGGACGGCATCGGCCGCTACCTGGACAAAGCCCAGAAGAACGGCGGCAGCCACTACGGCTACCAGGCCGACGGCTCCGAGAGTGAAGTCATGACGGCCGAAGGTCTGCTTTGCCGCCAGTACCTGGGCTGGAAGCAGGACGACCGCCGGATGACGGCTGGGGCCGACTACTTGCTGACCAAGCTGCCGACCTACTCGGACCGCAACGTCTACTACTGGTATTACGCCACGCAGGTCATGCATCACCTGGAAGGGAATCGCTGGACCAAGTGGAACGGCGTGATGCGCGATCTGTTGATCAGCAAGCAAGAGCAGGCCGGCACTGAGAAAGGCAGCTGGGATCCCATCAAGCCCACGCCCGACAAGTGGGGCATCGAGGCCGGGCGTCTCTATACCACTTGCCTGTCGACCTACATCTTGGAAGTTTACTACCGCCACTTGCCGATCTACGGCAAAATGGCTCTGTAAGCGGACATTCGCGAGCTTCAAGAAACACAAAGCCCAGCCGTCATTGCGGCTGGGCTTTTTCTATGGGGTTCGCTTGAACGTCCAGGCCGCGGTAACGAATCGCACGCCGACCCACTTCTTCCTGCGGCCGATCTCGACCCTGCCCCCCGGCCCTTCGTTCCGCTAACCTGACAGCATTGCCAGCCCGGTGCCTGTGCCTGCACCCGCAAATCGGCATTTCCCGCTTCTGGCCATTCTGGTACACGTTTGGGCCGCTTGTTCTTGTGAGTTGGTGTCATGTTGGTTCCGCGCGTCCATGTGCCGGTGTTCCTTGAGGAAACGCTCCAGTGGCTGGCGCCCCAAGAGGGGCAGGTCCTGGTCGACGGCACCCTGGGAGCCGGAGGGCACACGCGGGCCATGGCCGAGCGTGTGGGCAAATCGGGACTGGTGATCTCGCTCGATCGCGATCCCGACGCGCTGGCCGCTGCCGAGACCAACCTCAAGGGGCAAAGCGTCGTGCTGGCCGAGTCCAACTTCTGCGATCTGCCCGAAGTCCTGACCCAGCTCGAAGTGAATGAGGTGCACGGGATCCTGCTCGACTTGGGTTTGTCGAGCGATCAGTTGGCCGACCGTCAGCGCGGGTTCAGTTTCCACGCCGAGGGCCCGCTCGATCTGCGGTTCAATCCGCAATCGGGCGAACCCGCGTCGCGGCTCCTGGCTCGATTGAGCGAAGAGGCCCTGGCCGATGTGATTTACAACTTTGGCGAGGAACGTTTCAGTCGGCGGATCGCCCGAGCGATTGTCGCCCGACGGAAGGACGAGAAACCGGTCGAGTCGGCCGCCGATCTGGCGGATCTGATCCGGCGGGTGCTGCCTCCTTCGCGGCCGGGCGGAGAGCGAATCGATCCGGCCACGCGGACGTTTCAAGCCTTGCGGATTGCGGTGAACGAGGAACTCAAGTCGTTGGATATCGCACTCAAACGGCTGCCAGACTGTCTGGCACCGGGCGGGCGGCTGGTCATCCTCAGCTACCACTCGTTGGAGGATCGCCGTGTGAAGGAAGCCTTCCGCGACGATCACCGGCTCGAGGTGCTGACGGCCAAACCGCTGCGGCCGACCGAGGCCGAAGTGCAACGCAACCCGCGCAGCCGCAGCGCCAAAATGCGGGTGGCCAAACGGGTGTAGTGGAACCGCAGAAGTGTTGTGGTGCGGGCGTCCCGCCTGCAGGCCTCGCCAACCGATGTTCCGGCAGGCGGGACGCCTGCACCACAAAAACGCAGGCGGGACGCCTGCACCACAAAAAAGGCAGGCGGGACGCCTGCACGACAAAGAGCCACAAGCTGCCCACGGAGGGGTCGCATGAAGATCGGCAAGGAAGTCAAAATCGGACTCGGTGTGATCAGCCTGCTGCTGGTTATCTTCGGCTATGTGGCCTATCGCCGGCTGGCCGACAGTCACCCGCCCGAGCCGCTGATCGCCATGGGCGAGACCCCTGCAGAAGGGGCCAGCACGACGGACGCCGCTGGCACGGATACCTCCGGCAGCGACGGCATGCTGTCGCGGATGGGGAAGCGTCCTGCCGAGGAATCGACCGATCCGCCGGAGCCCAGTTGGAGCCGCACGCGCGCCAAGCCCGAGGCAGCGGACGAGCACGCCGGTCACGACCATGCCGCGCCGAAGAATCACGAACCGAAACGCGAGCCCAAGCCGGTTGTCCGTCCGGCCCATCGCGAGAACCACGCCAGCAGCAGCGCCTTCGACACGCGTCCCAAGACGGCCGCCGCCGAAGAGACGACGATCGAAGAAGAACCGGCCGAAGCTCGAAAGGGTGAGCCGCGCACGCTCCCCGATGTCGACGACGTTCCGGCGTACGCCCGTGCTCGATTGGAGAAGGCCCGCGAAGAAGCGGCCGAGGCTGCCACGGAAGAGGCCGCACCGGAGCCCGAACTGAAGTCCTCGCGCCGACCGCTTCAGGTGCAGGCGCCGCATGACGAGCGCGACCATGATCGCGACCATGATCGCGGCCACGAGCCAGCTCGCAATCCCCTGGAGCGCGAGCGCGACCACGAGCCCACCCGGCCGCAGTCGATCGCCATCCGCGGAGCGCAGCCCGGCGCGGTGCGCGAAGTGGTGAACCACGAAGACTCGATGTCGCGTCCCGACATGTACAACGCAACGCCCCGCTCGACGCATACCGCTCCGGCCCACGCCGCGCCGCATGCCTCGCCGGCGTATGGCGCGCCCCTTCGGCCGCACGCCTCGGGAGTCTCGCTGCCGCACGACAGCAGCTCGCCGTACGCGCATGGCAACGAGTACAACGCCACGCCGCACGGGTCCTCGAATCCGAGTTCCAAGGACTATTCCGACTCGTCGAAGTACGGCGCCAAGCCGGGCGAGCCTGCCCCCTTGGAGCATCGTCACAACGACCGTTACGAGGTCCAGCCGAACGACAGCTACTGGGTCATTGCGGCTCGGGTCTATGGCTCGGGGGCCTACTTCAAGGCGCTGTACGAACACAACCGCGGCAAGTATCCGTGGGCGGATAAACTGAAGGTCGGCGACAAGATCGCCACGCCGACGATCGCCCTGTTGCAGAGTGAGTATCCGGATTTGTGCCCTCGCCCGCGCAGCCACGCCGGATCGACAGCTCGTCAGGCGTTCCATCCCTCGGCCCGGCCGGTTTCGACAGGGCGGAGCTACCAGGTTCGCGAAGGGGATACGCTGTTCGACATCGCCCGCTACGAGTTGGGCAAGGCGAGCCGCTGGACCGAGATTTACGAGTTGAACCGGGATCGCCTGGCCGATGACTTCGACTATCTGCCGCCGGGGACGATGCTGGCACTTCCGACCGGAACGCCCGCGGCCCACCCGGCTCATCCGGGCACGAACGAGGCCTATCACTCGCAAGAACCGTACAATAACGAGCGGGTGACCGGTCGCCCGCAGCCAGGAGTAAGGTAGCGGCAGGAGATCGCGAACCCTTCATTCAGGGGGTTTTCAATTTGAGTTGCTAATTCTCAAATGTGATATTCCCGATTCAAGAGTTCGTTTGCGAGGATTTTGCCGATCTGGCAGACTCTTCACCCTCTCCCCATCGGACCTTAACGTTCACCCTCAATGACCAGTTACATCATCATTCCGGCCCGTCTGGCCTCGACTCGTCTCCCCCGCAAGCTCTTGCTGCGCGAGACGGGCAAGACCGTTCTGCAACACACCTATGAAGCGGCCCGCGAAGCCCGACACCCGCTGGGCGTTTGTGTCGCGGCCGACCACGAAGAGATCGTCGCTGAAGTTCGCGCGTTCGGCGGGCAGGTCTACATGACCAGCCCCGACCATCCTTGCGGGACCGACCGCATCGCCGAGTGCGCCCGGTTGCTGCCCCGGGCAGAGATTCTGGTGAACGTCCAAGGGGACGAGCCCGAACTGGCCGGCGAAGCGATCGATCAGGTCATCGAACTGCTGGAGTCCGATCCCGACGCCGTGATGGCCACGCTGGCCACGCCGATTCGCAGTCGCGAGAAGCTGCTCGATCCCTCGTGCGTGAAGGTCGTCTGCGACGCCCGCGGCCGGGCGATCTATTTCAGCCGCTCGCCGATTCCGCACGCCCGCGAATGGGACGACTCGCTGCTGTCGGCCACGCCGGCTCCGTTCCTGCAGCACATCGGCCTGTATGCCTATCGGAGGGACTTCCTGATGGAGTTCACGCAGTGGCCGCAGGGCCGGTTGGAGCAGATCGAGAAGCTCGAGCAGTTGCGGGTCATCGAAGCCGGCCGCGCGATTCAGGTTGGCCTGGTCGAATCGGCTACCCGCGGCATCGATACGCTGGCCGACTACGAGGCCTTTGTCGAGCGGATGCTGCAGTTGACGTGAAGGAACCGGCCCCAGGTGTAGGACAAACACCTACATCCTTTTGCCGATTGCGCTGATACCTCTGCAGCGTCGCCTGGCCTAGACTTCGTGCATCACTTCAACCCTTCTCGGGTAACAGTATGCACGAAGATCGCCTGAGCGTTTTCCTGGTCGAAGATTCGTTGCTGGTCCGTCAGCGACTGGCGCAATTGCTGGTGGAAACGGGCGAAGCCCGGATCGTGGGCGAAGCGGCCGATGCGGCATCGGCGATCGCGGGGCTGAAGGCGCTGCGGCCCGACGTGGCGATTATCGATCTGCAGTTGTCCGACGATTCCAGCGGGCTGGAGGTACTGGCCACAGCTCGCCAGGCTGGACTGGCTTCCACGCTGATCGTGCTCACCAACAATAGCGAGCCCAAGCAGCGGGCGCTCTGCCTGACCGCAGGAGCGGATCATTTCTTCGACAAGGCGACTGAGTTTGAACTGCTCCCCGCGTTGCTGACGCAGATCAAGCAGTCGCGCGGGGCCAGGCCGCAGCCGGTCGCCGAAGATGCTGCGCCACCCCCTGCCGCGCCCGCCAGGCTGCATGTGCTGCTGGTCGAGGCGCCCGCAGGCAGCGCTGCCGGCTGGCAACACGGCCGGGCGCACCAACTGCTGGACGCGCTCCCGTCCATGGCCGTCGACTGGGCCCGCAGCTATGGCGAGGGGGCCGCAGCGCTCTCCCGCCGGCAGCACGACGTCTGTCTGATCGACGCCCACTTGGGCGAACGCTCGGGCCTGGAACTGTTGGAAGAGATTCGCCGGGCCGAGGAAGTCCCGCCGCGGATCTTGCTGGCCGACCACGACATGTCGAACGAGGCGCTCCCGCCGGACGTGATCGACTGGCTACATAAGGAGCAGGCCACGTCGGCACTGCTGGAGCGTTCTATCCAGTATGCGATTCGCTTGCACAAGGCTCAGTCCGAACTGCGTCGCCGCGATGTCTGGTTTCGATCGCTGGTCGAGAACGCCGCCGATAACATCACCGTCAGCGACGTGGATGGCGCGATTGTGTACGAGAGCCCTTCCGTCGAGCGCATCACGGGCTACTCGCCCGACGAACTGCTGGGCGCCAATCTTTTCTCGCTGATCCACCCCGACGACGTGGAGCGGGTGAGGCAGGTTTTTGCCGAAGGAGTCGCCAGCCCCGGCGTAGTTCGCACGGCCGAATACCGGCACCTTCACAAGAACGGCACCTGGCGAATGTTGGAGACCACCGGCAAGACGCTGGCCGATCCCCATGGGCAGCCGACGGTGGTGCTGAACACACGCGATGTCACCGACGCGCGGCTCTCGCAGGAGGCCTTGCAGCAAAGCGAAGAGCGGATGCGGATGGTCTCGCAAGCCACGAACGACGCCATCCGCGACTGGGATCTGGAAACGGATCAGGTCTGGTGGAACGAGAGCTTCCAGTCGCTGTTTGGCTACAAGACCTCCGAGATCGAAGCGACCAGCAGTTCGTGGCGCAACCGCATTCACCCTGAAGACCGCGCCCGGGTGCTGGCCGGTCTCGATGCGGCCATGATGGGCGGTACGGCCTTTTGGTCCGACGAATACCGCTTTCGCTGTGCGAACGATTCCTACGCCGATGTGCTCGATCGGGGCCAGATCCTGCGCACCGAAGGCAAGCCGACGCGCATGACAAGCGCCCTGATGGACGTGAGCGAACGAAAGACTCGCGAGCAGGAACACCGTCGCCGGGCCGAGCAGCAGGCGGCCGTAGCGCGCCTGGGTCAGGCGGCCCTGGCCGATGGAGATCTGGACGGAGTGTTCACGCTGGCCGTGCAGGCGGTGCAAGAGACCTTGGGTGTCGAGTACTGTTCGGTTGCGGAGTTGCTCCCCGATGCCTCGGCGCTGCTGCTGCGGGCCGGCATCGGCTGGCGCGAAGGGATCGTCGGATGTTCGCGACTGCCGTTGGGGATGGGCTCGCCATGCGGATACGCCCTGGGGATCGATGGGCCGGTAACAAGTTCTGGCCTTGCCGCAGAGAATCGCTTCGAAGTGCCCGCATTTCTGGCCGACCACCGCGTGGGCAGCGCCCTGTGCGTGGTGATCAAGGGGGACCTGGCTTCGTTTGGCGCGCTCAGCGCATACTCGCGACAGCCGCGGGAGTACTCGGCCGACGAAGTGCTGTTTGTGCAATCGTTGGCCAACATCCTGGCCATGGCTGTCTTGCGCAAGCAGACGATGCAGACCGTCAGTCGCCTGGCTGCGGTGCTTGAAGCCACGAGCGATTTTGTCAGTTCAGCCGACGTCAGCGGGCGGGTCGCCTATATGAACGCCAGTGCGCGGAGCATGATCGGCCTGCTGCCAGGGGCCGATGTTCGCGGAATGCGGATTCTGGATTTCCATCCTCCCTGGGCGCGAACCCTGCTGCTGGAAGAAGCCCTGCCAGCCGCCGCGCGCGACGGCGTCTGGAACGGCGATACCGCGCTGGTTTCGCAGGATGGCCGCGAGTTTCCGGTGTCACAGGTGCTGGTGGGGCACCGCTCGCCCACTGGTGCCGTGGAGTTCCTTTCCACCATCATTCGCGATGTGTCCAGTCAGCGCAAACTTGAGGAGCAATACCGTCAGGCTCAGAAGATGGAGGCCGTGGGACGGCTGGCCGGCGGAGTGGCCCACGACTTCAACAACATGCTTACGGTCATCAACGGCTACGCCAGCCTGTTGGTTGGCCTGCTGACCGACAAGCCCGACTTGCGCAGTTATGCCCAAGAGATCGACCGCGCCGGACAACGGGCGGCTGGTCTGACGCAGCAACTGTTGGCCTTCAGTCGCAAGGCCGTGCTGGCTCCCGCGATGCTGCAATTGAACAGCATCGTGCATGAAACCGAGAAGATGCTCCGCCGGCTGATCGGCGAAGACATCTTGCTGGTCACCCGGCTGGAAAAGGACCTGCCAACCGTCCTTGCCGACCGCAGCCAGGTGGAGCAGATCCTGATGAACCTGTTGGTAAACTCCCGCGATGCCATGCCCAAAGGAGGCGTGGTGACCATCGCGACCGCACGGGCGAACCTGGACGAGGAGTACGTCCGCACCCATGTGGAGGCCACGCCAGGCGACTACGTCCACTTGTCGATCTCCGACAACGGCTGCGGCATGGACAAGGACATTCTGGCCCATGTCTTCGAGCCCTTCTTCACGACCAAGGCCCATGGGCAGGGGACCGGCCTGGGGCTGGCCACGGTTTATGGCATCGTGTCGCAATCCGATGGACATGTGCGTATCGAAAGCGCGCCGGGGGTCGGCACGACCGTTCATATCTATTTGCCTGCGTGCGATTCGCCGGAAGCGCCCGCCGTGCATGTCGAACTGAGCACCAATGACTTGCGAGGCAGAGAAACGATACTGCTGGTCGAAGATCAGAGCGAAGTCCGAAAATTCGCAGCTCGGGCACTGGAAATGCATGATTATCGCGTCCTTACCGCATCGTCAGGCGAAGAAGCCCTGCGGATGGCCCAAGAATTCCCCGAGCCGATTCATGTGGTCGTTACGGATGTTGTCATGCCTGGCAGCGGCGGCCGAGAATTGGTGGAACAATTGGCGAAGGTTCGGCCTGATTCCCGGGTACTCTACATGTCGGGCTACACCGACGACGACATCGTTCGACACGGAGTGATGGCCGCCGAGGTGAACTTCCTGCAGAAGCCGTTTACGGCGGTGGGACTTGTCAGGCGCGTGCGAGAAATGCTCGACGCCCGTATCGATCCGGCTTCCGACTGAGCCAAAAATATGAACGCGAAAGGAGTTTCCATGGCCGCCCGCATTGAACTCCCCCTCGGCGAAGACATCTGTCGCGCCGATGTGACACGCGTTCCCACGATCGCGACAGACGACGCTGGCAAGAGTGACTCTGTCCGGGGCTGGCGGCTTCTGACCTTGGGTTGGATCGTCGCCATCGCGACCGGTTCGTATAGTATGATGGCCTATGAGTTCCAGCCTGGAACGCCTGCGGCCGTATTGCCGGCTTGGCCAGACAATTCGTCGTTGTTGCATGACACTTCCCGCTGGAATCTGGTCCTGACGGCCCACCCTCACTGTTCGTGCACGCGGGCAAGTTTGAGCGAACTGGCACAGATCGTGCATAAGCACGGATCGCAACTTTCGATTCACGTTTTGTTTGTAAAGCCCGCGGGAACACCCGAGAATTGGGAGAGGTCCTCGACCTGGCAAGAGGCCGAGGCGCTGGCTCAATCGGAAGCGGGCGTTCTTTCCGGCGCACGCGTCCACGTTGTGAGTGATCGGGCGGGGCAAGAAGCCGAGCGGTTCGGAGCGGCCACCTCGGGCCAGGTGTTGCTATTCGATTCCCAAGGTCGGTTGCGATTCAGCGGAGGGCTAACCTCGGCACGCGGGATGGCGGGGGATGGACCTGCGCGTCGTCAGATTCTTGCGGTGCTGGAAGGTGGGTTTTCTCAAGCGTTGGCGTCGACCCCTGTTTTTGGATGTCCCGTTTTCAATCGTACCCGTGAACCTCGTTGAGAAGGCCTGATTGCCATGCCAGTGATTCAGACCACAGAGCGGGTTGCCGCCGAATCGCCGGCCAGCGAGGAACTGGTGACCCAGCGCGCGGGCGAGCTGTTCACGGCGCATCAGCAGCAGATCTTTCGTCGCACCGACTTGTTGTTTGCGGGCCTGTTGCTGTTCCAGTGGCTGATGGGCATCGGCACCTCGCTGCTGATCTCGCCTTATACCTGGATTGGCCAAAGCAGCCAGGTCCATCTGCATGTCTGGGGCGCGATCCTGCTGGGAGGCTTGATTGTCGGATTGCCAGTGCTCATGGCGCTGCGCCGGCCTGGCCAGACTGAAACGCGACATGCCATTGCGATCAGCCAGATGTTGATGGGGGCGATGCTGATTCACCTGACCGGCGGCCGCATCGAAACACACTTCCACGTCTTCGGATCGCTGGCGCTGTTGACGCTCTATCGCGACTGGCGCGTGCTGCTGACGGCCTCGCTGGTCGTGGCCGCAGATCACTTCCTGCGCGGCGTCTATTGGCCGCAGTCGGTATTTGGATCGCTCGAGGCCGACAGCATGCGCTGGCTGGAGCATACCGGGTGGGTCGCCTTTGAAGATATCTTTCTGATGCAGGCCTGCGTCCAATGGACCGACGAGATGCGAACGATCGCGTATCGGCAGGCCGAACTCGAGCTGACGAAGGGGCAGATTGAAAGCACGGTCAAACAGCGGACCCGCCAACTCGAGGAACAGAAGGCGACGTTGGCGCAGACTGCCGAAAAGCTCCGCGAGTCGGATCAGCGGCAGCGCACCGCCTTTGATTATGCACCCATTGGCATGGCTCGCGTCGCGCCCGATGGACGATGGCTGGAAGCGAATCGGTCGCTGTGCGAGTTGATCGGCTACACCAGTGCCGAGCTTTGCGTCACTAACTTCCAGGCGATCACACACCCTGAAGACCTGCCGGCAGACGAGTTGGCGCTGAAGGCGCTGCTGCTTGGCAAGGCTTCGACCTACTCGCTCGAGAAACGCTACATCCACAAACTGGGACATTACGTCTGGATCAAGCTGAGCGTAGCCACCGTTCGCAGCGCAAGCGGGGAGCCTCAGTACTTCATCGCCCAGATCGAAGGGATCGATGAGCGGAAACGAAATGAGCTTCGACGCGATGTCGAGCACGCCGTGACCAAGGTGCTGGCCGAGGCGTCAAGCCTGGCCGAGGCCAGCCCTCGCATCCTGGAAGCGGTCTGCTCAGCCGGAGGCTGGGCCGTAGGAAGTCTGTGGACCGTCGATGTCGAAGCTCAGAAACTGCGCCACTTGGGCATGTGGCATGCGGCCGACGCGCGCGTCTCGAACTTTGCAGCCATGTCGCAGCGCATGACATTCGACCATGGCCAAGGAACCGCCGGACAGGCGTGGGCCACCGGCGAGCCCTGCTTGATCTCGAACATTCCCGACGAGCCTAACTTTCCCCGCAAAGCCGTGGCGATGCTCGATGGCTTGAAGAGCGGCGTTTGCTTTCCCATCAAATCGGGCAGCCGCATCCTGGGCGTCTTTGATTTCTTCGGACGCCGGCCCGGCAAACCTGACGAAGATCTGCTGCGGATGTTCGCAGCCATCGGCAGCCAGATCGGGCAGTTCGTGGAGCGCAAGGAAGCCGAAGCACAAGTTCGCAGGGCGGAAGAGAAGTACCGCGGCATCTTCGAGAACTCGACCGAAGGCATCTTCCAGACGACGCCCGATGGCCGATACCTGAGCGCCAATCCGGCTCTGGCAAAAATTTACGGCTACGAGTCGCCTGAAGAGCTGATTTCCAGCGTCTCGAATATTCAGGAGGAGCTCTACGTCGATTCGACCCGCCGCATGGACTTCACACGCTCGGTCGAGAATGGCGACTGGATCTCGGACTTCGAATCACGCGTCCGCCGCAAAGATGGCAGCGTGATCTGGATTCGAGAAGGGGTCCGCGCGGTCCGCGACGCCAAGGGACAAGTCAGCCACTACGAAGGAAGCGTTCAGGACATCACCGACCGCAAACGGGCCGAGACCGCCCTGCAGAGAGCCAAAGAGGCGGCCGAGGCCGCCAGCCGCGCCAAGAGCGAGTTCCTGGCCAACATGAGCCACGAAATCCGCACCCCCATGAATGGCATCCTGGGGATGACCGAACTGACGCTCGACACCACGCTGGCCCCCGAACAGCGCGAGAATCTGGAGACGGTGCGGGCTTCGGCCGAGTCGCTGCTGACCATCGTGAACGACATTCTCGACTTCTCGAAGATCGAAGCGGGCAAGTTCCGCCTGGACGAATGCGACTTCGCCCTTCGACAGACGGTGAACGAAGCCATGAAGGGGCTGGCGCTGCGGGCTCATCAGAAAGGCCTGGAACTGGCCTGCCGCATTCCCGTCGACGTGCCCGACGCCTTGCTGGGAGACTCTGGCCGGTTGCGGCAGATCCTGATCAATTTGGTGGGCAACGCGATCAAGTTCACCGAGCACGGCGAAGTGGTGGTCGATGTCAGCGTGAAATCGATCGACGACGGGGTGGCGCAGCTTCGCTTCGCAGTCACCGATACCGGCCCCGGCATCCCCGAGGTCAAGCAGGCTCAGATCTTCGAGGCGTTCGAGCAGGTCGATGGCTCCACCACCCGCAAGCATGGCGGAACCGGCCTGGGGCTGACCATCTCGGCCCGACTGGTCGAGTTGATGAAAGGCCGACTGAAGGTCAAGAGCGAAATGGGCAAAGGAAGCTGCTTCTACTTCACGGCCAGCCTGCCGATCTCGCAGGCGCCCATGGCCCCGCTGAACCCCCTGCCTCGCCAGATGCTCGAGGGGGCACATGTGCTGGCGGTCGACGACAATGCCACCAATCTGAAAATCCTGGAGGAGATGCTTCGCGGGTGGAACATGCGGCCCGTGCTGGCCGACAGCGGTCCGGCTGCCCTCGAAGCGCTCCGCAAAGCCAACGATGCCGGCGAGCCATTTCCCTTGATCCTGGTCGACGCCATGATGCCCGACATGGATGGCTTCACCTTGGCCGAACGGATCAAGACCAACCCCGAGTTCGCCGTCGCGACGATCATGATGCTCTCGTCGGCGGGCCGTCCCGAAGACTCCAGCCGCTGTCGTTCGTTGGGCATTACCACTTACCTCACCAAACCCGTCGGACAATCCCATCTGCTGGACGCCATCCTGACGGCCTTGAGCCATCTGGGCTCACCGAGCCTCTCGGGCGCATTGCCGCCGATGTTGCTGCCTGCCAGCGCGGGTCGTCGGCCGCTCAAGATCCTGCTGGCCGAGGACAACCCGGTCAACCAACGGGTCGCCACGCGGATGCTCGAGAAAGACGGTCACACGGTGCGCGTGGTTCCGAACGGACGACTGGCCGTCGAGGCCTCGGCCCAGGAGTCGTTCGACGTGATCTTGATGGACGTGCAGATGCCCGAGATGAGCGGCCTGGAAGCGACGGCCGCCATTCGTGAGCGCGAAGTCGGCATGCTCAGCCGCATTCCCATCGTGGCGCTGACGGCCCATGCCATGAAGGGGGATCAGGAACGCTGCCTGGCCTCGGGCATGGACGCCTACGTCGCCAAGCCAATCCGAGCCGAAGACCTGCGCGGCGCGCTGGCGCGCTACCAGGTGATCGACGTTGTCGCGCCAGCGCTCCCTCCGCCAGACCTGCTTTCCGCGGCGCTGGAGCTGCAGGCAGAGCTGCAGCCCGTCGAGTCGCCCAGCGAGGTGCTGGATGTTCCAGGCACCTGGGAGCGATTTGAAGGGGACGCCGAATTCCTGCACGAGATCCTGGGGATCTTCCTGCAGGACTCTCCGCAGCACATGGCCGAGATCCGCCAAGGAGTGGCTTCAGGCGATGCCGCGCAGATCAAACGGGCGGCTCATACCTTGGCCGGGGCCATCGGCAACTTCGAGGCGCCCCGGGCCCTGGCGGCCGCTCGAGCGATCGATGCGATGGCGCGGACGGGCGATCTCTCGCTTGCAGCCGAGTCGCTTGCGGAGTTGGAACGAACCTGGAACGGCATGTGTATTGCGCTTCGCGAGCTGAGCACGGCGCCGACAACTTGACGTACGTTGAACGAATGCTGGTGTGGTCATGAAATGGTTTCAAGCAGACGAAGATCCCAACGAAGCGGCAGCGCCAGAGCCCTTGATGGAGCTGCGTATCCGCGAGGAAGCCGCCGAGGCACGCGAACACGCCTTGCAGGACCGCGAGCAGGCAGCGCTGGAACTCAAGGAACAGCTGGAACTCCAGGCTCGTCAACTTGCCGAGCGAGCCCAGGCGATCGCCAACAACAAGCAGGCCGACCTGGGCGCTTCGCAACGCTTGCGCGAAGTGAAAGCGGCTGAGGAACGGCTTCGTGAAGCGGAACGTCGACTGGCCGAGTGGCAGGTTGCGCTCGACGCTCGCGCTGCCGAGGTGCATGCGCTGGAGCTGGCCGCCATGCGCCACGCGGAAGAGCTTCAGGCCCAGGTCGCTCCCGCCCCTCGCTTTGAGCGGGCATCTTCCCCTCCCGAATCGAACGACCTGCTGCTCGATCCGCCCAATTCCGGGACCGGGCTCCAGCTTCGCCCTCCCGCGGGTGCTCCGCCCGTGCCGACTCTGGTCACACAGCCGGTAGCGGCGCGAGAGGCCGGTCGTTCACTGGCGCCCTTTCAACGAGCGCGTGAACATGCCCTGGAATCCGACCCTCAGCACCTCCATCTGGTGCGCGAGGTCGCGCTGCTTCGCAAGGGACAGATCGAGATGCAAGAGATGCTGCATGCCCTTTCTATGCAGTTGTACGAATTGGGCGTGCACGCCGAAGAAGCGCATGCCAGTCAACCCGCAGAACCGGCTGAAGACCGCTCGACGCCTGTGGCCGGAACCATTCCACAGGAGAATCCCGACAGTCTCTCGATCCGTCGTCTCAAGAATCTCTAGGACTGTCTTAGAGATCGACGTTGCAAGTGAGCGGCAGGGCGCTAGCCGCCGGTAGCCCCTGTAGCGCGAACTCACCGGCGGCTAGCGCCTTGCCGCTCACGAACCCCTGCCGACCGATCAAGCCCCCATCTGCGCAAGACACAACTCCAGGGGCTCAGGGGCAAGCGCATCGGCGCCGCGGGTGTGACAAAGAGCTGTCACTCGTTCCCCCGCGAATGACCAATTTAACCTTGCTTCGCACCCGGGCTCCCTTCAGAATGCCCACCTGCGAGACAGGTCATTCAGGTAAACCATCGCCTTCGAGCTGCTGATGCCGTCGGACCCCTACGAACGCGCGCCCCGCTGGGTCCGCATTGCCCTGCAAGGCGTGGTGATCTACTCGCTCTTGATCCTCTGCCTCGAGTCGGTTAAGCCGCTCGGCTGGCTGGAGCCTTTCTTTCGGATCTCTGAAACGGTCGTGGTGGCCATTTTCATTGTCGAGTACCTGACGTTCTGGTGGCTCGCCGAGAACCGCCTGCGCCACGTGATCCGTCCCTACTCGATCATCGATCTGCTGGCGATTCTGCCCTATTTCGCCGATTTCGGCGGAGGGTTCGTGGCGCTGCGCGGCCTGCGTCTGCTGCGGGTGCTCAAGCTGGTCCGGCACGCGGGCGATCATCCTTTGTCGCTGGCCGTTCGCCGTGCCGCACCCGACCTCTTCGGCACCGCCGTCTTTGGGCTGGTGGTGGTGCTGCTCGCCTCGATCGGACTGTACTATGCCGAGCGCGAAGCCCAGCCCGAACTCTATGCCAGCATTCCAGAGTCGATGTGGTGCGTCATGGCGACGCTCACCACGGTCGGCTACGGCGACATGTGCCCGATCACGCTCCCAGGCCGGATCGTGGCCTCGCTGGTCATGCTGCTGGGCATCGCTCTGATTGCGGTGCCGACCAGCCTGATCAGCAGCAATCTGACCGACATTCTTCAAGATCGCCGCGAGCAGAAGAGGCTTCAACTTCGTCAATCCGTTCATTACCGCGAGAACTGAGGCAACGTGGTCTCCAAGGGGTAAGGTGTGGAAGTACGTATCAAGCATCGCGTGGTCGCCGGAGGCCAGCGCCACGATTTCTTCGTGGTGATCGCGCTCCCCTTTATGCCCCCCGACGAGTTCATGTTCGTCTTTTGCTCGACGCAGGCTGGCCAAGACGACTGCGCCTTGCTGCTCGATACGGTGAACGGCTGGGACGCCACGCACGAGCAATTGTTGGTCCGTTCCAAAGAGTGGAACATCGACGAGTGGCACGCCAGCGCCGCCGAGCGCGATGCCGCGTTTGAAGACGCGAAGCGGCAGTTGATGGAAGTCGTGGGCTGCCAGTACACAGCGCCGAAGTAGGGCAATGTTCGGGCCTGTCAGATTCTGTCACTCTTCTTGAGATTGCACTTTCGACAAAGGATCTGCACGTTGTTGTCGAAGTTGCTCCCGCCTTTCGCGACGGGAATGACGTGGTCGTATTCCAGGTATTCAGCGTTACTTCTTCAACTTCGAAATGTGCGTATGTACGCCCTGGTCGATCTTGAACATGTCCTCGCCGAAGTGCTTCCTGAAGCGAACGATCTCCTGATCGGGATCGACCGCTTCCAGCGGCTTCATTCCCGAGACATCGCGCACGTAGGCCAGAAAGCTCGGCCGGTGCCGCTCTCCCAGGTAGTTGGTCAGGGCCCAGGCCGTCGCGTAGCCGGTCGAAGTCAGCCCACCCGCTGACACCGTCCGCTCAGTGATCGTCTTCTCGCCCGACTTCTCTACCGGCGCGGGAAGCTGGGCCAGTTCCATCATTCGCAGGTCGTTCGGCTTGCCGACACCTTTCCAGCGCATCCGCTGTCCGACCTCGGTCGGCGAAAAATACTCGGCCATCCCCTCGCTCAGCCAGGCCGGCCAGCGCGAGAGCCGGGCCTGCACCCCAATGTTGTGCAGAATCTGGTGCACTCCTTCATGGGCGATGGTCGAAAACGCCTGCTGAATGCCCAGTTGCGGCAGTTGCTCCACCAGCCGCGATTTCTCGGTCAGGATCACGCGGTTCGACAGTGTCTCGTAGAAGGCCACCACGTTCTCGGGCAAGTTCGGCTTGTACCCCCGCATCTGCGTGTGATGGGCGAAGATCACGATCACCAGCGGGAACTCGGGCTGATGCACATCGAACCGTTCGTTTTTGAAGTAGGCGAACAGCGACGGGTACATCGTCTCCAGGATGGTGCTGGTCAGTTTGCGGAACTCGTCGGAGCAGTTGTAGATGTACAGATAACGGGTGGTCTTGTGCGACTTGAAGCCGGGAAAGGCCTTGGTGGTGAGTTCGCTGGCCAGTTCGTCGAACGTGGACGGCTTGAACGGCTTGTCGGTGGGGGCCATGGCCTCGAGCGGACCGGTGGCGATCTCGCCCGAGGGGACCAGGGCGAAGCCGGTCTTGCTGGCAGGATCGATGGCCATCAGCTTGGCCACGATCGGCGTCTCCCCAACGCGAAGCTCCACATTCGTCGGCTTCGAGGGAACATCGGCCCATGCCGAGTCGGCCAGCACCATCCCCGTGAACATGGCCAACAGCATCGCGGGAGCGCGGCAGAAGTGACTCGACATGAAAGCCCCCGAAGAAGAGATGCCGAGGGCGGGAAATGTCCGCGGCAGATGATCTCAGTATCGAGCGAGCCAAGTGCAGGGTCAAGATAATCGCTGGCGGAGAGACGGGATGTGTGGGCGTCTCGATTTTGGGTGGAAATCGTCGCCGTAGAGCGGCCAGGCGAAAATGATGCACGACTCCCGTTTGGCCAAGACCCCCACGAGCTCGCCTCGTGGGTGAATCAGGTTGAAAGGCTAGTAAGCGTCGCGCCCACACCCGGCTTTGCCCTTGGTGCGACCGCTGCGGCCTTTGGCCGTAGCGGTCGCCAAGGGCAGGAACATACGGGAGTCGCCCGATCTAGCCGTTGAATCTCCTTCACCCACGAGGCGAGCTCGTGGGGGTCGTTCGGGATACGCACCATTTGCGAATAGACGCACTACGACATCCTTTCCCCCAGAATGGAGACGCCTACACGGGACGGATGGCACGGGCCGATTGTTCGAGGCAAACAGGGGTATTAATCTGGAACAAGGGATCACGTTCAGTCCTTCCCGAGGGCGATGCGATGGGGCGAATAGCCGGTGCGTTTCGACACGGACTGCTGACTTGGATGCTGCTAGCCGTTTCGGCCGCAGGAGAAGAGCCACGCGATGTCACTTTTTCGTCGGCCGGTGAATCCATCTCGCCGAAGACGGCCGACTTTTACTTCAACGGACAGGCGATTGGCCCTAGCCGCAATGGTTTTGCCGCCATCGTGGCAGAGATTCGCAAGCTACCGGCGGGAAGTTCCATCGTCTGGGGTCCGGACTACGCGCGCTGCGGGGCGTGTAGCGGCGCCGAGCCAGCCTGCATTCCTAAGTTCCTCTACCCGGATCTCTGGAAGGAACTCGAAAAGTTGGTCGCGGAACGCAAGCTCCATCTCTCCAGCAGTTACCCCGGGCCGTTTGCGAAGACGGTCCCATCCGATATGCGCGTCGTCGTGCCCCGGGTGGTGTCGCTGGCCGATCCGCTCGCCAAGGCGAAATATAGTGCGACGCTCGATTGGCGAGTCGATCCCCGGCCGAACGACGAGCAGGAGAAAGCTCGCTCGGGCTCCTATGCTCATGCGTCGCATGACTTCTTCTCGCTCGGCCGAGCTTTGAGCCGGTCCACGCGTGATTGGTTCTTCACGCGGGTCTCGGAGGAGACAAACCCGCGACTGCTGGTCAAGATTGCTCCCAGCGAGGAGTTGGAAGCCGCGCTTTGGGAGAACGCGAACCGGATGGCCGAAGAGGTTTGGAACTTTTGGCGCGCGGACCTGTCCGATGCGATCCGCCGCGCCAAGATCGAAGTCGTCCTGGCAGCGCCGCCCAAGCTCGCCGAAGCCTTGCGCGTCGCAATGGAAAGAGAAGCCTTGTCGGTTGGCTGGTGGAACTATCATGGGCCAGACACCCCGCACAGCGAAGTCCTCTACACGCTAGGCGGCAAGCTGGTCGGGCGCGGCGACGAAGGCTTCCGCCGCGTGTTGGCCAGGTTGGGCCAGGCTGAGCCGCAATCGGAAGTCAGCCTACCGATCTATCAGTGGAGCGGTCGCGTCTCGATGTATCGTGGCGATGCGTTGGTCCAGGAGAATCAGCGACTTCGGCAAGTGGCGCCCTACACCAGCTATCGCAAAGAGCTGGACGAAGTGATGTCCGCTCGAAAGCTCGTCCTGCGTGCCGAGGAGCAGTTGCCGGGCAGAGAACCCGATACGGTGCTGGATTGGGATGGTGGCGATCGATGGGGGGCTGCATACGTTTCGTACGGTCGAATCGTGCGTCACGACGCCAAGCCACGCCCGGCCGCCGCGAGACTGGGGTGGAGCAACTACGATGATGGACATAACGGCGAGGAAAGGGGACGCCGCCCGCGGCAGATGGAATCGAGCGCGACCTACACCATCGACGGAGTCGGGATGGGAGTCAGCACGGCTGGCTTCGAAAAGGCCCTGGGCAAGCTCGCCCAGCTTCCGACCGGTTCGGTCGTTCACGTTCGCGTGGCGATCCGCACCAAGGCCCCCTTCCTGTGTCCCATCACGTTCGAAGGGCATCGCCATTTCGAGCGGACCGGCTTCGAGCCTTACTTCGGCCTGTTCCCCTGGCTGATCGAAGTGGCCAAAGACCGCAACCTGGCAATCGAATGGATCCCCGACGAAGGGAAGAGCTGCCACGACTGCTCGCTGAATAAGTAGCTGCCGTGTCGTCAAACCGTCGTCCGTCTAGGGTATCGCGAACGCCCTTCGGTAGGGCGCGAACTTACCAGGCAGCGGGCAGGGTTTCTGTCATTTGTTCTCACGGTGTCAGGGACGCAAGTGCCTAACCCGTTTTGAGATGATCCGCGTATCTTCCAAAGAACCCGTTTGGGGGCACTTGCCTCGGGGGCGATTGTGCGAGCATCACGCACGCGATGGGGAAGTTCCACGCAGGGCTACCGGCGGCTAGCGCCGTGCCGCTCAGTACCCCCTCGGCGTTGACGAATGGCACCTCAACTTTTACAAAGTGGTGGACGTAGGCAAGATACGGACATCGCATCGACTTTTTCGTCTGACGGACACGAAAGGCACTCTCCATGGCTAGCGGTCGCATTTTCGACGATATCACCCAGTGCATCGGCAATACCCCGCTGGTCAAGCTCCGCCGCATCACCGAAGGCTGCGTCGCCACGGTCGCAGGCAAGATCGAAAACCTGAACCCCCTGTGGAGCGTCAAGGATCGCATCGGCCGGGCCATGATCGATGCCGCCGAGGCCGAAGGCAAAATCAAGCCCGACACCGTGATCATCGAGCCGACCAGCGGCAACACGGGCATCGCCTTGGCCTACACCTGCGCCGCCCGCGGCTACAAGCTGGTAATCACCATGCCCGAGAGCATGTCGCTCGAACGCCGCCGGCTGTTGCGGGCCTTGGGCGCCGAGCTGATCCTGACCCCGGCCGCTGACGGCATGAAGGGGGCCATCGGCCGCGCCGAGCAGCTCGTGTCCGAGAACAAGAACTACTTCATGCCGCAGCAGTTCAAGAATCCCGCCAATCCCGAGATCCACCGCAAAACCACCGCCGAAGAGATCTGGCGAGACACCGACGGCAAGATTGACATCCTGGTCTCTGGCGTCGGCACCGGCGGTACCATCACCGGCGTCAGCGAGGTCCTCAAGTCGCGCCGCCCGATCCAGTCGATCGCAGTCGAGCCGACCAACAGCCCGGTCATCACCCAGAAGAAGGCCGGCCAGGAACTGAAGCCTGGCAAGCACAAGATCCAGGGGATCGGCGCCGGCTTTATCCCCGGCGTGCTGAATGTGGACATCATCGACGAGGTGGTGCTGGTGAAGGACGAAGACGCCGAAGAGACGGCCCGTCAGCTTGCCAAGCGCGAAGGCCTGATGTGCGGCATCAGTTGCGGCGCCGCGGCCTGGGCGGCGGTGCAGGTGGCCAAGCGGCCCGAGAACGCCGGCAAGCTGATCGTGGTGATCCTGCCCGACCTGGGCGAACGCTATCTGTCGACGACGCTGTTCCCGGAATAAGGGCTGGGCGATAAGCCAAGTCACAAGAACGAGGTGGCCTTTCCGATGGGGGGCCACCTTTTTTGTTGGAGCGCAGCGTCTAGGGCGAGCCGTTGTCTTGAGTGGCAAGACAATAAAGGCCGCACCAACGAACTGTCCAGCCTCGTGGATCAAACCTCGGCGCGGATTGAAATCTTTGCAACCCATTCACCCCGACCCGTGTACGTCAGACGACACGCAGAGTGCCCGGATTCCGCCAATTCCCCTTTTGGTGGCCGTTTGTTCACCCCAAGTTGCCGTTTCAGGTGTCCGCGCGAAGCGGCACGAGGTTTGCAAATGGTCCCCTTCGTCAGACGAGTGCTTTGTTCCGAAAATTAAGAGTTGTCAAAGCACAAGGGGAATGGTGGGGCCGAACAGGGGAAAGCGGTGTCCAGCCCGTTCAATCGGAATGCGAATGCTGGACTGAATTGGGCGCAAGCTGCATAATGGACTGTCGGTGCGAATAGGACGCTTGTGCGGGTCGCACCGGATCCAACGCCCTTAGTATTTCGCCCGTGTTATGCCCGCGGCCTCTCCCTTTACCGATCCGGGTTTGTGGCTGGGGTTGGGCGGGTTGCTCCTGTTGTTGGGTGTGGGGATCTTTCTCATACGACACTTCCGCGATCATCAACTCAATCCCACCTCGGACGACCACGAACTACTGACCAACTACCGCGAAATGCATGCGCGGGGTGAGCTTAGCGACGCAGAATACCGAACAATAAAGAGCAAGATGACGTCGCGGTTGCGACGGGCGATAACGGATACCGACAAAAAGGCTTAACGCGATCGCACGAGCCCGTGCGGAAGCATTGAAGCTGGTGGACCGAACGAACCGACTTGCGGTGAGTCAGAGAGTGAGTGCCTGCAAAGTGAGTGGCTGTGCGACGGGCGCGCCGGGACGAGGCACGCAGCGCACAGCGTCAATCGAGAGCGGAGACTGCTCGATACGCGTGGACAAGGAAGCCCTTCGGCTCCGGATTTCGCCGGGGTCACTCGAGCAACACCTGGGAATATACGCCCTGCGAATGGCCACCGTGCCGATCGCCGGGATCACGGACGCCGAAAGGAGCAGACATGCCCTCGAGTAGGGATTTGACCGGAGGGACGGGTGGTGGTGGCACAGGGGGTGGTCGTCGCACGAGCGGCACCACGAAAAAGAACGCTTTTTGTTCTTTTTGTCGTAAGAGCTATCGTGATGTGGGACCGCTGGTCGAAGGACCTGGCGACGTTTACATCTGCGGTGAGTGTATTGAGCTCTGCCAGTCGATCCTGGATCAGGAACGACGCCGGCGGGGTACGACCAAGCCTCTGTTCTCCAAGATCCCGACCCCGCGCGAACTCGTAGGCCAGCTCGATCAGTACGTGATCGGCCAGGAATACGCCAAAAAGGTTCTGTCCGTCGCCGTCCACAGCCACTACAAGCGGCTGACTCTGGGCGCCGAGGGATCGGACGTGGAAGTCGATAAGTCGAACATTCTGCTCCTGGGCCCCACCGGCAGCGGCAAGACCCTGCTGGCTCGGACCCTGGCCCGCATCCTGAACGTGCCGTTCGCCATCGGCGACGCGACCACGCTCACCGAAGCCGGCTACGTGGGCGAAGACGTCGAGAACCTGCTGCTCAAGCTGCTGCATGCCGCTGACTTCGATCTGGAATCCGCCCAGCGCGGCATTCTGTACATCGACGAAATCGACAAGATCGGCAAGACCAGCCACAACGTCTCTATCACCCGCGATGTGTCGGGCGAAGGCGTCCAGCAGGCTTTGCTGAAGATGCTGGAAGGGACCGTGGCCAATGTTCCGCCGCAAGGGGGCCGCAAGCACCCCGAGCAGCAGTACATTCAGATGGACACCTCGAACATCCTCTTCATCTGCGGCGGCACGTTTGTCGGCCTCGAGAAGATCATCGGCAAGCGACTCGGCCGCAAGTCGATCGGCTTCGGCCAACAGAGCGGCAACCGCAGCGAAGGGACCGTGGCCGAGATGCTGGCCCAGGTCACCAGCGACGACATCCTGGAGTTCGGCTTGATTCCCGAGTTGGTCGGCCGTTTGCCGGTGACCGCTCCCTTGCTGCCGCTGGATGAATCGGCGCTGATCCGGGTCTTGAAAGAGCCCCGCAACGCGTTGGTCCGCCAGTTCCAGAAGATGTTCGAGATGGAGCACGCCGAGCTGAACTTCAGCGAGGACGCTCTGGTGGCGATCGCCAAAAAGGCGATGGTCAAAGAGACGGGCGCTCGTGGACTGCGAAGCATCATCGAAGAGGTGATGCTGGACATCATGTACGAGCTGCCCGACCAGGCTCCCGGCCAGGTCTATTCGATCACCTCGGACGTGGTCGAAGGCCGTCGCAAGATGTTCCCGATGGAACCGAAAACGAAGAGCGCCTAGCCAACGGCCAGCTGCGAAGCGTCAAACGCGAGCAGCGGCCCAGTAGCCAGCGTGAATCGATAGAGCACAAGCCCCGTGGCCCACAAGCCGCGGGGCTTGTTGCGTTTGCGGGGAAGTAAAGGGACACGGCCGTTACGCTGTTGTCGCTGCCGTACTGAATCTGAAATCTCAATCTCAAATTTGAAATCTCAAATTTGAAATATCTTAAATTTGAGATGTGGTCACACAATCGCGACGGTCAGCTTTCCATTTCGCTCCGCTTGCAGCCCGGCCAATCGTAGCAGACGCCGAAGGCAAAGTAGACGAACAGGGCCGACATGGCGAAGAAGGCCGCGGCCACGCCCGTCTTGCCGACCATCTGGTACATCGCCCAACCGAGGTGGGGCATGTAAATCGTCCCCCCTTCCGTCTCCCATCGGTCAATCTGGGTGTACAAGTAGATCGCGCCTAGCGCAAAAAACAGCGCCCCGAATACCGCTTGCGCAGCAAGTTGCCAGCGCGGCGCGCGTGCCGCCTCGATCGCCTCGGGCGTGTTCTCTCCAGGCAGGCCAAAGGACTCGGCCTCTGACTCTACGGGACGCAGAGGCGTGGCGAAGGTCGGCGCATTCTCGTTGCGAACCAGTGTCTCGGGCCTCAGTTCCTCTCGGCAGTTGGGGCAATGGGATGCGAAAAAATCCTGAAGCTCGTGGCCGCATTGCCCGCACTGAACTGCCATGGTTAGCTCCCCGAAAACGGCCCCGCCCGATCGTGAAATCGCGATGCAGCGATCGTATCGCATGTTAGCGGGCAATTCCAGGAATTCATGGCAAAGCCATGACTGACGCAAGACTACCGCGGCTTGCTTCCCTCGGCTGCCAGGATCGCCTCGGTCACGCCGTCCATGGTGTAATGCTTGGCTTCCGCGGCTGGCTCAAAGCCCAACTCGCGCAGCGTGCCTGACGTGACCGGGCTCAGGCTCGCCAGCTTGGTCTTCTTTAGCTCCTCGCCGAACATCGTCGCCAATGATCTGGCGATCGCTGAACTGGTGACGGTCACCCAGTCGATCTCGGCCGCTGACAGCGCCTTGGCCACCGCCGGATCCGCATGCGCGACATTGGTGCTCTGATAGGCGACGACTTCTTCCACCAAAGCGCCCGCTTCGGAGAGTCCCGCCCCTAGCGTCTCGCGTCCGCGGCTGGCCCGCACCAGCAGCACCCGCGGCTGCCCGGGACCTGCATGACACTTCAAGGCGTCAGCCAGATGCTCCACCAGTCCTTCGGCCCGGAACTCCACGGGCGACAGGTCAGCCTTCAACTTCCACAACGCCAACTCGGCGGCGGTGCCGGGGCCAATCGCGGCCAGTTTGGCGTGGGCGATCAGCCGCACGTCGCCAAAGTGCCACAGCCGCTCCATGAAACTGCGCACCCCGTTGGTGCTCGAGAAGACGACCCAATGGAACTCGCTCAGCCGCGCCAGCGCCGCGTCGACCGGCCGCCAGTCTTCGGGCGGGGCGATCTCAATCGCCGGCTGAACCAGCACATCGGCCCCCAGTTCGGCCAATCGCCCCCGCAGCACGCCCGCCTGATCGGCCGCGCGGGTCACCAGAATCTTGCGGCCGAACAGAGGCCGGTGGTTGAACCACTCCAGGCTGGGATCGACCGAGGCCACTTCGCCGACGATCACGATCGCCGGCGGGCGGATCTTGTCGGGACGGGTCTGATCGAGCAGGCCGGCCACTTCATCCAGACGGCAGCGGATCGACTGCTGCTGGGGCCACGACACGCGCCGCACAATGATCGCCGGCGTGTCGCCCGCCCGGCCGCCGGCCATCAAAGCGTGCGACCAGACGCTGGCCGTCGTCACGCCCATGTAGAAGACCAGCGTGCCAGGAAACTTGGCCAGCGCGGCGTAATCAATCGCCTCGCCCGACTTCTCGTCTCCTTCGTGTCCGGTGACTAGCGCCACGGCCGAGGCCTTGTCGCGATCGGTCAGGGGAATGGCCGCGTAGCTGGCCGCCGCCAGGGCCGCCGTGATGCCCGGCACGATCTCGAAGGGGATGCGGGCCTCGGCCAGTGCGTGAGCTTCTTCCGGCAATCGGCCAAATACGGCCGGATCGCCCCCTTTGAGCCGCACCACGGTGCGGCCGGCGCGGCCTTCGGCGACGAGCGTCTGGTTGATCTCCTGCTGCGTCCAGAGCTTTCCCTGCCCATGCCGGCCGAGCGAGATCCGCTCGGCTTTCTCGGGTGCCAGCGCCAGGATCTGCGGATTGACCAGGTAGTCGTACAGGACCAGGTCGGCACGGCCCAGGCATTCGGCGGCCCGCAACGTGACCAAACCGGGATCGCCGGGGCCAGCCCCCACCAGAAAGACTCGCATGGAAGGGGGATGATTCACGATAAAGTCCGTGAAAGTGTTCTGGGGGAGAGGGCGTCCGCTCCGCTGATTCTCAGCTTCTTGCTGCCCCCGGGCAATGACCAAATGCGGTGAGTAGCAGTTCCTTCCGCCCGCCGTCGAGGGTGCTCCGGAACAAAGAATGCGCGCATCGTGCGCTTAT
>Ga0105047_10000114_pt1 | contig 109450 bp, 74 predicted proteins | sample MAT04_FD_78384 | JGI IMG/M metagenome (GOLD analysis project Ga0105047, IMG submission 78384) | Freshwater microbial communities from Lake Fryxell liftoff mats and glacier meltwater in Antarctica - MAT-04 (megahit assembly) | ecosystem: Environmental > Aquatic > Freshwater > Ice > Liftoff... | reverse complement strand
CATGGGCTGGTCGGATCTTGGCTGTTACGGTGCGGATCTGCATGAGACGCCTCATCTTGATCGACTCGCAACTGAAGGCGTGCGTTTTACTGCGGCGTATGCAATGCCTGTTTGCTCGCCGACTCGCGCGGCACTGATGACTGGCCGACATGCGGCGCGAGTCCACATGACAATCTGGTCGGAAGGTTCCTTGCAGGGGCCAACGGATCGACCTTTGTTGCAGGCGGATTCGCTTCATAGTTTGCCACACACAGAAAAGACGCTGGCAAAATATCTGCAGGATGCCGGATATCTCACGGCACTCGTTGGGAAATGGCATCTGGGAGACGCTGACCATTACCCTGAGACACACGGTTTTGATGTCAATATTGGCGGCACTCACTGGGGCGCTCCGCAGACCTATTGGTGGCCGTATCGTGGCACCGGCCGATTTGGTCCTGAGTATCGTTACGTGCCCCATCTGGAGTTTGGAAAGCCGGGGGAATATCTCACTGATCGCCTCACCGATGAAGCGCTGAAAGTCATTGACAATGCCGGTGAGAAGCCGTTCTTTCTTTATCTGTCACACCACGCACCTCACACACCTATTGAAGCGAAGGCAGAAGACATTGAACATTTCGAGTCGAAGCTTCACCCTGATCTTCACCACAATAATGCTATCCATGCGGCGATGATGAAAAGCTTCGATGAAAGCGTAGGGCGTATCCTCGCGAAGTTGAAGGAACGTGGACTTGATCAGAATACGATCGTGGTCTTTGCCAGCGACAATGGAGGCTATATCGGCATCGACCAGAAAGCCGGCCAGACCGTTCCTGTAACAAACAATGCTCCGCTGCGAAGTGGCAAGGGGTCGTGTTACGAAGGCGGAGTCCGTGTGCCGTTGATTGTGCGCTGGCCGGGCAGGACTGTGAAGAAGGCGGAATGCGATGAGCCAGTTGTTGTGATGGACTTGTTCCCAACGTTGCTCAATGCGGCCAGAGTCAATGTGCCAGACAATATAACGATCGATGGCATGAATTTGACGCCGCTGCTCACAGATCCCACAACGACGCTGGACCGCGAGGCATTGTACTTTCACTATCCGCACTATTATCCAACCACCACACCGGTTGGCGCCGTACGAGCGGGTGACTGGAAGCTGCTGGAATACTTTGAAGACAATCGGATTGAGCTGTTTAACCTCAAAGAGGATCTGGGTGAGACGGAAAATCTCGCGGGGAAGCTACCTGAACAAGCAGCCGCACTTCGCGAGCAACTGCATCGATGGCGAGCAGACGTCGGAGCAGCAATGCCGTCGCCAAATCCTGACTATCGGCGTTGATCCGACCTTAGTATTGCTTCTAAAAACATCTTTCGAACATTGACTGTCGTGTCTCACAACCCCTCCCGCCGAAGGCAAGGGAGGTGTCGGGCCGAGCGGAGCGATGGTCCGGGGGAGGGCCACTGCGAGTTGCCTTTGCCGTAATTCGAGTTGCCCCCTCTCCCGGACTTTGCTTCGCTCGTCCGACCTCCCCCCTGACGCTGCGCTTGGGGGAGGTTGATTGCGAGCGATCTCGTCGCGGGTGCGATATTTGTTGAAGGAGCGCTCCTTATCCTGTTACGGCAATACTGCCGGTGGCTGCTTCAAAATCCGGAGTGACATAATGCCAAAGCGATTCCGCCAATTTCGACTCGTCCTCTTCGCTTCCTGTGTGGTCTGCTTGATCTGCATAAGACCGACGGACGCGGCTGACAATGATTCCGTCAAACCGAACATTCTCTTCATCATGACCGACCAGCACCGCTGGGACTGCATTGGTGCAAATGGCAATCGTTTAATCAAAACTCCAAATCTCGATCGCCTCGCTGCCGAAAGCGCGAACTTCACCCATTTCTTTGTGCAGGCCCCCGTTTGCGTTCCATCACGTGCCAGTTTCTTCACTGGACGATATCCGCACTCTCATCGGAACCGAGTGAATTACACGCCGCTGGATCGTGGCGAAGTTCTGATGCAAAGTCGTCTGCGCGACAACGGATACGCCACGGCATCGGTCGGCAAACTTCATTATTACCCACCGACGGTGATGGAGGCCAAACGGACGGGATTCGATGCGGTTGAGCTCCATGATGCCGTTTCCTCCTTTGATCGCTTTTCCGATTACATCACATGGCGAAAGCAGCATGATCCACTCTCTGCCCTTCAGCACCGCGCATTCGCCAGCGATATTCCTGCCGGGAAAAACCCGTTCCGCCAGGCGATCGACGAGAAGTATTCCGAGACGACCTGGACTGGAGAACGTACGCGACATCATATTCGCAGGCTCGCGGGTGGTGACCAGCCATTCTTTCTGTTCAGTTCTTTCTGGAAGCCGCACTCACCGTTCGAAGTGCCGCAGCCGTATGATGCGATGTATGACGACGTTGAGATTCCACTGCCAAAACAGATGACACTCGAGGAAATTATGCGCCTGCCGACGCCGTTGCGGACGCTAATCCTGCGGTTTCGCCCTGAATATGATACAGACCGTGAACGACTGCAATGGATCTATCGCAGTTACTATGGAGCCATCAGCCATATTGACCGCGAAGTGGGTTCAATCCTCGACACACTGGAAGCAGTCGGAGTGGCCGACAACACGATCGTTGTTTTTAGTTCCGATCACGGTGACCAGTTGCTGGAGCACGGATTGATGGGCAAGAACTGCTTCTTCGAATCGTCTGTTCGTGTACCGTTTATCATTCGCTTTCCAGGACATGTACGGCCGGCACAGTACGAGGAACTGGTCGAGTCCGTGGATCTGCTGCCAACCGTATTTGAGCTGGCGGGACTTCCTGAGCCCTATTCGAATCAAGGCCACAGTCTTGCGGGGCTGATCGTTAAGAATCGAAGTGACTACGTGGCGAGAACTGCAGTGTTTAGCGAGAACGTGATTCCAGAAGTGATTACCGGATCAAGCGAAACGTTCGAATTTATCAAAGGTGAAGGCATCCGCGGAATTCGGCATCCGGACGCAAAGATGGTTCGTACGCGACGCTGGAAGTATGTGTATTACCCCGAAGGATTCGAAGAACTTTACGACCTGAAAGCAGATCCCAATGAGATGGAAAATCTCGCGGACGACACCGAATATCGCGAGCAGATCTACGAGATGAAAGATCGACTGCTGCACTGGCTGACGACGGCCGATGAGCCAGATCAGATTGCTCCGCGCTGGCTTTCACCGGAACCCTGATTACTCTTCGCTCATATCGCTCAGCGCACCGGGATAGACGGCAACACGGAGTGAATTTACGACCGCCAGAATATCGATCAGTTCCTGACAGATCGCACCGGCGACGGGCGGCAGATATCCCATTGATGCTGCCAGCATCCCGATCAGACTCAGCAGCATCCCGCCCACAGCGCTTTGCAGTGCGATGGTACGCATGCGATGGCCGATGTGGAAGAATTCATCAACTTTCTGCAGCGAACTTTCCAGGATGACGGCACTCGCGGCTTCCGCCGTGACATCGCTGGATTGGCCAAACGCCACACCGACTGTCGCGGCCGTCAATGCTGGCGCATCGTTGATCCCATCGCCCATGTACATCGTTTTTGCTTTACGCGTCTGTTCGCGCACAAGCTCCAGTTTCTGCTCCGGCGACTGACTGAAGTAGACCTCCTGAATGCCGACCGCGTCAGCCAGATAGCGAACTTCTGACTCCCGATCGCCTGAGACAATCATCACTCGCGAAAAATGATGTTGTGGCAGGTGCCCGACAAAAGACTTTCCGTCTTTACGCGGTTCATCACGGAACCGCAGAACTGCCGCGAACTTCTGGTCAATCACCACGACGCATTCCAGTCCGGCCGATTGCGCTGGCAGATCTTCGGACCTCGCGACTTTAGTTGCGATCACTTTCTTGCGACTGGTCACTTCCAACGAACGTCCTTCGACCATTCCGGTCAGACCCTGGCCGGGAGGTTCGTGAACCTGTGTGGCTTCCGGGATAACCAGTCCACGTTTTTGAGCTCCGCGTACAATGGATTCGGCAAGTGGATGGCGGGAATATCGCTCCAGTGCCGCCGTAAGTCTCAGCACTTCCTGTTCTGTCACACCCGGGCGCGTCAGGCATTCAGTCAACGCCGGACGACCGTAAGTCAACGTTCCTGTTTTGTCAAAGATTGCAACGCGGCACTGATCGATGCGTTCCAGCACGCCAGGATCCCGAATGATGATCCCTCGGCGGGCACTGAGTGAAATGCCGCCGAGAATCGCTACAGGAATTCCGATCAGCAGAGGACAAGGAGTTGCGACCACCAGGACGGCCAAAAACCGCTGCGATTCTCCGCTCAACAACCAGGCGAAGACGGCGATCGCGACCGCCAGCGGCGTGTAGAATGCTCCGAGACGATCTGCCAGACGCCGCATGCGTGGTTTCCGCTGTTCAGCGGCACGCATGACGTTCATGATCTTTGCGTAACGAGAATCAACCGCAAGTTGATCCGCGTGGATCACAAGAACGGCGTTCCCGTTGATGGAGCCGGAAAAGACGCTGGATCCCGGTGCTTTGGGCATCAGATACGGTTCGCCCGTCAGATACGATTCATCCATCGAACCATGTCCTTCGACGACCGTACCGTCCACGGGGCAGATTTCATGTGGGAAGATCACCAGCGTGTCACCGACCGCGACTTCACCAAGCGCGACGTCAGTGATTTTTTCATCCGCAAGTCGTCGATGCGCCGTCTGCGGCAGTCGCTTTGCCAATGCGTCCAGCACCGAAGATGCGCTGCGAACCGCGTAGGCTTCCAGCGCCTGACCTCCAGACAACATCAGCACGACAAACACACCGGCCAGATATTCACCCTGCAGCAGGGCTGTGATCATGGCAAGTCCAGCGAGCAAATCGGAACCAAACTCTCCGGCGAATGCCTGTTTCAGCAGATCCCAGACAAGTGGGATTCCTCCAAGGATCAAGCCGAGAATCAAAGGCCAGGCGGAAGGCAATTGCCCGGCAAGAATCGGCGACGTCACTGTCCATCGCAGAGTAAGGTGTACCGTGATGCAGATCAAAGCAAACACTGCGATTATGAGAGTTGTTCGCTGTTGGCTGTTCGTTCTAGAGATTTCTGGCTGCTGTGTCATTTAGAATCGCTCGATGAATAAGAGTCATATTACCCAACCCCGCCCGCCGAAGGCAGGGAGGGGTCGGACCGAGCGGAGCGATGGTCCGGGGGAGGGCCACCGCGCGTTGTGAATTTGGGAATCGCGTTAAACACGGTGCATGGCCCCCTCCCGGACATTGCTTCGCTTGTCCGACCTCCCCCAAAGCTACGCTTGGGGGAGGTTGTTTGTGAACAACTGACAGCAAATCTTACAGTTATTTTTCGACCATCCCTTATTGACTTTCACTCAATCTCAAACTTCGGCCATCCTGTGAAATTCTTTTGCCCAACAATTCCAATGCGGCAGCGAAGTGTTTTGTGGAACAACCAATCTCTTTTCGCAGTGCAGTTGTGGAAACTTTGGAATTCCCTTTCTCTTGCTCGCGTTGCAGGATCTCGAGAATCTGAGCCGCCGCCGTTTCAACGTCTTCTGGTTCAACGACTTTCAGCGATGTCGATTTCGTGGGTGTCCTCGTTTTCGTAACGGCCTCGAAATCCGTCGTTGGGTTCACCGATTCGGGATCGGCCCCTGGAATCACAATCCGCGAGGCACCACCGCTGCGACGTTTTTCGACTTTGATCTGTACGGGAATCGCGTCGGTCATCTCTGTCACGTGTGAAATCACGCCAACCTTACGGCCCTGAGCTTCCAGATGCGTGAGTGCGTTCATGGCGATCGTCAGCGTTTCCGGGTCGAGACTTCCAAAACCTTCATCAATAAACAGTGACTCGATCCGCAATCGATTGGACGTCAGAGATGCCAGGCCCAACGCCAGCGCTAATGAGACCAGAAAGGATTCGCCACCGGAGAGCGAATGTACCGATCGCCGCTCGTCACCCATATCACAATCAATCACAACCAGATTGAGCGATTCCGGAATGCGTTCCAGGCGGTATCGGGCGGCCAGTTGATTCAACTGAAAATTCGCGTAGCCGAGCAACACATCCAGGGTGCGGCGTTGAGCGATCATCCGAAACTTGTCACCTTCTTTCGAACCAATCAACTCGTTTAACATCAACCACGGTTCGGCGAGGTTGTGCTGATCGGCCAAACGCTGTGTCAGCGCCGCGTTATGCTGACGATGCTGATTGTCCTGCCGCACAAAGTCGAGTGCCGTTTCCTGCGATTCCCTGGCGACCTTCAGGTCCTCTTGAATCCGCAGCACTGCCGCAAGCACGTCGGTTTCGTCCTCGGTCGTCGGACGCCGCTCGTCGTGCTGCTGCAATTGCTGAGCATGGACTCTACAAGCACTTTCGGCGGATGTGACTCGTGCATCCAGTTGTTTCAGGAACGCACGTTCGGTTTCAATCCATGCGACATCGCGTGCCAGCATTTGATCAACGTCTTCCATCGTCAGCGTGCAGCCCGATGCAATATTGAACGAAGCCAGCCATGTGGCCATCTTCGTTTGAGCAGCCTGCACAACGATCAACGTCTTCTCGACGCTTTCCGCAGCATGTCTTTGAGTCGTCTCTGCCTCGGCCAGTCGTTTTTCAGCAGTGTGCTTTGCGGCGGTAACCGACTTTGAATCCTGGTCAGCCGAAAGCAACTTTGCCGCGAGTTCCTGTTCGACAATGTCGGCCGCTCGACTTTCAAACAACTGCTGCCGAAGTTGCAGATGCTGATCACGTTCATCGGTTGCAGCGGTCTGTTCTGCCTGACTCCCAGACTGGGTCTTCACTGCAGCCTGAACAGCTTCTTCCAGCGGAGCCGTTACTGCCACGACTTCACTCAGATTCGCCGACACGCCGCTCAGTTGCTCCTGAATATCGGCCAACGTGCGAGCGGAATCTGCAAACGTGTCTCGAAACTTACTCGCATCCGCCGCAAAATCTTCGGACGCATTCGGCAGGTCACTAAAGAGTCCGCTCAAAGCAATCATCGCATCAGACAGTCGTTCCTGAGAAGTCCGCTCCGACATTTCTGAGTTGGCGTGTTGCGTGCTGGTGACGATGTGCTGGTTTTCAAGCTTATTGACAAGCTGCTGCTGAGTCTGCAGATTCCTTGCGGATTCCTCCGCGGCCTTGCGTCGCTTCCCGGCCTCCTTCGTCGCTTCGCGGTGTGACTTTTCGCGCGCTTCAATCTGAGCACGAGATTGTTGATTAGCTTCCAGTTGCTGAAGAACCCTGCTTTGACGCTCATCGTCTGCCACTGCGAGTACCGCAGCAACATCCGAATGATCGGCTGACGAAAACGTGAACTCGGCGATCGAAGTCAGTAACTCTGTTCGTTTTTGCTGGCACTTGCTGATGTTCTCAGAAGCCGCCTGTGTGCTTAGACTCAGACGCTGCTCGTCACGCTTCAGCGTATCGCGAAACTCGTCCAGTTGTTTGCAATTCTCTTTTGCCGCATTGATGGCTGCTGATTCATAGTCCGGAGCATGTTCGTGATAGGGATGATTCCCAGACCCGCACACCGGACACGGATGTTCAGGCTGCAACGACAAGCGTAACCGTTTCGCGTGATCATCAACGGCGGCTTGCATGGTTTCCAACAGATCGTGTGCCACTTTGGCGTCGCGGGTCGCCTGCGGAATCTCGACATCTTGAAGTCGCTTTAAAGTTGCAAGATTCTGCACCTGCGTTGCTTCGATGTCGGCAATTTCCGCAGCAACACTTTCGGCACTGATAAGATACGATTTGAGCTGATTCAATTCTTGCTGCAACGTTGCGAGCCGTCCATGAATGGCGTCAAATTCCCTGCGCTGTCTTGCCAGGTCCTCCGCATCGAATTCACGCTCCGCCGCTTCTGCCGAGCCCAGTTCTTTGGCGGCAGAATCTGACAGTTCCTGCAGCCTTGATTGTACATCCTTCTTCGCGTTGAGTTCCTCGATCTCACGTTGGAACTGAGCTGCAAAGTTTGCGAGTTCTTCCCGACGCTTAGCGGATTCGGCTTTCGTCGATATTGCCGTTTCAAGTCGATGCAGCCACGTGGCGGCATCCTTAACGAACGGCGCAAATGCCGCAAGCTGATCCCGCCGCGAATGCAGAGTCTGTTTTTCCGTTTCCAGCGACTGCATTCTGGTCACCGCATGGTCGCGTTTTTCGGTTGCCTGCAACACCGCCGTCGTCGCGTCCGTCAACCTGTTGTCCGCTTTCTCCACGCGAGTCCGCAACAATTCTAATTTTGTATCCAGCTCCCTCGCTCGCTTGAGCAATGGCGCAGCCGTCTGTTGTTCCTGTTGAATCTGCGCCAGTGTGGCCGCTGTTTTGTTTTGTTTTTCGATCACATCCCGTAGAGTCGCGTGATCTGATGTCACAGCCTTGGTGGCGTCTTCCAGTTTGAGTTTCGTCGCATTCAGATCATTTGTCGCCCGCAACTCCGCTTCTCGCAAAGTCCGAGCGGCATGCGCGACTGATTCCGTTCGCTGCAATGCCGCCCGACGCTCAGACGCTGCGTAACGGTTCTGAATGGATGCCGCGAGTTCCTCGTTTGCCTTCTGCTCATTCGCAAGCAACTCTGTCCGTTTTCGGAACCATTCGACACAGACGTCAAGCTGTTTGAATTCCACTTCCAGTTTGCCAACTGCGACTGTTGCAGTGGTGGCCGCTGCTTCTTTTTCGGTGCGGACCTCAGCCGTCAGCGGCTGATATCCCTGAAGCTGAGCTTCCAAATCTTCGATTTTTTTCTTTTCGCCCGAGTATCGCTCATAAACCGCGCGAGAAATTGCTTCGAAGCGCTCCGTCCCGGTCAGTGCCTGAAGAATTCCCGCGCGCTGTTTGTCGTCGGCTTTCAGAAAGGTGGCAAAATCGTTTTGGGCAAGCAACACAGCTCGCGTGAACTGTTCGAACGTCAGACCGATCTTTTCGACGATCGCTTCTTTGACCAGCGTCTTCTTGCCGCCTGCTTCGACATGGCCATCGCTGCCAGGTGCGATATGACCGCGAAACAAAACCATTTCGACGTGCTGAAGGTTTCCGTCGGCCTTGTTGTGACCGCGTCGAACGCTCCAACGGGCCGTCCACTGCCTTTGATCCACGCCCAGGAAAGCAACTTCGGCGAATCCTTGAGCCGTGTTTCGCCGCAATAATGTTCGCGTATCGTTTTGCCTTTCACCGTTCGCTAAATCCTCCAGTCGCCCAACCTGATATAAGCGCGGAGTTTCATCGAACAGTGCCAGACATAAGGCATCCAGCAGCGTACTTTTACCTGCACCGGTCGCTCCGCTGATGGAAAACAGACCCGCCGTGCGGAGCGGATCTTTCGTGAAATCGACAGAATGAGTTCCGGCCAGCGACGCGATGTTGCAAACCGTGATGCGTTCGATCTTCATCAGCCGCGAGCCTCCTGTTGCAGGATGCTGCGGAAAGCGAGCAGTACGCGATGGTCTGGTTCGCTGCGATATTTCTCGCGCCAAGCGTCCAGGAAAACAACTTCTGGAAGGATCGAGTTCAGGTCGGTTTGCGGTATCTCACTCGCAGCGTCACTTGCGGCGCGGACACGCTCCGGACTTTTCAGTTTGATCGATGCCAGGCGAAGTGGCTTGCCTTCAAGTGCCTGCTCGATCCGACGTCTCCGCAATGGATCTGGACCGTCTTCGATGACTTGCACTTCGACAAACGGATGCTGTTCGAGCGGCAGTCCGTCCTGCACTTTTACTGCCGCCAGTTCTATGAGTACGTCGTCAATTTTTGCAGCACCTTTCGCGGGGATTCGCAGCATCATTGCGGCGCGAGGAATGATAATTTCCGTTGCGAATGTCAGTTCAGAGTTCTCAAACGTCAGTTTCATGATCTGATGACGGTAGTCCGCTTCTGCGAACGACAACGGAATCGGGCTGCCGCTGTATCGAATTCGTCCGCCGTCAAACTGCTGGGATTTGTGCAGATGTCCAAGAGCCACATATGCGATCCGGGGATCGAACGTGTCCGAGCCAATCGCTTCCGCTCCGCCAATCACGAGGCACCGTTCCGAGTCCCGTGATTCTGTACCACCGTGCAGATGACAGTGGCCGAGTGCGATGAGTGCCGCATTCGGATTTCGCTTCGCCCTTAACTCATGGGCCGCCACCATTGTGCGACGATAGAGCTCGCGGACGCCGTCCAGATATGGATCCGCAGCGTTGTTGACCAGCGGCACATCCGATGGACGCAGAAACGGCACAGCCATCGCGATCGCCTGGACTTGTCCGGCATCATCTTTCAGCGGCACCAGGAATTTCTCGGGATCGATGTTGCCCGCATCATCCTGCCGCACCGTTCCGATGACCGAGATGTTTAACGAATCCAGCAACCCTGCCGGTGCTTCCAATCTCGCTCCCGCATCATGATTACCAGCCGTCAGCACGATCTGCAAATTCGGCAACGTCGCATGCGCGTTTGCCAGAAAGTTATACAACCGTTTCTGCGCAACCGCCGAGGGATTGATCGTATCGAAGACATCTCCGGCGACGATGAGTGCATTCGGGTTTTGAGACTGCATTTCCTCCAGCAGCCAATCCAAAAAGCGGGAATGTTCGAAATCACGATCGAAACCGCAGAATGATTGTCCGAGGTGCCAGTCGGCGGTATGAAAAACTGTCAGCATTCGCAGACCCTAATTGGACTGTCCTCTGTACACACCTCGTTTAACCCGTGGCCGCAGGCCAGGATTTTACTGCGCGATGCCGCAACGGCCTGGCTTGCGGCCACGGGTTAAACGAAGAAAGGCTCAATCCACGCCGAGCGAGGTATAACGGCAAGCCGCAGACGTCGGTTTTTTGGACAATTTGCCTACGCCTACAGCTCGCCGTTAAATGAATTTGGTTCGATAATTTGTGCATGGATGCTTGCTGCGAGTAATCATCGAGTGGAAGAGAACTGTCCGTCCTTGCAGTGGGATTCGCCAGAATTCCAAGCACTTGCAGGACTTCTGGCGAAGTCCACTACGACACTTGTTGACCGCTCGACGGTAAACCACGTGTTTTCACGAGCTTGGACAAGTTGCATTTTCTCCACGCCGCATTGTTGCCCATTTTTGTACCGGTTGCAATAATTCGAAACTCAGGCGAATCCATCGAAAACTATTGTTTCGGGAAAATCCGCATGTTGAGTAACTTCCCGTGCCTAAGTCTCCGGGAACGCATTCGAGCTGACGTTATCAATTATCGAGTACACCTTTGATTGCTCGGGAGACCGACTTCAGAGTCAGCCCCGGTATAAATGTGATAAGCCACCAGCACCACCCGTCCGTTGCCAGAACTGCTACTGCAAGCACGCCTTATTTCACGCGGTTGTAACCATTCAACGCCGCTACGCGGTAGGCTTCGGCCATCGTCGGATAGTTGAATGTCGTGTTAATGAAGTATAGCAGAGAATTTGCCGTGCCGGGCTGAGCCATAATTGCCTGGCCAATGTGGATGATTTCTGTCGCGTTCACGCCGAAGCAGTGGACGCCGAGAATTTCGAGCGTGTCACGGTGAAACAGTAACTTCAGCATTCCGACCGGGCGGCCCATGATCTGAGCGCGGGCTAGATTCTTGAACATCGAATGCCCAACCTCATACGGAACGCATTCGTCGGTCAACTCACGCTCGGTCTTACCCACGCTGCTGATTTCCGGACTGGTGTAAATCCCCGTTGGGATATCCCGAATACGAAACTGATCGGAATCACCTCCACCCAGATGTCGAGCAGCGAAGCGTCCCTGAATATACGCCGCGCTTGCCAGTGATGGCACGCCAATCACATCGCCGACGGCATAAATGTGGGGTTGTGACGTCTGAAAATGTTCGTTGACTTCCAGTTGTCCGCGATGATTGGGTGTGAGTCCCGCGTTTTCAAGCCCCAGAGTTTCGGTATTTCCAGTTCGGCCGTTGGCCCACAGTACGATGTCGCTTTTGAGTTGCTTGCCGGATTTCAGATGCATCACGACGTGGTCATCAAACGTTTCCAGTTTTTCAAAGGTTTCACTATTACGCATCCGCACGCCGGTGTCACGCATGTGATAAGCCAGCGCATCGCAGATTTCGTCGTCAAGAAACTCCAGCATCTTGGCGCGTGTGTTCACCAAGTTGAGTTTGACCTGCAGATTGCGAAACATCGAGGCATATTCGCAGCCGACCACGCCAGCTCCATAGATCGTCATCGTCCTTGGCGTTTCCGGTAAATCCAGGATTGTATCGCTGTCAAAAACTCGCGGGTGACCGAAATCGATATCCGGAGGACGATAAGGACGCGATCCAGTGGCAATCACAAAGTGTTTTGCGTGAGCAATCGTGGTACTGCCATCGTCATGTTCAACATGAATGCGTTGAGTATCGAGAAAACGGGCGTTACCGCGAAGCACTTCCACGTCATTACGATCGTAGAAGCTGCGTCGCATTCCCACCTGCTGGTCGATCACAGATTGAGCGCTTCGTCTCAGATCGCGGAAGCCGACGTCCAGATTGACACCGAGTTGCCGAAATATGGGTGCTGAGTTTACTTCCATCAGTCGATAGATCGCGGCGCGCAGCGATTTACTGGGGATCGTCCCCAGATGCGTACATGCGCCGCCAATCTGTGGCATACGCTCGACCGCACCGACGCGTTTACCCTGCTTCGTTGCTTCCATCGCTGCACCTTCGCCCCCGGGGCCGGTGCCGATCACAATCACATCAAACGCTTTTTCGACAGGTGCGTGCATTGTGGAGTTTTCAGTTTTCAGTTTTCAGTTTGAAATCTCAAATCGGAAATCAAAAATCGCTCAGCCCATTGTGTCTCAGGAGTGCATCGGGATCAGGTTCGCGGCCACGGAAATCGCGAAAGATCTCCATCGGATGACGGCTGCCGCCCTGAGCCAGAATCGTATCACGAAACCGGCGACCAGTATTTGCCACAGCCGCCTCATCATCCAGACCTGCTTCTTCAAATGCCCCGAACGCATCCGCGCTCAGAACTTCTGCCCATTTGTAGCTGTAGTACCCGGCCGAATATCCGCCAGCGAAAATATGCTGAAACGAACATAAAAAACGACTCTCCGGCAGCGGTGGCAACAGACTTGTGATCGACAAGACCCGACGTTCAATATCAAACGGCGATTCGGAACCGTTCGGATCAAATCCATGATGCAGTGCCATGTCGGTCATGCCTAGCTGCAATTGTCGCAGCATGATTGACGCCGCGCGATATGTCCTGGACTGTCGCAGTTTCTGGTAGAAGTCATCCGGCAGGGGTTCGCCGGTTTCGTAGTGAATGGCCATCTGCATCAGCGTCGGTCGATGAAGACACCAGTTTTCCATGAACTGGCTGGGCAATTCGACGGCATCCCATTCCACGCCGCTGATACCGGCGGCGTCACGGAAGTCAACGGTCGTGAGTATGTGCTGCAGGCCATGCCCGAACTCGTGGAACAATGTCTCGACTTCTCGAAACGTCATCAGGGAAGGAACATCGTCGGTTGGCGGCGTACTGTTACAAACCAGATGAGCGACAGGCAATCGAATTCCGTCTGGACTGACGGAACGAGCAATGCAGTCTGCCATCCACGCTCCGCCGCGTTTGTCTTTCGGACGGGAATAGGGATCCAGATAGAATCCCGCGATGTGCTTCTGCGATTCGTCAAAGACCTCATAGTATCGGACGTCCGGATTCCAGATCGGAGCTTTTCCATGGGCAGATTTCACGGCGATGCCGAACAATCGATGGCAAAGTTCGAATAGCCCGTTGAGCACACGATCCAGCGAGAAATACGGCCGCAACTGTTCGTCTGTAAATGCGAAACGCTGTTCACGCAATCGCTCCGCCCAGAACGCAATATCCCAGTGCGACAGCGTTCCGGTGTGACCATTTTGTTGAGCCAGATCGGTGATTTCTTCCAGTTCTCGTTTTGCGACTTCGTGCGAGGCCGCCAGCAGACGGTCGAACATCTGCTGCACATTGGCAACGTCACCTGCCATTTTTCGAGACAGGCTCAGATCCGCATAGCACTCGAAACCCAGTAACTTAGCCTGTTCCTTTTTCAGTTTCAGAATCTGACTGATCAATGGCGTATTGTCTGTGTCTCCGGAACCGGCGCGGGTGATGTACGCGCGGTAGAGAGTTTCTCGCAGTTCGCGATTGCGGCAGTGTTCCATGAACGGACCGAAACAGGGATGATCTAGAGTGATTCTCCAAGGGCCGGATTCTGCCGTTGCTGCGGTCTTGTCCTTATTCTCTTCGGCCCGAGTCCACGCTGCTGCTGTCATGCGTCGCAGACTGCCTGGAAAGCCGTCCACATCGGCAGCATCCGTGAGATCCAGGTGGAACGCGCGGGTCGCGTCCAGCAGGTTATTGGAATAGTCGGTGCTCAATTGAGTCAACTCCTGCTCGATCGCATTGAACCGTTCGCGATCAGATCCCTGCAGGCTGATACCGGACAATTCCGCGCTTTGGATCATCCGCGTAATAATTCTACGCTGGGCTTCGCCAAGGCTTGTCCATTCTGACGAATCCCGCAGTGCGACCAGTTTTTTGTAGATGGCTTCGCTCTGACGCATCAACAGGCTGAATTCGACAATCTTCGGCATCGCCGCATCGTGCGCTTCTCGCAACGGATCCGAGTTCGCCACACCCAGTAGATGCCCGATCGGCGACCAGCCGTATTCGAACAGCCGATCCACTTCTTCCATCGGGTCCATCAGAGATGACCATGAAATCTCAGACGAAGCTTCTACCTCGGCCAGAATCTTCCGACATCGATTCAGCACAGACTCAACAGCCGGTTCAATGTGATCGGGAAGAATACAGTCGTAAGCAGGCAGGCCGTTCTTGATTAACAGCGGATTGGCATCAGCGATCATGAAAGCGTTCGTTCAGCAAAAAGAGGCGGGACCGGGTGACAAACGGGGCTGCAATGTCGAGGTATTCGGCATCAGCACGGCAGTGGACTGTCTGGTCGTGACAAAGCACTTGTTTCATCACTGCCGCACGTTTTGTACTCGGTGTTGCGAACTCAGCGAAGTGTTTTCAGCATGATTGCCAATTGCGAGGGGAATTCCGTAAGCACGCTCGCACAAGTCATTGGGCAGAATTCGTTTAACCGTCAGCCGACAGGAGTACGCAGGGAGTTATCAACGTACGCCTGTCGGCTGACGGTTAAACAATAAAACTCTTGCACAGGTGCTTATACGTGAGAGCAATCAGAAATCCAGATACACGATACGGCCGGGGATCAGTCGCACGAAACGAACCGCGTATGCTTCGACATCCTGTGGCGTTTGGCGCGCTTCGACGCGAACAATCTGACAGGCTCCGGGGTCCAGCGGGCGAGTTGATTCGAAAAGCCAGATTCCGTTCTTCATTTTGACGCCGCCCATGACGGCGACGCTGAGATAGGGGATTTTGCCGTTGTCTTTGACAGCCAGCATTGCTGTTCGGGGATGTTTGTCGATCGGGATTGCGTGAGAGATTCGAGTGTATGTCTGCCCGATTGTACCGACAGGTCGAAAGTATGGATCGCCGATACCTGAAGCGAAATAGCCGTCGTCCATGGCTTCGTCGTGAATCACAGGATTCATCCTCGGGTCCGCAGTCGGGGTCAGCATTTGGTCCGCCATCGCAACGCGGCTGGAACCTGGCAATGCCGAACTGCCGGATTGCTCATCAGTCCGGAAGTCGCCACTAAAGGCATTCGTCGTCAGACAGGCAGTCGCGCATAGTACCAGACCGCAGAATCGTCTGTTCATAGGGAAGTTCCATTGTATCCAGAGTTTGAAGCACGGGAGACATCTATGGCATCACAGATTCGTCCGCGTTTGCCTGAAACGTAACACGCTTTTTCATGCTCTGGAGCCACAAGTTCCTTCGCTGCACAGAATCATCGATTCCTGAGTGAAACTTCTCACGTCAGTCAGATCTGGCAGACCTGAGCGACCAGTCAAAACTAACCTGCCGTAGCGGTCGTGATGTCTCGGAGCGCCGGTTCAGCAGTGGTGTGCGCCTTTGGAGTTCACGTAGACAGCATAAACGGACTGACTTGCCGTCATGAACAGACGATTGCGTTTCGTTCCTCCGAAACACACATTGCTGCAGATTTCCGGCAAATGAATCTGGCCAATTCGAACTCCGTCTTCCGCCGCAAAGATGTGTACGCCATCGTAGCCTTCACCAACCCAGCCCGCGCTGGCCCAGATGTTGCCGTGTACGTCGCAGCGGATGCCGTCCGCAAAACCACTCTTGACTGTCTTATCGGGCATTGCCAGATTCATGGAGGCGAATTCACGACTATTCGCCAGTTTTTTTGCTTCAACGACGTCCCAGAGCTGAATGTACTTCGATGCTTTCTTGTAATGCGACCAGCCTGTATCTGCTGCGTACAGTTTTGTGTAGTCCGGTGAAAAGCAAAGTCCGTTTGGCTTATAGAGTTCGTCGGCAACTTTGATGAGTTTGCCAGTACTGGCCTCGATCCGGTAGATCGCTTCCTTTTGGTGCGGTTGTGGTGAATCGACTTTGGAAAGTTCGCCTTCGTAGTCCATCAGTGCGCCGTAGCCGGGATCCGTAAACCAGATATCACCGTTCGGATGCACGACGCCGTCGTTCGGGGCATTCAATGGCTTGCCTTCAAACGAATCGGCCAGCACGGTTCGCGAGCCGTCGTATTCATACCGTGCCACACTTCGAGTCAGATGTTCAAAGGAAATCTGCCGCCCCTGCAGGTCGAATGTATTGCCGTTGCTGTTGTTGGCAGGATTTCGAAACGTGCTGACGTGGCCATCCTCTTCCAGCCAGCGCTGCTGGATATTGTTCGGAATGTCGCTCCAGATGAGATACCGACCGACACCGTTCCATGCTGGCCCTTCCGCCCAGAGAGTCTCTTTGCTGTGATGAATTCTCTGAATCGGCGTATTGCCAAGTTTCAGCTTGTTAAAGCGGTCATCCAGCGTGATCAGACGTGGGTCCGGATAGCGGACAGGTGCAGCATCGTCGTCAAAATCGTCGGCTCCGAGCAATTTCGCTGCTGTCACTGTCGCCGCAGCGAACGATGCGGCAGTGGCCAGAAAGGAACGGCGGGCGACGTGAATGTTCGTTGTCGGACGTGTCATTGCAGAATACTCCAGTGTAAGTTGCGTGGAGTCCGGATCGGGCGGACTGGAAAGCTGTCCCGCCATTATTACGAAACAACGTGTTCGCTCCCAGCGTACCGCGACATATTGCAACTTCCGTGATTGGATTGGTGCCACACTCCAATGACGCTACGATTTGTCGAGTGTTAGTTTTTTTCTAATTCGAACGAATGACATGCCACAACCAATTCGCATCGGAATCATGAGCACTGCGAAAATCGCGAGGACTGTCGTTCCGCAGATGATCGCATCCGAACACGCCGAAGTTGTTGCAGTCGCTAGTCGGACTCTGGACAAGGCTCGGCAATTCGCTGATGATTTCGGAATCGAAACTGCGTTTGATTCTTACGACGCATTGCTGGCAATGGAAGACGTAGACGCCGTTTATATTCCCCTGCCCCCTTCGATGCACTGCGAATGGACAACGAAGGCAGCCGCCGCAGGTAAGCATGTGTTGTGCGAGAAGCCGCTTGCGATCAACTCGTCACAGGCTCAGGAGATGATCGATGCAGCGATCCGAAATCAGATTGTTCTGCTGGATGCCGTCATGTGGTATCACACGGCTCGAGCTGTGGTGATGCGTGATATTGTTCTTAGCGGTCAACTGGGGGTCGTGCGTCAGGTAACGTCTGCATTTACGTTTCCCGGACATGCCCTGGCGGATGACAATCTGAGATTTTCGGCCAGTCTTGGTGGCGGTTCCCTGCTGGACATCGGCTGGTATTGTGTTGGCATGACGCTGTGGATGTTGCAGTCCTCGCCGAATCGCGTGTTCGCAACCGCTCAGTTTCGCGACGATATTGATATGCGGATAAACGGCATCCTTTGGTTTCCCGATGACCAGATGGCCTCCTTTGAGTCCGGCTTCAACGCGGTTCGCCGCCGGTGGCTGGAAATCGCTGGCACCGATGCGGCCCTGGTCTGTGATGACTTTACACGTCCATGGAATCTCGATAAACCGCGATTCTGGATCCACAATGCCGACGGCACCTCAGATCAGAACGTCGTGACACATCCTCCGATCGAACGTTGCCTGATCGATGCGTTCTGCGATCTCATTTGGGCTGGAAAGTCAGAACACGACTGGCTGAAGCTCTCGCTGCAGACTCAGCAGGTCTGCGACGCTTTGCTGAAATCCGCGCGTTCTGGAAAAGTTGAGTCGTTGTTATGATCGATCATTAAGGAATAAACTGGCATAATGGCGGGAATCACAATCAGGGGACTGACGTCCCCCGCTCGCCAAACCTCAGGCGAGCCGGAGTCGTCAGTCTCCGGTTAGGGTATTTGCAAGCAACTGTGGAGTTTTTTTGATGTTGTTTCAATTCCGCGCAACAGCCATTTTGTTCCTGCTGGTATTCGCGATCGGCTGTGCTGAACCGGCAGAGACTGGTGCAACCTCAGGCAGCAATTCAGAAAATTCTCTGGCGACTGCTTCAAAGAAAGGCACAATTGGATATTCGGCTCTGACGCTGACCAATCCATTTTTCAAGATCATTGCCGACACCATGACGGAAGAAGCGAAGCAGCACGGATATGAAGTTCTTGTTGTCTCCAGTGATCAGGACGTGAATCGGCAAACCGCGCAGATCGAAGACTTTATCGTTAAAGGCGTGTCGGCAATTGTTCTCAACCCGTGCGATTCGAAGGCTGTCGGCACCGCCATTCGTAAAGCTAACGACGCGGGGATTCCCGTCTTCACGAACGATATCAAGTTCAATGGCACGGATGGTCGAGTGGAATGTCATGTTGCGACCGACAATTTTCAGGGCGGGCGTCTCGCCGGGGAAGCGATGGTCAAAATGATTGGTGAGACCGGAGGCAAGATTGCCGTGCTGCATTATCCGGATGTTGAGTCATGTCAAATGCGCGTGAATGGATTTATGGAAGTGATTGACGCTCACAATGCAAAAGTCGGTTCGGCAAAGATCGTAATCGCAACGACTCTCAATGGTCAGGGGGCTCGTGAGGCTGGCTTTGCCACGGCCAAAGACTCGATTGAAGCCCATCCGGATCTGGCAGCGATTTTCGCCATCAATGATCTGTCTGCACTGGGAGCCCGCGCAGCACTGGAGGCGGCTGGCAAGGCTGATCAGGTTCGCATCATCGGCTTCGATGGAACACTCGAAGGCAAACAAGCGATTTTAGCCGGGCAGATCGTGTGCGATCCGATTCAGTTTCCCGACCAAATGGGAAAGACGACGATCGAAATGATTGTCAAATACTTCGATGGCGAAAAACCGCCTGAAGAAGTATTGATCCCTTCCAGACTGTATTACCAGGAAGATGCCCGGATCGATCCGGAACTGTCTGCCTCGCGTTAGTCTTTCGCTGTCTCTCAATGTCCACGGGCCTCGACATGAACTTCTCTCGACGCATCTTTCTGATTGCCGGTATTTATGGTCTCATCGCACTGCTGCCCCAATACTTGATGGAAGACAAAGTCGGGACAGACTACCCACCGGCCATCACACACCCGGAATACTTTTACGGATTTCTCGGAGTCGCCGTGGCATGGCAGATCGCGTTCCTGATAGTCTCGCGCGATCCGGTTCGATATCGAGCGATGATGATTCCGGGGATCGTCGAGAAGTCAGGATTCGGGTTCGCCGCGATCATGTTGTATGCTCAGGGCCGACTGAGTGGACTGATGTTCGCAGCCGGCCTGCTTGACATTGTGTTCGCGGCATTTTTCGTTGTGGCGTTTATTCGAACGCCCACGAGTCTCGAACTCTGATGTCGATCTCTACGGCACCGCACGTCGTTTCGATTTCAGCCACTCCAGAGCGGCGTCGGGATGACTCTCATGGCCACCGGCAAAGATTGTCATACTGGATCGTCCGCTGTGGCGGCGAAGTAATATGGTGGATTCGAGAGTTTCGTCGGGTTCTGTGTCCGATGCCTGCGGTGAAGTCAGTTGCTTCTGCGTGCTGAGTTCATAGATCTCTTGTTTGGAGATTTTCGGATCTCCATGTGCGTCCGCAATTGCATTGAAAGCGGCGAGTGAATGAATGATGGGTACGGAACCGGTGTGTCCATCTTCCACGCCCGCCCAGATGCTCACGGGCAGGTCGTTGACGTTTGACAGTTGGAACACCGGTGAGCGATCTCGATAGTCGGCATCAAACGTGGCTGAAGCTCCGGGCGGACCGCCCAGTGATTTCTCAATCATCACTGCATACTTATCGGGCTGACCATCTCGTGTATGGAAGCGATGCCATTCGGCCAGATCGGTTGGTCCGACCCAGGCAGATACCGCACTGAACCGATCCGGATGATGTCCGGCCATCAGCAGAGCCATATGTCCGCCGCCGGAAACGCCTGCCAGATAGATTCGTTGCGGATCGATGTTCCAGTGTTTCTTTGCGAACGCGACGGAATCAAGAATATCCTGCCGCGCGAATCGAGAGCCACAGGCTTTCGGTGACTGATTGGCACCGCGAAAATTCGGATGCAGCCAGATCCAGTTGCGCTGCTTACAGGCTGTGAGCCATTTCGAATTGTCCTGCCGGTAGTCGCTGCTCCATGAATGCAGAAACACCAGCAACGGCGTTGGCTCCGGCGTTGCCGTTTCTGGTATCCAGTACAGCAGTGGCTGTTGTTCTCCGTCCAGCGAGCTGATCGTTTCGCCAGCTTGTGTCTGTGGTGCTTCGTCGGCGAATCCCTGATGCCGGTTTGCTGCACAGAATACGGCAGTAATCAAGAGTATGTGCAATCGCAGAGTACGCATTTTACTTTCCATTGTTTTCGGTTCCGTTCTTCGTTATTCCTGAATTCCATTTTCCTGTCCGAAATCTTCCTGTCACTCCGGCTTTCCGCCGAGTTCGGAAGCAATCGTAGTGCTGGTCGGTCAAGTACGCGAGCGCCATCGCAATGGTTTTTGCATTCTGACTGCATCGACTCCGCTGTGCTGAGTTGCAATCTCTGAACGGTTTGCAATCCTTTGTGGCTGACGATTCCGATTCACTGTTTTAGAAAGTTATTGCTATGAAATTCGCTATTTGTCAGGAGTTGTACGAAAATGCGGACTGGGCAACGCAATGTCAGCTCATCGCGGAAGCCGGGTATACGGGGATTGAAGTGGCTCCGTTTACAATTTCGACGGATCTGGCTTCTGTGCCAGCTTCCGTATTCGAAGGAATGAAGCAGGAGGCCGAGCGACATCGGCTGGAGATTATTGGCCTGCACTGGCTGCTCGCAAAAACCACCGGGCTGTATCTCTCTAGTCCCGAGGCGGCAGTTCGCAAGGCCACTGCCGACTATCTGGCGCTGCTGGCCCGAGTCTGCCGTCAGCTTGGCGGACATATTCTGGTCTTCGGATCACCACAGCAACGCAGTCTCCTGCCGGGAATATCAAAGTCACAGGCAGCAGAATTTGCCGCCGACGTTTTTCGTCAGGCAGCTCCTGCATTCACGGCGAATGAAGTTCTGCTGTGTCTTGAACCGCTGACTTTGAAGGAGACAGATTTCATCAATACCTGTGATGAGGCAGTTGAGATCATCGACCTTGTAGACCATCCTTCGATGGCATTGCATCAGGATGTGAAGGCCATGCTGGGGGCAGAATCGTCTCCAATTTCAGAAATTATTCATCGTCACAAAAAAAATTGTAAACATTTTCACGTCAACGATTCCAACCTGCTGGGACCCGGAATGGGATCGACCGACTACCATCCGATCCTTCGCGCGCTGATTGAATCGAACTATCAGGGATGGGTGTCTGTGGAAGTTTTTGATTACAGTCCCGGCGCGCAGAACATTGCCGTCAAGAGTTTGAACTACATGCGATCCGTGCTGAAAGATTTGCAGCAGGAAGGTATCACAGAAAGTGTCTGATCGACACGTCGATGAAATAAGGATGTGTGTTTCGCTCGATAAAATACAGGGTTTTTTAAATGAAGCGACAGTGCATGACAGTCCGTCGTGAGTATGATCGAAGCAACATCGCGCAGCTTGCGAGTGTCTTGTTGGCGCGTCGATGCAGTGATGCAATCAGTCATGCGCGTGTTGATGGAATGGACGATGATGGCCGCGCGCGAATCACTTCTATGATTGTGTCAGATGAAGTCACGATGCGTCGTTCAGTCCATGCGGCGCGCGACGAATGCTCGGCTTGTTGTTCTACTGAAACTGGAAATTTTTTTCTGAGAAGTCTGGAAAGTTGCAGAACAGTCTTGCGTTATTCATTCGATTACCTACGATTCCGATCACTTGGTGATCAAATGTTTTTACGTTTGTGATTCAGGGTGACAAACACGAAAGTGTTGTCATCAACTTTGATTTCAAAATGTCAAAGTGCTGAAGAGTGATCGAAGAAAAAATTGAACACCAAAGACTGGATGCACGTGGCGAAGGATTTGCCTTCAAGCGACTTCACGACGGTCATCAGTTTAAGAATGGAATCTGCATCGTCTTGATCAATGGGATCCTGACGATCTGATGTTTTTGGTCCGTGGTGGTCCTGTTTCTTTTTATAAGCCCGGTAAGCTTTGGCAGGACGGCCACACTAGTTCAACTTTGTTTGGAGGAACGTACTGTGGCAAAGAAAGCTGCAAAGAAGGCCGCGAAGAAAGCAACAGCCGCAAAGCCAGCCAAAAAGGCTGCCAAGAAGGCTGCAAAGAAGAAGTAGTCTTTTGACTTCTTCGGAGAATCTTCCGGCGGCTGGTAGTCTCTGACTACCAGCCGTTTTCGTTGCGCGCTCGGTCGTGCGCACACTGCAGTTGACAGTTAATGGCAACTATCTTAAAACCTCCACCGTCTGATCGCCGATGAACGGTATGACAGACGAATTTCCTGTCTTCGGCATGTTGACGAAGACAACGGGTAGGGAAACCGTCATTTGCGTACTGTCGCACACGGCTTTAGGGCTTTGTGTGCTGACATCAAAGCGGACGAGTTTCCATGTCAGCGGCGGCAGCAGTCAGGACACAGGCCATCCAGTCACTGCGCCGACAGTTATTGGTGTCACCACGATCACAGACGATTCAGCAGATTGTGCCGACTCGTCTGACTTCGCTGGACAACTTGCTTCCGAATGGCGGTCTTCCAACTGTCTCCATCATCGAATGGATTTCCGAGGACGTTGGCGTATCAGCCGCCACGATTGCGTTGAAAGCCATTGCGCCGATGTTCACGCAGCCGGGTTGCCTGGCAATCGTTGATGAGTGTCACGACTTCTATCCGGGTGCGGTCCACAATTCAGGAATCCCATTGTCTCGGATATTGCTGATTCGCCCGCCTCGAAGTACAGCTCCAACGTCCGTGATTAGCCGTAGTCATTTTGTCCGTCAGGCTTCAGTGGTGCATGGTGATGCGCTTTGGGCACTGGAACAAACGGCTCGCTGTTCCGGCGTGCGTGTCGTGTTGATGTTTTTGGCAGATACGTCTTCAACCGTGATGCGGCGTCTGCAGCTTGCAGTGGAACGAAGTGGCGTCACAATGGTCCTCATTCGTCCCGTCAGTATTCGGCATCAACCATCGTTTGCAGATCTGCGACTGCACGTCACAGCAACTCTGCCCGCATCGACACACTCTGCTGGATGCCGTCGGCTGAAGGTTCAACTGCTGCGTTCGCGTCACGGACTGCAGCACACTGGGTTTGCTCAACTGGAAGTCGATCATGAAACGAGTGCTGTGCATTCGATTTCTGAACTGGCCGATTCAAAGCCTGCAACAACGCCTGCGTTCTGAAGGGGAATGTCCGTCGGCGCTGGCGCTGCACACGGCGACACCGGGAAGTACCTCTGCCGCGACCTCTCGCACTGAGACAAGTGTTGATGGCGATCTGAAATTCCTGCGAGCCGTGTTTCCGTCTGTCAAAAGTGGTCCCGCAATCGTTGCCGTTTCACGTGATGCATGGATTCGGGGCGTGCGACCGGGGATGCCGCTGGCCGAAGCTCGCAGTATGGCTCAACCGCCGATCATCAATTCGCGAGCGGTGCCTCGACGAAATTCGCATCACAGCATTCGTCCGACAAAAGAAAATTCGGCAGTGCCTGTGGCTGGTCAGCGTGTCACAAGTTCGCTTGTGACGTTCTGCGAATGGATACCAGCCACTGATCGCAACGCATTGAAAGTCGCTGCTGAGGCATGTCGCCGGTACGCACCCGTTGTCGGTATGGACACGATGCCGATGCCTGACAGTCTGCTGCTGGACATCACCGGCTGTGGACCGCTTTTCGGCGGTGAAGCAGCGTTGGCAGAATCTCTGCTTCGCGATCTGAAAATGGCTGGCTGGTCAGTTCGCATTGCCATCGCAGACACAATTGCCGCCATCTGGGCGTTGACTCATACGGAAAACACTCGTCACGAGTTGCCGATCCAGATTGTTCCACCAGCGATGCAGCAGCAGGAGCTGGCTCGATTGCCGATCGCCTCCTCGCGAATACCACTCAGAGATCTGGAAGTTCTGACACATTTGGGGATTCGTTCGATTGGACAACTGCTCGCACTGCCGCATCAGGATCTGCCTTCGCGATTATCGAACGTGGCGGTTCTGCGAATTCATCAACTGACATCGGTGACGGACGAATTTATCGATCCGTTGCCAGAAGCTAATCCTGTCGCTGCCACATGGAGTTCCGAATATCCGGCGAATAGTTCTGATGATATTCGTCGAGTGTTGCAGCATCTTGTGGAAAACGTCGCTGCTCAGATTGAACGTCGTAGTGTGTCCTGCAGTGTGCTGGACTGTGAATTGATATGTCTATCCGGAAAAAAAATGCCGCTATCGGCGAGTGTCGTGAAACCGACACAGTCAGCCGAATTGATGTCGGAAGTCCTCAATCTGCGGCTGGAAACATTGCCGCTTGACGAGCCGATATCCGCAGTTTCGATGACCATACGCACTGTGCCGATCCCTGTATCACGTCAACGAGATCTGTTCAGCCCGATGGAGCACATCCGACCACAGGAACAACTTGCCACGCTGATTGCACGGCTGAGCAATCGAATGGGGTCGGATTCCGTGAGTACTGTTCGAACTCAGGCTGACCCTCGCCCAGAGCATTCCCTCGCGCTTGACGCAGTGATCGACAGCGCAGATTCGACAGCGCATCGGTTGCAGTCCGAGCAGATTCTGCAACGACTGACTGATCCGGAACCTGACGTACCGCTCAATATCGGGACCATGCTTCCGCGCCCGCTGCGATTATTGGCAACGCCGCAGCAGATCGCTGGTCGCGATGATGAATCTCGCCCGCCCGATCAGATCATTGTGCTGGGTCGGCAGAAACGAATTATCAGTTTATATGGCCCCGAACGAATTCAGACCGCCTGGTGGACCGCCCTGCCCTGCCATCGTGATTACTATCGAGCGATCACGGAGACTGGCAGTCAGCTCTGGATCTTCCGGGACCTGCAAACCGGATGCTGGTTTCTGCACGGGCTGTTTGATTGACGCCAAAGGCGAGCGGTGTGGCGTCAGCCCACCGGGACGAATGGGAGTGCCTGACGACGCGGCGCAAGTCAGCAGCATCGGGGACGCGGATCGCATTGTACCGGCAAGCTGACGCATACCGCTCACTGAGCCTGAATTGGATCAATCCAGCACGGATTGCTTCGAGTATTCCGGTTCGCATTCTTCAAACACGGACTGCTGCGAAGAAATATCCAGTTCCCAGATCGAATCCATTCGCGAGCCGTCCGGATCATCGTCGGGAAGACCGAATCCTGAAAAAAGTGCATCTGATTTATTCTCGCCAGCTTCATCAGCGACATCCTGAACTTTTGAATTGCGGACGATCAGCAATCCGCAGCAGGGAACGTCGTGGCCTTTGACCTGAACCCGGAGTTGCGGCCAGACGGTCGACCGAGTCACAATTTCGCAGCCTCCGGGCATGACCAAAATGGTGTCTCCTGCCAACGCTGCATGCACTCCGGGATGCCAGTGCATGGCCGTCGGAGCCTGCAACTCGTATTCAGAATCCGGTGTCAACTGGTGTTCCATCGCGCGGTAGCCGATGATTTCTGCCTGATCGGCCAATTGCCATTCTGTCGGCAGGCCGAATTTGTCGTAGATGCGGCGAACCTTGGGCCAGATGTCTTTTAACTGCTGGCCGGTCCTGGAAAAATACATTCCCGTCGCATGCACCATCACAGCTTTTTGATGAGCCGACCACAGCTCGTCCGGAATTTGATTGAGGCAAACTGTCCGACTGACGGCCACATGCAGCCCCCACCGTTTCGCCACACAGGACACCGTGGCATAAGACTCAATCGGGTCTTCGCTGTACGACCAGTGTCGATATCGAACGTTTCGACCATCCGCACAAACCTGGATTCGCACGGGCGTTACGGTGCGGCGGATAAGTCGGTGAGTTAATTCACCGGCCACGGATGCTTCTGATACTCCTCGTCGGATATGGCTGGCCGAGACTTCGACGGCGTGGACGAGAATCTTACTCAATCGACGAATACGGTCTACTTCAAGATCGGTCAGCGGACGGCGCAGTTGAACGACTTTTTTCGCAACGTTTCGCGTCCCATTAAAGCCCGAATCGCTGACGACTTTGCGGCCTCGACAAAGATCTTCCACCAGCACATCGTGTGGTTGAAACCATTCGCGTTGTTTGAGTTGAAATCCCAGACCGAAGGCTTCGCGTTCAAATAACTGCGCGGAATCGACGGCATTCGTAGCAAACAGCCGAGCGTCGTCGGTGACAAACAAGCTGGTCCGGCATCCTTCCACCGTACATCGCGCAGTGTCAGCCCCGGCTGTAAACCATGCTATGTTGGCCGGATCCTGCAGCAACAATGCATCCGCCTGGGAGGCTGTCAGCAATGACCGCACTCTTGCGTGTTTTTCATCGACATCTGTGAGGCGTTGCTTGTCAAGAACCAGACAACGACGACGAACCGCGTCATCTGCTTGGCCCATGCTCATGCCAATTCTCCCTGTCACACGCGATATGGTGGAGCCTCGAATGCTCAGCATTGAACAGCAAACCACCGAATTCTTTGCAATAAGACTATAACGCCGCCAGCGTTTTGGCCACCCTTGTCTTGCCAGGAAGTGCAGAGAGTTGACTAAATCCTCTGATTCTGAGGGTTTTTGGGAGAAAGGAGCGTTGGCAGGTGGGCGGACGAGAACAAAAAAGGGCTACAGCAATCGATGCTGTCGCCCTGAGACTTGTGGAAAGTCATGTCGTTTTGCGAATGTTGTGGTCGGAGTTGTAACTATTCCGCAGGTGGTCGAGTTCTTCCGCCGCCGTTTCCACCGCCACCGTTTCCACCGCGACCGCCGCCGCCTCGACCCTGAGGACCGCCGAATCCGCCGCGCCCACCCATTAACGCTCGTGCGTCGATTTCAAACTTCGATCCTTTGAGTTCTCCAATAATCTTCGCCTGATCGGCTGTCAGAACTGCCATTGCAGTGTCAACTACCTTCGCTCGGGCGGCCGTCATCTTTTCCTGCATTTGTTCGAAACCACCACCACCACCACCACCACCCCTGCCCAATCCCTGGAACATTGCTTGCATCTCGGAGATCGCGGTTTTTTCGACGTCATCCAGTTTGGCAATTTGTTCAGCAGTCAAGGAAAGTTTGGACTTGAGTTCGTCGCTCTTGAGTGTCTGGATCGTGGCAAATCCCAGTTTCGCCTGCCACGCAATTTGGTCCAGACGTTTCGACTGTTCAGGCTCCAACAACGCACTCAGGACTTCGTCGGTCTTTTTACTGAGTTCTTCGCGGTCTTTTTGAGACTTTTCTTCTGCAGATTTACGTTCTTCTTCCGACATTTTGTCCAAGGCGTCACGGTCGAGACGCGGAGCGTTGTCGCGTTCTTCGCGATAAGCGTCCAAAGCCGCATCGATTGTTGCAGCCTGAGCTTCCTCGATTCTCAATTCTTTGCGAACTTGATCCGCTCGCAGCAAAGCCGCGCGGTCGATATTGAATCCACCGCGACCTCCGCGACCCCCGAATCCGCCTGGCCCGCCGCGACCACCTCCGGGTGGCTGAGCCTGAACGAATCCGGAAATCAGCACCGCAATCAGGCTGAACGCAACAGTTTGACAAACAGATCGAATGGGCATCACAATTTAACTCCTTGAACCGAAAGGCAATATCGTCGATGGACGCTAAATGCGACTTCGCATTGCCTTTCAAACCCCGCTCGGCCATTCGGGATCTGCGAAACCGGCCTCCACCGCGCGATTTTGCAAGAAAAATACTCAGCGGTTCTCAAAAGGTCGGGGGGCACCGTCCATTGCCGGAAATGTGCGATCCTTCGGCGTCCTGCTTTGCGTCTCGTCAACGAAAAACGGGCTGTTGGCATTTTCAGCCACAAGCCCGTGGTAGACATCTCTTGAGCCACAATTCTGCAATCAGAATCGCAGTCCGGGCGAACCGAATCCGTAACCGAAAGAGCTGCCAAACGGCATGTACGGCAAGTTAAACGGTACCAGAATTCGTGAAGGTCGGGTTGGCGCGGGGATGCGTCTTACCGGCTGTTTGTGTTCAAAATCATGCTTTACAATCGTCTGATGGCGAGAGTTGCCGGTCAGAATTTCCATCGTGGAGTCATGGCGATAGTTTGGGTTCACGTCGTATTCAGCGCGGTTGAATGGGATTGAGTTGTAAATCCGAGAGTACTCCGCGCGGTCAAATGTCACGATGTGACCCGCGTCGGTCGCTGTGGGATTCAATGGAATAGGCTCCGACAGCACAAATGGCACTTTGGAGGCTGGCTGGATTTCCATCGCCCATTCGTCATCGGACTGTTGCTGCGGAGCTGGCAGGGGCGGTTCGGGCAGCTTCGACGCTTCGGGAACTTGCTCGGTTGGTGGATCCTGTTGTGGCTCTATCGAATTCTCCACTTCATCCGAGCGGGCGGAAGTCGCAGCGTAAAGCACGATCGCGACAATCGCAGTTGTTAAAGTAAAACGTCGTGAAAGTTTCATGGGTTTGTCCTTCAATTCGATGGTGAATTCCGCGTCACGTCGAGCGAAATACACGAAGCAGCGTAAAACACACTGATTGGAAACATAAATTGAAGGATGAGGCTCGCGTATACCCTGTGTCAACGATTGAATTGTTCGTGTGGCAGAATTTCAATGCCAGGGATTGGCATGACTTTGAATCAGGAATGTTCGGGCTTGTTGCCGATATACAACGTTGCAATCCCGCCTGTCATCTTGCGAAAAGACGTGTTCACAAGGCCGGCTTCCTCCATAATCCCTGTGAGTTGTGAACCGCTGGGGAATTCCGACACGGACTGGGGAAGATACTTGTAAGCGGCCTGCCGATTTCGCACGAGCAACTGTCCCAATCGAGGCAGGATGTTACGGAAGTACCATTGATAGACATGACTCAACAGGCGATTTTCCGGCAATGAAAATTCCAGCACCAGAACCTTTCCGCCTGGCTGGCAAACGCGCGCCATCTCTTTCAATCCACCGATTGTGCTGGATACGTTTCGCAGGCCAAATGCTACAGACACAACTTGGAATCTGTCGGCCGGAAATGGCAACGAGAGCGTGTCTGCCTCCAGGAATACGACATCACGATCTGACCTTTTCTGTTCCGCCAGTTTGAGCATTCCGTGAGTGAAATCCGTGGCAAAGACGGTCGCCGGGGCTTTCAGTTTTTTCCTAAACGCAAACGCCAGATCGCCGGTGCCGGTGCAGACATCCAGAATCGGCGAATCATTGAACGGACCGGCCATCCGCACTGTCTGCCATCGCCAGTACACGTCCGTGCCTGCTGAAAGAAAGTGGTTCATGAAGTCGTATCGTCCGGCGATTTCACCGAACATCTGACGAATTCGAGAACTGGATTTATCAACAGGCATAGCAACGGCTCGACAAGATCAATCATGGGCGATAGACGGTACGCAAAATTCCGATTAGCTTACTTGTCAATCCGGGATTTCGACAGCCAGTTAACCGAATCGCAACATTCGGCATTCGGCAGATTCTCAGCAGACGAACGGCACCAACTGAGTACAATACGGTATTGGATATGCTTTCAGCAAACAGAAACCCTCATAAGACGGGCAAGCATGCCCGTTCTGCGAATGACCGTAAGGGACTATAACAAATGACAGCATCGATGACCGGTGATCGTTCATTCGGGGATCCATCGGATCCGCAATCTTCGGATTCCGCAAAGCGGCATCGCGGCGGTGTGATTCATACATATCAGCAGTATGATCCAAAATCATTCCCTTCGCCGTCAGCTCCGCCGCCCGATCTGGTGTCACCGGCGTTTGAACACATGCTGACGTACGGTTCAACTCGCGAGTTCACGGAAGAAGAACTGGCCAACGCCATTCGCCTGGATCCCGGACAATTCGCCGGACTGGGGCCGAGTCTGGACGCGATGCTCAAAATGCTGCAGGAACGTAAAGACAAAATTCTCCGTAAGTACGAAACCGACACCGTTCAGAAAAAAGCCATGCGACAGTTCTCAGAGGCTGCGAAAAAATCTCAGCCGCCGGGCAAGTTTTCAAAATCATTCTGGCAGGCGGTCAAAGAAGAACAGATCTATGCTCTCGAAAACCTCTGGTATCGCGCCGAACGCATCGACCCGGAGTTCTCCGGGCGTCTGATCGGTCTGATGGAAACGCTCGGCACCAAGTATCAGGTCGATCATCTGGCAGCGAAGTACGACTTCACAGGGCGTGAATCGATGTCCGTTCCGGAAGCAATTGAAATTCTGCAAGAACTCACGAAGATCGACGAGCTGCTCAAGCAACTGGAAGATGCGAAACAAAATGCGCAACTTGCGATCATTGATCTGGAAGAGCTCAGTGAGTTCGCCGATCAGGAATCGATCTCCAATCTGAACAAGTTTCAGGAACAGATTCAGCAATATCTCAAAGACATCATGGAAGGTCAGGGTCTTGCCAGTCAGCAGGGCAAGATCCAGTTATCTCCAAAGGCTTACAAACTCTTTCAGGGTCGTCTGCTGCAGACGATTTTCAGCGATCTTAAGGCGTCTCGTACGGGTCGGCATCAGGGGCCGATTGATGGCGAGGGCGTGGTTGAAATGCAGCGCACTAAGCCTTATGAGTTCGGCGATTCCGTTTCACAAATGGACATCCCATCGACGTTGATCAATGCGATGTTGCGACAAGGCGATTCGCGTCCATTGCGCCTGCAGCAGCGTGATATCGAGATTCATCGATCCCGCAACAATCCGAAATGCGGAACGGTCGTGCTGATGGATATGAGCGGTTCCATGCGCTACGACGGCCAGTACATCAACGTCAAGCGAATGGCACTGGCATTGAACGGACTGATCAACTCTGAGTACCCCGGTGACTTCCTGCGCTTTGTGGAATTGCACACGTTTGCCAAAGTCGTCCCGGCTGGGGACTTGATCACTCTGATGCCAAAGATTCCGACAATCACGAATCCCGTCGTAAGACTCCGCGCCGACATGAGTCGTGAAGATGTGAGTGAAATGCATATCCCGCCACACTTTACGAATATCCAGCATGGTCTGCGGTTGGCGCGGCAGTTCCTTTCCGTGCAGGACACTCCGAATCGGCAGGTGATCCTGATAACCGACGGCTTACCAACCGCGCACTTTGAAGAAAGCATCTTGTATCTGTTATATCCTCCTGATCCATTGACTGAAGAAGCCACCACGCGCGAAGGAATGTTGTGCAAGCGTGATGGAATTACGATCAACATCTTTCTGCTGCCAAGCTGGTCGCAGACGCATGAAGATGTTCAATTTGCCCATCGACTGGCTGAGAATACCGGCGGTCGTGTCTTCTTCACCGCAGGCCGCGATCTGGATCGCTACGTTGTCTGGGATTACGTGAACCATCGCCGAGAGATCATCGGGTGATATTTATTCCGTTCCAGCCGCGCGGAATTCTGGCAAACCGAGGTTGACGCAAATCCATGACGCGTTAGAGTTCCGGATGTAGCGCAGGCTACAAATCGCCCTGCGTACCCCGATTTGGACTCAGGTCGGGTTTCCTGAATCTTCCAACAGGTCAACAGCCGTTTTCCAACATCCGGCGTAATTGGTCAGCACGTGTGTTAGTCATCGCATGTGTTCGCCATGTGCCGTGCCACGTGAGGGAGTTTGCTCATATGAATCATCTGTGGAAATGCGGTGTGTCTTCACAGCGATGTCGTCGCCAATCAAGAGCGTTTACGCTGATTGAATTACTCGTCGTGATTGCCATAATCGCCGTCCTGGTTTCACTGTTGTTGCCTGCGGTTCAACAGGCACGCGAGGCGGCTCGGCGTACGCAGTGTAAGAACAATCTCAAGCAGTTAGGATTGGCAATTCATAACTATCATGATGTTCATCAGGTGCTTCCTGCTGCGTACATCGGTCAGGTTGGCGGTTCCGGAGTGGCCTATGGGATTGCATATCCTGATGATAACGGAAACGGACCGTCAGGATTCGGCTGGGGCACACTTCTGCTGCCGCAACTTGAACAGGCTCCCCTGTTTCAGAGTCTGAATTTCTCAGAGCCCTGCTGGGCTCCCGCGCATGCGACGGCCGCGAAAACCAAGCTCAGCGTATTCCTTTGTCCTTCGGCAACAGGAGGAAGTGACGGATTCATTGTCGAAAAATGGACGTCGGGAACATCTGCCGCACCTGCCAATCCAGTGCCGTTTAGTCCTGAGATGACCTTCGCACATTCGCACTACGTCACGAATGCCGGGATTCATCAGCCATGGGGACGAACGCCCGCTTACTCGATCGATTTTTCAATTCCCGAACCAATCCCCGCTACAGGGAACTTTGCAACTCAGGACGGACCGTTTTACCGCAACTCCAGAATTCAATTCAAAGATGTGACGGATGGATTGTCCTCCACGGTATTCCTCGGTGAACACAGTTCTGTACTGAGCAACAAAACCTGGTACGGAACAGTTCCTAACGCGGCCACCTGTCCCAAAGGCACATGGCCTTCGGAATGCAACAGCGCCGGTTGCCTGCTGGGGGCCCACAGCGGACCGGACACGCACGATCATCCGCAGGTCATCATTCATGCACCGAATCATCCCTTCGGCCACACCGACGAAATGTATTCCGAGCATGAAGGCGGCGCGAACGTTCTCCTGGGTGACGGTTCTGTGCGGTTCATTTCCGAGTTTATTGACGGCTTTGTGTGGGTCGGCATGTCAACTCGCAATGGTGGAGAAGTCATCGGTGAATTCTAAGCCTGTTTACCGCCTGATGCGATTGAGTCCGCTGCTGATACTCATCGCCATTTTGTCTGCTCAGGGATGTGGTCGTCCGCCTCAGGTTGTTGACGATGAAGAGTGCTTTTCTGCCGTAGAAGCCCTCTGGACTGCAGTCACCACAAAGCGGAAGGATTTGCTGGAACAGACAGCAACGGACCTGGATCAACTTCATGCGAGTGGAAAATTGTCAAAGGAGGGGCACGAAGCGTTGCAGGAAATCATCCAGTCCGCGCGAAAAGAGGAATGGATGCCAGCGGCCAAGTCGCTGAAAGTCTTTATGCTTGGTCAGCGAAAATCGGCCGCCACGCGCTAGCGGCGTGTTGATTTAGTCGTGGGGCAGGCATCTTGCCTGCGTTGTCCGGCAAGAAACCTCTTGTATTTCAGACACTTTTGGCAGGCAGACAGGATGCCTGCCCCACAGGAATTTGGCATTACATCAACACTCCGCTAGTGTCCGGTTGTTCGGTTTGGTTGTTACTAATCTTCCGCTCGCCTAAAGGAATTCCTTGCAGCAAATCTGTAAGGCAATCCGCCGGTTTTCGTTGACCATGTTGAAGGAAGCAGATCTGAGGACAGATCTGCCTACGTTGTCCGACCTGTCTCAGGTCGGAATTCTTGTCAAGTTTTCGCGTGAGCTGTGTGTAAGATACAGGATCGCTTGTTTTCCTGAGATTCTGTATGAACTTGCCCGACACCCGCCCCAGCCTGTTGCTGCGCGTTCGTGATGCGAACGACGGTGACGCATGGGATGAGTTTGCGGCGATTTATCGGCCGGTGATTCTTCGACTGGCAAGAATCAAAGGAATGCAGGATGCCGACGCGGATGATTTGGCTCAGCAAGTACTGCTGGCTGTGTCGCACGCGGTTGAACGCTGGAAACCGGATGCTTCACGAGGACGATTTCGCACATGGCTGCACACCGTCGCGAACAACGCAATCCTGAATGCGTTGACTCGCGGAATTCGAGATCGAGCCGCAGCGGATGAGTCAATTGACGATTTGTTGCAGCAATGTCCGGATCGCGACGGTCCGGATTCCGATCTGCTGCGAACGGAATATCGCCGCGAAATCTTTTCGCGTGCGGCTCAGCAGATTCGAACCGAGTTTACAGATGAGACATGGAACAGTTTCTGGTTGACGGCTGTTGATGGCGTTGATGTCGATGTCGCGGCGGTTCAACTCGGAAGAACCCGAGGCAGCGTATATGCCTCACGCAGTCGAGTGATGAAGCGGCTGAAACAGAAAGTGGAAGAGTTGGATGTTGAAGAATGAAAACACAATCCTGCAATCCTGAACTCATCACAGACTTTCTGGCCGATCGGCTTTCGGAAGATCAACAGACTTCGTTCGAGCAACATCTCGATGAGTGCGATACTTGCTGCGCGGCGTTGCAGCAGCGAACGGCAGATCAGGATCTTTGGCATGATGCGAAGACATTTCTGAGTTCTACTGACAACGTTGCCGCCGTTTCGTCGGTCGACGAACCGCCACACGCTCCGCATCAGGAATCATTGCGACTCGATTTTCTTGCCCCCACCGACGATCCTCGAATGCTTGGGCGGTTTGCCGGGTACGAAATCTCCGGTGTCGTTGGCTGCGGCGGCATGGGAATTGTGCTGAAAGGACTGGACCCGGCGCTCAATCGATACGCAGCCATTAAGGTACTGGCACCGCACTATGCCAGCAGTGGATCGGCGAGACAACGATTTGCCCGTGAAGCTCAGGCAGCGGCAGCGGTTGTTCATGACAACGTCATTGCCATTCACGGCGTCAGCGAATTCAACAGCCTGCCGTATTTGATTATGCCGTATATTAAAGGACAGTCGCTGCAGAAACGCATCGATCGCCACGGCCCGTTGTCGGTCGCTGAGATTCTTCGAATCGCCATGCAGACCGCACGCGGTTTGGCGGCGGCCCATGATCAGGGACTCGTTCACCGCGACATCAAACCTGCCAACATCCTGCTGCCGGAAAATGTCGAACGCGTATTGATCACAGATTTCGGTCTCGCCCGAGCGGCCGACGACGCCAGTCTGACGCGCAGCGGAGTCATTGCCGGCACGCCTCAATACATGTCACCCGAACAGGCGTGCGGCGAAGCCATCGATCACCGCAGCGACCTGTTCAGCCTCGGCAGCATGATGTACGCGATGGCGACCGGACATCCGCCGTTTCGGTCGGAAACGCCCTACGGCATTCTGCGCCGCATCACCGATCACGCCCATCGCCCGATTCAGGAAGTGCGGCCTGATGTGCCGAGCTGGTTGTGTCAGTTGATTGATCGGCTGTTGAGTAAGAACGCCGGTGACCGGCATTCGTCCGCTGATGAAGTGGCAACGCTGCTCGAAGAATGTCTAGCACATCTGCAGCAGCCGAGCACCGTGCCGCTGCCAGTTGCTTTGCGAACAAAACCTAAAGACGCCCGGCGTTTCAAAAAGGCTGGGCAACTGGGCGTCGTTGCTTTGGTTGCCGCAATCGCAATCACACCGTCACTGTGGAATCTGTTCACGACAACCGACACACCACCTGAGACGACTCGGACCGAAGTGAAAGTACAAATTGCGACGGAAGCCAGCTCCACCGAAGAATCACAACCATCGGACGCCGAACTTCAATGGCATCAAGACGATCAACTTGATCAGATTGAATCAACTCTCAGCGATCTCAACCAGCAATTAGAACAATGAACAAATTGCGAATCAGTCCCGGCAGGGACGACGGCTCCCTGCCGGTGACGACACGGCGTGTTGATTTAATCGCCACCGGAATCATCCGGTGGTTCTCGGGATTCTGCACTACTCGAAAACACTGGGAATTTTGCAGTGCAGAATCCTGAAGACCACTGAGGTAAACTCAGTGGCGACTAAATCAACATCCTGGACAGTCACCGGTAACAGAATAAATCAAACACAAAAGCCCCGGAGTGGGCGACAGCAAGGAACTTCGAAATCATGAGTATGACTTTGAAATGGGCGATGAGATGTGTTGTGCTGCTTGGGGTGACGTCCGGCTCAGCAACCGGCCTTGCTGAAGATGAGGCTCCCGCAACACTGCCGCCACTGCGGATCATCCAGGGTTTCAACGAGGCTGGAGATGCAGCGAAGTTGAATTTGGGCGTCGGCCTTGTTATCACAACAGATGAAACCGGAGAACGGGTTCTTGTGAGTGATTCTCAGAATCCAAATAGCGAATTCGGCGCGCAGAAGGCTCCCACGGTCTTCAAAGAAAACAATCAGGTGTTCGAATTGGAGAGTGGCCTTGAACTTATGCGAGGCGGTTTTAATACGCCCGGCACTCATTGGTCAGTTTGGCGGAGTGAGCAAAATGCCGATTCGGAGCAGTGTTGTGCTGCTTTCAGTACATCACTTCCGAAAGAAGGCCTGGATCTGTTCGGCCCAGTGCTGAATGAATCCGGAGAACTCGTTTGGCAGAAATGCATCGTGACTGGTTTTTTTGAAACCGACCACACAACGGTGATTCTCACCACCATGAAGGAAGATTCTTCTCGGCCCACAATGTTGTTTGATACCGACGGCAGGCTCACCGCAGTATTGGTGGCGGTATACGGCATCAATGTATATCCACGCCCCCGTGTAGTGACTCACGCCAATCGACAGATATTAAAGGCTGGCGGAGTGGTTGCTTACGTGCCAGTTGTCGATTTGGTTCGGCTGTTTGATTTAGCGAAAATTCCAGTATCTGATGCACTGCAAAATGCATTTCATCGACGCGAAGTGATCCACCTTGATCGACAGAGACCTGTGGCGGCCGAATCGCTTTTTCTTTCATGGTCCGACAACCACGATGAATTGCAAGGGTTCAGTCGCAAGACCGGCAAGACAACGAAGTGGAAGGTTAAGCCTCAGGATCTGTTCCTTTGGGCGACATCTGCTGATGCAGTCGTGGTGAAACTTGGAGACACCGTCGCCGGATACAGCTCCATCACCGAATCATGGGATGAACTGACGCTGCCAGTTCCTCCAGCCCATGTTGTGAGCGCCGGCGGCAAACTGTACCTGCAAGGCCCACTTCACCACTATGAATTTTCAGCGACTGTTGGCAAATGGATTTCACCTACCGATACAGAGATTGATGCCAAGCGTGCCCTGCACACCGATGCACAGCCGCTTGAATCCACACCTCAAATTGCATTGGCACATCCATCTCAAGCAAACGCCGAGCGACAAGTCGCAGATTCGACGTACAACGCAGCACAGCAGTCTTCCCTCCAGGCTGCTCGCGACTACCGAGCCGAAGCCGGTCAGGAAACACCCGACCCCAACGCAATTGCCGAATTGAAAGAGAAACTGGCTGCCTCAGTCAAAGCCGCGTTTGAGGCTCAGATGAATCTGCAGCAGGTTAGGATTCAGATCGCTCAACAGGACCTGGCTGAGGTCGTGGCGAAACATCAACGACGACAATCTCTGGCCGACAAAATCATCGAACGCCGCATCGAGGATCTGATCAACGGCGACGATTTGGAGTGGGCTGCCCGGAAGAAGGATCCATCTGCCGCAATTCCGAAGAAATCTTTAGCCTCGCGTGGCCCGATCCCGGAAGCCGTGAAAGATCGCGCAAAGGTTCAGGAGCTTGTTCAGGACTGGTCAAAGCGAACTCGCGCGCTGGGTGACAATTCTGCGGAACAGCGCGATGCGGCGATCAAAGAAATCGAGACAGCTCTGCAGAGCGACGATGTCATTCAACTTCGCGCTGCAACAACCGCACTGGCACAACTGGAGGATGTCAAATTCGACAAGACGAAGTATCGCGAACGTCTGCTGGAGCTAGCGCGATCGGACGACGGAGACATTCAGACGACGGCATTCCATGCGCTGTTCAATACTGATCGCAACGTCGGGAACCTGGCGTTGCTGCAGGAGGTTCTATCAGGATCGCACTCAAAGAAATTGGAATACTCGGCAATGGAGCTGCTGCGAACGTTTGGCAATGGAGTCATGAATGGCACATCAGAAGACATTGTGCTCAACCTGTTGAATTCGTCGGATAGCACCGTTCGGATGCAAGCTCTGAAAGGACTCTTTGGAATAAAGACGAGCGACAAGCTGACGGCTCGCATGATTGAACTTGTCGATGACAAAGAATCGCACGACGACGCTATCGATAGGCTTTCGGCTCTAAGTTGAAAAAAAAACGCAGCAGTAATCGATAAGCTGATCGAAGTGTTGAGTGACGCGGAGTGCAGAAACCGGGACCGAGCACTCAGCGGCCTCCGCTACGGTGTGCCGAAATCTCAGCAGACAAAAGTCGCTGCCGCTTTGTTGCAGATGTACGAAAGTCGAAGTGACTCTGACACTCGCAAAAGGTGTGCAGAGTTGATTCAGAGTCACGGTGATGCTTCACAGCGAAAGACGCTCGCAACACTCCAGAACTCACCCGAGAATCAGTCTGAGTGAGCAAGGATCGCTCGAACATTGACAGTCGCCATTGACAACCCCGCCCGCCGAAGGCAGGGAGGGGTCGGGCCGAGCGAAGCAATGGCTCGGGGGAGGGCCGCCGCCAGTGGCAAATTCTGGAAGAGCGTTTGAAACGGTTTGAGGTGTGAGCGATAGATCGTTGAGACTCAACATTCATCGCTCGCCGAAATCGTCCCTACGATGCGCGTGCGTTGCGCTCGCCACAAACCACCGTGCAAGCCCCCCTCCCCGACATCGCTTCGCTTGTCCGACCTCCCCCAGACGCTGCGCTTGAGGGGAGGTTGCTTGCGATCGTCCGGTCGGAGATCTGAATGTCGTTACGACACCTGAATCGAACCTGTCTGGCATCCTTGTTTTTGCGAACAGGCAAGTCATTCTCAGCCGACGCGCCTACGTCAACGGTTCGTCCGTCACGCAGCCTTCCGAAGCCGATTTCACGCAGCGGATATATTTAGCCAGTGTGCCGCGTGTCGCCTTGAATGGTGGTGCGACGAATGCCGCTTTGCGCGTGGTGAGTTCGCTCTCGGACACATCGACGTTGATCTCGTTCTTTTCGGCATCGACCGTGATCGTGTCGCCGTCTTTCAACAGTGCGATCGGACCGCCGACCTGAGCTTCCGGGGTGATATGGCCGACGATGAATCCGTGGGAGCCGCCACTGAAACGACCGTCGGTCAACAATGCCACGTCCGTTCCCAAACCGGCTCCCATGATGGCCGAGGTCGGGGTGAGCATCTCCGGCATCCCCGGTCCACCCTGTGGTCCTTCGTAACGGATAACAACAACATCGCCCTTTTTGATTTTTCCGTCTTCCAGACCTTTCAGCATCAGTTCTTCTGAATCAAAACAACGGGCCGTTCCGGTGAAGACCAATCCTTCTTTTCCGGTGATCTTGGCAACGGCCCCGTCAGGTGCCACATTGCCGCGCATAATGCGAATGTGGCCGCTTTCCTTAATCGGCTTTTCAATCGGATGCACAATCTGCTGTCCGGATTTCAGCCCTGGCAAATCCTTCAGGTTCTGCTCCAGTGTTTTTCCTGTCACCGTCATGCAACTGCCATCGAGGAACCCTTTCTCCAGCAGATATTTGAGTACAGCCGGAGTGCCGCCGATCGTATGCAGATCTTCCATGACGAACTTACCACTTGGCTTCAGATCGGAAATGTAAGGAACTCGATCACTGACTTTCTGGAAGTCATCAATCGTCAGTGGCACTTCGACGGAGCGAGCCATCGCGATCAGATGGAGGACGGCGTTTGTGGATCCCCCTGTCGCCATAATGATCACCATTGCGTTTTCAAATGCTGCTCGCGTCATGATATCCCGAGGCTTGATATCCATTTCCAGCAAGTGTCGAATTGCGGTCCCGGCCGTAAAACATTCATCAAGCTTCGCTGGATCCTCCGCAGGGGTCGATGAACTGTAGGGAAGCGACATTCCCATCGCTTCAATCGCAGACGCCATTGTGTTGGCTGTGTACATTCCGCCACAGGCACCGGCTCCTGGACAACTGCGACGCACAATGGCGGCACGTTCTTCTTCGGTAATCTTTTTGCTGAGGTATTCTCCGTAGGCTTGAAATGCCGACACAATATCCAGCTTTTCGCCCTTGAGTCCGCAGCCCGGCTTAATTGTGCCGCCATAAATCATAATTGCCGGACGATTCAAACGTCCCATCGCAATGATGCAGCCTGGCATATTCTTGTCGCAGCCTGGCAACGAGATATTCGCGTCGTACCACTGCGCCGACATGACCGTCTCAATCGAATCGGCAATCAGGTCGCGCGACTGAAGTGAATACGACATGCCGTCGGTGCCCATCGAAATACCGTCGCTAACACCGATCGTATTAAACCGCATGCCAATCATGTTTTCGGCCTGCACACCCTCATGGACTTTGTTCGCCAGGTCCATCAGATGCATATTGCAGGGATTGCCTTCGTACCACATGCTGCTGATACCGATCTGAGCCTTGTCCATGTCGGCTCGATCCATCCCGGTCGCATAGAGCATGGCCTGAGAAGCACCCTGGGCGGCGGGCTGAGTAATTCGGCGGCTGAATTTATTGATTTGAGTCATAACAAACAGACTTTGGCTGGCAGGACGTGAAATGAAAACGAACGAAGATTATGTGTCACTACAGACGATAGCAGTCCACCGCTGAACTGGCAAAGAAGCCGCCGCCAATTCCCGCAAAGTAGGTTCCGTTTGGGGTGCGCGACAAATAGCAGTTTTGGAGCAATCTGGATTTTCTATGGGTTAGTTTTTGTTCCGGGAATTCGACTAACGGCCACGAATCTGCTTCAGAATTGCGACAGAAAACGCATGTCGTTTTCGTAGAAGCGGCGGATGTCATCAACGCCGTAGTGTTTCATGCAGAAGCGTTCGATACCAAGACCGAAGGCAAAGCCCGTGAATTCTTCGGGATCGTAGCCGACGGCAGCAAAGACGTTGGGGTCAACCATTCCCGCTCCGCCGATTTCCATCCAATTGTCGCCCCATTTCATGTCTACTTCAACGGACGGTTCGGTGAACGGGAAGAATGACGGGCGGAAGCGGATATCCACTTCCGGGCCAAGAAAGCTGCGAGCGAAGAGACTGAGTACCGTCTTCAGTTGCGCCATGGTGACATGGCGATCGACCATCAAACCTTCCATTTGATGGAACATGCACGAATGCGTTGCGTCGATCGTATCCGGACGATACACACGGCCGAGCGAAACGATTCGTACGGGCGGTTTTGTATTTTCCATTGTGCGAATCTGAACAGTCGATGTCTGGCTGCGCAGCAGGACTGGTCCACCTGCGGCGACGGATGCACAGGCGACGTAAAAATTGTCCAGCGGGTCGCGGGCTGGATGGTCTTCAGGAATGTTCAGTGCTTCGAAGTTGTGTCGCTCGTCTTCAATTTCAGGTCCATCCACGACCGTGAATCCGAATCGGCCCATCAGTTCACGAAATTCGCACATGACCTGCGTGATCGGATGCAAGTGACCAATGCGCGGACGTTCTCCGGGCAGTGTCACATCAAAATCTGAAACCGCCTTTGCAGACTGCGACTTCAGTTCTGCAGTGCGTGCTTCAAGTGCTGATGTTACGCTGGTGCGAACTTCATTGAAGCGTTTGCCGACAGCCGGTTTTTGATCGGGCGTCGCTGTTCCGACCAGCTTCTGCAGATCGCGTACGCGGCCATTCTTCTGGCCCATGAATTCGACCCGCACTTTTTCCAGTGCGTCGGTACTGGACGCTGCGGCGATCGCATGCAGGCCGAGAGATTCGAATTCGTTGAATGCGTTCAGAATGTCCATCGATTGACGTTTCCTGGTTGCAATCATCACCCGGAGAGTGATTTCTGCTTTGCTTGCCAACGAAAACGGGCGAGACCTGCAATGACGCAGACTCGCCCGATTCAGAAATTGATTCGTCCTGCAGCCTGATCAGGCGGCAGTGGCCGCGCTGCGAGCCTTTTTCGCGATCTCGACGATCTCGCTGAACACCTCAGGACTTGAAATCGCAAGTTCGCTAAGCTGTTTGCGATTCAATTCGACTTTGGCCAGCAGCAGGCCGTTGATAAATGTCGAATAGTTCATGCCCAGTTCACGAACGGCGGCGGAAATTCGCGTGATCCACAGAGCACGGAATTCACGCTTGCGGACTCGACGGTCACGGGTCGCGAATGCGCGAGCACGGACCAGGGTTTCTTTGACGGTACGCAGCAGCTTACTGCGTCCACCAACGTTTCCGCGTGCTTCCTTGAACAAACGTTTCTTTGAACGGTGACGGGCTTTCCCGAGACGAACACGCATTGGACCGAACCTTCGACCAAACTAACAGAACATACTGAGTTAAAATACTTCCACTGATCGCTCACGTGGCTATCAGTGCGCGACGATTCACGTCGAATTTACATTCCCGGTGCCATAGCTGCTGCAATAAGCTTCGCTTCAGCGTTGATGATGATATTGTCGCCACGCAACTGGCGAGTTCGCTTGCCACCTTTATGGCTCAGGAAGTGGCCTCGGTTCGCATTACGATGCGTCACTTTGCCTGTCGCCGTAATCTTGAAGCGGCGTTTCATTCCCTTATGAGTCTTCTGTTTTGGCATTTTTGAACTCCGAAGCGTCGTCTCTTCTGAGTGAAACATGAACGCTTGTATAGATTTTCTGTGGAAAGAGGCGTGGAGTATAGCGTGTAAGTCGCAAGGTTGTAAAGCAGCATACGATTGGTTCAGAAACAATTTTCCTGCTGAGAATAACCGACGAACCCAGCAGCAATTCGCCGATTATCGGCGGCGAAGTAAGAGTTTCGTCAACATATCGACCCTGAAAATCGGAGATTCTGGTGGCAGATGTCAAAAGCATTGCCGAAACACCATTACACCTCTTGAACTGCTGTAAGTTCAGTTACCCATTCGCAGTCGCGTCATACAATTCCATTTCATCACTCACCAATGCAATACAGGAACTTGTCACTCCGCAGGTACAACCTGCCGTGGGCTACAATCGGGCTCGCGTTAAACGTGCTCGAATCATCAAGTTTGTTGTGAGCTAGCTGGTTGTATTCGGGCTTCGCCGCCAGCACATAAGTGCCGCCATTTCGAGTGACGATGTACAGCTTTCCGTCACCGGCCAGTGTGGACGCATATGGCTGGTCCCCGAACCGTTCCTTGTAAATCACCTCGCCATCTTTCAGCCGCACGCAATAAGCGATTTTATTACGATCACTGACCCAGTACAGGTGCCTGTCATGAACGACCGGTGAAGTGACGTTTGATCCGGCTGTCGCTTCCCAAAGGCGGTGAGTCCTGGTCACGTCACCCCGGCCGCCGGCGCGAATGGCAATGGCTTTCGAAGTGCGCCCTCCGATGACGTACACGACGCCCTCATGGGACACGATGCTGGGACAGACATAGTCCGGAATGCCTTCACAATTCCACAGCGGCTCACCCGTCTGAGGATCAAAAGCAAGGATCTTATCTTTGACGCTGACAACGAGTTCCCGCTTTCCGTCACCAGGATCAACCAGGTGCGGCGTATTCCACGAGGCATCCATTCCCTCCGCACGCCAGACTTCCTTGCCACTGTCTTTGTCGATTGCCACCAGCGAACCGCTTTCGACACTGGCATTGACAATAACCAGGTTGTTGAACAACACCGGCGATGTGCCGCAGCCCCAGCCGTGCGTTTTTTCACCCACGTTGGCCTGCCAGATCTGCTTGCCGTTGAGATCAAATTTGAATACGCCTGACTTGCCGAAGAAGACATAAAGGTTTTCGCCATCCGTTGCCGGAGTCTGAGCGGCGTAACCGTGGTCACGGACTTTTTCAGATTCAGGTTGTTTCGGTTTGAGTTTTTGATCCCAGACGATCTTTCCGTCGCTGCCGATGCAGACAACGTGCAGCGTCAGGTCTTCCAGTTTTCCTGACTTTTCCGGCTCGACGGCGTAGCCGCTGTAGCAGGTGACGTACAGTCGATCAGCAAGCGCGACCGGGCTTGACGCACCAAAGCCAGGAAGTTCCGTTTTCCATACGAGGTTTTCTGTGTCGCTCCATGTCAGCGGCAGATTTTTTGCGTCCGTCGAGCCCTGACTACCCGGACCACGGAACTGCGGCCAGTCGGAGGCCGCCAGAGAATTCGAAACGGTAACAGCGGTCAGCAATACAGTGAACCAGGAAAGCTTTTTCGGCATTTGGATTCCTCGTTTTTCGGCAGACGGACGACGGTGGCACAATGCGGCCGAATCTTATTCGCTGCCGCAGCCCGTGGATAGCAAGTGCCGATGCTTGATCGAGGTCATCTCTGAAAAGACTGTTTCACTTGAGAACCAGTGCTTTGTCACAGCCTGATTTTCGGGTAGTGGACGAGGCTACGAGTCCCATTGAGCCAACGAATGGAAGGACTCGTTGCCTCGTCCACTACTCCCAATCCTAACTCCTGGCTGTGACGAAGCACTAGTTCGTAAACATTCATGGGAATTGTCCGCGCGCCCCTGACGTGCAGGCCGTTTCTGCCATGGACGCCAATCGCGTCAGCATAATTCAAGATCGAATCTGACCCTCACCTCTGACAATGAACTTGTAGCTTGTCAGTTCGCGGAGTCCGCAAGGTCCGCGAGCGTGGAAGCGGTCGGTGCTGATGCCGATTTCGGCTCCCATGCCAAGTTCTCCGCCGTCGTTGAAGCGTGTGCTCGCGTTGATGACGACGGCTGCGGAATCCACTTCGGACTCAAACTTCATTGCAGATGCCACACTGTTCGTGACGATGGCGTCGGTGTGAGCGGAGCCGTACTGACGAATATGTGCAATCGCCTGCTCGAGAGAATCGACAATCCGAACTGAAAGAATGAGGTCAAGGTATTCGGTGGCGTAATCTTCATCAGTGGCAGCCGTGGCGCCGGCGATCATTGACTGACTTGCCGGACAACAACGCAGTTCCACGCCCTTGTCCTGCAATTCCTTCGCGAGGCGAGGCCAAAGCCGTGACGCAGCATCTCGATGAATCAGCAGAGTCTCGGCAGCGTTGCAGACACCCGGTCGATGGCACTTACTGTTGAGCGTAATATCAACGGCCATCTTTTCGTCGGCATTTGCATCGATGTAGACATGGCAGACGCCATCGAAATGTTTGATCACCGGCATCGTGGCTTCGCGGGCAACTCGTTCAATCAACGACTTGCCGCCACGAGGAATTGTGACGTCGATGAGGTTGCCCATTGAGAGCAGGTGGCCCACAATTTCGCGGTCTGTTGATTCGACAAGTTGCACCGCATGTTGTGGCAAACCTTCGGCGATCAGAGTGCGAGCGATCACAGCCTGCAATGCCTGATTGCTGTGAATCGCTTCTCGCCCGCCGCGAAGAATCACGGCATTGCCGCTCTTGACGCACAATGCGGCTGCATCGATCGTGACGTTTGGGCGTGACTCGTAGATAAAAAAAACGACACCAAGAGGAACTCTCACACGACTCACAAACAGACCGTTGGGGCGTCGTTGACCTTCGATGACTTCGCCGACTGGATCGGGCAGAGAGATAATATGTTCGACTGCTTTGGCAAGTGATTCAATTCGATCGGGTGTGAGTTTGAGTCGATCCAGCATCGCACTGCTGAGGTTGGATTGGACACCTGCTTCGATGTCTTTTGCATTTGCCACAATGATCGTGGGAATGTCGTTGCGGAGTGCTTTGGCGACTGATTGCAGCCATGTGTTCTTGCGACCTGCAGTGATTGAGGCCAGTTCTGTAGCAGCAACGCGAGCGTTTTCAGCGAGTTGTCTGGAATACGAGCGTGAGTCAGTGGTCATTGCGATTCTATGGCCAGAAGAAATCAGTAGGTTGTGGCACGAGACCGAATGCAGGCGCACCCGAGTTCGGAGAGTTTTGCAGCTTCAGGGATATTATTGCAGAGAAGTTCCGACGTATCAGGAACTTGCTGAATCGCTTTCCGGAACGTTGTCAGCAGATGTCTGCATCCTGTCCCAAAACGTCAGGGCAAAGATGACGAGGACAATTCCCGCCATAATCGACGGGAACATCCAGAAGTTTTTCCATTGTGTCATCGTCGATGACAGCAGTTCTTTGTCGAGATCGGCGGGCAGGCTGCGTGAGAGCATATTTGCGAAGGTCGCGAAGAAGCTCAGCGGTTCCTGTTCTCCAGTCGCGGCTTTGAGTGCCTCTGTATATTCCGTCGCTTTTGTAACTTGCTGTCCATACTCTCCGATGGTCAGATTCAGTGGAATGCCCTCAAAGCCTCCGACGGCCATGAACCTGTCACCGCCCATGATCTTATAGCCGAAGAACATGCCAATGCCCTGGGTAAGAAATACCAGCAAACTCTGAGCCTGCCCTCGAATGGCTTTTGGTGCCTTCTGATCCGTGTACATAAATCCCGTCACGAAGAAGAAGTCATAGCAAACACCATGCAAAGCGACAGCCAGCAGAATCATCCATGTGACCTGATCTAACGCACTGAATGAAAACAGGGCATAACGAATGATCCAGGCTGCCATGCCGACCATGATCATGATCTTCAGACCAAGTCGTCGAAAGAAAAACGGAATCAGCAGCATGAAGAAGATTTCCGACATTTGTCCGATGGTCATTGTCGCCGCCGCCGCGCCGAATCCGGTCTGCGTCAGGAAAGAGCCTGTCATTCCGTAGTAATAGGCCAGTGGAATACAGACCAAAGTGGAACAAACGGCGAACACAAAAAAGTTCCAGTCGGTCAGTAGTTTGAACGCATCCACCATGAACAGCGACCGCAGATCCATCGGTTTGCCTTTCATCGGTGGTGGCGTGTGTGGGAGCATAAAGCTGAAGATCCCCAGCAGGATGCTGCTGATACCACCCGCCCAGAAGATGTTGAAACTACTCGACCAACCCATGCCACCAACCAGCAGTCCGGCCGCGATCCAGCCGATGGTTCCCCACACACGGATTTTTGGAAACTGATCCTGACTTGGAATGTGGCTGAAGGCGATCGAATTGCCCAGACCCAGCGTCGGCATGTAGCACAACAGATGAGCCAGAATCAGCCAGACGACGGTTGGTCCACTCTCAGCACCTCTTGCCGCCACAGAAGGAATCAATAGCAGAATCGAACCACCCAGGAGCATCAGGACTCCCATGACACGTTCGGAAGCAAAAAATCGGTCGGCGATCAGTCCCAGAAACAACGGAGCAAAAATAGCGGCGATTGGTGCGCTCGCGTAAGCTCCGCCAATGGCGGTGCTCAATCCAGCAAAATCCAACGCCGCACCCAGCGTCGAAAACCAGGTTCCCCATGCGAAGAACTGCAGGAACATCATAATCGAAAGGCGCGGAACAATGGTCGAATTCGGTTGGCTCATGCGATGACACCTGAGGGCGTTAAAATGGCGGGTAATAGTGCCGGAACCAGCTTGTCACAACGGTGACTCTTGCTGACGTTTGTTGATGAAGCTGCCGTTGAACAGCAGATGATGACAAGGACAATAGCTTGGGGCAACCAACGAGCCGCATTTTGCGTTTAACCGCGCCGGCATCGCCCCGCAATCCAAAGCTGCAACTAACTGCAGACCGTTTCGTACTCGCCGAAATAGTTTCTTCTCGGTCGTTCGGTCAGAGAATTCTTCATCTGGTACAGAAGTGCAGCCGCTGCTTCGCTACAATCGGCCGGACGGTTCGACTGGATCGTCGCTGCTGTCGCCAGAGGGCGGAATTCAGGCTCTGGCGAGCGTAGCCACGACAAATACTGATAGATCGTTCCTTAGTCAATTGCATCGAGTCACGGGTCGTCTTAGATGTCGCATCGAATTCATATTGTTGGTCGCAAAAATTCCGGAAAAACGACGCTCGTCTGCGAGTTAGTCCAGGAATTCACGACACGAGGCCTGAAAGTGGCGACGGTGAAACATACGCACCATCATCACGAACTTGATTCGCCTGGTAAGGATTCTCACAAGCATCGTGAAGCCGGTGCAGTTGCTGTCGGGATACTTTCTCCGAAAATGTCCGCTTTGTTCGTTCCCATAGATCGCGAGCGGTGTGGTGACGAACGATACGCCCAGTTCGAACGTCAGTTTGCCGATTGCGATCTCATCCTTGTGGAAGGCGATCTGCAGACTTCCTCCGCGCCGCGAATCGAAGTCTGGCGGAGTGTGTCCGGGGAAGCACCGTATGCCGCCAACGATTCGGCCATCTTTGCCGTAGTCTCCGATGAAGCACCGCCGGGAATCCAGTGTGACGTCTGGAAGCGTGGAAACGTTAATGAAATTGCAGACAATGTCCTCAAGAGTTTGGGGCTGCGAAATTATACCTCTCACAGATCACAGAGAGAGTCAGACATTTCGATGATCTAACGGTATTCGTGTCGGATCGCATCGTTTAACCCGTGGCCGCAAGCCAGGCCACGAAAACCTGGCCTGCGGCTTCGGGTTAAACAAACAGAACACTCATGACAGCCTGAATTATAAACCAGTTCTTGAATGGCCCGTCGGCGAGGGAACTTGCCGGTCTTTTTTGGAAATGAACCTCGTGTGCGGAATTGCAGGTGCTGTCTGGTGGCAACCATCACGCGAGATTGCTCCTGAGACGCTGCAGCGAATGACTGACAGTATTCGCCATCGCGGACCAGACGCCGACGGCCATTATTTCTGGCCGACGGATGCCCAGCCTGCGAAAAGAAACGGGACCGGAAGCTCCGCGCGCAGCAACGTCTCCGGTGTGGCACTTGGACATCGGCGACTCAGTATCATTGACGTGGCCGGCAGCGCGCAGCCGCTGGGGAATGAAGATAACAGCGTGCAGATTGTGTTCAATGGCGAAATCTACAACTATCGCGAACTCCGCACGCAACTGCTCAACGCCGGACATCTGTTTCGTACCGACGGTGACACTGAAGTCATTGTGCATCTCTACGAACAGCATGGCCTGGATTTTGTCAAACATCTGAGAGGGATGTTTGCACTTGCCATCTGGGACGCTAACCTGCAACGGCTGGTTATTGCGCGTGACCGAGCCGGCAAGAAGCCGTTCTATTATCGGATCGAAGGTGGCCGACTCGCGTTTGCAAGTGAACTCAAAGCGCTGCTGCAGATTCCGGATGTTCCCAGAACCCTCAATCGTCAAGCGGTGTTGCAGTTCCTGACGTTGCAGTATGTGCCGCATCCACACTGCATTCTGGAGGGATTTCAAAAGCTGCCGCCAGCGACGATAGGAGTCCTTGAGAACAACAGTCTGGCACTTCATACGTACTGGACCGCTCCGTATGACCAGCCGGAATTGAGTCGTACGACCGTTGATGACTGGCGTGAAGAGCTGGATGCGACGCTCTCCGAAGCCGTCCGACTGCGACTTCGAAGCGATGTGCCATTGGGCGCTTTTCTTTCCGGCGGTATTGATTCGACAGTGATCTGTGGTCTGATGCAGACTCAACTGGATCGCCCGGTACAGACATTTTCCATCGGCTTCCCCATCGCGGCCTATGACGAACGTGCGTATGCGAGGCAGGCGTCGCAGCACCTGGGCACCGAGCATCATGAAGCGGTTGTCACTCCGGACGTGCTTTCAATTCTGCCACAATTGATTTGGCATTACGATGAACCGTTCGGCGACAGTTCGGCGATTCCCACGATGTATCTGGCGCGGATGACGCGCGAACATGTCACTGTCGCGCTGACCGGTGACGCCGGTGATGAGCTGTTCTGCGGCTACGAGCGTTATCGAGCCGTCAGGCTGACCGGCATGACGGACTTTGTTCCCAGATGGGCGTGCGGCCTCGCTTCTTCGGTAATATCGCGACTGCCGGCATCGACCGAACATCGGTCATTTCGCCGTCGCCTGAAACGCCTAATGGAATCTCTGGCTCAGGATCCAGAACGACGTTATTTGAACTGGATCACGATTTTTAATTCGTCGCGTCTGGAATGGCTGGTCTCGCCGGAACTCTGGAAACTTGCCAAAAATGAAGATCCGGCAAACTGCGTACTTGATGCCTATAAGCAGTTTCCAAAACGGGATTTCGTGACGCGGACAACGGCGACTGATTTTCAGACCTATTTGCCCTGCGACATTCTTACCAAGGTGGATATCGCGAGCATGGCGGCATCACTGGAATGTCGATGTCCAATGCTGGATCACCACGTCGTGGAACTCGCCGCTCGTATGCCGGTCGAAGTGAAGCAGACATTGAAACAGTCAAAGAAAGTACTGACTGAAACGTTTTCCCGACTGATTCCACGAGACATTCAGACTCGCAAAAAAATGGGATTCGGCGTTCCGATCGATCATTGGTTTCGTGAGGAACTAAAACCGATGCTGTACGAGATTTTGCTGTCGCCCCGCTGCCTGCAACGCGGTTTATTGAACGAGGATTCCGTGCGGCAACTGATTGACGAACACACTTCAAGCCGTTTTGATCATGCGTATCGATTATGGAATCTGCTGTGCCTGGAACTTTGGCAGCGACTGTATCTGGATGCCTCACCACCCGTAGCGGCACCGACGGTAGTGTCTTGAGCAATACCGTCCGCGACGCTGGCCTGCTAAGAGTTTGAAATGGACGCGGTTAGGTGTCCTGTTCTAAACGCCGCCCAGGATTTCCGCGCGCCCCACGCGCCCGATGGCCAATAGATACGCGGCGGTGCGAAGTGGAACTTTTTTCTCTTCGGCGGTCGCCCAGACACGATCAAATCCACGTGTCAGAGATTTTTCAAGCTCCTCCCGCACGCGGCGAAGATCCCAGCGGAAGTACTGCTGATTCTGAACCCATTCAAAGTAACTCACTGTGACACCGCCTGCGTTCGCGAGGATATCAGGCAGCACGGGGATTTCCCGCTGACGAAAGATTGCGTCGGCTTCGGGCGTCGTTGGGCCATTCGCCGCTTCGATGATCATTTTCGCTCGCACGTCATGGGCGTTATTTTCTGTCAGGACTGCCCCGAGCGCCGCAGGAATCAGGACATCCACGTCCAGCAGCAGCAGTTCTTCGTTGGAGATGCGTTCGCCGGCAGGGAATTCCGCGAGACTGCCTTTGGACTTCACCCATTCGAGCGCTACATCAATATCCAGTCCGGCTCGATTGATGACTCCACCACTCACATCAGAAACGGCGATAATTTTTGCCCCGGCTTTGGCCAGATACGCAGCGGTGAATGTTCCAACGTTGCCGAAACCCTGTATCGCGATTGTGGCAGCTTCAAGCGGTCGTTTCATTTTGCGAAGCGTGGCCAGCGTGAGTGTCCCGACACCGCGTCCCGTTGCTTCTTCGCGCCCTTCGGCTCCGTAGAGTTCAACCGGTTTGCCAGTGACACAGGCCGGGCTGAAGCCATGAAATTTTTCGTACTGATTCATAATCCACGCCATCGTCTGGGCGTTGGTTCCCATATCAGGCGCGGGGATATCTTTTTCGGGGCCGAACAGATCGTGCAGTTCATCGACAAAGCGGCGTGTCAGGCGTTCGAGCTCGTCGAGTGACAAATCTTTGGTATTGACTCTGATTCCGCCTTTGGCTCCGCCATACGGAATATCCACAACGGCGGTTTTCCATGTCATCAGCGACGCGAGTGCGAGAACTTCATCTGCGTTGACTTCATGGTGATAACGCAAACCGCCTTTCATGGGGCCGCGCGCGCTGTTGTGCTGAATGCGGTAACCGACGAAAGTGGCGAGTTCGCCGTTGTCGCGTTTGATGGGAACCTGGACTTTGATTTCACGTTCGGGCGTCATCAACAGAGTTCGCATACTGGATGACAGATCCAGCACCTTTGCCGCTTCTTCAAAGTATTGCTCAGCGGCCTCAAAAGCGCTCTTCATGTTCGGAATACCCTATGTGCAGAATGGCAGAGAACTGATACGTCAGGGCAGACTATGCTGTTGACGCCTTCATGCCAATTGCAAACCACATTTTTCGCAAGAAGGGTCTTACCACTCAGCAATTGGATTCGTAATCAGGTAGCGAGCCATTTCGCGTGCATACAATGCCATTCCGATGCGAGACAGCACCGGGGATTCTGTAGAAAACAGCTTTTGAGCATCTTCACCTTTTGCAAACACCGGGGATGTGTCGCAAAATCGGATCTGCGCGTGACTGCAGAATGCCTCAAGAATTTCGAACGGAAAGCGACTGCGATAAGGTGTAGCACCACGAATTCCGTAGCGGCGACTTAACTCCGGCGCATTTTCGGCAGACACAACCTGCCACAGCACCGGGGCTGTTGTCACAAGCAATCGGCCCCCGGTCGCTTCGACTGATTCTTTCAACCGCGAGATCGGTTCCAGTGCGTGACGAACCTGAAGACGAAGATCGGGAGGATCATCACCGATCCAGTCGAACAGATCCGCCTGAGACGAAGCCGTGGACAACGCCAGCATCCCTGGACCTTGTTCACGCGCCGTCGTGAAGAGCCAACTGGCTGTGGCAGACTGTTTGACAAAAGCAGCAATGGAGTTTTGGCTTCTGAGCTTCAGACGCAGCATTGGATGGGAGCAAACAGCGTGATTGTCTTCATTCATCAGCAAACTTCGATAACACAAGTCGTCGGCAATATCACTCATGTCAACATGCAGAATCACCAGGTCCGGTTTTAGCTTAGCTAGATCCTGGTCAAACTTCAGCCACGACAGAAGAGGACAGTATCCGGGAACGCCGCCGTTGATTATCTCCAGGGGCCGAGTCGTCTGTTCTGACAGAAACTGTTGCAGTCGAGCCGAAACGGTCTCGTCCTCGTTCACGGCCGTGCCGCAGATACTGTCGTCGCCCAGAATCATGAGCCGAATGGTTCCGTCGGCGACAGACAATTCAGGTTCTTCGCCACGACAGCCAAATGAATTCACTCGAATGGCGTGATGGCCGCTTCGCGGACCAGCCTGATGACTCTTCTTCAGCATTCGTTGAAGTTCGTGATGACAAACCGCAGACGGAACCAGCAGTGACTGATCCGCAGCGGAGGTCTGGTTCGTGACGCTCTGAATGGCTGTTGTTGATTTTCCCTGAAGCCAGAATTCAACGCCTGCCAATGCAACAATGAACAGCACAAGTGCCGTTGTCGCATGTCGCAGAGTTGTCATCGGACGGAATGTCATAGAGAAGGGCGCAACCTGACCGATCCCCGCTTGTCTCGCTGAACGCGAAAAAACGTGGGGCAATGTCAAATGAAGAACAGAACCCCTCGGAGTTTAGGCGGGTTCCTGAAAAGGCCTCAAGGTGAACAGAGCATTTGTTCAGTAGAATGGGTGTCTACGATCAGCGTGAGTTCCGGACTGCAAACCTGCGATTCATCAGCCTCATTCGTCCTATTCGCTGTATTTTCGGACGCTGGGTGCCGTCCCGGAGTCACCGCTGATAGACTTCTCGACGTTTCCTCAATTCACTGCTTTAGCCTGCCAGACCTCCATGAAACCATTGAATGTCACAATCGTATCTGGATTTCCGGGTGTCGGAAAAACGACAGTCCTCCAGCATTTGCAGAGAAGCCTGCCGGAGTTGAAGGTTGCTGTCATGGCGGATACGAGGAATCGTGAAGCGATATTGAACGAAGTGGCAGAGTTGACAGGGGCAGGCCGGTACGACTATTTGCTGATAGAATTGAAGACTGATCTGGAGCCGATGGAACTTGCCGAGATGTTTTCATTCGGTGGTGAAGGCGGCGATCAGGAATGCGGCATGGCAAGAATCGACACGGTGGTCACGGTTGTGGACGCATCAAGATTTCTTGACGACTTCCAAAGTGTGGAAGAACTTCGGGATCGAGGTTTTGGACGCGATGAGGACGACCATCGCGATGTCGCTCGGGTGCTGATCGATCAGATCGAATTCGCCAACGTCATTCTGCTGAGTAAGACTGATTGTGTTTCGACTGAAGAAAGCGGACAGTTGTTGGCTGTTCTTAAAACGCTGAATCCGGACGCCACTGTCATTGGAATTGAGCACGGTGACGTACCCGCGAAAGAAATTGTCAATACGGGAAGTTACGAACGCGAATGGGCACCGGGAGCGGATGCGTGGCAGGCAATGCTGGCGGGTAATGAAATTAGTGCAGCGGGCGCATACGGGATTTCACGATTTGTGTATCGGGCCCGTCGACCTTTTCATCCGCAGCGGTTCTGGGATTTTTGGATGAGCGGCGAACATGCTCCCGGCATTCTGCGATCAAAAGGCTACTTCTGGCTGGCAACGAAACATGCCATGTCTGGATATTGGTCTCAAGCCGGTCAGGTACTTGAAGCAGAACCAGGCGGGATATGGTGGGCAGAAACTCCGCGATCGGAGCTGCCAACGGATGATCCTGAGTTGCTGGCGGAACTCAATTCTGTCTGGGACGAGGAATGGGGTGACCGACGGCAGGAATTGATGATCGTCGGCCAGGATCTGGATATCGCAGCGGCAAGGTCCGCGCTTGATGCCTGTTTGTTGACAGCCACGGAAATGCAGGCAGGGCCGCAGAAGTGGCTACTGATGGACGATCCGTTTGGGACATGGGAAAGAGAACATCGGTGTGACGATTCGTGTGATCACGGCTGATGACTATCAGACAGACTTGCTCAGTGATTTGCATTCTGGCAATCTCCGGGTCCTCATTCTCCGGGTTGCGATGAACGTTTTCAGAGGCGGAGCCTCATAGGTCAGAGAACCGGCGACTTGGGAAAACTTCTACCTGAGTTCACCAGTATGACAAGACTCGGCAACCTTGGTTGAGTTTACCGGCACTATTTCCACATGCAGTTTTCCCAAGCGATACCACTGCTACGCCAGACACGGAAAACGCCAAAACTAATTGGCCTGCAATCACCTCAGGAAACTCAAGACAATGATTTTCTCTCGACGATAGCTCATCTAACCCTCGGACTGCAGAGGTATGCCGGGATCACGGAGATCACGGCTGCCAAAACGATACACGAGCGAAATCAGCGACTGTAACGCCTGCCCAAATGTCCGGAACTCTGAGTAGCAGCGACGTGCTAATGAGGTGAGAAGAAGTTCCCATCGCAGGTCGAGGGATTCGGCAACGGTTTGCCGAAGTAAGAATGAACGGACATCTGGCGATCAGGGTAGTTGACGGAACGATTTCCTTGAAAAGGAGTAACGCGAAGATGAAATGGATCAGGATGTTCAGTGCAGCATTCGCGCTGGCCGGAATGATAGCCTCGACAAATGCCGGGCTGCATGGTTCTGGTGGATGCAAGAGCTGCGGCTGTGCTGAAGAATGTCAGCCAGCATGTTGCAAACCTACGATCGCTCGTCCGTGTCACATCAATGTGTACACGTACCAGCGGAAGTGTTCAAACATCAAGCCACCTTGCTGTGACAACTGTTGTGCTCCTCAAGCATGCTGTACTCCAGCTGGCTGCGGCAACGGAAGTGGCTGCGGTTGTGGAAAAGGAAATGGTTGTAGCTGCGGCAACGGCTGCACCAGTGGCAATGGCTGCACCAGCGGCAATGGCTGCACCAGTGGAGCTAGTGCCGGTTGTGGAACTGCCTCAACTGCTGGCGGCAGTATCGCCTGTGCGAGCACTTGCCCAACACGTTGTGCTTCAGGGACATGCGGCAGTGGTTTTGGTACACGCCTTCGCAAATGCTTCAGCAAAGCCTGCGGAAATGCTTGTGGCTGTGGTGACCCAGGCTGTGGTGACCCAGGCTGTGGCGACCCAAGCTGCTGTGCTCCGGCAGATCCAGGTTGCTGTGCTCCGGCAGATCCAGGTTGCTGTGCTCCGGCAGACCCAGGTTGCTGTGCTCCAGCAGATCCAGGTTGCTGTGCTCCAGCAGACCCAGGTTGCTGTGCTCCAGCAGACCCAGGTTGTGGCGATCCAGGTTGCGGCGACAACTGCGGCGAACGCTGCGGCTGCTGCAACGACGATTGCTGCGATATCGCGAAGCTGATCTACAAATCTATGACATCATGCTATGCAAAAGATCGCAAGTCAGCTCTGGACAAACTGGGTCGACGTTACGATTGCTGCTGCCATCCAGAGATTATGAACGCCTTCGTCTACGGTCTGAATGACACTGACGAACGAGTTCGCCGTGAAGCTGCTGACGAAATCGGTGACCAGGTTCGCCGTAACCGATGCTGCTGCAGTCCATGTGTCGTTTCTGCTTTGACTTGCTCACTGGCTGACTGCGACCGATGGGTTCGTCGTGAAGCAACTCAGGCTCTCCGAGCTTGTGGTTATGACGTTGTTGACGGATGCTGCAGCGGTTGCTGCCACACAGGTTGTGGAAGCAATGGTTGTGGAAGCAATGGTTGTGGTGCGACTGCGACTTCAGCAACTGCAACTTCAGCCCCTGCTACCTCACAGCCGCAGCCAACCCCACCTGCTTCTGAAGCTGTGCCTGCTCCAGCCCCACCGGCTGACCCACAGGCATTCTTTCCTTCACGACTGCACAATAATCAGTCAAAGAAGAGCAGCCTCGCTGGCTTGTTCGGAATGGCAAAATAATCTCGTCGACTTGAGGTGGGAAAGAACTGCTTCCTGTTCTAGAACCTCCTCGCACTAACTCAGAACTTCGCGGCTTCCGGGAATTTTTTCCGGAAGCCGTTTTTGTTTTGGTACGCGGCCAGAAAATACCCGTACAACTCACGACGAACACAGGTACTGCAAGTTATTCTGTAACGCGGGTAAGGGATCCCGATCTGGGGACAGATCGAGCGACATATGCAAAGCGGATTTCAGGCGGAGACTTCTCTTGGCTCATAGTCCAACCCGTAGGTCTCATTTGCCGGATCGAAACTTTCTGAACACCAAAGTATTTCCTCTCGTCGCGGCCGTCTGGATCCTCGGGTTCCTGTGGTTCTTCTTTGCCTGCTCCATCGAAGACCCCGATATTCCGCGAACTGCACTTTGGTCTATGATGGCCGACGAAGTTCTGGGACTGAATGACGTTCTTCCAGAATCGACTCACACCGCACCAGCCTCGGGCATCATGTTCTTACCACAGCGACTGCCGTTTTTTGGATGGGCGGCAATAATCCTGGCCCTTGCCGCTGCGCATGGCGATGCGATCTGCCAACTCACACTTCGTCGCTGCCGCCTGTTTCGGACAGAACGGATCGTGATTTGCCTGGGTACAGGATTGGGAGTTGTTTCACTGGTCACGCTCTGTTGCGGACTTGCCGGACAACTGAACACGGCCGTGATTCTCGTTCCTGCCGTCGCCAGTTTCGCGGTCTCCTGTGCTCTTCGCTGGAAGTCGCGACATGCGACATCGGCTCACCTGACAGTCCTCCCCGGCAAACAATCATCGTCGTTAGTCATCAGAATCCTGGTCCTGCTGGTGATTGTACCCTTCGCCTTCTATCTGATGTTCGGGGCAGTTTCCCCACCCATGGACTTTGACGTTCGTGAATACCACTTGCAGGGACCAAAAGAATGGATTCAGCAGGGACAAATCAAATTTCTTCCGCACAATGTTTATACCAGCTTCCCGTTTCTCACTGAGATGCTGAGTCTGACGGGCATGATCTTTGCTGAAGACTGGTGGCGTGGCGCGCTGGTCGGGCAGATCGTGCTGTCAACGTTTCAGTTGTTAAGTGCGTTGAGTGTCTTCAGCATCGCCCGGCGCTGGATCAGTATCGACGTTGCATGGCTGGCGACACTGATTTACCTGACAACTCCGTGGACACTGCGAATCTCGCTGATCGCATACGCTGAAGGTTCACTGGCGTTTTATCTGATCTCCTCAACGATGTGTGCCCTTCTGGTCTCGCAGCTTCCAAAACGAGGCATCCGTATTTCGTTGGTCGCCGGTCTTCTGGCAGGCAATGCGATGGCGTCGAAATATTCAGGTCTAATCTCCGTGATCCTGCCAACCGCAGCCGTGATCGCATTTCAGTTCTGGAGGTCTCGTTCAGCATCCACAAAAAACTGTGTCGAATCTGCTGCCGCTGACGGGGCAGCAGACGCGCTTAGAACTGATGCACAGCGACTGATCTCACTTGCCGCCGCATTCAGTCTAGGTGTCAGTCTGATGATTGCGCCCTGGCTGCTGAAGAATCTCTTTGAAACCGGTAATCCTGTCTATCCGCTGGGGTATAACGTATTCGGTGGCAGTGAATGGACGCCCGAAATGGATGCCCGCTGGAAACCCGCCCATGCAGCATCCGAACACAGGATCAGCCGCATTCCGGAACACATTCTCGGAGCCGCTGTTTACAACAAATGGACAAGCGCTTTGCTCTTCGGTTTGGCGATCCCGAGTGCCTTTTTATTGCGAAGGAATAAGACGATTCCAGTCGTTTTGTTGCTGATCGGTTACGGTTTCGCAACATGGTGGGCGTTCACGCATCGTATTGACCGTTTCTGGATTCCTCTGATTCCGCTGCTGAGTATTACGGCGGGATCCACCTGGCTTATTTCCAGCTCTAAACTCTGGAAGACCTTCCTTATTACAGTGATCGCTGCGGTCACACTCTTCAATGTACGGTTCTGCGGACTGGCCCTGGTCGGGTATCACGTCGGTCTGACGAACCTTGAAGCCGCGCGACAACAGACAATCCGCTCCGACATCAAACTGCTGAATAATTCCCTGCCAGCCAATGCAAAAGTCCTCATGGTTGGCGAAGCGGAAATCTTCGACGCCACGTTTCCTCTGGTCTACAACACAGTGTTCGATGAGTGCCTGTTTGAAATGTGGACCACACTGCCGGAAAACAGTCAACTTCCTGTGACCGAACGCCGCATGTTGCCACCGGAGCTGATTCTGGAGAAGCTCAACAAAAATGGTATCACACACGTCCTCGTCAACTGGGGTGAAGTACTTCGCTACCGCATGACCTACGGATACACTGAGTACGTCGTTCCCGCTCGCTTTGGACAGCTTGAGGCTGAACGTGTTCTGAGTTCCCGACGGATTTTACTGCAACGGCCGTGGGACACACTGTCAGATTCTGAACAAGCGATGGTGAAATCCTGGCGAGGCGACGAACGTATCCACCCGGACGATTCCGCATTGTTTGTTGTGGAGCTGTACGAGGTTACCCGGCAAAGCGAGCGGCAGAAATAGATTTCAACCTCCCCCAAGCGCAGCTTTGGGGGAGGTCGGACGAGCGAAGCAATGTCCGGGAGGGGCCTCGTGAGACACGCCTATTCAATCCCGGTCGATCGTTCGCTTGAGTCTACGCTTTCCGCGAGTGGCAGACGATAGCACGCAGCTTCCTCAGCGTTTCGAATGTAGAGTCGATCGCCGATCACGACAGGATGATTCCAGGTCTTGCCATCAATCGCCCGGAACGAGGCCAGTTCTCTGTGTGCTGCCGGAGTTGCTCTGAGAAGCACGACATCCCCGTATTCACCAGCCACAAGCAGCAATTTGGAATCCTCCAGCAGCAGGACCTGACCCTTTCCATAGCGACCGCCCTTCCATGTACGTTTTCCGGTTTTCAAGTCAATGCAGGTGAAGATCGAGTTATCAAATCCGTAAGCGTGGTCTTCGAACACGACGAAGTCGTTAAAGTCCGGTTTCAGGTCACGTGATGTCCAGACTTCCTCTGCAGAATGTCGCTCACCGCTTCTTGAGATCCGAATGCAGCGAGTGCCTGAACCCATCCCGGTCGGAAGCAGAATACAATCTCCATTCACGACCTGTGGCTGCAAGTCTCGATAGCCATCGTGCTTCCATTCATAATTCAGCCGCACGTTTCCGGTCTGCGGGTCAAGCAGTTCAATTCCCCGATTGGTCAGCATCAGGACCAGTGACTCGCCGTTGACGGCACTCAGTTGCGGCGAACTGTATGAATGATCGCCGGACGGCGAGGACCACTTGAGTTCCCCGTTGTTTGCATCAAACGCCAGTGTGCCCTTATCCCCGGAGCCGCCTGCATGGACGATCACAGTCGAATTCGTCACAAGCGGCGATGAGCAAAATCCCCACGTGGGAGGTTTACGCTCGGCCAGTTTTTTCAGGTCCGCCTGCCAGACGACATCGCCGGTTTTCGGGTCGAGCCGCATCAAGTCTCCGCTGGCCCCCAGCGCAAACAAACCATTTTCAGCCAGCGTTGGCGTCGCCCGGGGTCCGGGGCCACCCAGCGAATCTTCAAATCGGGATTCAATCTGCTGTTTCCAGATTTCTTGTCCGGAATCGGCCGAGTAGCAGACAACGGTTTCCATTGACCCGCGTTGCTCCTGCGTAAACAGCAGTTTGCCCGCGACAGCAAATGACGACCAACCCGGCCCGACTCCGACCTTCCAGATCTGTTCTGGAGGATTTGCCGACCATTCTGACGATATGACCGGACCGTGCTGACGGCTCGTCCGATCCATTCCACGAAACCCTGGCCATTCAGGATTCGCCAGCCACTTCTCAATCTCTGACGCATCAAACGCAGACAGTTGGACCGACGGTTGCTGACTTCGATTCGTCAGGATCTGATCTTCGCGAGATTGCATCCACCGCCACTGCAGATCAACGGCGAAATTTCCCCACATCCCGTCGCTCTTCAGCAAGGTTGAGAATCCGAATCCGAGGCCTGCAAACACGACAGCAATCACTGTGCGACGGAACGACAGTATCCGACCGAAAACCAGTGAGGCCAGGCCGTACGCTGCGGTGCCCATCGGGATCGTCAGCACCAGAAATGCCGGGCCACGCATTGATTTATCCATCACGGCCATCGTCAACGCTGCCGTCCCGACAACTCCGGCAAATCCCATGAGACGTTCCTGCCATGTCGCGCGGCTGAACAACAGCCACCAGACAACAATCAGCAGTCCACAAATGGGTGGGCCAAACGCTGCCGACATCCAAATGTTTGCGGGCCCGTCTTCGATGAACCTCGGCAGCAGTCGCGTGATCACCATCCCGGCAAGTAAGACCAAAACAGGCCAGATTCGCAATGGTCGAATTCGGACTTTGTTCGCTGAGATTTGAGTAACCGTCTCTTTGGAAACGGACTCCGTCCGATCGTTGCTCATTTTTTCGCTCGATAGTTTTGTTTCGCAATGCTGAATAGCTCATAGTCCTGATACGGACGCGGCCACCTGAATTATCCAGATTTGTTCGCCGCAGGCAATCGCATGCTGAAATCCGAATATCATGCCATGCGGGTGCCTGGTCTTGTCATTGACTATAGAATACAGAGACCCTCGGCATGCTGCATTCGGACAGCGTGATTAACCAAAAAATGCCTATCGAGTAAGACTTGACTCAGACAAGCACGACGCGCCGACAACTGGTGTCACTCTGTCAGGCTCCGATTCCCGGATGTTTTCCAATCGCATTCGAGTTCGATTCATCCGGTCCGACGCTGGACGCTACCGGTCTGCTGCATGAGGCCTTTCGCCGGACTTTGCTGCGGACGTTTTTCAGATCCTGCAGCATAACCCACGCAAGATTGTTTTTGGTCGAGGGATTATCAGGCGCATGGCTTGACGCAACCTATGGACTAAAATAACAGACTGCAGAAAGAATCAGGACGGCAGCAACCAAACGAGGATGCGGGTTGGACCAATGCCGCAATCGTGCAAGTGTTATCGCTATCCACTTCAGTCGCCCTGACAGCCACCGTAGTCAACCCGTTAGACGTGACATTGAAGGCGACCGAGCCGTTTGCCAGAACCGCGTCTTTTGCCGCAGCAAGTGTCACGATCTTTGGTGTGTTTCAGTTGGCCGTAGTAAACGTCAGAGCCGCACCGCTGCCAACCGAAAGATCCGTTTCGCCAGAGACTCGGGCAAGGTTGACAGTGATGGCGGCTGATGGCTGAGTCGCGAGTTACACGAAGAATGTCCTTGTACCGCCTTCGCGCACGGACACGGAAGATCTCGAAACCATCAGTGTCTGCGCAACTTCACTCACGTCACACACGGTAATTGTCAGAATCTGGTCGAAGCTGAGATCGTCCTGATCCATGCACAAGCAGTTGGAGGAAACTAATTCGGCATACCCACAAAAAAACACCATCAATCTGATACAATCCTTACAGTGCAGAGAAAATAATGAGGGTGAATTGGGCTGCCAGGACGCGGCGTCACAGTCGTGGCAAAGTGTACAACCACGTGGTGATCAACCCTTTCCGCAGGACATCAAAGGATCGCATCAAATGGCAAACAAAAATCGTACGATAACGTCGTCCGTCAGATTTGGGGTTGAGCCTTCCGCACATCAAGCAGTGCCGAATGATGACTCAGCTTTTCGTATTCTGGTTATCGGAGACCTCGGCGGAGTGACATCGTTTCACACGCCAGTTCTGATCGACTGCGATGATCTGGACAAAGTGATTCATCAATTGCAGGTTCATACCCGAGTCCACCTGAATGAAGGTGATCCTGCCATCGAGATTCCATTCACGGGCTTCGGGGATTTTCATCCCGATCGACTGTTCAGCCGATTGAGCGTCTTCGAAGCAATGCGGTCACGACGGCAACGACTTCAAAATGAATCCACATGTCAGCAGGAAATTGCCGCGATTATCGAAGCGAACACCAAAGACTCCAAAGATCCTCAATCCGCTTTGGGATCGTCGAATCAACCGGCCAAGTCCCGGCCGAACGCCGAAGAGTTGTTGTCAGATGTTCTGAATATCACGCAGGCCGCGCAGAAGCCGCTGGTAGAACAAGTCCTCGAGGGCGTGTTCGACTGGGACAACTATGTCCGGCACCTGGTTGCTCCATACGTTGTCAGCAAGGCCGATCCTCGTCAGTCAGAACTGATCGCGGGCGTTGATGCGGCTGTAGCCGACACAATGCGAGCGATACTGCATAACTCAGCATTTCAGCGGCTTGAAGCGACATGGCAGGGGATTCGATTTCTGACCCGTCGACTGGAGACAAACAGCACGCTGCAGTTGTCCGTGATGCATGTTGCACCCGGTGATTTTCAGGCCGATCTGCTCACCGGGGACGACCTGACGCCGACGAAACTTTTCAAAGTGCTTGTTGACGACGTCACTGCTGAAGGAGCAACTCCCTGGAGTCTTGTTGTTGGCGACTTTCAATTTGGAATTTCGCCGGATCAAAGCGAAACTCTTGCCAGAGTTGCAACAATTTGCGAAGCCGCCGGGACCATCTTTGCATCCGGAGCAGCACCCGAAATCGCAGGATGCGAGGACTTTGTATCAAGCGAAAATTCGGCGGAAGCGACCGACCCTCGCAACTGGACGGCACTCAGCGACGAAGAACTTCAGCGATGGAACCACATCAGGAAATTCTCGTCATCCCGTCACGTTGTCCTTGCGCTCCCAAAGCTGTTGGCTCGACGCCCCTACGGTCTTTATTCAGACGAAATCGAATCCTTTGTGTTTGACGAGGTACCGGATGGCACTCGCCGCGAACACTATCTCTGGATGAACGCAGCGTTTGGGATCGCCGCAATGTTCGGCTCGGCATTCGCCACTGCCGGGAGAAACTTCGCACTGGATATTCCAGGCGAACTCGAACAATTGCCGGTACACGTCTTTCAAAATGACGGAGATGAACAGATCCAGTATGGGACTGTCGTGGCCCTTTCTGACAGAGCAGCCGCTAAATTCGCCGAGTGCGGATTGACGGTTTTTCGCGCCGTCCGAAATGAGGAATCAATTCGCGTTGCAACGGTGCGAACATTGTCTGCCACCGATCCGGACTTGCCCGGATACTGAATCCAAAACTTGATTCGTACAGGTTTCGCTGCGGTGCTTCATTCTGATCGCGATGATCGCTATGGTGCGCCAGAATTCTTACCGTGTCACTCGGACGTATTTCGGAGGTTCTATGCAGACAATTGGTGTTGGAATGATCGGCAGCGGCTTTATGGGGCTGACCTACAGTGAAGTCGTCGCGAAGCATATTCGCGGCGGGCAACTGGTCGCGATCAGCGGAGGGCGTGGTGCGAAGCAACTGGCAGCAGACTACGCCGTGTCGGCGGAGGCTTCTGTTGATTCACTGCTTGCACGAGACGACATCCACGCCGTGATCCTTGCGACACCCGATCTGAACCGTCTCGAACTGACGAAAAAGGCTGCAGCAGCCGGAAAACATGTTCTGGCTGAGAAGCCGATGGCTCCGACCGTCGCGGAATGTGATCAGATGATTTCCGCGTGTGCTGCGGCTGGAGTCAATCTGGCAGTCGTCAAGACCGAAAGATTCCGAAAGATCACGCAGAAAGCAAAGGAACTGATTGATGCCGGAACCCTCGGGGCGTTGCAAATGCTGCGGACCGTTTCTGCGTTTCCATTGCCGCTGGCGAAGCAACTGTTTGCGGAACGTTCGTGGATGTCCGACCCTCGCAGTGGTGGCCTCTTCATGGGCATGGCATCGCACAACACCGATTTTCTCCGATGGCTGACAGGTCGCAATGCAATCAAAGTCTTCGCACAAGCGACGACTTACAGCGACGTCCCCGGCCCGCCACTTTCCGTCATGGCCCAGATTGTGTTCGAAGACAACATTATGGCGCAGATGTGGATTACGGGAGAATTGCCCAGCCCCAGTTTGCCCAGCAGCGAGGTGCGATTTCAGATCTTCGGCAGCGATGCGATGATTGATCTCGAGAATTTCGAATACCTCGACGTTGGCAAAGGAGACAAGTGGGAACGCATTTATACGCCGGAACGGTTCGACTACCTCAAGGAACCCAAGTCGCCGATTCGACTGTATCCGCACATTGGCGTGGTTCAGGAATTCATCGACAGTATTCAGGAACAACGCCCGCCGCGTATCGGAGGATTGGAAGGGCGTGCTGCGGTAGAACTCTGCGAAGCCTGTTTGATTTCCGCAAGAACCAGCGAAGCCGTCACGTTGCCACTGTGACCGTTGATCTATTGCAAAAAAGACAAATCCGGAGACTGACGTCTCGCGGCTCGCCGGGATTCCCGGCGAGCGGAAGAACATTAGTCCCCTGATTGCGATTCCCGCGAAAATACCACTTCATTTGCCAATGAGTGCTCATGACCAAATCAACCACAAACGAAGCGTCCTCAGGCAAAGCGTCGCAGACCTGTGGTTTGAGCTGGCCGCAACAACGTCGAAATCTGATTCTGTTCGCGGTCTGCACCGGGACACAGTATCTGGCCGCTCCTGTGTTGTACGTGGGAATCACACAGGCATCACTCTGCGACTATCTCGGTGCCGATGCACGCACATCGAACCTGCCGGGAACACTATTCTTTGCCATGACGGCAATGCCGGCACTCATCGCATGGATGTCACCTCGTGTTTCTTCATTGAAACGAAACCTCAGCCTGTTGTACGGAATCTCCGCATTAATGATGACGGCAATGGCAGTCACGTTGGCTCTGCCGGTTTCAAATCACTGGAAACTGGCCATGACGGTCATTCAGGGAGGCGTTTCCGGAGCGGTTATGCCGGCAGCGATTGCCCTGCTGTGGGAAGTCATGGGACGAGGCTCCGATGAATCGCGTCGGGGCCTGGCACTCGGGATGGCCTTCGGAGCTGGCCCGCTGCTGGCTGTTCTTGGCTCTTTCGGCCAGAGCGTGTTACTGGGCGGCGACTTGTTTGGTCTGCATTTCGATGGATACTCCTATCCGAAGAACTTCATTATTCTGTTCGCTGCAGGCGTGCCTGTGATGGCATTGGCCGCAATGTTTTCGCAATTTTTTGTGATTGCACCCGTCGCACACGAACAGCCGCGCGAACCGGTCTCTGCGGTGATCGGCCTGCTGATCGGTCTGCCTTTGATGGTCGCTGCGATCGCGCTCATTCAGTTTTCCGCAGTTCCCGCGAATGCGTCGTCTAATACGTTATTGACCGGTTCTGTCTATGGTACGTTATTGCGTGCAACGGGAACATTGTTCGCCGTCGGTTCCGTCGTGGCGTTTGTTTATCACTTTCGATCAATTCTTCAGCAGCGAGTCCTGTTGTTTGCGACACTGGTGACGATTCTGGTGTATTCGGGAAATGTCATTCCTTCCAATATGAACCTGTATTCGCCGGAAGCACTTGGCGGTTCCCCGTCCGAGTACGCTGGTCAGCAGAACATGCTTCGCTTCGGATTCAAAGTAGTGGCGGGGGTGATTCTTGGATGGGTGCTGACTCGCACAAATCCGAAAGCCGGCATCATTGCCACGTCGTCAATTTTTCTTGTCGCTCAGATCTGGGCGATGTGCGTTACCGGACCATGGTATCTTGTTGCGTTCGGTATTCATGGTGCCGGAGAATTGATCGGAGTCTACGCGCCAAACTATATTGTGTCTGCATCTCGCCCCGATCAACTGCGCCGCAATATGGCGTTCGTCACGATGCTGATGGTCCCCGCAGCCCCAGCCGGATACCTTTACGGAGCCATCGTTGACGGCGTGAAACAAGCTGGCTGGACGGCCTTCAATATGAACAGCACATCCCTCGGCTTTCGCCTCAGCTTTTTCGTTTGCGCGCTTCTGATTCTTAGCGGCATTGTTCTGGCCGTCTTTTTGCTTCCTTCGAGACCCAATCAAACAACGTAGGATTGCTCGAACAATAACTGTCTGATTATGTAGCCAGACGTTCGCAATCCACCTCCACCACGCGAAGCGTTTGGGGGAGGTCGGACAAGCGAAGCAAAGTCCGGGAGGGGGCCTTCTACCGAGATCGAACATTACAATACAGAATCCACATCGCGTGGTGGCCCTCCCCCGGACCATCGCTTCGCTCGGCCCGACCCCTCCCTGCCTTCGGCGGGCGGGGTTGGGAAATTCGACTCTCATTCAGCGAGCGATGTTCCGGCGACGTGCGGCCTTGGTTCGGCCTACGGATCTCGTTCCCTCGCGCACGCAATCTCGATCAGATAAATCGCTCAATAAACCGTGGATCAAGCGGGATGCTGCTGACTTCGATATCTGAAATCAGATCGACGAATAACCGAGAATCGGCATTCATCATTTTCCTGCCAATCTCAGCCCAACTGCGCTGCAAGTCGGCGGATTCCGTGATCCCCTTCATTCGCAGGTCCGCTTCCTGATCGAGGGCTTGTGCAACTTTCACGTATTCAGAGTTCGCTTCATTCAGCGTGAAGGCGAACACCAGTGATGCCAGTGATGCGCAGAGTTGATCAAAAACTCCACCTTCGTCGCCCAGCAGAAAACTCTGGTCCATGAAACTCTTCTGATGCCTGGCGATGATCATCAAAATGCGTCGTCCCAAAATGCGATTTCGGCGGAGCGATTTCCGGATCAAACGTTCCTTTTCCGGAAACAGATTCTGAATACCTTCCAGCGATCCCGTCCACGGATTCAACGAACCGAGAACCGTACCGACGATGAACACGCCGAACTTCGCTTTTGCCAGGAATCCGAATCCGCCTTTGACTTCCGCCATTCCGATCGGTTCCAGAAATCGAGTCCGAATTCCGCGTGTCATGGCATTGGGCGCGCCGACGTCGGCCAGCACGGGATTTGGACCTTCATACACCGTCGCGATCGTGAACTCGTGCATGTTTTCGCCGATGTAGTTTTCGATGAGCGATCCCGTTTCTGCCCGCGATTCGGCATCGCCCCGCAATGCTCCTCGACCACTTCGATCGACGTGGGCACTTCGATCGGCTTGACGACGTTCATCACGGTGAACCGATCGACCTCCCTGAATCTGATACGCATTGATCGCCGTCTGCAGCAGCGCTTTCGTGGCATAGACCTTGGCAATCATGCCCATCGTTTCGTCGCGGACTCCGTTCGCCGCCAGGCGAAAACACACATCGCCCAGAACGCGGCTGGCGAGCGCATGACATGTCGCACGGCCGATCCAGGCCTGAATACGAGGTGCCTCGCCGATCGGTTTTCCGAATGTGTTTCGAAACGCCGTCCATCCGGCTGGCTTGCTTCGCCGTGTCAACCCTTCGGAATCTTCAGAGCTGGCAGGATCAAGAATGATCTGGGCCAGGAGTCGAAAGATCTTGGCCGCACTGTTGACGCAAATTCCTCCTCGACCTTTTGCCAATGAACTGAATGCCTGAGCCAGACCTTTGCCGGGTGGCCCCAGCAATCTGTCTGCCGGGATCTCAAAATTTGTCAGGCGAAATCGTGCGTTCCACAAATAGTCAAACGCCGCCAACTGATTACGAACCATCCGGAAGTGATTGGTATCTTCCCGAGGGATCTCAAAGATCAACATGCCCGAATCGCGACCTTTAGGAAGATCCTGTCCTTCGATCTTCAGGATCAGAACGCAAAGCCCGCCATACACGACATTGGTAATTGGCCACTTCACTCCGGATACGAAATACTTATCCCCTTCCCGGCGCGCGGTCAGGCTGAGCTTACTGGGATCGGCACCGACACCCGGTTCGGTCAGACCAAAAGATCCCAGCAGTTCACCTCGTGCCATGCGAGGCAGATAATTCTGTTTTTGAGCTTCCGTGCCGAAATCCAGCAGCGGTGTCACGGGTCCCAGGAAATTGTGAACTTCAAACAGAACGGCGAGGTCAGGATGCACCGCTGTCAATGCGCGAAGCAGCGGCCCGAGGTCTCCGAGCTTTGCCCCTTTGCCTTCATACTGCGTGGGAATAGCGAGTCCAAAGAATCCGATCCGGGACAATCCCGCCAGTGTATCCGCATGAATTAACATCTTCTCATGGTCGAGGAGTGTACCGGCCTTCTTGCGTTTGATCAGAAATTCCAGGCTGGCAGCCATCGTTTTTGCAACTTCCGGCGACGGACTGAACCGGCCTGGATCGAACTCGACGGCTCGGACGTTCCCGAACAGGGAAGTCAACGTCGGCGCTTCGCCCGAGAATTGATTCTCCGCGCTTCGATCCGCATCATCCAGCGTTGAGAGCGCAGCCACTTCGTCGGCCGTCTTTCCGGCCTGCTTGAGGATCAAAGAAATCGCATCCAGGCCGGAATCACCTGGAACACGGTCGGATTCAGGAGGTTTACTCTTGTACGAAGTCATTGCCATTGGCGTAAATCGCGGTCTGAAGTAGGACTTGTTTGCTCAGAGCCAGCAGCAGAAACAGATCTGCCAGTCATTAAGATGCAGTCTGAGCGAGGCACATTGTACCGCAATTGCCGCCAATTTTCCTTGAACTGCCAACGGCAGGCGCGTCTCGCTTTCGTATGACGCAGCGAGTCGGACGACCCAGGTGTTTCACCGCACGTCCGCTGGAGCCACGGTGTTACGGGTTGACTATAGTTACGATCCCGCAGGCCACCGCAAATCGATGGCTGAAAACGGTTCCACCGCCCGCACGAACTGGCCGTACGACACTTCGAACCAGTTGCTGGGTGAGTACCGCACGGGAACGGATGCTTCCCGGCAGACTTTTACGTGTGGCGAAGCTGGCAATCGAACTCTGAAGAACGTGGATACCGTCCGTACGAGTTATGCGTATGATGCAGCGAATCAATTGAAGTATGGCCAAGCGGTCGCTGGTAGGAGATATTGTTCATGTGTAGTTGTAACAGGGGAAAATCGCTTGTATTTGCAGTTTTGGCAGTTCTCGTGTTCAGTCCATTCAATGGAACAAGGGCTGAGTCGTTTGGGAGCGCGAAGGGTTCGTTAATCGGCGAGTATCAAGAAGCGACGGCTGGCACAAGCCGCTGCAGTGTTTCGATTCGTTCAAATATCGCTCAAAAGGCTGGTAATGGATACTGCTATTGCATTACCAATGAATCGAAGATTCAACGATTAGCGTTTTTCGCGTTCATCGTACATGATGATTTAGATTTAGATCAGGACAAGATTGATTTCGAATTACTGGCTTCGGGGTTGGGGACTGCGGCTTCCGTGAATTTCACTGTTCATGCCAGGGAATCAATAATGATCACGTCGTCGAAGGAGTTTGGGACAAGTCACCTGTCGGAACTGTCCGTAGGCAGTAATGGTGTGGACACAAAATTGGTCCCTGTCCTGGTTATCGATCTTACGCAGGACAATGTCGATGTCAGGTCGATCGCGGATGCGGATGCTGTGGTAGCTGGACTAACAACCGATGCAACAAGGGAACGACCTGATGAACTGTTTTCAAGACTTGCAGATCTGAACGCGAAATCGGCCTTAGCTACACGAGCGATTACTCGCCGCACTGCAACGAACGAAGTATTCGTATCAAAATTGAAAGCCCAATTCAAGTTTGTCGATGAGTTCTTTGATGATGAACAAACGACCCCGCATTAGACCGAACGATCATGAACGGATCCAAACCTCGGTGCCAGGCACTTGTGTACAGTGCCAGGCACTTGTGTAATGTCACTCATTCAGGGAATCCCTGACAGTGTCTTCCTTGCGTCCGGCTTTGACAGCGGAAAGAAAATCATCCAGCTCGGCGTCGGATTCGAGGAATTTAAAACGCAGGTCGGACGCACTTCGAATGGGAGTCACGCCCTGCTGGCGAGCCAGGTCTTCGACATGAGCTCGTGCTCTGGTGACATGAGGCTTTGAGTGTTCGCCAATTGACGACCGGCTGTTCGATTGCTGTCGGCGCTCCCATAGTTCAGCAAGGGATGTCAGTGACACATCCTTACCGGACTGAATCTGCTCGTGAGCAAACTCACTGAATTGTGCGATGTCAATTTCTCGGATGCTCATTGAACACTTCTCCCGTAGCCAAAAAGCTTTCGACTCAGTTTAACCAGTGTTTTGTCACGACGGTCAATGAGTTATGACCTGCCAGGCGACGTAGCTCGTGTTGTCTGGTGGGCGATTGACGCAGGATGATCAGGTTGGAGTTTTCAAAACATTGTTTTGTTATCTCGACTTTGGATCAGGATGTTCGCGCCTGGATACGATCAATCAGCATCTCAACGACTTCCGCGATTGTCAGGTTTGAAGTATCGACAACAAGTGCGTTGACGGCGGGCTTCATGGGAGCATGGACTCGCGTTTCGTCGCGTTCGTCGCGCTTGTGAAGCTGGTCCATGACAACCGGGAGAGTCTGCTGAACGCCCTCATAGGCAAGTTCTCGCTGTCGGCGGCGAGCTCGGGCTTCCAGATCGGCCATCACGAAAAACTTGTGTTCGGCATCCGGGAAGACAACAGTTCCCTGATCGCGTCCTTCCGTCACCATGTTGCCGAGTTTTCCGATGTTCCGCTGCAGCTCGACCAGCCGTTTGCGGACTTCCGGGTTCGAAGCAACAATCGATGAAATCGCCGTCACCTCGGGAGAACGAATTTCTGATGTGACGTCCTGTTCGTTCAGCAGCAGGCGATCGTCGTTGAAAGAAATCGAGACAGCTTTCGCCACTTCTGCGACTGCATTCTGATGATTTTCATCCGTGGAAGCCTTCAGGACTGCCAGTGCCACGGCACGATACATCGCTCCGGTGTCAAGAAAACGAAAGTTGAGTCGTTCTGCAAGCAGCCGAGCTACGGTACTTTTGCCAGAACCTGCTGGCCCGTCAATTGTGACAATCATGTTACCTGGATTCCTGCAGGGTAAGCAGTACTTCTTTGAACTGAAATGCGCTCAGTGGCACCACGACACCTTGGTCGGTGATTTCTAACGCGACTTTTCGAGAGCGATCGGCATCGACATCGAATGCGGCCGTGACCGGTCGAGCCGTGCGAATCAGACATCTGGTCACAACGCCTTCTGTTTCCGTCAGGAACAGCGACAGTTCTTCGCTTGCATCGTCGGTGGCGGGCCGCACTTCTGAATGCAGCAGTTCCACATTTCGGGCGGAAAGCCCCAGAATCCAACTGCTGGTCATTGAAGTCGGGACTGTATTTGGCATCTGAGTCACAATTGGGGGCGTCATGGCATCGACTGCTGTCCGCAGCGGGAAAGGCTGGTCAAAATCGATCGTAAATTCAAACTCTCGAGTTGGTTCGCTTTCGACGATCAGCAGACTATCGAACATTCGCGTCCCGGACATGCGATGGTAGGGACGTCCGTGAGTTGCAATCACGCAGCGATGATCGGCATCGCTGACTTCCACGTAATCGGGTGACTCAAAGCGATCCGATCGAAAACCTGATGCGTGCCCCATGACACTGCGCGTCACGGACGCGGATTCGTTGTCCCATGCAAAGCGGCAGCCAAAGTACGTCAACCAGGGATTGCCCTTCACTGGTGTCAGGAGTTGATCGAATATCAACTTGATATGTATTCGAGGTCTTGCTCGGTCAATTGACGTGATCTGACGCACGACAGCGAGAGAGGAACCATCGATCGGGGACTGAAGTTCAACGGTGGTTTCGATCGATGCGAATACGGTGCCTGCATGGAGAATACGGTGGTCGATAAGCTGGGCTGTTGCATAAGCGGTTTTGCGAACTTCGCCAGTACCATCGTCCGGCAACGTCTGGTCTCGTTCGTAGCGAAAGCAAATTTGCTGGCTCAAGCGATTGCCTCGCTGTTGATGATACATCACAGAAGCAAATCCGCCGGTTCGATCGCTGAGAGTGACTTCGAAATGGCGATTTCGCAGCGTCAGAATTTCGGCAAGCGGAGGTTCACGGGGAATGGATTCAAGAACGGGCTGCGATGTCTGCTCAGGCCCGATTTCCGTCAGCCAAACGAAACCCCCTGGTGGAGTTTTGACCAGCAGTCGTTCAATGTTATTTGTACGTTCCGCAAGTTCGATGGCACTTGCAGCTGCTGGACGTTTCCACGTTGCTGGCCACGTGACATCAACCATGCGGGCAATTGGGACGGTGTTTGTGATGAGCAGACTTTGTGAATCAGCGTGCTGATGAGGAATTTTCGAACGAAGAATCAGTACAAGGCGATCAGAACATGCGTTGAGCCGATTTTCCAGGGCCGTGCTCGCAGACTTCAGCGAAGCCTCTTTTTCCGACAGCGTTTTGGCGATATCAACGTGCTGAAGTTCAAGGGTCTCAAGGTCCGTTTCGATCTGTGCGAACTCGGTAATGATCGAGGTGGCGTCGGCTTCCGCCTTAATTAGTCGAGTCATCGTAAACAGCGTGCGGAGTGATTCCAGTCTTTGTTGAAAAAGACGCAACAGTGCCGGGCCGGACACCGGGGATTCGGTTTTGAGCACCGCAGATTGAATCAGATACGGAGAGAGATATTCTCCATGCTGATAGCGTTCAGTCGTGCGGTCGCCGTCACTAATATGAACCAGTGCGTCGATGGAAGCGAATTCGCCGAGTACCGGAGCGTAGTTCGCGGCGATCTGAAGATCCTTCAGCCAAGGAGCTTTCAGAACCGGCAGACGGGCGAGAAACAGGGCAGCGGTGTGATCATCCTGCATACTTTCGTTGTAGCGATCTGCGAGTCGCAGAAATCCGCTGGCACTGTCGATCGCAAGTGGAATACGTGATGCGGCAGGAATTCGAGATCCATCAGGTGCCTGCCAGTCGAACTGACTGTATTCTTTGTCCGGATAGAGACCGTCGTCCAGCGCGAAATGCAGAGCAGATTCGAAACCGAAGTACGCTAGCAGTGAGGGGAGAGATGCAGTCATCCCGAATCTTCGCCGTGCCCAGTGACGTGGTGGTGAGCCCAGGATCCTGTTGTACGATGTGCGACAGCGTTCGATGTCGGTCAGCGTCGCCGCCATGGAACCCAGCGAAGTGCGAGTTTCTGCGGAATGGCCGGTCAGCAGCGTCAGCGTGCCGTCGCTGACGGACTGTTTGAGTTGTGCTGCGAGAGAAGTATCTTTCTCAGTCCACGATGCGAGGTCGCGTCCTGTGGCAAACAGATTCAGTCGCGTTGCAGGAGTTGCGGCAGAAATGAGGCTGGTGATTTCGGAAATCTGAACGTCGTCTCCCGGAATGCAGACATCCAGCAGATAGCAGTTCATCGGATAGAACTGTTCTCGAATATCGCGAAGATGTTCGAAGCATCGCGCCAGATGCAATCGGACAGAAGCTTCATCGCCAATGATTGAAGCGTGTGCCGCGAGGCAGACTTCGCGACTCAACAGGATGTTGTCTGTATCCACGAAATGATGACGGCGGCGACTGAGCAATTGCACTTGCAATTTGACGATTCCAAGTGCCAGAAAGTGGTCCGCGAGAACCGGCAACGAAGCGGTGTTCGTCGTTTCAGAGGTCTCCGAAGTTTCCGCATCAGAACATTTTTGTAGCCCGATCGGTCCTGCATCGGCAACCAGCACCTCAGTCGTTTGGTCACCATCCGCACTGGCACCAGCTTTGGTCTCCGAATCCGCGAGTGCCAGATCGATCGCATTCAGCCAGTCTTCGCGTTTCGAACAACCCGCCAGAACGATATGTCCCTGTGTGCGAAAAGCATCTCGCCATGCATGCGGCATCCAGGACTCGGACGGCACGGGAACCAGGACAATTCGCTGGCCCGGAAAGTCGGTTAGCGAATCGGCCTGTCGAAACACGGGGATGTTGTTTGATAGTCGCAGAAGACGCGGATGCCATGCACATGCAATGGCATTGAGCAGGCTTGCCGCATCGTCCTCCGGCAGATCCGTCGGCAGGTCTTCGATGGAGTATCCGGGAATCAGGATGCTGATTTCGGAATAAGCTGAGGCATCAGTCATGGACGGCAGGTTCGAAACGGAGCGTAGAAAAAGGAAGAGTGAACAAGCAGTGTGTCTGGATTTTGCCGCATTCTTGTCGGAACATTCGGAATTTCCGAGTTTCACGGAACTTCAAAATGATAAAACTCGTCAGACTAATCGGTCATACGCTGCAAGTTTCCCGAAATTGCAGTGTTTTGTTGTTCCAAAATCGGTTGACGGCAGGACGAACTGGCTGGTACTTTGGCTGGTCAGCATATTCCTGTCGATCACATTTTAATGCATATTGAGGCGTATCATGGCGGAACCAGTCAGCGCGTGGGGCATTGATATTGGGCAAGCGGGCCTTAAGGCGATGAAACTTCGCGTCTCAGAAGACGGAAATCGCGTCATCGCGGCCGCATTTGATTACGTTCCCCATTCAAAGATTCTGAGTCAGCCGGATGCAATCCCGGAAGAACTCATCCGAGAATCGATGAAAACCTTCCTCGAACGAAACAAGCTCGACGGAAGTCTAATCGCGATCAGCGTACCGGGGCAGAGTTCACTTGCTAAGTTTATCAAGCTGCCGCCGGTCGAAGCCAGCAAAGTGGCTGAGATCGTGAAGTACGAGGCACGCCAGCAGATCCCATTCGATTTGAATGATGTGATCTGGGACTATCAGCCCATCGGGGGCGGTGCTGAGGAAAGCGGGTTTATGCTTGAGGCCGAAGTGGGCCTGTTCGCGATGAAGCGCGAGCTGGTTTATGACGCTTTGAAGCCATTTATCAGCAACAACAAAGAAGTCGAGATTGTGCAGATCGCCCCGTTGGCTCTGTACAACTATTTGTCTTACGACGTGCTGGGTTTTCGCAAGACGGCAGAAACACCCGAACCTCCGGCGGCAGAAGATTATTACATTATTCTGGACATGGGGGCCGACAATACCACGCTGCTGGTCTCAAACGGTCGGAATATCTGGATTCGTAACGTCCCGATCGGCGGCAACCATTTCACTCGCGCTTTGACGCGTGAAATGAAACTCACGTTTGCGAAGGCCGAACATCTCAAATGCAACGCGACAAAAGCACCGGATCCGAAGGCCGTCTTTCAGGCCATGCGGCCTGTGTTCAATGATTATGTTTCAGAAATTCAGCGGTCGATCGGTTACTTTGGAAGTGTGAATCGGTCTGCAAAGATTCGAAAAGTGATTGGCGTAGGCAACGGTTTTCGCCTTGCGGGTCTGCAGAAGTTTCTGCAGCAGAATTTGCAGTACGAAGTGGAACGACTGGAGAGCTTCGAAGGAGTTTCAGGCGATTCCGTGCTCACTGATCCTCTGTTGATCGACAACATGATGACGTTTGCAGTGCCTTATGGGCTGGCTCTGCAGGCAATCGGCAAGACTCGAATTCGCACGACATTGTTGCCGCCAGAAATTGCGATGGAGCGGAAAATTCGCAGCAAGAAGCCGTGGGCCATTGCCGCTGCGGCTGGATTATTGCTCGCAATGGGGATCAGCACAATGGGTAGCGCTTCGGTGCTGCGATCGTACAGTGAAGCGAAGTGGGATGAGCAGCAGAAGAATGTCAAGGCGATACAAGGTCAGATTTCAGCACAAAAAACTGCGTATGGAGCGACCGAAGCCGAGCACACGAAGATTCTGGAAACAATAGACCGACTTGTCGCACCACTGGAGAAACGTGCGATCTGGATGGAACTGTTTAAGGCGATCAACGAATGCATGCCGCGCGACGAAGCTGACGATCTGGAGCAAATGGATGTCACGATGCAGAACAAGGTGCGAATTCAGTCAATTACGACAAAGAAAGTCGCAGACGTCGCAGCTTGGCACACTGCGTTCTCCTCAGCGATTCCAGCACGGCTGGAGGACTTTGATGAGCGTGACAGGACTCCGCCAAAAAGTGAAGTTGGCTACATTGTCACCTTGACCGGGTTTCATCTGCATAACAACGAAAAGACGGAATTCCCGATGCGAAACCGGTTGTATCTGGAAAACACGCTGTTGAAAAATCTTCGACAGTGGGAGTTGAATTCGGATGGAGTGACTGTTCCGGTTGGAAAAATTGGTATCTCTCATCCAATCCTTGCGTTTGCGATTTCCAACAAGATCCCGTACGACCCCAATCAGCGTGTAGGAAATCAGATGACCGGAATCCCGGGAGGCGGGGGCGGGTATGCGGGTCCTGTCGGCGGCGGTGCAACTTTCGGCCTTGGGGGATTAGGTCGGCGAGACAAAGACGAGGACGATGAGTTGGGAACTGGTCCTGGGTATGCAGGAAATAATCCGGGTTTGCAAAGTGGCGTCGGCGGTATTCCAGGAGTGGGGCGTCCAGGAATGGGTGGCCCCGTTCTGGCGGATTCAGAAAAGAAAAACATGCAGATTATCGAGCAAACCGATTTCGTCGTTCAGTTTGTGTGGATTCCGACATTGGGAAAAGATCGTTCGGATAAAGACACTCGCGCTCTGGCAGCAGATGGCACGGCAGCCGGAACGGCTCTCGCTGAAACGCCTGCTGCCGCAGCGCCGGCAGTTGAAACGCGTGCAGCCGGCGGGGCGGCAGGGCATTAAAAAGATTCTGTTTTGAAGTCGGAAAAACACGTGTGGCAGCGGGCTTGCTGTAGATCTTCGTTCAATTTGTTCAGCAAAGTCATTAGTTTGGGAGTTTGAGTCATGGATAAGTTGCGACCAATTCTGAAACAAAAATACTGGATCTGTTTTGGACTGGCAATGATATTTGTGCTTTACGGTTGGTGGGCTGCCAGCGCCGCGCTGACCACGAAGATTGTTGAACGAAAAACATCCGTTGAGGCGTCGTTCAAAGAAGCAGAAAACGGTAAGACCGATCCGAATGAACTCTGGGTTGCCGCTGGCAAGAAAGAGAATGATGAGGACAATCAGTTTTACAAGACGGCCTCTTTGCAATTGTGGAAGCGTCAGCAGAAGGTTCGTGAGTGGCCGGAGCAGATCAGCAGCAAGATGCAGGGTGTAACGTATTTCGCAGAAGTCGCGACCAGAGAAACACGTGAGCGTTGGGTATCGATTTATCAGAGACAGATTGAAGACCTGATAAAGATCGTAAAGCCGTTTGAAAATCACACTGGAAATGGCCTTGTGGTTTTTGACGCTAATCGAATTACGAAGCAGGATTACAACAAATGGAAGGTCAACTTGCCGTCGTCGAATGAGATCTGGTCGAGTCAGGAAGATATCTGGTTGCTGAAGGCTCTGCTGACTTCCATTGCGAAAACGAACGATTCTGCAACACGCATTACCGAATCTCAAGTCCGTGAAATCAAACGCCTGCATCTTCGCGGAGGCGATCGCAATACGGTGCCAGGCGCTGTGACTGGTGCAGGTGGAATGGGAATGGGAGGTGCCTCCGGGATGGGGGGGCTTGGTTTCCGCGACGTAGACAAAGATGACGACAAAGGAGGTGGAGGCGGTGCCATGATGTCTGGTGCCGCATTGTCGGGAAACCAGTCGCATCCGGGAACTCCGTTTGTCGGCGGCAGTGGAGGAGATATTCTGGCGGAGGAGTTTGGCGGCAGGGGTGGAGCGGCCGGATTTGCCGGTGGGAATATAGGTTTCCGGGATGTTGACAGCGATAAGGAATCAGGCGGAAGAGGCATGGGAGTCGCCGCTCCGGAAGTCCGCTATGTTGATGGAGCAGATTCTGACATTGGCTACAAGACTCGTGCGTTCCTGCTGGATGTCGTGATTCAGGATGAACGGCTGCCGGACTTGCTGGCAAAGCTGACGAATTCTGACTTTCCGGTAGAGATCGTTCGTGTTGAAATAACGCCTCATACAGCGACCGGCGGCGGGGGCTTCGGCGGCATGATGACCGGAACTAATGTCGATGATGACGACGACCGGAAGGGCGGCCGGCTTGGCGGCATTGCTGGACTTGGTGGTCTTGCCTTTGGCGGAGGCGGAGGCGGCTTTGGCAATGGTGGTTTTGGTGGTGGTGGCTTTGGTGGTGGTGGATTTGGTGGTGGTGGATTCAACCAGCCGGCATTGGGTGGGCCTGGGTTTGGTGGAAACAATGGACTTTACGGAAACGCGAATGGAACGGAAGTCGAGGTATCGCCTTTGGAGGTGGCGAAGGCGACGGAAACGCTGAATGCAGCGATGTCTGACCCTTCGCTGATCGAAGTACATATTGGCGGCCTGCTGACGCTTTATATGACACCCGCAGAAACGGAGATGCAGGCGAAAGCTGAAGAATCGGATGCTAAGGAAGCTGCCACCGCCGCGCCCGCCGCAACCAGCGACGCAACAAGTTCTGCGGGCGCAGCGGACGCAGTTCCGACTGATGCAGTTCCTGATGCTTCTGAAGCACTACCGCAAGCCGATGTCACTAGTCCGGAACAACCGGCGGAACCGCCAAACGAGCAACCGGCGGATCAGGCAATAGATCAATCAACCGAACAACCTGCGGATACTAGCGCAGAGTCTGTCGATGCACCGGTTCCGTAACAGTTTGCTTGAACAATTCATTTCACCATGAATATCTGCTGGATTTTCTAAGTCAGATACAGTTTTGGGACAGTCTAAGGAACCACGGTCATGGCAAAATCAAAAGGTTTTGATGTGAAAGCATTGTTGCTGAATCACGGAGAAAAATTCGTTGCGGGACTGATAGGTTTGTTGGGGCTGACAGGGCTTGCTACTGCCAATTGGTCACCGTCTGGAAGTGTCCCTGATGACCTTAAAAAAGTGGCCGTGGCAACTCAATCTGCGTGGCAGGCGAATGCCTTCACGCCGGATAAAAAAGCCGCTTTTGAAAACACTCCGGATGTACTGGCCCTTGCCGAACGGATGCAGTCTGAAACGGAAGATCAGGAAAGATTCTCGACGATCAATCCGTGGAATCCTTCGATCCATCTCGTCCAGGAACGTCGTGGAGCGGTCACCGTGCTTGCACCGACGGATCCTGAAGCCAATGCGGTTGCCATTGTGATGGCGGAAAAACCAGACGAAACCGAAGAAGATCCTGTACTCCTTGCCGCGAATGCGGAACTTGAAAACAAGAAGGAATCGGACGTTGGTGAGGACGTCAAGAATATCTTTGGTACTGGAGACGTCGTTGGTGGCGGCGCGGCCGGACTTGGCATTCCCGGACAGGCCCAGCTACGAGGAGGTACGGGTGGACTTGGGGGAATTGGTGGTCTCGGTGGCCTGATGGGCGGACGGCGCGACAAAGATGATGATGAAGATGCACAATTCGCAAATGGCGGATATGGCAATGCTGCGTACGGCGGGGCGCTGACAGCTTCGGTAGATCGAAAGGTGCGTTATCACAGCGGTGTCTCTGTTCGCATGATTTTTCCGCTTGTGGAACAAATTCGTTCTATGGCTAAGTCACTTCACCTGCCGCAGAACGATCCTCAGGTTGCAGCCGCAATTGACTTTGTCGGTTTTCAGATTCAAAGGAAGCGAGCTGTTCCGGGGGCTGATCCATGGTTGGGAGAATGGGAAAGTATTTCTACGGACGAAATCGGCGAAGTTCTCGACAAGTCATTGGGATTTGATTTTGACGTTGTCAATCCTGGCGTGGTTCGCAGTGAAATAACGATGCCGTTGCCTCGTTTGGCTGCGGGGCAATGGACTCTTGCGGATGCGTCGCACAAGTTGCTGGATGATTTCAAGCTGGACCCGGAGGAACAACAACTGATTGACCGGTTCCAGGCAAAGCTGCTTGAAGAAGCAGAAAAACGCAAAAAGTTAATGCCTGTTCGGCCTGAAAAGGGTGGTTTCAGCCGTTTTATGTTGAATGGTTCGCAGTTGACCCGTGACGTAGACGACACTTCAAATCTTACGAATCAATTGTTCGGCGAACTTTCGCAAAACAAAAAGGATCCAAAGCAGAAATCAAGGTATGACAACAAGGCGGAACTCGAAAAGCTGATCAACAAGTCTATGGCTGCCGGGCGAGTTCTTCTGGTGCGATTCATGGATTTCACGTGTGATCGTGGGAATACCTATATCTATCGAGTCCGACTGGAAATGAGGAATCCGAATTTTGACTTTCCAGTAGATCAGCTCGAACAGCCGGACCTTGCCACGCAGGTGACAATCTTCTCCGACTGGAGCGAACAGACCGCTCCTGCCTATGTGCCGCAATCCTATCGGTACTATACGCAGCGTGCCGACAATCCTCAGTCCGTCAAAGTTGGAATGTATTTTGAAAACGAGGAAGCCGGTACGCCGGTCATGGCCAATATCGAAGTGCGAGTTGGATCGCGTATCGGTGGCAAGCAAAAAGTGGAAGTCGCAAATCTATCAAAGATGGTGCTTGAGCCGGAGGATGTAGAACTGAAGTCTCCCGATTTGCTGGCGGCGATCACGCCATCGATCAGGCTTAACAGCAGCGAGAGTCCGGAACTCAAAGCGTACATGGATTCGGTGCGAGGACAAGGCAAGCCGTTGGCGGACAGAATTACCGTCATCGACAGCAATGGCGCGATTGTGACTCGATATGTCGGCGATTCTATATCAAACGGAGGCCGAGTGACAACTGAGAATATCGACAGTAAATGGTATCAAGATGTTCTGAAGATCTACGAATACCTGAAGCAATCAGCCAATACTGCCATCAACAGCCCCTACAATATTGACGAAGAAGATGGCGGTATGGGGGGCGGTATCATGCGTGGTGCGATGGGTGGAGGTGGATACGGTGGTGGCATGGGAAAAGGCAGCGCTCTTAGTGGTGGAGGCAGGGGAGCCAAAGGAGGAAGGGCCAGAGACTTAGACCGCTGACATATTGCCGCATCATTAAAAGCGTCACTGTTTGTCAACTGGCAGTTTGAACAACTGCCGATTAAGTGGAGTGAAGAGCAGAAAAACACCCTGGATTTTCTGAAAAACGAAACTACCGGTTGCCAAACATCCTGCAAACGCGTCCAATAGGAGTCGGCGACACCAGGTCAGGTCTCGGCAGGCTGCGAAAATCGCAACAGTGCTTTTACCCGGCTGGTGGGCGTCTTTTCCCTGGGGAGGGAAAAAAACGGGTCCGCGCAGCAGGGTCGTTGTGCGTTTTGTTTGGTCGGCAGTCACTTCCATCGGGCAATGAGTCGTCCTGGTGAATTCGCGGTGGCGTTCGTTCGAACGTTCTATAACCATGGAACCACAATTTCCGTTAGCGCCCGTTGCGGACCTTCCGTGGCTGGGTTATGCGTCGCTGCTGGTCATTGCAGTGTATTTCCGATTTTCGCGCGTGCTGACGATTCGCAATCTTGATCTGATCCTGACACTGTTGATCGCGAGTGCGGTTGTTATCGCAAGTTATTTTCGCGACGTACCCTCTTTTGCCCAGCTTGATGAATCGCCATCTGCGGCGGTCGAAGCCGAAGTGGAACCGGCGTCCGCTGAGACTGTATTGTCGAACGTGCCGGAAAATGCAGCGTCCGAAACTTCATCTGTTGAACGACCAATGGTTCGCGTACATCATCCGGCTTACGCATGGAGTTCACTCGCGCTAGTCGTCCTGGCAGTATTGCTTGTCGTGCGATTACTTTTCGACGAATCGCTCACCCGTCGTCCGCGCCTGGATCAGAACCTGAATTCTGCCGGTCTGACATTTCTGTGCATCCCGGCATTCGCAATACTGGCCTTCGGAGTCTTTCTGAAGCCAGCTCCCGTAACGAATGTCAAAGCCGTTGAATCTGGCCGAGCTTTGCTGCAGCGCCGCGAAGTCGAAGTCAATCCGAGCACTATACAAAGCGATATTCCCGCACCAACGGAAACACTGATCGCGGCTGGCGGAGCCGTTGTCGCCCAGTTGTCAGGGACATTGCCAAACTCTGTCTCAGTCGATACCGGTGAAACGCGCGATACGGAGCTGCTGGTTGCCAGGATCCTTGTTGTCGTAGCGCATCTTGTGATCATCCTGGGGTTGCTTTACATCGGTCGTCAGCATTTTTCCAGCTTCCAGCTTGGTGTTGCGATGAGCTGCCTGTATTTGCTGTTACCTTGTACTGCGGCGAACGTGCATAAGCTCAGCCATGTTTTGCCAGCCGCGTGCCTGATCTGGGCGTTTGCAAGTTACCGAAAACCAGCGGTGGCCGGGATTCTGCTGGGACTGGCATGTGGCACGCTGTTTTTTGCCATTTTCCTGTTACCGCTGTGGGCTGTATTTTACGGTCGCCACGGCGCAATGCGGTTTGGCACCTCCGTACTAGGCGTGGTCGTTGTCCTTGTCACCTGCCTGATGATGATTTCGGGTGATGCGGATTCGTTTTTCAATCGAATCGTGACCAGTACGAACTGGACGGTCTACCGATTGCTGGATGACACGCTGAGCATTTCGCAGACGCCTGTGAGTCATCTGTTTATCCGAATCCCTATGGCGGCAATTTTCTTTGTCATGCTGACAGCCATGACAGTGTTGCCTCGACCACGCAATCTCGAAAACCTGCTGGCGAATTCGACCGCCCTGGTTGTTGCTGCCCAGATGTGGTATCCGGACGACATTGGAACCTACGTTCAATGGTACATGCCACTTTTTCTGCTCGTGATTTTTCGCCCGCGTCTGGATCGATTCATGCCACCGGACATGATTGAACGGCAGGCAACATCCGCCCCCGAAAACATTTCGGCAGGTTTGCCATCGACGGTCGCGATGTCGCGTTTGAGCCTCTATCGTTCCAACATCGTCAAGCCTTAGGTTGGCAATGTGTTTCGTTCCTGCGAATTCTTCCTGTTCCGGCGATTCAGGTCGTCTGTTGGTGTTCGAATTGTCAATCGCTCCTAGAATCGCCCTATTAAACACGGGGCGACGTCTGGATCGTGGGCTTGAACAACGTGGACTTGAACATACAGGACTGCAATGACTGACTTGAACAACATACTCGCAGGCGGAGCGATTCCTCCGGAAGCGCGAGTCGTGGATCAGCCACGGATTGAAGCGGCGGTTCGAGAAATCCTGCTTTCCGTAGGGGAAAATCCCGATCGGGACGGCCTGAAGGAAACGCCAGCTCGTGTGGCTCGCATGTACGCCGAGATTTTCGGCGGCATGCATGTGGAACCGGGCCGTCATCTGCAGAAAGTTTTTGAAGAACAGTACGACGAAATGGTCCTGGTGCGGGACATTTCTTTCAACAGCATGTGTGAGCATCACTTGCTGCCGTTTATGGGCAAAGCACACGTCGGCTACATTCCGCGCGGTAAAGTGACTGGACTCAGCAAGCTGGCCCGAGTCGTTGATGAGATTGCTCGTCGCCCTCAGGTTCAGGAACGCATGACTCACATGATTGCTGACTTGATCGAAAATGAACTGACTGCTCAAGGCGTCATTGTTGTCGTGGAAGCCGAACACACGTGCATGACAATTCGCGGCGTCAAGAAGCCTGGTGCATTGACGGTCACAAGTGCCGTCCGTGGTATGTTTCGCAACAACCTTGCCAGCCGCGCCGAAGCGATGGCTCTTATCAATGGTAAGTGATCGTCGTTCATGATTGAAGGTTTTGTACTGAAACTTGTCACCGGCATTGCGCTGATGTGGCTGACGATGCCTCGGAAAGAAGTGACCGACGGGTTCTTCCGCATTCAGATGCTTGTTGCGCTCGGTCTGAGCGTGCTGCTGGTGTTGCTGGTGCAGCCAGTCAGCCCGGCGACTCACGCAGTCGCATTGCAGCCAGTTTCGGATGCTCGTGTTCGCACTCAGGCCACGACAGATTTTCTTCGCATCACGCAGATCATCGTCGCCGTGATTGCCTATGCAGGGCACATCGTCTGGAAGCTGGGACGTCGTGTTCCGGGAGCAATCGCGATTTATTCTATCGCGGGATTGTGTCTCCTGGGTCTGGGCACAGAATCATTGAATGGCCGATTCAGTGGGAACGCTATTCAACTGTTCTTATCAAGTATCACATCGGCGGCAGTGCTGGGATCGACACTTACGGGCATGTTGCTCGGGCATTGGTATCTGACGACTCCCACAATGTCGATCGGTCCGTTATCGTGGTTCACAAAGGCACTTGCGGTAGCGGCCATCGGGCGATTGCTGATGACGTGTTTGTCGCTGGGACGATTTGGATTTGTGTCCCACGACGTTGTGCATCTGCTCTGGTTGTTCGTCAGAATTCTGGGCGGCATTCTGGTTCCGTTGGCGACAGCCGTGGTCGTATCCAGAATACTGAGATTCCGCAACACGCAGTCGGCGACAGGCGTGCTGTTTGCGGCTCTTATTCTCGTATTCATGGGTGAAATGACGGCTGCTTTGCTGGAACGCGACCTGCGGATCCCTTACTGAATTCAGGAGTATCACGATGGCTGCCAACATAATTTTTCAGTGTCCCGTCTGTCAGCAGCGACGTCAGGCAACTCCCGAACCCGTCGATGCAGCAGTCTGCTGCCGTGAATGTCAGTGGAATCGGGACGAAGGCCAGCAGGATTTTTCCAACGGTCAGTTATGCCGTTGTCGAATCTGTGGATGCGAGGACTTGTGGCGTCAGAAAGACTTTCCGCCAGCCTTGGGTCTGGCGCTGGTGGCAACTGCTGCGATCTTCAGTTGCATTGCCTGGGCGACGTACCATCCGGCGATTGCCATCGGGATTCTTATGCTTGCTGGTTTGATTGACATGGTTCTGTATACGATGATGGGCGACATGCTTGTGTGTTATCGCTGCGGAGCGCGGCATCGCAGAACGACGATTCACGAAGAACACCCACGTTTTGATCTGGAAACCGCTGAACGCTATCGGCAGCAGGATCTGCGACAGCGCAAAGTCATTCAGTAAGAATTAGAGCGAGCCTCGGTGGAAGAACGGCGTCAAAGACTGGTTGAAGACCTGAACGACGCGATTGAGGGAGAAATCCGCGTCGATCGCGTGGCGGTTTCGGCCTACGCGACGGATGCCAGCCTTTACGAAATCGAACCGCTGGCCGTTGCGTTTCCTCGACAGACCCGTGATGTGGAGATTCTGGCCGCTTACTCGTCCGACAACAATCTCCCATTAATCGCACGCGGTGCCGGGTCAGGGCTTGCTGGCGGAGCGATCGGAAGCGGTATTGTCATTGATTTTTCCCGATACATGAATCAGATCGTATCGATCTCGGAGGACCGAGTCCGAGTCCAGCCCGGCGTCGTCCGGGAAAAACTGAACGAACGGCTGAGGGAACATGGTCGGTATTTTGCGCCTGACCCGTCCAACAGCCGGATTTCGACCATAGGAGGAATGCTGGGAGTTGATGGAGCAGGACCCCACGCAGTCCGAGTGGGCTCCGCACGCGATCATGCAGAAAGTATCGAATGCGTGCTGTCCGGGGGGCAGCGGCTGGAACTGGGCCGAGAGGCGTTGATGCGCCACGCAACATTGTCCGAGGCGATTTCTCTGAATCGCGACAGTGCCGTGATTCTGTCTGATTCCGCTCATCCTGACACCCTGCGACTGTCAACCATGACAGCAATGACGCGCCGTACGCAGCTTCTGGAACAGCTTGAAGACATTCTGCGTGACAACGAAATTTTAATTCGTGAACTTCAGCCGCCACTGCTGCGAAACGGCTGTGGATATCACTTGCGCGGGGTTCTTCAGGACAATCGAATCGATCTGGCTCGAATGCTGGTCGGTTCAGAAGGCACACTGGGATTATTCACAGAAGCCACATTGTTCACATTGCCGTTGCCGGAATTCCGTTCGGCAGCCATTTTAATGTTCAGTTCGCTGGAAAGTGCCATCCAGGCAATGCAGTTGATTCTGCCGCTGGAACCCAGTGCCTGCGACTTGCTGGATCGCCGACTGCTAAGTCTGGGACGTGGATCAGACCAGCGATTTCGCGACGTTATTCTGGCGAACGCCGAAGCAGGCATGATTGTGGAATTTTCAGGTTCCAGTGAGCGTGAAGTTCATCTGCGACTGGACGACTCGCAGCGGCTGCTGAAAGCCCAAAACATCGAATTTCAACTCACACGCCAGGCACTGAACTATGAGGATGTGGAATCACTTTGGGCTTTGCCAGCCAATGTCGTGTCGCTGCTCGCCAGTCTGAAAGGCAGTTCCAGACCGCTGCCATTTGTCGAAGACATTGCAGTACCGCCGGAACGACTGGCCGAATTTCTGCCAGTCGCCCAGCGGGTTTTTCAGCGACATGAAGTCACGGCGACATTGTATGCACACGCGGCATCGGGACAGATTCACTTTCGTCCGATCATGCCAGTGCCCGTGCGTGGCACTGAGACAAAAATGGAAGCAATCGCCCGGGATCTGTACCGCAAGGTGCGGGATTTTGGAGGAACGATCACGGGCGAACATGGTGACGGACTATCGCGGACGGCGTTTATTCGCACGCAGTACGGAGCGCTGTATCGGGTTTTTCAACAAATCAAGGACGTCTTCGACCCGCAGCGGCTGATGAATCCAGACAAGATCATCAGCAATGATCCGTCATTGACGGTGAGACACCTTCGGCACACTCGGCCTGTGATTGATGGCAAAGCAGGCACGCAGTCCAGGCCGCTGTTGCCTGTGATGCAGCTTGCCTGGACGGCGGAAGAAGCCGCCGATGCCGCCGTGCGATGCAACGGTTGCGGAACATGCCGAGTCCAGATCACTCCTACTCGAATGTGCCCATTTTCGGAGGAAAATGGCGATGAAGAAGTCTCTCCCCGAGCCAAAGCCAATATTGTACGCAACAGTCTGTGTACAGACAGCATGCAGGAATTGCTTGCTCAAGTAGACAGCTCAAAACTTCTGGCGAGCTGCTTTAACTGCAAGCAGTGCCAGCTTGAGTGTCCATCCGAAGTCAATATCCCGCATCTGCTTATCGAAGCTCGCGCCCAGCATGTTCAGGCACATGGCCTCAGCAAAACGGCATGGCTCCTTTCGCGAGTTCACACCTATGCACGCATGGCATCGCGCGGGGCATTCTTGGTCAATCGGCTGCTGAATAACACTCTGTTTCGCAAAAGTATGCAGCGATTTCTCGGGATCTCCGCTCAACGACGACTGCCGCGTTTCACACAGACACCGTTCCTTGAATCTCAACGTGTACGCCGCGCCGAAAACTCCGGCGCGCCGGGCAGCACCAAACCGACCGTGGTATACTTTGTTGACTATTTCGCAAACAGCCATGATCCGGAACTGGCCGAGGCCTTTGTGCGGATCATGGAACACAACGGCTACCGCGTGTTTATTCCACCAGCTCAGACCGTGACCGGAATGGCGATGTTCAGCAACGGTGATCTGGCAGCAGCGCGCATCGTCGCGGAGCAGAATATTCGCGAACTGATTGAGCCGGCTCGGGAAGGATATTCGGTCGTCTGCACCGAACCGACCGCTGCCCTGTGTCTGACTCAGGAATACCCGATGCTGGTGCAAAACGACGATGCCTGTGTCGTCGCACAGCAAACGACGGATGCCGGCTCTTTTCTGGCAGATCTGTTTCGGCGCGGAAAGCTCAAGCGAGACTTCGCGCCACTGCCGATGCGGATTGCATGGCATACGCCGTGTCATGTGAAAGCGCTGCGAAACGGCACGCCAATGCTGGAACTGCTCGCCCTGATTCCTGAACTCACCGTGCTGACAATCGAAAAAGGCTGCACCGGCATGGCGGGCACCTTTGGAATCGCCGCAGAAAACTTTCAAAAATCGGTCGAAATTGGAGCGGAACTGATTCGGGAAATGCAGACCATTGACGCTGTTGCCGGGGTCACCGAGTGCAGTTCCTGCCGAATGCAGATGGAACAGGCGGCAACCATTCCAACGATCCACCCGATTAAGCTTCTCGCGCTTTCATACGGACTGATGCCCCGGATTTCTGAACGACTCAAGGCACGCCCCACGGGGCTTGTGATGTCATAAACCGGGACGCAGGAAATTGCACGGTGGCATATTCATCGCGCTATCTTTATTCGTGCCGCAATTCGGTGGATTTGAAACCTGGAAAGCGTTCAATAATGCGTGTGGGTTGCAAGTCGGACGTAGCGGTCGATAACCTGCGTGCGTTGTCAATAAGTTTATCAGATCATCAACTCAAGGAGTTAGAAACATGTCAGACGTTCGAAAAGGTGCAGTGACGCTCAAAGGAAACCCGGTCGATCTTGCTGGTGCCGCAATCGCTGCCGGCGCGAAGGCTCCGGAATTCTCACTGCAGAACAACGGCCTGGAAGAGGTGACTTTGGCCAGCAGCAGTGGCAAAGTTCGTATTATCGCGACGATTCCATCGCTGGATACTTCTGTCTGTCATGCTGAAACCAAGAAGTTCAACGATCAGGCTGCCACGTTGTCCAATGTGGAGATTCTGGTCGTCAGCATGGATCTGCCGTTTGGACAGAAGCGCTGGTGCGGTGCCGAGAACGTTGACAAAGTGAAGACACTGAGCGCCCATCGCTGCACAAAATTTGGTGAAGACTACGGTGTGTTGATCAAAGGCGGCCCGCTCGACCGCTGCCTCTGCCGTGCTGTGTTTGTTATCGGTACTGACGGCACCGTGAAATACGCCGAATACTGCAAGGAAATTGCCGAACATCCGAATTACGACGCGGCACTGGCGGCGGCAAAGTAGGGCGAGACCGGAGGCGGCCAGGAAACTGTCCTGAATATTGACAGTCGTATTCCACAACCCCGCCCGCCGAAGGCAGGGAGGGGTCGGGCGGAGCGAAGCAATGGCCCGGAGGGAGGGCGTCCGCGAGTTGTGAATTTTTGGATTCGCTTCGGATTCGGTGTCGCGAGTGAATGATTGAACGTTGAGCATCAACAGCCCCCTCCCGGACATCGGCTCGTCCGACCTCCCCCAGACGCTTTGCGTGGGGGGAGGTTGTTTGCGAACACCTTGCCGAAGATACGACAGATTCAGGGCGACCGCAGACAGCGATGCAGACAAACTCTTTGTGAACCATATGTCCCCCAACTATCAATCACGCCGTTCCAGACTTCTGCGGGACGTAAAAAAATCCGAAGGCAAAATCGACAGCCTTCTCGTCAGTGGCGTAGCCAACGTGCGATACCTGACTGGGTTCACGGGGGATTCTTCGTGGCTGTTTTTGAATGCGACGAATTGTATTCTGCTGAGCGACTCTCGGTACGAAACGCAGGCAGCGGATGAATGCCCCGGACTGGACGTCGAGATCCGGGATGCGAGTGGCACGATCATCGACATGGCAGCAAAGATTGCGGCGAAGTCGAAAGCGAAGCGGCTTGGTTTCGAAGCCGATCACACGACTGTTACGGTTCTCGGAAAGTTGGCTGAAAAAGTCACAACGACAACACTCATCGCTACCAGCGGTCTCGTCGAACGACTGCGAGAAGTGAAAGACAAGTGGGAACTGGAACAGATTCGTGCGGCGATTGAGTACGCTCAACGCGGCATTGGTGTGGTTCGAAGTTCGCTGCGTTCCGATCAGACCGAAACGGAAATTCGTTATCTGCTCGAAGCCGCCATGCGAAGTTTTGGAGCGAGTGGAACCGGGTTTGAACCGATCGTTGGTGTTGGACAAACCGCCGCGTTGCCCCACGCCCATGCGGGTGACCGATGCGTGTCCGAGCATCCAGTGTTGCTCATTGACTGGGGGGCTTCAACCAAATCCGGGTATCGCAGCGATCTCACGCGCGTCTTCATCACCGGCAGGCCAACGAAACAAATGGAACTCGTCTACAAGACCGTGTTACGGGCTCAACAGACTGCGATTAAGGCGATTCGTCCCGGCGTAAAGTGCGCGGATGCGGACAAGATTGCTCGTGGGATCATCGAGAAAGCCGGGTTTGGCAAATTCTTCGGACATGGATTAGGGCATGGATTCGGGCTGGAAATCCATGAAGATGTGCGAGTAAGCCCGATTTCTGAAAGGATATTTGAAGCCGGGATGGTGGTAACCGCTGAGCCTGGAATCTATTTGCCGGGGAAATTTGGTGTCCGTATCGAAGACGACATTCTGGTGACCCCTGACGGAAACGAGGTTTTGTCGAATCTTGAACGGGAATTCGAGCAGGCGGTTGTTCCAGTCCTTGCATAAATCGAGGTATTTTACGATCCTTCGATCTCATACATCTTAATACACCCGAAGCACCAGAATGGAATGTCGGTGCATTTCAACCGCATTCCCGGCATGAAACTTCCGGAGGCACCTTTTTAATGGCAAAACCAGTGGAAAACGAAGACAAAGGCGATTCTTTCGATCTGGACCGGATTCGAAAGCTGCTCCAGTTAATGGAGAAGTTTGACGTTTCTGAAATCAACCTTCAGAACGATGACGAATCATGGAAAATCCGCCGCGGTCCGCGCATGACGTATGCTCAGCCAATGGCAGCTCCGCAATTCTCAATGCCGATGGCGTCAACTGCTCCCGCGACTCAGGCTTCAGCGACGGTAGCACCGGCAGTAACGGCGGCCCCTGCCGCTCCGGCAGGCGTAACGATCAATGCTCCGACCGTGGGGACGTATTACTCAGCGGCAAGCCCCGAAGATGCGCCCTTCGTAACAGTCGGCTCCATAGTTAAGCCTGACACTGTGATCTGTATGATCGAAGCGATGAAGGTGTTCAACCAGATCCTGGCTGAGAAGTCCGGACGCATCGTTGAGATTCTCGTTGAAAATGGCGACGCCGTCGGATTTGGTCAGCCACTATTTCGAATTGAGCCAGCTTAGACCTGGAACAGGCAAACATCACCCGCTGTTCGCAGTGTGTTGATTGCGTGACATTCGTTTATCGGCAAGCCGCAGGCGACCGTGTTTCTTGCGGTTCCAACGCCTTCGGCTAGCCGTCAAGCGCAAAAATCAACATCCCGCGAGCGCCTTGCGGTTCACGGAATTCCAATCAAAGTCTCTCAACGGTCATCAAATGTTTCAAAGAATACTGATTGCGAATCGCGGTGAAATTGCCCTTCGAATCATTCGCGCCTGCCGCGAACTGGGAATTGAAACGGTTGCCGTCTTCAGCGAAGCGGATCGTGGAGCGCATTATCTGCAACTGGCTGATGAGGCCTGGTGCATCGGTCCTGCGGCTGCCTCCGACAGTTATCTGCAGATCAATCGCATTATCAGTGCGGCTGAAATTGGCAACGTACAGGCCGTGCATCCGGGATATGGGTTTCTTGCTGAGAACGCTCATTTCGCGGAGGTCTGTCGCAGTTGCAACATTGAGTTCATCGGTCCGCCGGTTCGGGCCATGCAGCAGCTTGGTGACAAGGTGAGTGCCCGTGAAATTGCAATGAAAGCCGGAGTTCCCTGCGTTCCAGGCAGCGATGGGCTGGTATCGGATGTTGCTGAAGCCGTCAAGATCGCCGATCGAATTGGATATCCGATCCTGATCAAAGCTACGGCGGGTGGCGGTGGCAAAGGGATGCGAGTCGCTGGCAATGAAATTTCCTTGCGGGCTGGCTTGCAGGCGGCTTCAGCAGAAGCAGAGAAAGCATTCAAGAACGCTGGCGTCTACATCGAGAAGTACGTTGAGCGGCCTCGCCACGTCGAGATCCAGATTCTGGCCGACAATCACGGGAACGTCGTGCATCTGTATGAACGTGACTGTTCGATGCAACGCCGCCATCAAAAGCTGATCGAAGAAAGTCCGGCTCCCAAGCTGCCGGAAGAAATTCGCCAGAAGATTTGCGACTGTGCTGTGAATCTGGTCCGTGAAGCGGGCTATACGAATGCCGGAACCTGTGAATTTATCGTCGATAAAAACTACAACTTTTATTTCATCGAAGTCAATGCCCGCATTCAGGTTGAACATCCCGTGACGGAACTCGTCACAGGCATCGATCTCATAAAGGCACAAATTCTGGTCGCCGCCGGTGAAAAACTTCCGTTCACTCAGGCCGACATTCGTCATACCGGCTGCGCGATTGAATTGCGAATCAATGCGGAAGATCCGGAAAACAATTTTCGCGGCAGTCCCGGCACGATTACGAAGCTGCGACTGCCCGGCGGACCTGGTGTGCGGTTTGATTCGCATGTCTATGAAGGCTACACAATCAGTCCTTATTATGACTCCATGATTGGCAAGCTGATTGTCCACAAGCCGACGCGCGACGAAGCCATTCAATGTATGCGGCGTTGCTTGCGTGAATTCGTGATCGAAGGCGTCGCGACAACGTTGCCGCTGGCGAAACGCATGTTCAATCATGCAAACTTTGTAGACTTTTCCATCGACACGACGTTCGTTGAACGAACGTTTTAATTCCTCAAGGATTGCTGTCCATGTCTCATGGTATCAAACGTGTTGCATTGTTGTTCGCCGGTGGTCCGGCTCCGGGAGCTAACGCGGTTATCTCAACCTGTGCAATTTCATTCATTCGCCAGGGAATTGAAGTCGTCGGGATTAAGTACGGTTACTCAAACCTGATTGAATATTCACCGGCCACTCCACTGGTGGAAGGGCTCCACTATAAGAACCTGACGGAATTGTCTCTTCGCCGGACGCGGAGCAAAGAAGGCATTATCATCGGCACGGCTCGTGCAAATCCCGGCAAACACATCACGGCCCCTGAACATCTGGACGATGCTGAAAAGGCTGCTCCGATGAAGCGAGTCTACGAAGCGTTGCGTTCAATAGGTGTGGACGCACTTGTTTCAATTGGCGGTGATGACACTCTGAAGTCCGCGAATAAGTTGAAGATGTACCAGGATCGTCTGCCGGCGGAACTCAAAAGAATGCCGGTTGTTCATGTGCCAAAGACGATTGATAACGACTACATGGGGATCGACTTTACATTCGGCTACTTCACTGCCGTCGAAACGCTCGGCACGGAGATTCGTAATCTGCACGCAGATGCCGAAGCGGCTCGCGCGTACTTCATTGTGGAAAGCATGGGCCGCAGCGCAGGCTGGCTGGCGTACGGTGCGGCGATTGCCGGGGAAGCGAATATGGTCCTGAGTGTTGAAGATATCAACGAAAAATATCTGGCTGCGGAATCGACTCCAAAACGCAAAGTGATGGATACCGAAAAAGTGATTCAGAAAATCGTCAGGATGATGCGTCATCGTCAGGAGAAGGAAGGTAAGGAATACGGCGTTGTGGTCCTGGCCGAAGGCTTGGCAGAATACCTTTCCGATGAGATCCTGAAAGATGTGCCTCGCGATGATCACGGGCACATTTCTGTGGCAAATGTTGATCTTGGAAAGATGTTTGCAAAGAAAGTCGCAGCGGAATACCAAAAGCAGACCGGATTAAAACGCAAAGTGACGGGTCTGCAACTGGGCTACGAATGCCGGTGTGCGCGTCCGCACGCATTCGACGTCATGCTGGGCAGTCAACTGGGTGTGGGTGCCTATCGCGCGCTTTGCGAAGAAAAACACAACGGAGTGATGGTGTCGGTTTCAGGTCAGTTGGATCTTCATTACGTGCCTTTTGAAAAACTGGTTGATCCCAAAACTCTGGTGACCGTTGTGCGATTTATCCCTCCCGGCGGCGATTTTCATAAGCTCGCGAGATTTCTTGAATCGAGTGCTCTTGAATAAATGGTGGTCCGGCGGGGCGTCAAAATATCCCGAATCTCGACTCTGATCGCTGTCTCGGCCTTAAAAACTTGCTTATACTGGCGTCCGGTGAATTCCCAGCCGATTGCTGAGATTCGCAACTGAAGACGGATGCAACGTCCGGCGGGGCGTCGATAACCGTGTCCAATTCTACGCGTTGCCGGTAGCGTCGAGCCTGCGATATTATGAGTGGATTCGTATTCGAAAAGCATTCAAATTACTGCGCTCTGCGTTTTACACCTGAAATGGAAAACATGGCGTGGCATGACGTGGAGAGCGCGACAAAGCTGATTGCTGATCGCGTTCATGATGCCAAAATGCACGCTGTGCTGATTGACCTTTCGCAGCTTGAAAAAGTGCCAACAGGTTTGCTGCCTTCGATCGTGCGAATCTGGAAAGCCATGGACATCAGCAAACGGCGATTTGTTGTCATGGCCACATCCCAGGTGATTCGCGATGAACTCAAGCAAGCTGGCCTTGATGGTTTGTGGACCGTGACAGCGACAACGGCGGACAGCTATAAGGCATTGAAGGTGACGGGCGATTCCGATCACGAAGTCGATCAAATCAAAACCGACGTCGATGCGGACGTGATGGTCAACGATTACTCCGGCGCACCAATCCGATTTCAGCATCAAAAGCGGTTTGATTCCGTACAGTTTTTTCCGGAATGTATGTCTTTGAGCTGGATGGATGTTGAATCGGCGACGACAGAGGTCATCAGACAATTGAAGGAATCTGAAAATTTGAGTGTGATGGTGGATCTGGGCCAGATGAAGATGATCAACAGCGGTCTGATCGCTTCACTCGTCCGCATCTGGAAATGTATGAAGGAACAAAACGGGCAATTTTCCATCGTCAGCCCAAACGAACAAGTGACCGATGTTCTGAAAACAGCGGGACTGTGGAAACTGTGGTCGGTGGTCGAGGATCGCGAAGAAGCGGTGTACGAACTTGGTGTTTCCCGCGCGGCGATTGTTGAGAAACGCGAGCGGCGATTTCTGGTATTCGTGGCTGTACCATGTGCAGTGATGTCTGCTCTCGCACTGATCCTGGTACTTATGAAACGAACCGACGTATTTTCGGTCAATTCGCAATTGGCGGCACTTCAATTCGCTTCTGCGGCGATCGCGATTGGACTAATTTCTATCGTGAAGGATTCTGGAAAACAGCGTTTGTTTTCATGCTGTGCGGTGGCTCTCGGGGCTTTGGTACTGGGAACCCTTTTTTACAAAGGAAAGCTGGTTCCGGCACAAGAAACAACCTCGCAAGATCCCGCTGCTCCTGAAGGTCCAGCCGACAAAACACCAACGCCTGCCTCAGACGAAAAGGCGGCAGCAGCACCAGAATCTACAACTGCGAAAAAAGCAGAATCAACAGTCAGTGAAGACGAAAAGTAGAACAACAGTAGACCGACGTCAAATTGGAGAATCGTAAACATGGCAGATGAAGCTTCGAAGAGTCCTTCACAAAAATCACCCGGTGCAGCCAACGAAAAGTCCGGGCGAGCCACGCCTGCTTTGTCACGGAACCTGGCACTGGTGGCGGAGCTGGAAGAACTGCTGAGCATCGTAGAACCGGCCTCGGTCGCAAACGTTCTGCTCCAGCGCGCATTTGATCATGGTGCAACTGATATTCACCTGGATCCGACAACCTTGGGGACTCGCATTCGCTTTCGTGTCGATGGTGTGCTCCAGGATATCCTGCCGATCCCCGCCGACAAGGCGGCGATTCTGATGTCTCGTATTCGTGTAATGGCGGGCATGGATATCACAGATCGCCGACTGCCAAGAGACGGCGCGATCGCAGCGGAGAAATTTCCTGGTCTCCCTCGGGATATTCGCGTTGGCAGTTCTGTGACCGTCAAAGGCGAACGCCTGGTTCTGCGTCTGATGCCGGATTCGGACGACCTGAGTACTTTAGAATCTCTGGGGTTTTATGATGATCAGTTCGCCGCTGTCGGAAGACTGCTGGGTGCTCCGTACGGGCTGTTTCTGGTCGTTGGACCGGTAGGCTCAGGGAAGAGCACAACTGTCTTCAGCATGTTGACTGAACTGAATCGCCCGGAAAAAAGTGTGGTCACAATTGAAGATCCGGTGGAACGACGGATTCCCGGAGCAAATCAAATTCAGATCGATAACAAGACCGGATTGACATTTGTGACGGCTCTGCGAGGGACGCTTCGACAGGATCCGGACATCATGGCGATTGGTGAAATCCGCGATGCCGAGACCGCTCAGATTGCCTGCCGCGCGGCAACCTCGGGCGTGTTGGTCTTGTCAACGCTGCATGCCAACAACACGGCGGGGGCAGTCGATGTTCTGCGAGGGTTTGGTGTTTCTTCTGCGGCCGTGGCAGATTGTCTGCGAGGTGTGATTTCGCAGCGACTGGTTCGTAAAGTCTGCGAAGAATCCCGGCAGGATATCGTCGCCGACGATCATGCCAGACACCTTCTTCGTATTACCAGTCCGGATCCGGTTCACATTACCACGGGAATCCCGACTGACCAGAATTTTCGCACGGGATATTCGGGCCGGACGGCCGTCTTTGAGATCATGGAACTGACGCGGTCGCTGCAGGATGCGATCCACCGAGGCGAACCGTCATATCAGATTCGTCAACAGGCAATCAACGATGGCATGGTCAGCCTGGAAGATTCCACTCGTCGCAAGGTTCTGGACAAAGTGACGTCAATTAACGAGTTGCGACGTGTCATCAGCGATACGGAACAGTCTCGATCTGTCCGCGACACGTCTGAAGACCACACACACGGATAAGATCTGGTCATGCCTGTTGAATCCATGCCTCAGCCTGGTGCAATTCATCAGGATGGCACCGCCACAAATCCGCCACAGTTTCCGGTCAAGATGACGGTCCTGACCATTGTCGTGGCTGCTGCTGCTGTCTTGGCGCAGATCTTCATCAGTGAAATAGAAGACGCTGCTCATTCCGGGCTGGACGTCATTATGATTGCGACCATTCTGACGACCGCAGGACTGATCGTCCTCTGGCTGGGATGGATCCTGATCTGCAGCCGCTGGCGCTGGTGGAAACGACTGATCGGTGCCGCACTGCTGATTATGCTGCCGTTTGCAGCCTTCAAAGTCTTTCGTCCGGTTCATGGTGGCGATGCCAATTTGCTTCGCTTCGAACCGATCTGGGCACAGCGAAAGACACTGCCTGTTGACGCTCCGGTCGCCGCAACTGCCGACCTCTCGATAGAATCGCCTACCGACTTTCCTCGATTCTTAGGCTCCGATCAAGACGGCAAAGTGACCGGTTCAGGAAAAATTGACGTATTGAATTTCGCTGAAAATTGTCGGATGATCTGGAAACAGCCGATAGGAGCTGGCTGGTCAGGTTTCTCAGGCCGGAACGGTTATGCGGTCACGATGGAGCAACGCGGGGATCAGGAATGTGTCACGTGCTATGACATCGCCACTGGGACACTCAAATGGATTTACAGTCATCCGGCACGTCATAAAGATAAGATTGGATTGGGGCGAATTGGTCCTCGTTCGACCCCCACGATTTATAAATCGCGAGTGTATGCTGTCGGTGCGGTGGGAAATTTTGTCTGTCTGAACGGAGCGGATGGTTCATTGATCTGGCAAAAGGATCTGAACGAAATTCTGGGGATTTTTCTGAAAGGGACAGAAGATACCGACGGATTGAAGGTGTATTTCGAAAAGAACACATCTCTCGCCTGGGGCCGATCCGGGGCACCGCTGATTGTGGACGATCTCGTCATTGTGCCGGGCGGTGGTCCCGCTGGACCAACCCGCGCGACGCTGCTGGCATTTGATGCGCAGTCCGGCGATCTTCGCTGGAAGGGCGGCACCGCCATGATCGCCTACGGTTCCCCGGTCCTGGCAACGATTGCCGGACGACGTCAGATACTTCTCACAGCGGAATCTGAAGCCGTCGGGATCGATCCGTCAACCGGAGAAGTCCTGTGGAATCACCCACGCCCCGGTGAATCTGACGGAGGCGCGAACACTTCTCAACTGACAGTCTTGTCCGAATCCGACGTACTGACTTCCAAAGGTTACCCAGATGGTGGTGGCGAGCGTATTCATCTGGAGAACCAGGCTGGCAGGCTAATCGCGACATCTGTCTGGAGCAGCCAAAAAGTCCTGAAAACAAAATTGACCAGCCCCATTATTCAAAACGGATATGCCTTCTCTCTCTCCAACGGTTTTATGGAATGCACGAGATTGTCCGATGGCGAACAAATGTGGAAGCGTCGAGGAAGATTTGGACATGGTCAGTTGTTGATGGTTGGAAACGCCATCCTGCTGCACAGCGAGTCGGGCGAACTTTACCTGCTGGACGCAACACCAGACGAATACCGTGAACTCGGAAAGTTCAGGACGATCGAAGGGGTATGCTGGAATACGCTGTGCCTGATGGGTAACAAACTGCTGGTCCGAAGCGAAATCGAAGCCGCCTGTATTGAGATTCCGATGACCGATGTGCGGTAACTGAACTTCGAACGGTGTTAAGTGAGATTGGAACTGTAGGATCTGTGACAAGTGGTGCGCAGAAAGTAGGGTGGGACCAGCGAGCGAATTCGAGCGCCGGCCCACCGATGGTGGGCCGGCGCGGCTTAGGACCGCTCGAAAAATAACAGTCAGATTTTGCAGTAAACTGATCTCAATCAACCTCCCCCAAGCGCAGCTTTGGGGGAGGTCGGACGAGCGAAGCAAAGTCCGGGAGGGGGCTTGCAATTTGGTTCGCGGCGAACGCTACGCACAGGATTGAACATCACTCCAGGCATTTCCAATATGCGTTGGCCGTCCCCCGGACCATCGCTTCGCTGGGTCCGCCCCCTCCCTGCCTTCGGCGGGCGGGGTTGGGAAAGCCGACTCTTATGCATCGAGCGGTCCTTAGCTGCCGCTTGTCCCACCCTGGCAGGAAGATCATTCCACAACGTCTTGTGAATTCGCTTGAAAGCTGCACGATCTCCTTCGGCGGGAAGGGTTGAGAAATACGACAGTCTAAGTTCGAGCGAACATGACCTCTCCCGCTCGCCATCTGAGTTCTTCGATTTCCGGTCAGTCTTTCAGCCCTCGTCGGATCAGCAATGCATCGACCGTTGGCTCATTGCCGCGGAAGTCTTTGTACGCTTCCATTGGTTCGCGGCTGCCGCCGACGGAAAGGATTGTGTCGCGGAAGCGTTGGCCATTTTCGCGAGTAAGTCCGCCATGGGACTGCATCCATGCGAAGGCATCAGCCGCCAGAACTTCGCTCCACAGGTAAGCATAGTAGCTGCTGGAATAGCCGCCCGACCAGATGTGCGCGAAATACGCCGTGCGATAGCGTGGTGGTACAGGACCATAGTCGATGCCATACTTTTTCAGTACTTCAGCTTCAAATCGGTCAGCATCGACAGGGATTTCTTCCGACGTCAAAGTGTGCCATTCCAGGTCCAGGAGCGCGGCGGCAAGATATTCCAGCGTGTCAAATCCCTGATTAAATTTGCTCGCTCGGATGACTTTGTCGAGTAGATCCTTCGGAATTGGTTCGCCCGTCTTGAAGTGCTTCGCATAATTACTCAGCACTTCGGGTTGAATCGCCCAGTCTTCCTCGAACGTTGACGGAAACTCAACAAAATCGCGAGGAGTCGCGGTGCCCGAAACTGACGGATACGTTACGTCGGAAAACATCCCGTGGAGTGCGTGACCCATTTCATGAAACATCGTCGTCACATTGTCGAAACTGATCAGTGCCGGATCACCCGCGGCTGGTTTCGGGATATTCAGCACGTTGACAATGACCGGCTTTTCGTGCAGCAGATGAGATTGATCAACGAAGGAACTCATCCACGCTCCACCACGTTTTGTATCTCGCTTAAAGAAATCAACGTAGTAAATCGCAAAGTGAGTACCGTCTTTGTCAAACACATCGAAGACTCGCACATCCGGGTGATAGACCGGCAGATCCGTTCGCTCCCGGAATTCGATGCCGTAGAGTTTCTGCATCGTAAAAAAGACGCCGTTTTTTAATACGTTGTCCAGTTCAAAGTATGGCTTGACCGCTGCCTCATCCACCTCAAAACGCTCACTGCGAACTTTCTCGGCGTAGTATTCCCAGTCCCATGGCGCCAGTTCATGGTCGGCGCCACACTTTTTCATCATGGCTTTCAGATCACGTGATTCTTCCTGCACTTTTGACAGGACACCAGGCACAAGATCCGCCAGCATCTTTCGAGCGGCGGCGGGTTTTTCAGCCATCTGATTCTGCAGCTTGAATACTGCATGATTTTCAAACCCCAGCAGTTTCGCGCGTTCCGCACGCAACTGAGCGATCTCAAGAATCAGCGGTCGGTTATCAAGCCCGCCGTTGAGCGCCAAGCCGCGATTTGCGGATGCTTCCCAAAGGCGCTTCCGAGTTTCACGAACGTTCAGTGAAGATAAAGTCGGAACCCGCGTCGTATTGGTGATTTCAAGCAGGTACTTGCCTTCTTTGCCACGTGCTTTTGCTCCCTCGGCAGCGGCTGCAATATCGGCATCACTCATGCCATCCAGCTCTGCGACGTCGTCAATAAAGACCGACCGTTCTTCGCTCAAGGCAAGCAGGTTTTCTTCAAACTTAGTTTCGAGTTTTGATAGCTGTTCGTTGAGCAGGCGGATTCGTGCCTGCTGGCTGTCGTCCAGTTTGGCACCGGCTCGGACAAAACTTTCGTAGTGCTGCTTCAGGACTTCGTGTTGTTCTTCATTCAGTCCCAGAGAATCCCGCGTCTCATAGAGTTTTTCGACTCGGGCAAAGACGCGGCGATTCAGCAGAATGTTGTCGGAATGAGCTGCCTGCAGGGGAGCCAGTTCTGTCTCGATATTCTGCAGATCTTTTGATTTCTCGGCTGAAGTCATGTTCGAAAACACGTTGCGAACGCGAGTCAGCAAAGCACCTGATTTTTCGATCGCGACGATGGTATTGTCGAAAGTTGGTGCGTCGTTCTGAGCCGCGATTGCCTCCATCTCTTCAAGCTGCTGTTTCATGCCGACCGTGAATGCCGGCTGGTAATGTTCCAGACGAATCTTATCGAAGGCCGGTGCGTGAAACGAAAGTGGACTGGGTGCCCCAAAGGCATTGTCCGAGGAAAGTTGGGAATCAGTAGCAGAAGAATTTTGAGCAGTCACGGCAGTTTTTTGTTCCGTTAGGCCTGAAAAAGAAATTTGACAAAGGCTCACAATGCCAGTCATTGCTGCCAGTTTTGCAAATCGAATCGTAAATTTCATCACCGATGATCCTTTTGAGTTTTCAGAATCGTGCCTGCCGCTGCGTCAGGAATTCTACCAGCGCTTTATCAAACGGCATACTCGTATCCAGGGCCACATAGTCCGCCCCGATGCTCAAACAGGCGGAACGATACTGTTCCCGTAGAGCAGCGACGGCTTCGAGATAGTCCGCACGAATCCCGGAGGCGTCAACGATCTCATGATCCTGCGACTCAGGTTCCAGCAGATCCACGCTGCCCGAAAACGGAAACGTTACTTCTGCTTCATCCAGAATATGAAACAGGATCACGTCGTGTCCACGGTAACGCAACATTCGCAAAGCATCAATGATCTCGTCGGAATCGGCCAGCAAATCAGACATCAGCATCATCAGACTGCGATGGCGAATCATCGACGCCATGCGCCGCAGATTGCCGGCGATATTCGTGGTTCCAGTAGGCTTGCAGCGTTGCAGCACGGCCAGAATGTCTCCCAAATGCGACCTGCGACTGCGAGCGGGAAGGCTGGCTCGAAGTTCATCATCAAAGGTCATCAAGCCAACCGGATCCTGCTGGTGGATCATCAGATAGCTGATGGAGGCCGCAAGGCAAATTGCATAGTCAAACTTGGTGAGCTTTTGCCGATAGGTGTAGCCCATGCTGCGGGACAGATCCATCAGCAGATAGCCAGTGATATTCGTTTCTGCCTGGTAACGCTTGATATAAAAGCGATCCGTACGTGCGAACACCTGCCAGTCGATATCTTTGGGATCGTCGCCCGGTTCGTATCGTCGATGTTCACTGAATTCCACGCTGAACCCGTGAAACGGGCTGGCATGGAGTCCCGCGAGCAATCCTTCCACGATGAACTTTGCGCGCAGATCCAGTCGCGCAATGCTCTGAATTACTTCTGGTTTCAGGTACTGTTCCGCAGAGGACATCGGCAGACTTTCCTTACTCCATCAAAACTGACCTTCGTCCGCAGCACGCAATCGTTCGTCTCTGTCAAATGCCAGCAAAGCCGTGATCAACTCAGCCATGTCGCCCATAACGATTCGATCGAGTTTATAGATTGTCAGGTTGCAACGATGATCGGTGACGCGATTCTGCGGAAAATTGTACGTCCGAATTCGTTCGCTGCGATCACCGGAACCCACCAGAGTCCGGCGCACTTCGGCACGTTCGTCCTGTTGTTTCGTTTGTTGAGCCTCCAGAATGCGGCTTCGCAGGACTCGCATGGCTTTTGCTCGGTTCTTGTGCTGGCTTTTCTCGTCCTGACACTTGACGACAATTCCAGTCGGCAGGTGCGTCAAACGCACGGCGCTTTCGGTTTTGTTCACCTTCTGACCGCCAGGCCCGCCGGCACGCATCGTGTCAACCTGAAGATCTTCCGGACGAATGTCGATTTCTACTTCATCGGCTTCCGGCAGAACGGCAACCGTTGCCGCACTCGTGTGAACTCGCCCCTGAGTCTCTGTTTCCGGGACTCGCTGCACACGGTGGCCTCCACTCTCAAACTGCAGTGCGTGAAACGCTCCTTCACCCGTGATTGAAAAAACCACTTCCTTTAATCCGCCGAGTTCTGTCGGACTGAATTCCAGCACTTCTGTCTTCCAGTTCCGCTGTTCACAATACGACGAATACATGTCATAAAGGTCTTTAGCAAACAATGCCGCTTCGTCACCGCCCGTGCCCGCTCGAACTTCCATAATGCACGCGCCGCGAGTGATCGAATCACCTGCCGTTGCCATGTCTTCCAGTTCAACGGCCAGCTCATCCCGCTGAGCCACCAGTTGATGGAGTTCGGATTTGGCATATTCGCGTGCAGAGTGGTCCTCTTCTTCATCGACCATCATTTTGGCTGCTTCGATGTCGCCTTCGAGAGCACGAAATTTCCGCATTGCTGCCGCGATCCGCGTAAGCTTTCCGATTTCCTTCTGAATTTCCAACATGCGGGCGATGTTGGAAAGAACATCGGGATCGTGCAATTGTTTTTCAAGTTCCTCGTATCGAGCGAGTTGACGTTCAAGGACTGGAAACATGATCGTGAGCCTGTGACAAAAAAAGGGAAGCCAGCGCGGAGCGACGATTTGTGATCAAGCAAAAAAGAAAGGACGTGCGCAGAACTCTGCACACGCCCTTATTCATGTTGTCAGTGAAACGTTGCTACTCAGCGGCTTCGTCTTTTTTGCCCCACTTGTACTTCTTGGTAAATTTCTCGACACGACCTGCGGAATCGATAAACTTCATCTTGCCGGTATAGAACGGGTGTGACGCCGAACTGATTTCGACCTTAACAAGCGGGTATTCTTTGCCGTCGTCCCAGGTTGTCGTTTCTTTCGAACGCATCGTTGAGTTGATCATGAATCGCGTCTGCGTGGACGTGTCCATAAATACGACTGGCTGGTACTTCGGGTGAATCTCTTTTTTCATCTGTGTAAACCTTGAGAGGATACGATCAGCCAGTGACAAGTACACCGGCATTCGGATCGAACCAAAATGCGACCCCGCAATTCGGGCGGAAAATTCCAGCCTTCTGGCCGGATATTGAAGGCAGGAAGTGTAGACACAGCTTCTCATTCCAGCAAGCAAAAACAGATTTTCAGTCGCTACGAACACAGCAGTTCCCGATTTCGACCCTGAAAAAACCTCTGAATCGGCGTTCTCTGACGTTTTCTTCCTGATCACGCTTCCGCGTCTTCGTCATCATCCCGAGTCTCGTCGCGACTTTTTCCCCATGATGCACCCTTTCTGCGTTGCTGACAAGTTCGTCGCTGCTGTGCCCGGGTATCTGCGAATGGCATGATGCCTGTCGAACAAACAGGAGTCCACATCAACGGTGCTTCAACTATTGTGCTCTGGACGCGCTGCCGTTCGCGCTGATGGTGATGTCGGTGCCCAATGGCAGGGGTCTTGCGGCGACGCGGATTTGCAGGCTGTGGGCGAGTTCCCGGAGTGGTGCGAATTCTTTGAAGGAGTCCTCGTACACAACAATTGTCACGGAACTGTCGGCTGGCATGGATTCCAGTTTCTGACGAAATGCCGAACCTGGCTTCACGGCATCCGAAACGGATTCGGGCATGAGTGAAGGGTCCGGAACAATCACCTGTCGAAACGAATTGAATTTGCTGCCGTCGCCACCGTACTGCAGATACTCCAGCGAGTTAAACGCATTCAGCTCAATGGCAAACGTCATTTTGTACCCGCTGACAGGGCCAACCACATCTTCCAGGCGACCGAATCGCTGCAGCATCGAAATCCGTTTACGAACGCGATCTACGGCCTGCTTCATGAGTTCGTTCAGTGGCACTTCGCTGATTTGCCCTTCCACCAGGCGGAACATCACTTCCTCACCCTCCGTCCTTCGGCTGACTGGCATAATTCGATGTACGAGTCGGGGAGTTGAGTCCGGTGGTCGCGCTGTATCGTCGATAAGTTCCTGCAATCGAACAGTTTCCACGATCGATTGACGCAGTGTGTCCTCAGCCTGATTGGCAACCGCTTCCTCCTGCTGAATTGCGGTGATCGCATTCTTTAATGCCTTTTCCTTGCCAGCCAGAACGTTCAACAGACGATCAATGTCAGCCGCCAGCTTGCTGGCTTCCTGTTCTTCAGCGGACTTCGCGGCTTGATTCCTTTGAGAAACTGCTGACTGACCTGCCAGTTGATTCTTCAAAGCCTCTGTTTCTTCCTGGACCTGAAGCTGCTCGCGATGCAGATCCGCTTTGCGATCTGCAAGTTCCTGCAACCGTTTTGTTACCTGATTGTACTGACGTTTCATCGCATCGAGATCAATTTGGCTCTGCGCATATTCTGCTTCACGATCCGGAATGAATGGTGCGGCCGGAGCGGATTCTGTCAACGTTTCACCGAGAGGTTGCCGTTCGACTTTGACAGCAACGACAACGATCAGAATGATCAGAATGCCGACGATGTTGCAGATTACGTCCAGAAAGGAATCCGATCCGAACTCAAGTGCGGGTGATTGCGTTCTGCGTCCCATTACCAGCTCGCCCTTCCCGGTGCTGCTGTCGTTTCGATATGTGGCGACAGTTCGTAAATGCTGGCAGACGGAATCCCCAGATGTTTGAGCGAACCCGCGAGCGGAATTCGCCAGCGTTCTCCACCGGGACTGACGATAAACTTCACGACTGGCATCACTTCTTCACGAGGAGTTGACTTCGCGTCTTTGACTTCTGTATCGACGTTCTGCAGCAGATCCACCAATGCTTTGTTGAGTGAATCCGGCGTGACGGATATCGTCGGCTGCTGTCCGACCGTCATATGATTTGCATCCAGAAAGACTGTGACACCTACCGGGGTGGCGTACGTCTTAGAGGGTCTCTTTGTTGATGGCAGACGACTGAGCAGATCCTTGTCAACTTTGGAAAGATCCATCATCGGGCTCCCCGGAACGTCTGTGGCTGGTTCACCCGTCTGAGAAGGCGATCCACGGTCTGCGGTCGTTGATGGCATCTGAAAATGTCTTGTCGGTGCCGATTGTGATTCCGGATTCGGAGTTCCTGCCATCATCGCGGCAAATTCCTCTTCAGCCGTAAGTGGCGGTGGGCTAAGAGACGGTGGGCCATCTTTGGCATTGGACGCGGCACCTGCGACGGGTGGCGGACCCGCGTTGCGGAACAGCCTGTCTTCTGCCGATTCGTTCGAAGAATGGCCGGACGTTCTGCTTTGAGCCAACTGATCTGCAAATCCGGCCGAAGGATTTCCTGAATCCTCTGGAATTCCACGGCTTTTCTCGCGAGCAACGGCTTCCGATGCGAGAGCTGCTGCCCGTCGTTCGTAAAAGCCAGGCGGCGGTGCCACGCCGCCGGCAAAGTTTCGACTGTTGGACCGTTGACCGGAAACGCGTGAATCTGATCCAACAGTTCCGTCAGATCGAATTGTCAGACCGCGTCGGCTGGGGTCTGGTGGAGATTCTGTCCGTTGCGGCGAAATCCCTTGAGCAATGTAGCGAAGATTGGCGTAGATTTTCTCTCGTCTTCGATAGGCTTCAGCCATCGCGATATCCGCGGCGGCGATCTCTGTGTGGGCCGATTCGCCGGCAGCGATGGTCCTGTCTGCATCAATCAGTTCATATCCGAAGTGAATTTTTTCGTTGGCCAGGATTCCCTGTGCGGGATAAAACGCTTCACTGCCGCCTGGACGGACGAGCAACAGCACGTATGGCTGGGACGTAACGGAACCTTTGGCTCGTTCGCGATGAACGGCAAGAATCGCAGCCATGAGTGGCGTGTCGCTGACAGGAAATCCTTCCATGTCTTTGGACTCGATTACGATCCCTGTCGGGTGGATCCTGTAACCTAGCTTTGAGACTTCAACGATGATCGGTGTCCTCGCGGTTCCGACTGTATTGGTAAATTCCACGATCGTTTCCGTACCTGTTGAAGCGGCCTTCTGCTCAGCATCGTGGACCTGTTTTCGCAAAGCAACGATCGAAGAATTGATTTCGTGCAGCCTTACCTCAGCAGAACCCGTCGCCTCGATCACGGCCTTCAGCCTGAGTTGTTTTGCCAACAGGAGCTTCTCCTGGTCTTCCAGACGCTGATGCAGCACAACTTGCTGCGATCGCAGGTTTGAAATGTGGTCATGCAGGCCTCTGGTGCTGGATTCGTCCAGTGTTGCCTCTGCGGCCTCCAACGCGACTTCCATGTCTGTGAACCGCTGACGCAGGGCAGCAATCGAAGTTTTCTGCTGAGCGACCGACAATTCCAGTTGGTCTGCTTCCTGCTGCAGTTTCAACGCTTCCGCATTGATAATTTTCCGTTCAGTCTCCAACGCCGCAATTTCCGAACTGCGATCCGGATATATTGGACCGACTGTAACCTCAGCAGCCAGTGGCGCATCGCTGCCGTATTGCTCATGCCGAATCTTGCGAGTCATCACCAGCAGCAACAAAATCAGCGCCCCCATTGCACAGACCAGCACGGCCAGAAACGGGAACAGTGAAATGGAAATTTGTGGCCTTCGCCGCGTCACGCCGCTACTCGCATCGAGGTCTTCGACGTCAGAATGCTGACCGCTGCATTCAAACTTTGAACCGTCTGTTCCAGTGTCGCAACCATTTCCAGCGTCTGCAGGTTCTGATTCAGTGATTCCTGCAGGTGCGCCAGTTTTTGTTCTGCCTCGGTCAACTGCAGCATCGTGCGACCAAGTCGATGCAGTTCCTCCGCCTGGCCAGCCGATGCGATTGCACTTTCTCGCATCGCATTCTGCCACAGGTCAACGCGATCCACAAAAGTCATCATGGTCGTTTGCAACTGCTGCGCAAACATCTGAGAACTGTTCTGCAACGTCGCTGCGTATTGGTCTCGTGCAGAAGCCGAAGCGTCGCGATGTGTCTGTAATGTCGTGGCGGTTTCATCCGACAGCGCCTGTCCCAATGCTTCCGTTTGAAAGCTGAGCGTCTCTGCCCAGCCGGATTGCATCGCTGTCAGGTGACGATTCCAGGAATCTGTCTGCTGCGCAAGGATGTCGGCTGTCCAGTTTGCCAATGCCGGCAATCCCGACGTAGTTTCGGCCCCATGGGCTTCGACTTCACCAACAAACGGCACCAGCGAATCAATTCCGAATTGTTCCACATCGTTTAAAATCGACTGCTCACCACGTTCTACCAGAAATGTGGCAAATACCAACAGCATGGACATCGTCAATGCCTGGGCGGTTGTGTCAAACGCAACAGCCAGCCCGGCAGTCACTTCCGGCAATGACGAATCGAGTTGTTCGGGTGTCACGTTGGCGATCGCCATCGTGATACCGATTACCGTTCCCAGAAACCCCATGATCGGCACGGCCCAGGTGACAGTGCGGATCAGTGAATAGCTTTGGATAAGTCGATCGACAGAGAGATCGGCCAGGTATTTCAGGTGATCCTCAAGACCACCTTTTCTGCCAGCGTTCACATAATGCAACACATCCTGCATACGGTTCCACATCGCGGTCGATCGCCATGAATCGCGATTGGCTGCAGCCTGCCATGAATGCAATTGCTGCACGGCACCTGACTCTTCCTGAGCCCAGTTTGCAGATGCCGCCAGTTCTGAAACGTCTGCAATGACCGCGCGTTCGTGGGGAAGCTGCTTCCATTTGACAGCCAGAATTCCCATGCCAACAAAGAACAGTGCAGACGTCACGTATTCCAGCGGATGTCCGCAGAAGTAACGCTGCACAAACTCCGGCCCGCCATTGAAAAATACAGCAAATCGCGGAGCAGCAAAATAAAATATAAACGTCGCAGCGATTCCAAGGAACATCCCGACGCTGGATACCGATCGATTCTGAATCCTCGCCGCGCGAACCGATGAGTTTGGAATAGATTCCGGAGTATGGTCTGCTGACACAAGCAACTTCCCTGTAGCGAGTCTGCAAATTCGAAAGCCGAATACAACATGACATCGACAAAACACAGTCGGCCCGTCGAGCGTGATGAGATCTTGCTCACTGCGCACGACTGCCCTTCCGAGCGTCTGCATGTCTGGAACTTTCAGTCTTAACCCCACTGCGTCGCTGCGTCCATCGCAGTTTGATCGCAACGGTAGTGCTGAAACCTGTGGTACTGGGCAATCTTTAACCGCTGGCAAATGGTCCCGCCGTGAACTGCCGCTTCGCTGCGTCATTCGGCAAATACTGCCGCTCGACTTACGAACAGATCATGAAAAAAGAATAAGCATCATCGCCTGAAAATCGATCTGAGGACAGATCGGGCGACTTCGCACTTCTATCTCATCGCAGCGATCTTGGCTTCGATGAACGTCACATGATGAGGAATGTGGCGTGTGATACGTTCGAGAAGTGTTTCCAATGTGAGTGGACCTGCTTCGGAATGCACGCCCGTTCGCTGGAAGTCTTCGACATCCGTGTTCCTCAGGATCACCGCCATTTGACGACGAATCGCGCCGATCAACTCAAGCTCTTCCTGCAGGCTGCGTTTTTCATAGTGCAGGCCGGCAGCAAACACGTCAGGGTCCCCCCCGAACATCGTCGGATTGTCTTCTACAAGCACGCGCTTCATGCGATCCGCCTAAACCGGTTCAAAATCGGCGATATGACAGACGACCTGACGAATCGACCACTTTCCCGGCACGGGTGTTTTATCCAGCCGATCATCCGACACACTGGCCACAGCCGCCTTAAGAAGTTCCGGACCTTGTTCGTATTGTTTCAGCAGATCGTCCAGCGTCATTGGGGATTACTTTCATTGTTGTCAGGGGTTGGTCGAATGGCGAATCGGAGTATAGGCGACGACCAATGAGATGTCCTGTCCAGCGATTGACACTGTGGCGCGAATTGTGGTTCATAGATT
>Ga0105047_10000113_pt1 | contig 109980 bp, 91 predicted proteins | sample MAT04_FD_78384 | JGI IMG/M metagenome (GOLD analysis project Ga0105047, IMG submission 78384) | Freshwater microbial communities from Lake Fryxell liftoff mats and glacier meltwater in Antarctica - MAT-04 (megahit assembly) | ecosystem: Environmental > Aquatic > Freshwater > Ice > Liftoff... | reverse complement strand
GTCTCGACGTGCCCGTGCCCGTGCCCGTGCCCGTGCCCGATCTCGGAGCTCACTAGGCTACGACCGGTGCCCTCGCACCACCACGATCTCGTCGCGTGAGGTCGTTTCACACCAGTCTCCTAGCGTCGCTCTCGAGATCTCATGGATCGGCGGGCGCGGCCGGCAATGTCACCTCGTGGCAGAGGACACCGCAGAGCTCTCCGCCCACGAAGATCGGGGCGTCGAGCAGGGACGTGATGCCCTCCGCCGCCAGGTATGACGCTGCGAGCTCTCGCGTCTGTGGGTCGACGAGCGCATCGTCGGCGACGACGGCGCGGCGCGGCTCGATGGCCTCGCGGTGGGCAGGTGAATCGTCGAGCTCGAGGGTGAGCTCGGCAGCCGATCCCGCCGAGGGGACGCCCCTCTCCCAGGCGACGTTGCGCGTGAGCGTGGCGCCCTGGCGAGAGGAACCACACGCCCACGCGCGCTACCGCGGGCGTCTCCGCGCTGACGGCTGCGGCGCGCATCATCGTCTGCAGGAGATCTGCCGCATCGACGAGTCGAAGGAGCGCAATGCGCAGGCGCGCGTCCTCGAGCGTGCTCGGCGGGGAATCCATGGCGAGCCACGGAGGAGCGTGTCCACGCGCTCGCAACCGCGCAACCTTCGACCGGCAGCGCACGAGTCGCAGCGTGGGCGGAGCTCATTGCTCATCGACTCGGCCGCATCGGGTAGGCTGGCCGCAGACAATCCATGATGAAGAGACGTCGCTTCTTGAGCATGATGGGCGCAACGGTGGCCACGGGTGTGATCCAGGGCTGTTCGAGCTCGGAGGACGCGGGCGGCGGCGGAAGCGGCGCGATCCCGGTGGCCGGCAAGAACGTGCGCGACGTCGCCGTCGGCTCGGTGGGGAGCGCGGGCTCACGAGTCCTCCTCGGGCGAGACGCCGGCGGGCTCTACGCGATGACGTCGATCTGCACGCACAACCAGTGCGACATGACCGTGTACGGCTCGCTCAGCGAGGCGGGCATCAGCTGCAAGTGTCACGGGTCGGGCTTCTCGCTGACCGGCGGCCGGGTGAAGGGCCCTGCCGTCGATTCGCTGAAGCACTTCCGCGTCGACCTCGCCGCCGACGGGACCATCACGATCGACGCCAACACCGTCGTCGACGCCGCCGCGCGAACGCCCGTCCCGGCCTAAGTCGCCGAGCACGATTCTCGTCCTTCGAATCGAGCTCGGCGACTCAGTTCCTACCCTTCCGGGCTCCGCCCCCCGCCCCTCCGTGTCGGGACCCCCTGAATCGCCTCTGGCGACCGTCGTGCAAGCACGACGACGAGATACAGAGAGAATTCGCGTCTCGTCCGTGCGTTAGCACGGTTCGCCGAAGGCGAGGCGGGGAGGCTCGTCGGCGCAGCCGATGAGGGGTGACGCAGTCACCCACAAGGGTAGAACTAGATGTCCGGCCACGATTCTGTCCCAGAATCCTGGCCGGGCATTTAGTGCCCGAGGCCGCCGTTGGAGTACTGCACCTGCTCGCAGCGCTCCACGCACGCGGGGTCGTCGTTGCACTGGCGCGAGCAGTCCGCGGTGCGACCACGCTTCTTGTCGCACTTCGGATCGCGCTCGCACTTCATCGGGTCCTGCTGCGCGGCCTTCTGCATGCTCTTGCAGGCCGACACCGTGAGGCCGAGCGCCAGCAGCGCCACGACGAGACCACGAAGCGAAGCGCTCACCGCACCACCTGGCCGCCCGCCGGGGGCCGGGTCTGGCTGAGCGGTGGACGCGCGCGGAGGCACTTGTCGATCGCGGGCTCGACGCTCCTCATCGTCGCCGGCAGGACGCCGAACGGGCCCTTGCCCGGCGGACGCCCCATCACGGGCGCGAAGATGCGCGACCAGTCCATCGAGTCGGCCACGCTGAGCCAAACGAAGAGCGCGCGGCCCTTGATGTTCTCGAACGGAACGCCGCCGCCCTGCCCGCCCCACCACACGCGCGAGTCGTGGCTGTTGTTGCGGTTGTCGCCCATCACGTAGACCTCGCCGGGCTTCACGTAATACGGCCCCTGGTAGTCGGTCTGCGGGCTCTGGCGATCGTAAAGCGTGAGGAACGCCTCGTCCTCGAGGAACTCCACGAAGATCTCGCCCTCGTGATGGCTCGTGTCCTGCGACTCGGTATAGGAGTACGGCCCTGCGTAGCAGCTCGGCACTTCCCAGCCGTTGATGATCGGGTGGCCGCCACGCGCCTCGAGCTTGTCGCCGGGGCCGGCGATGACCCGCTTGATGAAGTCCTGATCCGGATGCTCGGGATACGCGAAGACGATGACGTCGCCGCGCTCCGGAGGCATGTGCGACCACATCCGCTTGTGCGTGTAGGGGATCGCCGGGCCGTACGTGAACTTGTTCACGAAGATGTGGTCGCCGACCTGGAGGGTCGGGATCATCGAGCCGCTCGGGATCTTGAACGCCTCGACCACGAACGCGCGCAGCGCCATCGCGACGGCGATCGCGACGAGGATCGACTCGGCGTACTCGCGAACCTCGCTCTTGCGCCAGCGACCGAGGCGAACGTCGACCTCGCCGTCGGCCTTCACGAGCGCATCGACGAAGCCCTCCTCGTCGAAGGGCTCGCGTTCCATCGCGTCCTCGAGGGAGTCGAGGTCGACACGGAGCTTGTCGCGCTCCTTCGCCGAGAGCTCGCGCTTGATGGCGCTCTCGTTCTTCTCGAGGATCGACTCGGCCTCCTCGAGCAGCGAGCGGGCGCGCTCGAACGGGCCGCGCATCCCCTTCGGGAGGTCGGTCCGGAGCGGCGGATGCGCGTGATACGCGAGCGGCAGGTGGTGCCGCGCGGCCCAGAGGGCCATCTCGAACAGCGTGAACGTGACGATACCGACCGGCACGGGCTGCTCACGCACCCAGCTCTCGATCCAACCGAGGGCGCCGCCGTGGTCGATGCCGCTCGGCGGTGTCAGTGCCCAGACCAGGATGCAGGAGAGCGCAAACGGCGTGAGCACGAACCAGAGCGCCCAGTAGGCAGTGCGGAGGAGCTTCTTCGGCGGCGGCGGCAAGGAGACGTGGTGCTCGCCGTCGTCGTCGGCGGCGGGGCGCGCCTTCGCGACGCGCACGGGCTCCTTCACGTCGGCCTTGTCGTCGTCCTCGTCGGCCTTCGCCTCGCCGTCGACAGCCTTCGCCTCGCCGACCTCGGCGTCGTCAGCCTTCGCCTCGCCAGCCTTCGCGCCATCGCCGTCAGCCTTCGCCTCGTCGGCCTTCGCCTCGTGAGCCTTCGCGACGTCGTCGACCTTCGGGTCGCTGTCGACCTCCGGGTCGCTGTCGACCTTCGCGTTCTTCGCGTCCTCCGCGGCCTTTTCGCTCTCCGCGGCTTTTCCGTTGTTGCTCACGAGCCGTCGCCGATCTGGATGAGGTAGTTCACGACCGCCGCGCGGTCGTCGAGGGCGCTGACCGGCGGGTTGACCGTCCCGGCGGTCGGAGTGTTGTCGAACACCACGTAGTACATCCCGGGGGGGACCGGAATCGCTCGCTTCCATTCCACGCCCTGCTGGACCACATCGGCCACGATCGGGGCTGCGGCAAGGGGGCCGCTCTGCGGATACTCGTAGTAGAGCTGCAGTGATGCGTCGCCCTCGGCCTTGCGCATGAGCATCACGTCGATCGCAGGGGCGCCGTCGAGCTGGGCCTTCACGTAGAGGGAGCGCCCCTCGCCCTCGACCTTGATCGGCCCGACGAAGTCGCGCTGGTTCTGGTGCACCTCGACCCGCTCGTTCTCGTAGGTGATGCGGTCGGCGCCGTGCACTTGATAGGGATGGAAAGGCTTCTGGCCGAGCGGGAGGATGCCGAGCGTGAAGTCGTCGGCGTTGGTCTCCGAGGTGTGGACGACCGTGAAGCCCTCGCCGAGCTTCTTGCCGACGAGCTGCTTGCCGAAGGTGTCGCCCATCGAGGTGAGCTGGTTCACGAGGTTCGCGGCCTGCCCCTCGATCCGGTGGACCACGAAGTTGCTCGCGTCGACGCGTGAGGTCCGGAAGTACGCGTACACATCGCAGCGGTCGCCCTCGGTCACGAGGAAGTCGTACCGGTACAGCGCCGAGGCCTGCATCGTGAACGTCAGCTTCTTCGAGAGGTTCGTGTAGGCGTACCCGTACCCCGACATGTTCACGTAGAGGTCGTCGCCCTCGGGCGCCGTGCACTGGACCGGGAAGAACCGGCCGATGACGGGCGAATCAGGGGCCAGCCGGAGGGGCGCGTTCCGCTCCAGCATCTGCTGGCAGAAGTCGCCCATGCCCTTCTTCAGGAGGGCGCGGCGCATCGTGCGGTTCGACGGATCGTTGAGCGTGCCCCGAAACGTGCAGTACGCGGGCCCACACGCGGCCGTCGTGGCGGCCAGGAGGACCGCGAGAGAGAACGTTCCGACCAGAAGAAAGCCGTAATTTTCGGGGCGCAAGGCGTGACGAGGCTAGCACGGGCTCTGATATCGTGGAGCCATGACGAGCGCATCGGTGGTCGGGAACAAGGTGGCGGTCCTCGGCGCAGGGGCGTGGGGAACCGCGCTCGCGAAGGTCCTCGCGGACAAGGGCGACACGGTGCAGATGTACTGCCGCCGCGCCGACCTCGTCACGCAGATCAACGAGGAGCACGTCAACGGCAAGTACCTGCCGAGCGCGAAGCTCCCTCACACCCTCACCGCGAGCGTCGACCCGGAGGAGGTCCTCCACCAGGCATCGATGGTCGTCTTCGTCGCGCCCAGCCACGCGACGCGCGAGGTCGCGAAGCTCGTCGCCCGCAAGGTGCCTAACGACGCGCCGATCGTCAGCGCCACCAAGGGCATCGAGAATGATTCGCTCACGTTCGTCGACGAGATCCTCGCCGCCGAGCTGCCGGGCGCGACCCACCACCACTTCGCGTTCCTCAGCGGCCCCTCCTTCGCGAAGGAGCTCGCGGCCGAGCTGCCCACGGGCGTCGTCATCGCGTCGACCGACGACCGCATGCGCGCCCACGTGATGGATCGCTTCCATGCATCCTACATGCGTACGTACGCGAGCCGTGACATCCCCGGCGTCGAGTGCGGGGGCGCGATCAAGAACGTCATCGCGATCGCTGCCGGCGCCGCCGACGGCCTCGGCTTCGGCCACAACACGCGGGCCATGCTGATCACCCGCGGCCTCGCCGAGATGGTGAAGCTCTCGCTCGCGCGCGGCGGCCAGGCGATCACGCTCGCCGGTCTCGCCGGCATGGGTGACCTCGTTCTCACCTGCACCGGTGAGCTCTCGCGCAACCGCACCGTCGGGCTCGAGCTCGGCAAGGGGCGCAAGCTCGACGACATCGTGACGGGCCTCGGCCACGTCGCCGAGGGCGTGAAGACGACCAAGAGCGCCTACGACCTGTCGAAGAAGCTCGGGATCGAGCTGCCGATCGTCACCGAGGTCTATCGCGTCCTCTACGAGAACAAGCCAGTCCTCCAGGCGGTGAAGGACCTCATGAGCCGCGAGCTCAGCGCGGAGTTCGAGAGCATCGGCACCCTCAAGGCGGTCTGAAAATGCGTTCTTTCTTCTTCCAATCGCTCACGTCGCTTTCCTTCGTCGCGGGCTCTTCGCTGGTCGTCTCGATGGCGAGCGCGCAGCAACCGCAACCGCAGTTCCAGCCGCAGCCGCAGTTCCAGCCGCAACCGCAGTTCCAGCCGCCGCCGCAAGGGTACCCGCCGCAGGGCGGTTACCCGCCCCCGCAAGGTGGCTACCCGCCCCCGCAAGGGTACCCGCCGCAGGGCGGTTACCCGCCCCCGCAAGGTGGCTACCCGCCGCCGCAGGGGTACCCGCCGCAGGGCGGTTATCCCCCGCCCGGCTACGGGCCGCCGCCGGGCTACGGGCCTCCCCCGCAGCAGCCTCCTCCGCCGAGCGACAAGCGTGAGGCCGGCGAGATGACCGCGCTCTACGTGACGAGCGCACTCTGGGGTGTCGGCTCGGGCATCTGGCTCGACTCCCTCTTCAAGGTGAAGGACCCGGGCATCGCGATCATCGCGCCGCTCGCGCTCGGCGCGGCCGCTCCGATCGGCGCGTTCTTCTGGGACGATCAGGGCGGGCCGCTCCACCGCGGCGTCCCCGCGTCGATCAGCGCGGGCCTCGTGCTCGGCGCCGTCGAGGGCATCTCGATCGCCGGCGTGCAGTGGCAGTACAACCGCGAGAAGAACAAGGACTGGGCCTTCTCCACGCAGACCACGATCACATGGGCCTTCGCGACCGCCGGCGGAGTCGGCGGCTGGGCATTCGGCGAGGCCGTGCGCCCGGACCCGCGGAGCATGGGCTTCATCGGGAGCGGCGCAGGCTGGGGCGCCGCCAGCGGCATCATGATCGGCATCGCGGCGAGCGGAAGGGACTGGAAGGACGGCGCGTCCGTCGCCGGCCTCATCGGCTACAACGTCGGCATCCTCGGCGCCGGCGCGATCAGCCTGGCGCACACGCCCTCGTGGCAGTCGCAGAAGTACATGTGGCTCGGCTACCTGGCGGGCGGCCTCGTCGGCTGCCTGGTCTTCCCGCTCTACCTCTTCAGCGACGCCGACCCGAAGCACGGCTTCATCGGACCAGCCGTCGGCGGCATCGCGGGCGTCGGCCTGGCCGGCGCGCTCACCTGGGAAATGAAGGACGCCGACGACAAGCGCGGCCAGGGCTTCAAGCCGCCGATCGACATCGCCGTGGCGCCGACCCCGAGGATCGACCCGAAGCTCGGCGCATCTCCTGCGCTCGATCCGGGCGGCGCGATGCTCACGGGATTCGGTACGTTCTAAACCCCAGCCCTGGACCCGGTCCCGCGCAGGCGGGGCCGGTTCAGGCGATCACTTGGGCGGGGTCGGCGTGGCCGGAGCGCCCGCTTCCGGGTTCTCGGTAGCCTCGAGGTTGTCGGGCGTGAGCGGCGGTTTGTCGTTGCCTCCGCAGGCCGGGAGAACGAGGACGCCGACAGAACCGGCGCATGCCGACAGAGCAAGCAGGACGAGCAGCCTTCTCATGAGGGGCCATTCTACACGGGGCACTCTCGTCCTGACCACCCGATAGTCGCGGGCCTTTTTCCGGCGGGCGCGGTATCCTCTGCCCCCGGTCTCCGTCCCCCACCATGCCGATCCTCAAGTGGTTTCCGCCCCAGGGCTCGCCGCGCACGTACGTGCTCTACAAGCCCATGTCCACGATCGGCCGCGCGCTCGGCAACGACGTCGCGGTCATGACGGGCGGCATCGCGGACACGCATGCCCAGGTGCTCTTCGACGGCCGTGACTTCAATCTCGAGGAGGTCGACAAGACCGGCGAGATCCTGATCAACGGCAAGAAGAAGCGCCGCGCGCGCCTCGTCCACGGCGACCGCATCACGCTCGGCGACGCCGAGCTCCAGTTCAGCATCTTCGACGAGCCGCACGGCCCCTCGCGGCCGGTGACGTCCGCGGCCGGCACCGGTACCGAGCAGGAGCGCGCCGCGCGCGCCGCCATCAGCGAGACGGGCACCGGCGAGGCGAACGCAGCGCAGCTCGCCGGCGTCCGCAAGCTCCACGAGTTCAGCGAAAAGCTGATGACGATGAAGAACCTCGACGAGCTGCTCGAAGCGATGCTCGACGCGGTCATCGACGTCACCGGCGCCGAGAAGGGCCTCGTGCTCCTCCTCGACGAAGCCTACGGCTCCGACGGCAGCCCTTCGGGCCAGGGCGGCAAGCCCGTCATCCGCGCCTCGCGCCACGTGAGCCGCGAGGCGCTCACCGACAAGACGGGTGCGATCTCCGACTCCATCGTCCGCCGCGTGCTCGACTCCGGCCGGCCGCTCATCGTCTCCGACGCGCTCTCCGACGACGTGTTCCGCACGAGCGAGAGCGTCGTCGCAATGCGCCTGTCGTCGGTCATGTGCGCTCCTCTCGTGTCTCAAGGGCAAGTGACGGGTGCGCTCTACGTCGGCAACGACCGCGTGAAGGGCCTCTTCCAGAAGTCGCAGCTCGAGCTGCTCAGCATCTTCGCCGGCCAGGCCGCGATCATCCTCCAGAACGCGATGCTCCTCAGCGCCCTCCGCGCCGACAAGGAGAAGCTCGCCGCCGAGCTGAAGGACAAGCGCTTCGGCGACATCATCGGCGTCTGTCCGTCGATGATGGAGGTCTTCCGCAAGCTCCAGAAGGTCGCGACGACCGACATCTCGGTGCTCATCACCGGCGAGACGGGCACCGGCAAGGAGCTCATCGCGCGCGAGCTGCATCGACGCTCCAACCGCGCGAACGGCCCGTTCATCGTCATCAACTGCGGCGCCATCCCCGAGAACCTGATCGAGAGCGAGCTCTTCGGTCACGTGAAGGGCGCCTTCACCGGCGCCATCGCGTCTCGGCCCGGCAAATTCCAGGCGGCCGACAAGGGCACGCTCTTCCTCGACGAGATCGGCGAGCTCCCGCTGAACCTCCAGGTGAAGCTGCTGCGCGCGCTCCAGGAGCGCATCGTCATGCGCGTCGGCGACAGCAAGCCCGAGAAGGTCGACATCCGCATCGTCGCCGCGACGAACCGCGTCCTCGAGGAGGAGATCAAGGGCGGCCGCTTCCGCGAGGATCTCTATTACCGCCTCAACGTCGTGAACATCTTCTGCCCGCCGCTCCGCGAGCGCGGCGACGACGTGCTCATCATCGCGAAGGCGCTGCTCACGAAGTACGCCGAGGAGTTCCACTCCGCGGTGCAGGGGTTCACGCCCCAGGCGCTCGGCGCGATCCGGAAGCACAACTGGCCGGGCAACATCCGGCAGCTGGAGAACCGTCTCAAGAAGGCCCTCGTGCTCTGCGACAAGACGCTCCTCGGCGTCGAGGACCTCGAGCTCGATCAGGCCGGCGAGAACAACATCCTCCCGCTCGAAAAGGCGAAGGAGGAGTTCCAGCGCAAGTACGTGCTGGAGGTGCTCGAGCGGAACAACGGCAACCGCACCCAGACCGCGCGCGACCTCGGCGTCGATCCGCGGACGATCTTCCGGTACCTCGAGCGCGAGGCCAACCCGATGCCGAGCGGCGCGGGCGGCAGCAGCGGCTCGGGCCCCGGCTCGAACGGCTAGTCCCTGGTTGGGCTCCGCCCCTCGCTTCGCGAGCCTCCCCGGGATGTGGACTTTCCGGCGTGATTCGCCTTCGCCTTCGGCGAACGGCGCCGCAGACGGCGCCGATTTCACGCCTGCGGGGCGCGAGCCGGGATGTGGACTTTCCGGAGTACCGTTCGCGGGAAAAGCGCGGCCGCCCCCTGACGCGGGGCCGATCGCGCCTTACTAACCCGACCTTCGGGAGGTTGCGTCGTGTGCGCCGCGCCACGACCGAGCTCCGTCCTATCCTGACCTTTAGCTTCTTCCGTGTCCGCACAGCTCCGCAACCCCTGCCCCGACAAGACGAGAAGCGATCTCGAGTGGAACCGCCTGCTCGAAGCGCTCGGGTCGCGTTGCGTCTCGCACATGGGGCGCCGGCTCGCCGTCGATCTGCCGTTCGCGTCGACGCCGACCGAGACTCGCCGCCTGCTCGAAGAGGCGCGCGAGGCGACCGAGCTCCTCGGCGCTGGTGAGCCGCTTCCGGTGGTCGAGCTCTCCGACGTCACGTCGGCGATCGGCCGCGTGGGGGCCTCGGGCGTGCTCGCGCCGCAGGAGATCCGCGAGATCGGCAAGGCGCTCGGCGCCGCCCGCGTGCTGCGCCGGTTCCTCTCCGTCCGCCGCACGAAGACGCCGTCGCTCTACGAGGCGTGCACGACCGATCCGACGCTCGACACCCTCGCCGACGAGCTCGCGCAGTCGTTCGACCCGGACGGCTCGCTCTCCGACCGCGCCAGCCCTCGCCTGAAGGAGCTCCGCGGCGAGTACCAGACCGCCCGCACGCGCATGCTCTCGCGCCTCGACGACCTCATGTCGAAGTACGAAGGGATCCTCCAGGATCGCTACGTCACCGAGCGTGAAGGCCGTTACGTCGTGCCCGTGCGCTCCGACGCGCACGAGCGCTTCCCCGGCATCGTGCACTCGACGAGCGCGAGCGGCGCGACGCTCTTCGTCGAGCCGCGCGCGGTCATCCCCATGGGCAACCGGCTCAAGGTGCTCGAGGCCGAGGTGCAGCGCGAGGAGATTGCAATCTACACGCGCCTGTCTTCGCGCATCGGCGACTCGCTGCCGAGCGTCGTCGGCGCCGTCGACTCGCTCGCGCGCGCCGATGTCCGCGCGGCCACCGCACGCTTCGCCCAGGATCTACGGCTCGCCTTCCCCCAGGTGACGGACGACGCGCGCCTCGAGCTCGTGAGCGCGAGGCATCCGCTCCTGCTCCTCGACATGCTCGAGGCGATGCCCGAGCACACGGGCTCGGCCCGCGCGACGGAGGCCGCGGCGGAGAGCGCATTCGAGGCGGTGGTCCCGAGCGATCTATCCATCGCCGCGCGGCGCGCGATGGTGATCAGCGGTCCGAACGCGGGCGGCAAGACGGTCGCACTGAAGACGATGGGCCTCACCGCCCTCATGGTGCGCGCGGGTCTCCCCGCGGCGTGCGCGGCCGAGAGCACGGTGGGCATCTTCGAGGTCGTCCTGACGGACGTCGGCGACGACCAGAACCTCACGAAGAACCTCTCGACCTTCAGCGCGCACGTCCGCAATCTCGTGCGCATCCTCGGCGACTCGCAGCCCGGCGCGCTCGTGCTCCTCGACGAGCTCGCCGGCGGCACCGATCCGCGCGAGGGCGAGGCGCTCGCCGCCGGTATGCTCGACTCGCTGACGGCGCGTGGCAGCGCGGTGGTGGTGACCACGCACTACGAGGGGCTCAAGGCCCTCGCGCTCGCCGACGATCGCTTCGAGAACGCGAGCATGGGCTTCAATCTCGCCGAGATGAGCCCGACGTTCCGCCTCGCGCAGGGCGTTCCGGGCAGCTCGAGCGCGCTCGCGGTCGCGCGAAAGTTCGGCCTCCCGAGCACCGTCATCGAGCGCGCCGAGAGGTTTCTCACGCGCGAGGACGTGCAGTTCGAGAGCGTCGTGAAGAAGCTGAACGACGAGCGGGCCGCGCTCGAGCTCGCGCGTGCAGCCGCCGCCCGACGCGAAGGCGAGGCCGAGGAGCTCCGGGCCGCGCTCGATCACGAGCTGCGGGTCGCGCGTGATCGCGAGCTGCGTCAGGTCTCCAAGGAGGCCGAGGCCCTGCTCGGTGCGGTGCGTCGTGCGCGCGAGGAGCTGCGCGAGGTGCAGGCCGCCCTGCGCTCGAAGAAGCTCGACGTGACGACCGCGAAGGAGACCGAGAGAGTGCTCGATCGCGTCGCGGCGAAGGTAGCGATCGGCGGCGAGCTCGAGCCGCTGGCCGTGCACGACGCGATGGGCGGCGCGGGGCGCGACGGCGTTGCGGAAGAGGCGCGCCTGGTGCCCGACGCGGGCTCGCTCAAGAAGGGCACGCGCGTGTGGGTGCCTCGCCTGCGTGCAGAGGCCGACGTGCTGGATCTCCTCGCCGACGGCTCGGCGCGCGTGCAGGCCGGCGCGATGCGCCTCGTGCTCCCCGCCTCGGAGCTACGCCTCGCGACGGAGAAGCGCGACGACCAGCAGCCGGAGCCGAAGAAGAAGACGGCGCGCGGCGGTGGCGGCGGCGGCGAGCCGAGCTCCGGACCGAGCTCGCGCGATCCGTCGGGCCTCGAGGTCGCCCTTCAGACGTCCGACAACTCCGTCGACCTGCGCGGCCTCCGCACCGACGACGCGATCACGCTGGCGATCACGTTCCTCGATCGCTCGCTCAACGAGAACCGTCGCGTGTGCTTCTTGATCCACGGCCACGGCACGGGCGCGTTGAAGGAGGCGATCCGCCGCGAGCTGAAGTCGAGCCCGTACGTGCGGTTCTTCCGCGCGGGCGCCTCGGGCGAAGGCGGCGACGGCGTGACGATCGCCTGGCTCTCCTAGCATCCGGTCGATTGACAGCCCTCGTCCTTTCGCGTCGACTGCCCGCCATGGGCATCAAGTCTCTCGTCCTTGCGGTCACTCTGGCATCGGCCGGTTGCGTGACCGTCAACTATGTACCGACGAACACGCCGCCCCATGCGATGCGGCCCCGTCCGGCGGCCGAGGTCGCGGTGTTCCAGACGGGCATTCCCAGTCGTCCCTACGTCGAGGTGGGCTATCTCGAGGTCCAGGCCCAGACGAACGACCCCGAGTTCCTCATCGACCAGCTCCGCGAGGAGGCCGGCGACCGTGGCTGCGAGGCGATCGTCTTCATCGGGAGCAACGACTCGACCTCGGCGCACGCCACGGTCACCGGGACGCATGCAACGGTCCAGACGACGAAGAACAAGGGCTACCGCGCCGTGTGCATCGCCTACCGCGACCCGGCCTGACGCCAGCCGACGCGGAGCCGAGACGGCTCGACCCGCTCAGTTGCGGGTGGCGTTCGACGAGTGCGACGGCCGCCGCCCGCGGGTCTTCGCGGGCTTCGCGCCGGCGACCGGCGTGGGCTCTTCGCCCGCGCGGAACGCGATGCGCACCGGCTTCGGACGGAGCGACGGCGCCTGTGACGCGAGCTCGTCGTAGAACGTGCGGCTGACGCGGCGCTGCTCGTTCACGAGCGTCGACCAGATCTCGCCCTCACGCTCCTCGGCGCGCGAGCACGCGCGCGGGTCGAACCGCAGGTCGGCCTGGAAGGCCTTCTTCTGCGTGCCGAGGATCTCCTCGCGGAGACCACGCGCCGCGAGATCGCGGAACACGCTCGCACCGCGGCGGTCGTAATAGAGGATCGTGTGCGCCGTCGAGACGGCGCCCGCCCACGGATAGGTGCGCAGCGCCCAGCCCGTCGACAGCTCCTCGAGCTGCTCGTTCACGTGGGCACGCTCGTCGTCCGTCTTCCAGGGAACGAACGGCGCGTAGAAGATGCCGAGCCCTAGGTGGTCGCCCTCGAGCTCCCACGTCTCCTTGATGCCGAACTGCGCCGGCGACTGCGCGACCAGCGACCCGTGCGTGAGCCCGAACTCGCCGACGATGTAGACCGCGAGCCGATCGCTGCGATCACCCAGGAAATCCCGGGTCGAAACGGCCTCGTCGTGGGTCTCGGTCGGGAAATCGGTGAAGCACATCGCCTCGGCGGCGATCCCCGCGGTCGCGAGACGATCGACGACCGTCGACACCACCTCGACCGGCGCGCCCTTGTCGATCAGCTTCAGCACGCGATCCGACCCCGACTCCACGCCCAGCGCACACGCCACGGCGCCTGCCTTGCGCAGCACGTCGGCCCGCTCCTTCGTGAGGTACTTCTCGGGCTTGAGATCGGTCGCCCAGCGGATCTCGAGCCCCGCATCGATGATCGCCTGCGAGAGCTTCACGATCGTCTTCGGCGCGACCGAGTCCTGCGAGAAGTAGAAGTACTTCGTGCCGTGCTTCTCGGAGAGCGCGCGCAGGTGCTCGACGATCCCGTCGAGGTCGCGCTCGCGATACGCGGCGGTGCCGACCTCGGCGAGCCCGTAGTGACAGAACGTGCACTTGCCCCAGTAGCAGCCGCGCGTCGGGTCGTAAGGGATGACGAGCTTGGGCGCGAAGTACATCGCGAGCGGCAGGCCGTCGAAGTCGGGCGAAGGGAGGACCTTCAGGTCCTCCATGCCGTGGCCGGCGAGCCAGCGCGCGCCCATCAGCTTGTCGCGCACGACGACGTTCGTGCACTCGCGGAGCGGACGCTTCTCCTCGAGCGTGCGCACGAGGCCGAGCAGCGTGTGCTCGCCCTCGTAGACGCACGCGGTGTCGAACGGACCGAGCGCGCGTGCGAGGCGGTGACCGGAGAGCCGGATCAGCATCTGCGTGATGCCGGGACCGCCGCAGGTGACGTGCACGTGCGGGAGCTCGCGCTTGATCTTGAGCGCGAACGCGTAGGCCGGCTGCAGCTGCCCCGGGAAGCACACCGAGAGCCCGACGACGTCGACCTTCGCGTCGCGAAGGCGCGGGATGAGCGTGTTCATCACGTAGTCGTCGAACGGGTCGGCGCCGGGGCGGCTGGCGCGCTCGACCTCCTCCATCGTCGTCAGCCCGAAGGGCGTGCGGTACGCGGTGAAGTCGAGATGAAGAGGATGATGCGTCGCCGACACGACGCGGAGCGCGGCGTCGACGGTGGCGACGGCGCAGGCGTAGGCGTCGGGCTCGTGGAACGCCGCCTCGTCGCGGAACGTCGCCTTGGCGCGAGCGATGCCGTTCGGCACTGCGTGCGCGTCACCGCGCGCGCGAACGAGCACGGCGTACTCGAGCTGCTCGGCGTGCGCGAGCGAGCCCTTCTTGTCGAGCTCGCCGAGCCGAGCCTCGAGCCGGTCGCGGAGCGCCCCGAGCGCATCCGGGTCGAGCAGCGCGTCGAACGCCTCGACGTTGGCGTCGATCGGCAGGACCTCCACGCCCTTGCTGCGCAAGAACCCGGTGAGCATCGGCACCGCGAGATACGGAGCGGTGGGGTCGCACGTAGGCGGGTAAACGAGCGCAACACGCATGAGGGCGCGTCACATAGCACGGGACCCACGAAAGGCCCGAAAATGCCCCAAAGCCAGATGCTGCTCGCTCCGACGACGATCCCCCCCGTACTCGGACGATCGAGTACCTCACGACCGGCAGGACTTCCCTCTATGGCGGCCCGCCATCCTCGGCAGGACATTGGAACACGCCGAAGCCGGGGTTCGGAGTCGTGCAGTGCCACTGCGCATCGGGGCAGGTGCAGTCCCAACGGTGCGAGCAAATTCGCGCACAAGAAAAGGTCGCGCATTACCCCCAAGGGTAGTCCGCGGTCGATTTGTCTCATCTATCGTCCACTCGACTCGACGCACAGCGGGAAACCGTCACGACAGTCTGTGGAGCTCTGGCTCTGGGCGGCCTGGGGACGGAAGAATGCATCCGTGCCCAATTCCCCCGACGCAAGCGCGGCGACTGTCGTCGACTGCTCTAGACGCTGATCGCGCCCTTCCGGAAGTCGCTCTTTGCGATCTTCACGTTCACGCAGGCGGGCTTTCCGCAGGCAAAAGCCTCGTCGAGCGCCGGGCCGATCTCCTCGACCTTCTCGACCCACCAGCCGCGGCCACCGCAGGCCTCGACCACCTTCTCGTAGCGCGTGTACTCGAGCGCCGTCGCCACCGCGCGGTCCGCGCCGTAGATGTCGACCTGACCGCGGCGGATCTGCGTCCAGCCCGCGTCGTTGCCGATGACGGCGATGACCGGGATGTTCTGGCGCGCCATCGCCTCGAACTCGAGGCCGTGGAGCCCGAAGCTGCCGTCACCGTAGACGAGCACGACGTTCGCATCCGGCCGCGCCAGCTTCGCCGCCATCGCGTACCCCGGGCCGACGCCGAGCGTCCCGAGCGGCCCCGGGTCCATCCACATCTGCGGCCACTCCATCTTGAGGACGTTGGCCGCCGTCGCCACGAAGTCGCCGCCGTCGCCGATCACGATGTCGTTCGGCTTCAGCCGCTTGCCGAGCTCCGCGCAGACGCGAAGCGGATTGGGCGGCGAGTCGTTCGACTCGATCTCCGGCTGCATCTTCGCGCGCCGCTTGTCCTCGTCGACGCGCACCGCGGCCGTCCACTCCGTGAACTCGAGCTTCTTCGGGCCGAGCTCGCGCACGAGCTGCTCGAGGAAGATGCCCGAGTCGGCATGCACGCCGACGTCGATGCGACGGTTGCGACCGAGCTCGGCGCCGTCGAGGTCGATCTGGACGATCTTCACGTTCTCGCTCCACGTCGGCGAGCGGCCGTAGTCGACGCGGAAGTCGAACGGCGTGCCGAGCACGAACACCACGTCGGCCTGCCCGAGCGCGAAGCGCCGCGAGCGGCTGAACAGCAGCGGATGCGCCGAGGGCAGAGCGCCGCGCGCCATGCCGTTCACGTAGACGGGCGCACCGAAGTGCTCGAGCGCCGCCGCGACGCGCTCACGCGCCGGCGACCACCTGAGCTGCGTGCCGACGAGGAAGCACGGACGCTTCGCGCCCTTCAGGAGCTCGGCCGCGAGCGTGACGCTCGCCGGATCGCCAGCGGGCCGCGGCGGCGCTGCGAACGGGCGCGTCGCCGGGAGATCGGCGTCGTCGTGCATGTTCATCAGGAGATCGAGCGGCATCTCGAGGAACACCGGCCCGGGCACGCCGGCCTGCGCGATCCGGAACGCCGCGTCGATGTACTCGGGGATGCGGCGCGTCTCGGGGACCTGCACGCTCCACTTCGTGATGGGGCGCATCAAGGTCACGTGATCCATGTCCTGCAGCGAGCCCATGTCGCAGAGCAGCTTCGGACCAGCGCCGCCGATGCAGATCATCGGGATGCCCGCGCGCTGCGCGTTCGCTACCGCGGTCACGACGTCCGTGACGCCGGGCCCCGCCGTGACGGCGCACACGCCGGGCCGCCCCGTCGCGCGCGCGTAGCCGTCCGCCGCGTGGCCGGCGGTCTGCTCGTGCCGCGTGTCGACCACGCGGATGCTCTCGTCGAGGCACCCGTCGTAGATCGCCTGGATGTGCCCTCCGCACAGCGTGAAGAGGTGCGTCGTTCCGTGACGCTTCAGCGACTGCGCAACCAGACGACCACCGTGCACGAACGCCATAGCGATCTCCTCCCGAAGGGAGAGCTAAGGTAGACGTTCGTTGCCCGAGAAACCAGCCACGGTAGAAACCGAGGCGTGTCTTCGGCGCGCAAGCGCCGTTGCGCACGCCAAGGCGAATCACGCCGGCCAAGTCGCATCTTGGGGAGGCTCGCGAAGCGAGGGGCGAAGCCCAACCAGCTAGTCGCGGCGGCCGCCGAAGAGCCGCAGCAGGAACAGGAACATGTTCACGAAGTCGAGGTAGAGCGTCAGCGCCCCGACCAGCGGCATGTTGGCGTGGGCCTCGCCGCTCGCGAAGATCTGCTTCAGTCTCTGGGTGTCGTAGGCCGTCAGCGCTCCGAACAGGAGAACGCCCACGACGCTCACGAGCCACTGGAGCCCCGAGCTCTGGAGGAACAGGTTCACCACCGTCGCGAGGATGAGGCCGACCAGCGCAAAGATCGCGAACCGACCGATCGCCGACAGATCGGCCTTCGTGAAGAACCCGACCGCGGAGAGCCCCGCGAACGCGCCGGCCGTGACGAAGAACACGCCGGCGATCGACGAGGCCGCGTAGACGAGGAACAGCGTCGAGAACGTCACGCCCGTGAGCGCGGCGTAGAGGAAGAACATGCCGGCCACGACCGCCGTGCTCGCGCGCTGCGCCGCAGCGCTGAAGGCGAACACGAGCCCGAGCTGAAGGATGATGAGCCCGATGAACGCGAAGGGCGTCCCGAGGAGGAGGCTCAGCGCGGCCGGAGAGCTCGCGACCCCGAGCGCGACGAGACCCGTGACGGCCAGGCCCAAGGTCATCCATCGATACGTCGCCCAAAGCGCATCATTCGCTCCCGCAACGGCGCGCGTACCGCGAGCGCCGACGGAACGAGACGGTGACGGTGCGTACTGCATGCGAGGCAACTTAATGCCGCGCAGCAGGGGCGCAACGCGACAACGCCCGAGCCGCGTGAGCGACCCGGGCGTCGAGGCGACAGCAGAGCTTGGCGAGCTCTACTTCACTTCACGGCGGGGGGCGGCTCGCCCGGCGGAACCGCGGTACCGCAGCCGAAGATGATGTCGACCTTGCCGCCGACCGTGTCGCCCTGGAGCGTCGTGCAGATGGAGGGACACATGATGATCTTCGTCGGCGTCGTCACGCTGTCGTAGTGCCAGCCGCCCGCGTCGCTGCAGGTGGCGCTGTACGGGAGCGTCTTGGTCGCGCCGCCCGTCGTGTAGTTCACGTTGACCGCGTTGACGTCGATCGTCTTTCCGGCCGGCGGCGGCGGGAGCGCGTAATCGCACGTGAGCTGCGACGCCTTGATCTTGCCGATGGCGGTGCGGAGATCGGCGGAGGTCGTGGCCGCGCTCGAGGTGCTGACCTGGATGTGCGGGGCCGTTCCTCCGCCCGTCGCGATGGTGTCGAGATTCACGGCGCCGTTTCCGACGCCGACGACGTACGTCTTGATCGTCGCCGCGACGGAGGCCGCGGCCGCGGCCGTATTCTGCGCCGTCGACTTCGGATTGCAGTTGTCGCTCGGGTCACCGTCGGTGACGAGGACGACCGCGACCTTCTCGCCCGCCTTGAGCCCCGCGGCGACCGATTGCGCGTACTGGACCGCGCCTTCCATCGCCGGACGCGTCGGCGTACCGCCGCTCGGCGACTGAGCATCGAGCGCCGGGCCGAAGGCCGCGCTCGGCAGCGTCGTCATCGCGATGGTCGGCGTGGCGTAGCTGTTCACGTTGCACGTGTCCGGCGCCGAGAAGAACGCGAGCGACGCGTGGATGTTCGCTGACGACGGGTCCGCGAAGAACGACTTGAGCGCGGCGACGGCGGGGTTCCACTTCGTCGCGAGAACGTTGGTGCCGTTCTCGTTGCCCATGCTGCCGGACTTGTCGACCATGAAGACGAGGTAGATGGGGAGCGCGTCGACGCCCGCGTTCGAGCTCGCGCACGCGTCCGTCGCGCTCACGGGCTTGACGGTCCCGACGCCGCCACTCGTGCCGCCGCTCGTCGCGCCGCTCGTACCGCCGCTCGTACCGCCGAAGGCGGTGCTACCGCCACTCGTGCCGCCGCTCGAGCCCGAGGTCGTTCCGTCCTTGAAGCTCGAGTCGTCCTCGGAGCTGCCACAGGCGACGGCACCGATCGTCGCGATGAGGGCGGCCACACAGAATGAAAGCGATGAGAGCGGTCGTCGACGCACCATGGGCAGCCTCCAGCTCGTTACGTCCCCAGAAGAAGATTACCGTCAGTACATGGCCGGAGGCTCTGCAGTTTCGGTTTGTCCACGAAGTTTGGTGGGCGATGCGTGCACCCTGCATGGACGTAGGAGCTACTCGCCGGCATCCGCCGGTGGTGTGGGCGTAGAGGTCAGGAGTCCGTCCATGCGACCGGCCGAATTCGCCGCAAACATGGCACTTCCCGAAGGTCGCTCAGCGGCTCGGGACGGTGATCCGCTTCTCGATCACATCGGCGCGGAGCGCCTCCACCTTTGCCTTCACGTCGTCGGGGATGCGACCGGCATGGGGGCCTTCGTGCACGTAGTCGACCCCCGCCTCCTTCAATCCGAAGACGTTCATGCCGCCGTGGAACGTGCCGTCGACCGTCGCCTTCACGATGTCGAACACCGCGACGTCGCCTCGCTTGATCATGCTCGTGACGACGACGGCCGGCATCTCGTCGTGCTGATCGGCGTCGACGCCGATCGCCATCACGTGCGCGTCGGCCGCCGCCTCGAACACCCCGTGCCCCGTCGCTCCAGACGCGTGGTAGACGACGTCGCTACCGGCGGCGATCTGCGCGTTGGCGAGCGCCTTGCCCTTCGCGGGATCGCGAAACGCGTCCGGCGTGGGCCCCGCGTACGACGCGTGGACGACGCATGACGAGCACGCGGCCTTCACGCCCTCGGCAAACCCGACCTCGAACTTGCGGATGAGCGGCCCGGTCATCCCGCCCACGAAGCCGACGTGGTGCGACTCCGACATGAGCCCCGCGACGGCGCCGACGAGGAACGAGCCCTCCTCCTCGCGGAACGCGAGCGCCGCGACGTTGTCCGGGATGCCGCTCGGCCCCGGCGCGTAGTCGACGCCCGCGAAGCGTGTGCCCGGGTACGCGCGAGCCACGGCGTCGATGTCGCTCGAGAAGATGAAGCCGACGCCGATCACGAGGTCGAAGCCGCGCGCGGCAAACAGCCGGAGCGCGGCCTCGCGATCCTCGGTGCTCGCCGGCTCGAGGTAGCTCGCCTCGACGTCGAGCTCCTTCTCGGCGCGGGCGACGCCGAGATAGGCGGCGTCGTTGAAGCTCTTGTCGCCGCGCCCGCCCACGTCGAACACGAGCCCGACGCGCGCGCGAGGCTTGGTCGTTCGCTTCGGCGGCTCCTTGGAGCGCGCGGGCACGAACGTGGCGAGCACGGCGACCGCCGCGAGCGCGGCGGCCCAGGCGCGCGGCGTCCGCGGAAGTGGCAGCTTCACGGCGGCCCGAAGGCCGCGGCGACGGCAGCCTGCCTGGCCGCCCACGCCTTGCGGGCATTCTTGATTCCGCGACCGTCACCGTGCGCGTCGACCTCGACGAAGATCTTCCGCATCAGCGGGAGCGCCGCGCGGATGCGGCGCTCCATCTCGTTGATACACTCCTCGATCTCGACGGCCTTCATCTCCTCCTTGAACGCGACCTTCATCGCGAGGATGACGACGTCGGGGCCGACGTGGAACGTGAGGATCTGGGTGACCTTCTCGACGCCCTCGACGGCCTCGGTGAGCGCGAGCGCCTGGCCTTGCTCCTCGGGGTCGGCGCTCGCGCCGACGAGCAGCGTGTGCGTGTTCCGCGCGAGCGCGACGGCGACGGCCGCGAGCAGCACGCCGATGAGGATGCTGCCGAGCGGATCCCAGAACGCCTGCCCGGTGAGATGGCTGACGAGCACGGCGAGGAAAGCGATCGCGAGGCCGATGATGGCCGTCGTGTCCTCTGCGAGCACGAGGGGGATGGTCGGGTCGCGGGCCTCGCGGACGGCCTGGATCCACGGCTTGCCCTTGGCGAGCACCTGGAACTCACGCCACGCGACGCGGAAGCTCATCGCCTCGAAGACGAGCGAGACGCCGAGCACGCCGTAGCTCCAGTACCGCGAGCCTTGCTCGCCGTGGCTCGGGTGCGCGATGTGCTCGATGCCGTCGTACACGGCGAACGCGCCGCCGACGGAGAAGAGCATGAGCGCGACGACGAACGGCCAGAAGTACTTCTCACCTGAGCGCCCGAAGGGAAACCGGTCGTCGGCAGGCCGCATCGCGAGGCGCATGCCCACGAGGAGCAGCGCCTGGTTGCCGGTGTCCGCGACGCTGTGCACCGCCTCGGCGAGCGTCGCGGTCGAGCCGGACATGAACGCCGCGCCAAACTTGCACGTCGCGATGGCCATGTTGCCGGCCAGGGCGGCAATCACGACTTTTCTGCTGTCGGGTGCGCTCATCGGGGAAACGGAAGAACGGTCGCGATCTTGATGCGCGTGCGGGCGCTTTGCAAGAACTCGAGCTCGGCCGCTCGCATTCGTTCGGCCACCAGCCAGCGCCGGAGGCGGGGCCGCGCGTCCTCGAACTTCTGGTTGCGAAACGGGTGGAGCGTCGAGCGGAAGGCCTCGCGGAGCGAGTCCTCGGTGACGGCAATGACCGGGGTGATGGCCTTGTCGACGTACCAGGTAGCTCGCACCTGGTCTCGCAGGAAGGCGAGCAGCTCGCTCTCCTCGATGCCCTCACGCTGCATGGCGTCCTCGAGGACCGCGGGGCCGCCGATTCGATCGGTGAGCTCGGCGCGCGCGTCGAGCGCGAGGCGCGGCAGATCGGGAGGCTCGCTCCCTCGTTGCACGAGAAGGCTCGCGAGCATCGCCCGCGCGACGAGACGATCGACGGCGGCACGAGCGTACCGCTCGGGATAGACGTCGGCCTCGACGGGGACCTGCTCGACGAGCGCCTCGATGCGCGCGAAGAGGCCGAGCTCCCGCTCCGTCAGAAAGCGTGGCTGTGCGGCGCCGCCCGTCTCGGGAGAGAAGAACCGCACGGCGACGCGGTCGGGCACGACGACCGGCTGCGCATGCGCGACGCCGGCAAGGAGCACGAAGGCGAGCGCGAGCCCGAGCACGCGAGAAAGCGGGCTCGAGCGCGGTGCACGCCGCGGATGTGTCGTCATCGTCTTCACGCGTCCACGCGCTACGATGTCCCGCTTTCCTCGTCCGCGGGGACCTGGGCGTCCACCTTCACGGTGGTCTCGCTGACACGCGAGCCGCGCTGCGATTGCACCGCCGCCTCGCGCTCCTGGAGCATGTGCTCGTGATGGTGCGCGAACCCCCTCGCGGCGCGACGCGCCTTGAGGAACTCCGCGAACGCCACGAGCAGATCGAGCTCGCGGGGACCGAGCGCGTCGCCCAGCTCCTTGAGCGCTACGCGAAGGGTGTCGGCGTTGCGCTGCCGGCGACCGCTCTGCGACTTCGGCGCTTGCCCGTCGTCGCGCTCGCTGTCGAGCGCGTCGAGCTTCGGCTGGCTCATGGGGATGAGGCTGTCGGGCGGCGGCTCCTCGGCCGAGGGCGGACCGTCGCCCCAGGTCGGACGCGGCACCGCCTTGATCGCGTGCGCGCTCAGCCACGCCTCCATGAACGTGCGCAGCCGCTCGCTCCGGAAGGTGAACCAGCGCTCGCGGTCCGCGGCGAAGGACATGAGCACGTCCTTGAAGCGACGAAACGCCCCCTTGCCGTCGATCGCCTGGGAGAGCTTCGTCTTGAGCTCGCCTTCGTCGACCATCGGGATGAACCGCTCCATCCACCGGTACTGCTCGCGGGACGAGACAGGATCGATGCGGAGGTAGTTGGGGTCGGAGCTGATCCGCGAGTGCATCTGCGGATCGGCGACACCGTCGACGACACGCAGCACTTCGCCGGTCGTCAGATGAAGATAGCTATGCACCTCGGGTGCATTGTTCTCGAAGGCATCCTCGAGCGCCTCCCAGTCCACGGGGACATCGCGGATGGGCGCCGTCGGATGACGGACCTCAGTCATTTTTGTTTCTCCCTTCAGAAGGCAAGGCCGGGCTTGCTAAGCGAAATCGAGATTCGGACACTCATCCGTGGGCTGGACGGCGGAGGCCGAGGGCTGAACGAGACACACGTGCAAGGTAGAGAGCAGAAGCAGTCTAAGCCGTTGAGGAATCTGTAGGTTCGCACGACGGCGCGCTCCACGGAAGCGCAGCCTCCCGCGGGCCGCTGGCGGACCAGGCGTGTCGGTGGGGGTGTGCGACTCGCGCGTCAGGCGCTACGGGTGCGCGCGATCGCCTGCTCCCAGCGGCGGAGGTGCGCGGCGCGGTCGGCCGCCGAAATCGCGGGCCGAAAGCTCCGATCGAGCTTCACCATGCGGGCCGCGGTTCCGAGGTCCGCGAGGCCTGCCCCCACGCCGGCGAGCATCGCGGCGCCTCGACCGGTCGATTCGATCTCGGTCGGGCGAACGACCTCTACCGCGGCGACGTCCGCCTGGAACTGAGCCAGGAGATCGTTCCTCGCCGCACCGCCGTCGATCTTCATCACGTTGAGGGGACGCCCGGCGTCCGCCGCCATCGCGTGGACGAGGTCCCAGACCTCGAAGGCGATGCCCTCGAGCGTCGCGCGAGCGATGTGCGCCGCCGTCGTGCCCCGCGTGATCCCGGTGATGGTGCCCCGCGCCGCCTGATCCCAGTACGGCGCGCCGAGCCCCGCGAGCGCCGGCACGAAGGCCACGCCCTCGGAGGACTCGACCTTTCGCGCGAGCGCCTCGATGTCGGCTGCGCTCTTCACGATGCCGAGCCCGTCGCGAAGCCACTGCACGGCCGCGCCGGCGATGAACGCGCTGCCCTCGAGCGCGTACGTGGTCTTCCCGTCGATCTGCCATGCGACGGTGGTGACGAGCCCGTGCTTGCTCTTCGTCGGCGTCGCGCCGACGTTCATCAGCGCGAAGGCCCCCGTCCCGTAGGTGCACTTCACGTCGCCCTCGGCGAAGCACGCTTGCCCGAACAGCGCGGCCTGCTGATCGCCGGCGATGCCGGTGATCGGGATGCCGTCGGGCAAGAACCCTGCGCCCTTCGTCGTGGCGATGTGACCGGCGCTCGGCACGATCTTCGGCAGCACCGCCCGCGGCACCTTGAACATCGCGAGCATCTCGTCGTCCCAGGCGAGCTTGCCGAGGTCCATGAGGAGCGTGCGCGATGCGTTGGTGACGTCGGTGACGTGTGCGACACCGCTCGTCAGGCGGTGGATGAGGAACGAATCGATCGTCCCGAACGCGAGCTCGCCCTTCTCGGCGCGAGCGCGGGCTCCCTCGACGTGGTCGAGGATCCACGCGACCTTCGTTCCCGAGAAATAGGCGTCGATGACGAGGCCCGTGCGATCGCGCACGAGCGCCTCGGCCCCGCTCGCCTTCAGGCGATCGCACTCCGCCGCGGTCCGGCGGTCCTGCCAGACGATCGCGTTGAAGATGGGCTTCCCGGAGGCACGGTCCCAGAGCAAGGTGGTCTCGCGCTGGTTCGTGATCCCGATCGCCGCGATGTCCTTGGCGTCGATTCCGGCCTCCGCGACGGCGCCGCCGACGGCCGCGCCCACGCTCGTCCAGATCGCCTCGGGGTCGTGCTCGACCCAGCCGGGCTGCGGAAAATGTTGCGCGAACTCGACGTTCCTCTTGCCGAGCGTCTTGCCTTCGAGCGTGACGACGATGGCCGTCGAGCCCGTGGTGCCTTGATCGATCGCGAGCAGATGCTTCGCCATGGAAAAGAATCTAACCTAAGCCGCATGAGCGTCACCGCAGAGATCCAGGCCAAGCACGCGAAGTATGTCCTCACGCCCTGGTTGGCGCAGGGAGGCCTCACCGCCCCCGTGATCGTGCGCGGCGAAGGGCGGCACCTCTACGACGCGGACGGCGGGAAGTACCTCGATCTCGGCAGCGGGCTCATCGCGGTGAACCTGGGCCACGGTCACCCGAAGGTCGTGAAGGCCATCCAGGAGCAGGCGGCCGCCCTCTGCTACGCGGCGCCCGGCCTCTTCAACGAGCAGCGCGCCGAGCTCGCCGCCGAGCTCTCGGACATCTCGCCCTGGAAGGGTGGCGAAGGCTGCCGCACCTTCTTCACGACGACGGGCGCCGAGTCGAACGACGACGCCGTCCGCCTCGCGCGCTCGATCACCGGCCGCACGAAGATCCTCACCGCATACCGCTCGTTCCACGGCTCGACCGGCACCTCGATCATGCTCACGGGCGAGGATCGGCGGTTCGGCGGCGAGCCCGGCGGGCCGGGGATCATGCGCTTCTTCGCGCCGTACCCGTATCGCTCTCCCTTCTGGGCACAGAACAACGAGGAGGAGACGGCCCGCGCCATCGAGCACCTCGAGCGCACGTTCGTCCACGAGGACCCGAAGCGCATCGCCGCGATCCTCATCGAGCCCGTCGTCGGCTCGAACGGCGTCATCGTCTACCCCGACGGCTACCTGAAGGCGCTCCGCGAGCTCACGGAGAAGCACGGCATCCTGCTCATCTTCGACGAGGTCATGACGGGCTTCGGCCGCACGGGCGCCGCGTTCGCCGCGCAGAAGTTCGGGGTCGTTCCGGACATGATCACGTTCGCGAAGGGCGTGACCTCGGCTTACATCCCGCTCGGCGGCATCCTGATCCGCGAGAAGCTCGCGGGCACCTGGGACCAGAAGGCGATCCCGTCGGGCCACACCTACTCGGGCCATCCGATGTGCGTCGCCGCCGGGCTCGCGGCGGTCCGCGCGTACAAGGAGGAGAACCTCTTCACGCGCGCCAACGAGATCGAGGGCTGGCTCAAGAGCGGCCTCGCGACGCTCGCCGAGAAGCACCGCACGGTCGGTGACGCGCGCGGCGTCGGCGCGTTCTTCGCGCTCGAGCTCGTCAAGGACAAGAAGACGAAGGAGCCGCTCGTCGCCTGGCAGGGCGACGGCCCCGGCATCATGAAGACGTTCTACGCAGAGCTCCGGAAGCGCGGCGTCATCACCTTCGGCAAGTTCAACTGCACGATGGTGGCGCCGCCGCTCACCGTCACGAAGGCGGAGGTCGACGAGGGCATGGCGGCGCTCGACGGGGCGCTCACGGCGCTCGAAGCCACGCTCTGAGCAGAGCCGCGCGCTCGCTCAGGAAGGAGCAGGCGCGACCGACGCGATGTCGGTCGCCGGCAGCGTCACGCGGAACGTAGTTCCGCCGGAGGGCTGCGCCTCGCAGGTGATCGTTCCCCGGGCGGAGGTCACGATGCGATGCGAGATCGACAGTCCGAGCCCGGTTCCAACGCCCTCCTTCGTCGTGAAGAAGGGGTCGAAGATGCGGTCCATGTGCTCGCGCAGGATCCCTGCCCCCGTGTCGGTGATCTCGACGACGGCGTTGCCTGCCTCCGCGCGAACGACGACCCGCACCTCGTTGTCGTCGGGGTGTCCCTCGGGGATGGCCTGCGCGGCGTTGACGAGAAGGTTCAAGAAGACCTGTCCGAGGCGCGGCTCGGTGCCGAACACGGTGATGCGCTCGCGATAGTCCTTCACGATCTTCGCGCGGGGCCGGAGCTCGTGCTCGGCCATGTTGATGCACACGTCGAGGAGGCCCTGGAGGTCGATCGCCCCGCTCGCGTCGCTGTCGGCCCGTGCGAGAGTCTTGAGGTCGTGCACGATGTCGCGCATGCGGCTCGCGCCTTCGCCCACGACCGTGACGTACGTCGTGAAACGCTCGATGAAGTCCTTCGGGACGTCGGTCGCGCGAGCGAGCTCGCGCTCCATGAAGCCGACGTTTCCGAGCACGTACGCGAGCGGGTTGTTCAGCTCATGGCCGATCGACGCCGACAGCCGCCCGAGCGAAGCGAGGCGGTCGTTCATGACCAGCTGCGACTCGAACTCCTTGCGCGTCGTCACGTCGCGAGCGATGGCGAGGACCGCCGGCTCGCCGTCGAACACCGTGCTCAGCGCGGCGATCTCGGCGACCACGCAGCTCCCGTCGCGGCGAACGAGCCGCTCCTCGACGACCGGCGCCCCGACTCCGTGCGTGAGCATCGCGAGGACGCGCTCGAGGACCTTCGGGTGGTCGTCGGGATGAACGATCCCGATCGCCGGCCGCCCCGTGACGTCCTCGTCGAGCGAGTAACCGAGCATGCGCCGCGCCGAGGGGCTCATGTAGACGAGCTTGCCGTGCCGGTGGACGATGACGCCGTCGGGCATGCTCTCGATGAGGGCGCGATAGCTCGCCTCCGAGCGCGCCAGCGCATCCTCGGCGCGCTGGCGGTGCGTGATGTCTCGCATCACGGCGTACGTCGCCTCGCGCCCACCGATGCTCAGCGCCCCGGCGGTGAGCTCCACCGGGAACACCGTGCCGTCCTTCGCGCGATGCCAGCGCACGCCGATGCGCGTCGAGGCGCCAGGCCCGAGCTGCTCGATCGCCTTCGTCGTCTCGGCGGGCTGCGCGCTGACGTCGGTGACCTTCATCGTGAGCGCCTCCTCACGCGTGTAGCCGTAGAGCTTCACCCAGGAGTCGTTGACCTCGAGGAACACCTTGGTCACGGGGTCGAAGAGCGACATGGGGTCGAGCTCGTGGGAGAAGACGAGACGGTAGGTCTTCTCGCTCTCGAGGAGCGCGCGGGTCACCTGCGCGTTCGTCCTGTCGTGGCTCTCGTAGGCCTCGAGGGTCGACAGAGCGCGGCGTAGCTCGGCGGCGGCCTCGCGCTGGCCGCTGCTCTCGAGCAGGGAGTCGACAATCGCGAGCGCCTCTTTCCTATCCACCGCGTCCTCCGAAACTAGCGCTTACCAGGTCGACCGAAGATCGACGAGACGAGCAGCAAGAACCCGCAGAAGCACGCGACGCCGATCAGCACCTTCGTCGGCGTCCCGTCCTCGCCGCGCGAGTGCAGGGAGAGCGCGGCGTAGCCGGTCGCGATGCCGATGGCCGTATAGATGAGCTGACGGCCGACGGTGTAGAGCGTGCGCGCGCCCTCCTGGACGCCCTTCACGCGGAACTCCATCTCGCCGCGCGTCGCGCGCTGGAGATACTTGCGGAGGTCCTCGGGGAGCGTGACGGCGCGGAGCGCCATGTCGCGCACGGTCTCCATCGCGACCTTCTGCCAGTCGCGATTACCGAGGACGAAGTCCTGCAGGTAGGGCTGGATGATCCCCATCGGATTGAGCTCGGGGTCGAGCATCGAGCAGCATCCGTAGACGAGCAGGATGGTGCGCTCGAGGAGCACCCAGTCGCGCGGGATGTGGAAGGCGTCCGACAGCTCCTTGAGCCCGACGTTCATCTTCCGCAGGTCGAGGAGGTTCTCGAAGCCGCGCTGCGGATCGATCTTGATGTCCTTCAGGTTGAAGGACTCGAGCTTCACCTCCTCCTGGAACTTCTGGTGGAAGTACTCGATGATCTTCTCGCTCACCGCCTCGTCGCTCGTGCGCGAGAGGAAGCCCATCTTGCGGAGCGCCTTGATCAGGCGATCCGTGTCGCGGCGGATGACGCCCTCGAGGAACTCCGGGATGCCCTCGCGCATCGGCTGCGAGAGCTCCGCGACGGCGCCGAAATCGAGGAGCACGAAGTCGCCGTCGCTGTTGACCAGGATATTCCCGGGGTGCGGATCGGCGTGGTAGATGCCGTCGACGAAGATCATCTGGCAGTAGACGCGCACGAGGCGGCTCGCGAGCTCCTTCTTGTCGATGCCCATCGCGTCGAGGCCGGCGAGGTCGGTGAGCTTCTTGCCCTCGACGAACGTGGTCGTGAGGACGCGGCTCGTCGAGAATTCGCGCACCGGAACCGGGAAGTGGACGCGCGGGTCCTTCTCGAAGTTCTTGGCGATCTTCTCGATGTTGTCGGCCTCACCGTTGAAGTCGAGCTCCTGCTTCAGCAGGTCCTTGATCTGGTGGTAGTAGCCGTCGAGGCCCTGCAGCGGCACGAACCACTGCACGATGGTGATGATGCGGCGGATCGTCTTGAGGTCGAGCCGGACGATCTCGTCGATGTCCTGGTGCTGCACCTTCACGGCGACGCGCCGGCCCTCCTTCGTGCGGGCCTCGTGGACCTGGCCGAGCGACGCGCTCGCGATCGGCTCGCGATGGAAGTCGTCGAAGAGCTCGTCGACGGGCGCGCCGAGCTCCTCCTCGATGCGCGGGGCGATCTCCGCGTAGGGGCGCGGCGGGACCTGGTCCTGCAGCCCTTCGAGCTCCTGGCGGAACTCCTCGGGGAGGAAATTCGCCATGATCGAGAGCAGCTGCCCGACCTTGATGAAGAGCCCTTGCAGCTCGAGGATCGTCGCGTAGACGCGCTTCGCGTTCGCCTTGTGGACGGCCTTGATGTTCTGGTCGCGATACGCGCGCCCGAACAGCTTCGCGCTCCAGAACAGCGAGAGGTAGCTGAAGATGACCTGGAACGTCGTCGTGTACGCGCGCACGAAGCGCCAGCGGTTCGCCCCGCGCTTGCGGAAGACGACGACCGGCGGCTCCGGCTCGGACCCCTTGCGGCTCGCCCTGCCGAGCGCAGGCGGGCGCGGCGCGGCCTTCTCGGCGCGGCGACGCCGCCCCTCACTGGGACGCGCCTTGGTCGCGACGTCGGGCGGCAGCGAGGAGGAGGCCATTCGAAAGCGGAAGCCTAGCGACCCGACGCCACGGCGGCCATGCCGAAGAGCGCATCGTGGGCCTGCGGGCGTGCCGCACGAATGGTCGCGTTTTCACGTGTAGGATGCACGCGATTCGTGAGCAGCACGACGAGGGCGTCCGCGTCGGGATCGATCCAGAGGCTCGTTCCCGTGAAGCCGAGGTGGCCGAACGTGCGGCGCCCCGCACGCTCGCCTGCGGTCGAGCCTCCTCCCTCGCTCTTGCCGTCGAACCCCGCGCGGAGCGTGCCGCCCTGGCGTGGCCGGACGAGCCAGCCGAGATCGGCGTCGCTTGCCAGCGGCCCGGTGCCGCGCACGATCGCGTCGAGCGCGGCCATGCCGAAGGCCAGCACGGCCTCGACCGTCCCGAACATGCCGGCATGCCCACATGCACCGGCACCGTGCAGCGCAAAGGCGTTCTCGTCGTGGACGCGCCCGCGGATCTCGCCGCCGCGCCACGCCACCACCTCGGCGGGCACGACGCGCTCGGTGAAGCGAGCGCGCTCGCCGAGCGCTTCGAGCGTGCGTGCGGAGCCGAGCTTTCCCTCGAGGCCGAGCGGCTTCACGACCTCGGTGTCGTGGACCTCGCCCACGTCGGCGGCGTTCGCCCTCCGCGCCAGCGCCTCGCCGATGAGGACGTAGCCGAGGTCACTGTAGAGAGGAGCGAAGCCCTCGACGGGCACCAGCCCGAGCGCATCGGCCCGGCGTGCTCGAGCTGCTTCGATGAGCACTTCATCAAGTTCGACCGCACCACCTTCGAGCAATGGGCGGAAGAGTGGGAGGTTCGCCTCGAGCCCGGCACGGTGCGCGAGGAGCAGCTCGACCGACACCTCCTCGGAGGGAGTCCCCCGCACCACGGGGAGGATCTCTCCGAGTTTCTCGCTCCGTAACGACCCCGCGCGCGCCACGGCGAAGGCCGTCATCGGCTTCGTGAGGCTGGCAAGATCGAAGAACGCCGTGGTCGCCCCACCTGCCGAAACCTCCCACCGACCGTCGGGAAGCCGGGTCGCGAAGCCCGCGGCGACGTCCGGCGCGACGCCGCCGGCGACCACGAGCGTGGCCACCTCCCCGGGAGTCTGCGCGCGATTCACCGTGGATACTTTACCGATGGGCATCGCGATCGGTAACCTTTACGGGCGATGAGTGAATTCGTCTGGGAAGCACGCGCTCGGTCCGGCGAGCTGCGCAAGGGCGTCATGGACGCCGACGACGAGCCCGCCGTTCAGGCTCGCCTTCGTTCGCAGCAACTCATGCCGACGAAGATCAAGAAGAAGAGCAAGGCCTTCAATCTTCAGATCGGAACGGGCGTCGACCTCAAGGAGGTCGTCACGTTCACGCGCCTCTTCGCGACGATGATCGATGCAGGTCTGCCGATCGTGCAGTGCCTCGACATCCTCTGCAACCAGACCGACAACAAGATGTTCGCCGTCGTGCTCCGCGACGTGAAGGCGAACGTCGAGCAGGGCGCGACCTTCAGCGACTCGCTCCGTCGTCACCCGAAGATCTTCGACCAGCTCTACGTCAACCTCGTCCAGGCGGGTGAGGTCGGCGGTATTCTCGACACGATTCTCAACCGCCTCGCGGTCTACAACGAGAAGGCCATCAAGCTCCGCCGGCAGGTCAAGGGCGCGATGGTCTATCCCAGCGCCGTCCTCATCATCTTCACCGGCGTCCTCTCGATCCTTCTCGGATGGGTCATCCCGTCCTTCAAGACGATCTTCAAGGACCTCGGCGCGAGCGACGAGCTCCCGTGGCTCACCCAGGTCGTCATCACGATCTCCGAGGCGTTCATCGGCTGGTTGCCGCTCATCATCCTCGTGGTGGCCGGCCTCATCGTGATGATCGTCCAGATCTACAAGAGACCCAACGGCAAGCGCTTCTTCCACCGGATGATGTTGAAGTCGCCGGTCGTCGGCAACGTGCTCCGGAAGGTCGCCGTCGCGCGCTTCACGCGCACGCTCGGTACGCTGCTCGCCTCCGGCGTTCCGATCCTCGACGCCCTCGAGATCGTCGCGAAGACCTCGGGCAACATGGTCATCGAAGAAGCGATCATGTACGCGCGCGGCAAGATCTCCGAAGGTAAGAACATGGCCGGCCCGCTGCTGGAGACCAACGTCTTCCCGCCGATGGTCGTGCAGATGGTCGGCGTCGGCGAGCAGACGGGCGCGCTCGACGCGATGCTCGGCAAGATCGCCGACTTCTACGAGGAAGAGGTCGACGTCGCCGTCGCCGCACTGACGAGCCTCATCGAGCCGATCATGATGGTCGGCATCGGCGGCACCGTCGGTGTCGTCCTCATCGCCATGTACCTCCCCATCTTCAGCATCGCCGGCAAGATCAAGGCGGACTGAGGGCGCAGAAGAGGAAGAAGCAGCCGAGATGCGCGCTCCGTCGAGGATCGAGCCCGACCTCGGCTTCGAGTCCGACGAGCGTCTCGCCAACCGTCTCTCGTGGATGACCGGGCTTCGGCTCGCCTTCCTCACCCTCCTCCTCGTCGCGACCGCGTTCTTCTACCTGCGCGGCGCGCTGGGCGTCTACCCGCAGAGCAAGGGCATCGTCTTCGCGACGATCGGCGGCGCGTTCGCGCTGGCGGCCATCTACGCGACGGTCCTCCGGAGCGGGAGGCACCTCCGGCGCCTCGCCGAGGTGCAGATCGTCCTCGACCAGCTCACGTGGACGGCCATCGTCTACGTGTCGGGCGGCGCCACGAGCGGCGCCACGTCGTTCTACGGGCTCACCTGTCTCGTGGGCGCGATCCTCATCGGCCTGCGAGGCGCGGCGATCGCCGGGTTCAGCGGCATCACCATCTTCATCGTGCTCTGCGCCGGCTTCGCGACCGAGACGATCCGCCCGCCACGTGACCAGGGCGCCGCGAACTACATCGTCTCGTGGGACGGCATGGTCTACCCGCTCGCTGTCAACGCGCTCGGCATCGTCGTCGTCGCGCTGCTCGCCGGGTACCTCGCGGAGCGCCTGCGTCACACCGGCGGCGCGCTCGCGGAGGCCAACGAGCGTGCGCTCGCGGCCGAGCGCCTCGCGCTGCTCGGCAGGATCGCCGCCGGCCTCGCGCACGAGATCCGGAACCCGCTCGGCTCCATCAAGGGCTCGATCGAGATGCTCCGGGAGGCGCCGGGTCTGACCGAGGACGACCGCCGCCTCTGCGACATCGTCCATCGCGAGGCCGGGCGACTGAACCAGCTCGTCTCCGACATGATGGATCTCGCCGGCCCGAAGAAGCCGGACCCTCACGAGGTCGACGTCGCAGCTCTGGCGCGTGAGGTCGTCGCTCTCGCCTCGCTCTCCGAGCGGAGCGGCTCGGGCGACGTCACCGTGCACTACCGCGGACCGGACGACGCGGTGTACGCGCGGTGCGACCCGGCGCAGATGCGCCAGGTGCTCTGGAACCTCGTCCGTAACGGCGTGCAGGCGACGGGGGCCGGCACGAGCGTCACGGTGTCGATCGCGTCGGTCGGCGACCGCGTCGAAATGGCCGTCCGTGACGAGGGGCCCGGCATCGCACCTGACACGGTGCAGAAGATCTTCGACGCGTTCTACACGACCCGGGCCGGCGGGGCCGGAATCGGGCTCGCCGTGGTGAGACGCATCATCGAGGACCACCGAGCCCTCGGTGCGAGCATCGAAGTCCGTGACGGTACCGAGCCCGGCGCGACGTTCGTGGTCGGGCTTGCACGAGCGAACGGTCCCGCTAAGAAGGACGAAGACCAGGATCCTGCTGTCGCGGTCGCCGCGAACGCCGGGTCTCACTCCTGACTTCCTGCCTGAATTGCCGTAAAAAGTCCAAAGGTTGCGTTGAGTTGAACGAAGCCCTACGGGTATGAATCGAGCAGGTTCGAGAGTCGTCCAAGGTTGTGACCCCGCACTCCCGTCGTAACAAGAGGCCAATTCCGATGCGTTTCCGTCAGTACTTGTCCGCCGCCGCCCTCGCCCTCTCCTGCACCTTCGTGGCGGGTGGGGCCTCCGCCGACGTCGACGCGGCCAAGGCGTTCGTGAAGGACAAGCACTCCAGCATCAAGGAGCTCGTCGAGAAGGACTCGCCGAACGACAAGGTGAAGGCGGCGATGGCCGACATGGTCGACTACGACCAGCTGGCGATGCGCACGATGGGCAAGCCCTGCCCGACCGGCATCACGCAGTGCACGAACCACTGGGACAGCGAGCTCACGGCCGAGCAGCGCGCCGAGGTCACCGGTCTGCTGAAGAGCCTGGTCGAGAAGAACCTGCAGAAGAACCTGAAGAAGACGCGCGACTTCGACGTCTCCTACAGCGGCGCGAAGGAGGTCGGCGAGAACGTCTCGAAGATCAAGACCGAGGCGAAGAGCAAGGCGAAGCCGCGCGACCCCGCCGTGCAGGTCGACTACGTGATCCTCGGCTCGGGCGACAAGTACCGGGTCATCGACATCGTGACCGAAGGCTCGAGCATGACGAAGAACTACTACGACCAGTTCCATCGCATGCTCACCACGCCGAGCCAGGGCTACCCGTATCTCGTGCAGAAGCTGCGCGACAAGGTGGCCGCCAAGGAAAAGGAAGCCGCCGCCGCCGCGAAGTGACCCCGCTCGCTAGCGCGCTGGTCGCTGGCAGATGAAGAGACGCGAGCCTCCTCCGCCGTCATCGGCGTAGGCCAGCTGCGTGTCGTACGTGGTGGCGCCCACGCGAATGAACGCGCGCGCGGTGGCGCCGCCCTCCGGCTGCGCGTTGCCCCACGGCAGCGGGCGGATGGCACCTGCGGTGGCGGCGACGCCGTCGTCCCAGGCCCACGTGCCGCCGTCCGCGTGGAGGCCGATCCAGAGCTCCTGCTGACCGAAGGAGTTGCGCAGGTAGATCTCGCGAGCGAGCTGCTCGCGCTCCTCGCGCGAGTCGAGGACGACGAGCGAGCCGCCGTCGAGGAAGCGGCATGTCGTGTCCGCGGTCTCGGGATCCGCCGGCGACACCGCCACGAGGTACGTCTTCGCGCCCGAGGTCTGGGGGAGCGTGAAGCAGATGCCGTCGTTGCCGCAGGCCTGACCGCGCACGCCTTCCGGCTCTCGCTCGCAGATGGTGGGGCGGGTGATGGTGCTGCTGCACGGCACCCGGAACCACGTGCCGCCACGCGAAGCGACGCAGCTCGTGTCGACGGTCGTGTCGGAGGCATCGACGTCCGCGAGCGGGAAGATGCCCGCGTCGGCGCCGACGCCGAAGCACCCTGTGCAAGGCCCCTTCGCGGCCGGGTCGGCGGCGCTGGGATACGCGAAGCCAGGCTCGTCGGGGCGCTCGTTCGGCGGACCGTACGCGCCGAGGAGATCCGACTCCTTGCGTGAGAGCCCGACCCAGTAGCCGGACTCGTCGGCCGAGATCTGCTCGAGCAGCGTCACCTCAGCGACGCTCGCGAGCGTCACGACGTGCGCGCGCTCGGCCTTGCACCGCGTGCGGGCGGCGACGTAGCTCGTGTCGGCGCCGGCCGCGAAGTAGCAGTGGCCGGTCCTCGGATCGAGCGTCCCCTCGCACGTGATCTGGCAGGCGCGGCAGCCCGGCACCTGCGCGTCGGCGCCGGGATCGCACGACTCACCGGCGTCACCACCGTCGTCGAGCGTTGCGATGACGCCGTCACCACACCCCTGGAACGGCCCCACGGAGGTCTCGGCCGAAGCGTCGGTCGGTGTGATCGTCGCGAGATCGGGGAGGCAGGCGCCCGCTGCGAGCAGCGCCGCGAACGCTCCCGCGAGCAGGACCACGGCGGCCAGCGCACGCGCGGAGATCGACGCAAGCCGCGCCGTACGTCTCCGAGCGTTCGTCTTTGCCGAGCCCTCCACGCTGCGTCCGTCCCTTTCCAGGCGTTAAGCTACGATGAAACGCGGATGGCCGCGCGCGACCTCGCACCTTCTTCCTCGTCGCGCACGCCGGCTGGCGCGTCGTCCTCCCGTTCGGGCCTCGCGGCGCCGCGGGCGGGGCTCGCCGCGCGCTATCGGTCGCTCTTCGTGATCGGACGCGGGGGCATGGGCACCGTCGAGGCTGCGCTCGAGCTCCAGGTCGACGGGGCCTCCGAGGAAGGCGCGGCGGCGGGGGAAGGGCAAGCCGAGGGCGCCGGCTACGAGCGGGTCGTCGCGTTGAAGAGGCTCTTGCCGGACGCGGCGCGCGACGCACGACGCGTCGAGATGTTCCTGCGCGAGGCAAAGCTCGCGAGGATGCTCGACCACCCGAACATCGTGCGCGCGTACGACTACGGCGAGGTCGACGGCGAGCTGTTCCTCGCGATGGAGTACGTCGAGGGGCAGGCGCTCTCGCGCGTGCTCAAGGCGCTCGCCGAAGCGAAGGCAGAGCTCGGGGCCTCGCTCACGGCCCACGTCCTCGCCGAGGTCTGCGACGGGCTGCACGCCGCGCACGAGCTACGCGACGAGTCCGGCAAGGAGCTGAGCCTCGTCCATCGCGACGTCTCCCCACAGAACGTGATGGTCGGCTGCGACGGGCACGTGCGGCTGCTCGACTTCGGCGTCGCGAAGATCGAGGCCGAGAGCAGCACGAAGACCGGCGAGGTCAAGGGCAAGACCGCATACATGTCGCCGGAGCAGGCGATGGGCGATGCCATCGACCGGCGGAGCGATCTCTTCGGGGTCGGCGCGGTGCTGTTCGAGTGCCTCGCGCTGCGACGGATGTGGGGCGACGGGACGGACATGGACGTCATCCGCAAGCTCGCCCTCGAGAAGCCGCCGCGGCTCGAGGAGACCGTGCCGTCGGCGCCGGCGGAGCTATGTGCACTTTACATGCGTCTCGTCGCACGCGACGCGAACGGCCGGCCGGCGACCGCTCACGACGTCGCCGAGGAGCTGCGCAAGCTCGTGCCGCAAGGTCGCGACGACGCGGCGCACGCGCTGCGGAAGCTCCTCGAGGACCACTTCGGGGTGCAGGCAGAGGAGCAGCGCACACGGCTGGTGACGGCTCTCGAGGAGGTCGCGCCGGAGCAGGCGCGCGAGCTGAGGCAGAGCGTGATCCCCGAGGTTGCCTCGTCGCTGAGCCTGTCGCGCGCGAGCGCGAGGCCGAGCACCGCGAGCATCGCGGATGCGACGGGGGCGAATCCCGTGAGCGAGGCGCAGCCGAAGAGCGCGGGGGTGGCGGCGACGGCGACGACGCGCGAGGGCGCCCGGTCGGCGATGTGGATGGTGATGGTGGCGATCGCGGTGGGTGGGGTCGTGGTGTGGAAGGTCGCGGGGGCTGGGGGCGGGACGACGACGACCACGTCCTCGACCGCAGCCCTGACCACGGTCCCGCCCCTGACCGCGGCCCCGCCCCTGACCGCGACCGCGACCCCGACCGCGACCCCGACCGCAGCCCCGACCGCGACCGCAGCCCTGACCCCGATCCCGACCGCGACCCCCTCGGCGTCCGCACGAGCGCCCTCCCCCGCGGCCTCCCTCCCCCGCCCCACTCCTGCCCCATCGATCCCAGCACCTCGACCGTCCGCCTCTGCTCCGGCCAGGCCCATCGCCATGCCTACGGGCAGCACCGCCAAGCCTCCTCCCGATGTGGACGATCATCCGTTCTGATCGCCACGGCGCGCGGCGGGCCTTCGCGGCCGGCCTGGTGGCACTCGGCGTCGTGCTCTCGGCGCAGCCCGCGCATGCCGACGAGCCGGCAAAGGCCACGGCCCCGAACGCCGACACCGCGGCGACGGCTCCCGCGGCACCGAACGCGCTCGACACGCTCCGCGAGCGCTTCCGCGAGGGCATGGAGAAGTACAAGGCGGGCGCCTTCGCCGATGCCGTCGTGATCTGGGAGTCGATCTACCGCGAGCTCGGCACGGACAAGGGCTACCGGCTCGCGTTCGATCTCGCTCGCGCATACGACGAGCTCGGCGACCTCATCAAGGCCGCCGATCACTACGAGAGCTACCTCGAGCGCGTCATGCAGCGCCGCACCAGCGGCGAGACGCTCGAGGCGAACGTCGAACGCCAGGAGGAGGTCGCACGCGACCGCCTCGAGAAGATCGCCGCCCTCAAGGCTCGCATCCGTGTGAAGGCCGGCGCGCGGCTTCCCGTCATCGTGCAGGTCGACAACTCGCCGGCACGCGTCGCGGGCTTCACTCAGTACGTCGAGCCGGGCGCTCACGTCGTCACGCTCGGTACGGGCAAGGAGGCCGACGTGCGCCGCCTGACGGTGGCGCGCGGCGCGCTCGTCGACGTCGAGCCGCGCGAGGAGGCTCCGCAAGCGCCGGCCCCCGAGCCGCGCTTCGAGACGCGCGTCGAGCATCCGTTCTCGCCGGCCGTCCTCTGGGTCGGAGCCGGGGTCGCGGTCGTGTCGCTCGTCCTTCCCCTCGTCACGTACGCGAACGCGCTCTCGATCAAGAGCGACCACGACGCCCCCGCGACCTCCGAGACCGAGCGAAATCGCCTGGCCTCCGACTACGACTCCGCGCGAACCAATGCCTACGCGTCGGTCGTGGTTCCGGCGGTCTTCACCGCCGCCGTCGGCGGGCTCGCGCTCTGGTACGTGCTCGGCACCAAGGAGACGCGCACGCCGCTCACGCCGTCCGCCAACATCGGACCGAGCGGCATGTCGCTCGGCGCCTCCGCGCGATTCTGATTCACGCCTCCGACTTCGGCTTGGAACGAGAAGACCTGCCCTCATCCCCGTCCCTTCTCCCGGAGGGAGAAGGGTGCCGGCGGTCATCGGGGCTGGGTGGGCTTCGAGAATTTGCCGCCACGAGCCGGCGTCGTCAGTGGCCCCTCGCGCCCCTCGCGACGAGGCGGCTCAGGTAGTCCGGATCCCGTCCGGCTCCTTGCGTCGAATGGATCCATCCGCCTGCCCGTCGATACCGCTCCACAGAGAGCGCTGCTTAGGAGTCCACCATCGTGCTCGATTCACCGGTCCGCGGGACGATGCCCCCGCGCCTCGCAGACCCTTGCCGGCCCCCTTCTCCCTCCGGGGAGAAGGGACGGGGACGAGGGCAAGGTTTCTGGTTGCCACGACGCTATGGGTTCACAGCTCGCTCCACTCTCGTCGTCCGCGCCCGCAAGCGCAATCGGTCGAATCCTCTGCGTCGCGGGCTAGAACCGCATCGCGCCGAGGACGTCGGCGAAGTCGTCCGTCCAGACCTTCTGCTTCGCCGGGGGGGGAAGCCGATGCCATTCCTTGTTCTTCGCCATGACGGCGTCGAGCGCCTCGGGCGACGTGCTGAGGACCACCCAGTGGGAGAGCGTCTTCTCCTGGGCTTTCTCCTCCGGCGTGATGTCGCGCTCGATGCGGCCGATCGCGAGCATGCCCGCGTCGGCCGCGAGCGCCGCGAAGATGGGCTCGAGCCGGACGTGTCGGTTCGAGATGTGCGCGAGCAGGACGCCGCCGGGGGCGAGCGCGCGGCGATAGATCGCGAGGGCCTCGCGCGTCACGAGATGGAGCGGGATGGCGTCCGAGCTGAAGGCATCGAGCACGAGGAGGTCGAAGCGACCGGCCGCGCCTTCGCGGAGACGAAGCCGCGCGTCGCCCTCCTCGATTGCGACCTGCGCGTCCGCGGGGACGCTCGAGAGGTACGTGAAGTACTTCTTCGCGATGTCGACGACGCGCGGGTTCAGCTCGAAGAACGTCCACGTGTCGCCCGACCTCGCGTAGGAGGCGAGCGAGCCGACGCCGAGCCCGATCGCGCCCACGCGCCGCGAAGCGAGGTCGCGCGGCGAGGGCGAGGCAGGGCTCTCGGGCGCAGGCACCGGCGCCGCGGCGCCCCTCGGCGCGGGCAGCGGCCCGAGGACGTCGCCGGCCGGGCCTGTCGGAAAGTAGTACGTGAGCGGCATGTGCTTCGCCGCGGGGTCGAGGCTCTGCGCGCCGTGGATGGTGCTGCCGGAGAGGAGCTCGAGGAACTTGTCGGTGGGGTCGCGCCGGACCTTGAGCACACCGAAGAAGTCGCGCTCCTTGTGGATCGTGTTGCCGGTGAGACCGCCGTGGACCGTGCCGACGAGCAGGATGCCCCCGAGCGCGACGGCGTAGCGGATCGGGCGCCGCGACCAGAAGAACGCGACGAGGACGGGGAGTGTGTACATCCACACGACCGAGTGGCTCGGGCTCGCGTTGGTGAGCTCGCCGATCTTCACGAGCCCGAACGTGATCGCGGCGAGGCCGAGGCCGTAGCCGACGTCACGGCGGCGACCGGAGGCGCCCTCCTCGGGCACGCGGTCGATCGCGACACGAGCGAGGCAGACGAGCGCGATCGCGATCGGGTACTCGAGCAGATCGTCGAACACGACCGGCGCGACGAGCCCGTTGAACGCACCGCCGAGGACGCCGCCCACCGAAAGGACGAGATAGAACTCGGTGAGACGCGTGTGGTGCGGCCTGCGCAGCGCGAGCGCGCGATGGCACACGACGCTCGCGACGAAGAGCAAGAGGAGGTGGATGGCGACGATGAGCCAGGCCGGCCCGAGCACCTCGGCGAGCTTGCTGATCGCGACGAGCGCGGCGAGCAGCGCGAGCGCGCGTGACGCGGTCGAGGGCGAGACGACCTGCTTCTTCGCGAAGGCCACGATGAACGAGGCGAGATAGAGGGCGAGCGGCACGACCCAGAGGAGCGGGACGCTCGCGAGGTCCGTCGTGACGAACTCGGTCGCGCCGAGCAGGAGGCTCGAGGGCGCGAACGCGAGCGCGAGCCAGACGAGGCGCTCGCGCCAGACGGGCTGCGGTCCGCGGGCGGCGCGCTCCGACTCCGGAGAGGGGCGCTCCGAGTCCGACGAGTCCGGCGGGTCTGCGATGAGGGCCTTCGAGGAGGGGCCGGGCTCGAGCGCGATGTCCTCCGACATCGTGACGCCGGCGGGCGCGGGCGTCGCGTCGATGCGAGGCGCGTGCTTCTTCCGTAGCGCCGTCACTGCGCAGATGACGACGAGGATCGCGTAGCCCGCGAAGGCCACGTGGAGGAGGCGGCTCTGCTCCTTCAGCGCGAGGAAGGGCTCGACCGCGAACGGATAGCCCAGCAGGGCGACCATGCTCCCGGCATTACTTGCAGCATACAAGTGATACGGGTCGGTCTCGCCGAGCTCCGCGTACCAGCGCTGGAGGAGCGGCGACGTGGTCGAGAGCACGAAGAAGGGCAACCCCACCGACCGGAGGAGCACGACGAGCAGGCCGAGCGAGCGGCTCTTCGTGGTGAGGGTCTCGACGAGGTGCTCGTCGACGACGATCGGCAGGACGAAGAACGCGGACGCGATGAGGGCGAGCTGGAGCATCACCTGCGTGCGTACCGGCAGGCGCGAGCCGACGATGTGCGCGTAGAAGTAGCCGCCGAGGACGAGCGCCTGGAAGCAGAGCGAGCAGAGGATCCAGACGGCCGGGGCCCCACCGAGCAGCGGGACGATCATCCGCGCGACCATCGGCTGGCACGCGAACAGCAGCGTCGCGCTCACGAAAAGAGTGACGGCAAACCGAGAAATCATCCGGCGGCCGGCAGCTTACCCTGGTCTCCCGCTCGCTAACCCTTTTCGATGCCGTATTTCCGCAGGTAGGCGCGCACGTGGTGCCGTTCCATCCCGCTCTGGCGGGCCATCTCGCTCACGTTGCCTTTTGCACCACGGGAGAGCTGGGTGAAGTAGTCCTTCTCGAAGGTCGAGATGGCGCCGCGCTTGGCCTCGGCAAACGCAGTCTGTGCGGCCGTTCCTCGTCGCGGCTCGTCGGCGACGGAGTCTCGCGCGAGCGTGAGGACGTCGTCGATGGCCTCCGGCGTGTCAGCGAGCGTCGCCGCGACCTGGGCGACATTGACGAGCTCGCGGACGTTTCCCGGCCAGTCGTAGGAGCCCAGGCGCTGCTCGATCCAGCCCTCGACGACGGGGGCCGCCTCGGGCTTTCCGGCGCGCTTGCAGATCTCCTCGACGAGGAGCGGGACGTCGCCGAGGCGCTCGCGGAGCGCCGGGAGCTCGACCCTGACCTGCGCGATGCGGAAGAAGAGGTCGCTCCGGAACCGGCCGGCGTTCATCTCGACGCCGAGGTCGCGGCGGGTCGCGGCGAGGACGCGCACGTCGATGGGCTCGAGCGTGTTGCCACCGACACGCTTGACCTGGCGCTCCGCGAGGACGCGCAGGAGCTTGGGCTGCAGCTCGAGCGGGAGCTCGCCGAGCTCGTCGAGGAAGAGCGTGCCGCCGTGGGCCTCGGCGAGGGCGCCCTTCTTGCGCTCGGTCGCGCCGGTGAAGACGCCCTTCTCGTGGCCGAAGAGGATGCTCTCGGCGAGGCTCGCCGGGATCGAGCCGCAGTCGAGCACGACGAACGGGCCGCCCTTGCGATCGCTTGCATCATGCACGCTCTTGGCGACGACCTCCTTGCCGGTGCCGGTCTCGCCGAGGATGAGGATCGAGAGCGCGGTGTTGGCGACCTTCTCGAGCACGCCGAACACGCGGCGCATCTTCGGCGAGGAGCCGACGAGCCCGCCGAAGCGGTCGGAGTAGCCGACGTCGACGCGCTGCTTTCCGGTCGGCTCGATGGTGATGCGCGTCTGGCCGACGAGCACCTCGGCCGCGGTGCTGACCACGCCCTCGCGGATGCGGACGGAGCCCACGAACGTGCCGTTCGTGCTCCCGAGGTCCTTCACGAGGACGCCCTCGTTGACGGCGCGGAGCTCGCAGTGAATCGCGCTGACCTCCGGGTCGGTGAGGCGGATCTGCGCGCCCTCGTCGCGGCCGATCACGATCGGGTCGACGTCGATCGGGATCTCCTTGCCGTCCGGCGTGCGGGCGATGCCGCCGCGGACGAACCAGTGGAGGACGCGGGCGCGGGTGGCTCCTTGTGTCATGCGCTTCTCACGCCTCCTTTCTCGCACACGGGGCCAGGTTGGGGAATGCCGAGGTTCGCGAGGCTCCTGGCCCGCCCGAGGTCCGGTGGACGTGGCCGCGTCCACCCCGTGGTGGCGCCGATCGCTCGAAAATGTGGCCCGATCCGATCGCCTTCGGCGCCGGCGCGTGGCATGTTGAGTGCACGGTCATGAGAGCAATGAGCGCACGCCAACGAAAGCCTTCGCTCGTCGCGATCGTCGGCATCCTCGCGGTCGCATCGGCATCCATGGCCACCACGGCTTGCAAGAAGGATGACGCGAAGCCGACCGACACGACCGCCGACGACGCGCAGGCCCTCGCGGAGGACGGCGCCGACTCGGCCGTCGCGGAGACGGACACCGAGGTCGTCACGTCGTCGCTCGTATCCGCGACCGCCGCGGGCGGCTCGCTCTCGCTCGCGTCGACGAGTGACATCGGTCTCGGCGGCGTCGGGACCGCGGGCCTCGGCGACGGGGCGAAGGCGCTCTACTTCCCGAGGGGCTGCCTCGTCGTGACCCCCGACGCGGTCGCGCAAACGGTGAGCTACGCGTTCACCAACTGCGCCGGGCCGAACGGCATCTTCAAGCTCACCGGAACGATCGTCGCGACGTACGCGACGGCCCCCGGCAAGCTCACGCTCGAGCTCGTCGGCAGCGATCTGCGTGTGAACCGCGCGACCGTCGACTGGACCGCGACGGCGGAGGTCACCAACGCGGGCGCCGACCGGTCGATGCACTGGAAGGGCGCGCTCGAAGGCACCACCGCCCGTGGCAAGTCGTTCTCTCGCACGAACGAGAAGACCGTGACCTGGCGCTTCGGCGAGCGCTGCTTCGGCGTGTCGGGCATCTCCGAGGGCACCGTCCGCGACCGCTACCTCCGTACCGAGGTCACCGACTTCCGTCGCTGTCAGGGAGCCTGCCCGGAGGCCGGCGGCCGGATCACGATCTCGAACGAGAAGAAGCTCAAGGTCGAGATCCTCTTCGACGGCACGAATCGCGCGACCTACACGAGCCCGAAGGGCACGACGACGTTCGACCTCGCCTGCCAGGGTTGAGCGGTCAGTCCCGGAGGTCTCGTCTCAGTCCTCGGAGGCGCCCGAGCCCGGGTCCTCGGAGGCGCCGACGGCCGGATCCGAGCCCGGCGCGGCGTTCCCCATGGGGGGCGGCGGTGACGATTTCTGGTTGGCCGAGAGGCTCGTGAACTCGAGGCCCACGATGACGCCGTCCGGCTCCTCCTGGACCCAGACGACCCGGCTCGGGCGCAGCATCACCTCGTCCGTGCCGATGGCGACGTCGAATTTCTGCCCGAGAATGACCTTCTCCTCGAGAATCGCCCGGAGGCCGCCACGGCTGACGTTGAGCGCCCAACCCTCCAGGGTTGCGCCGTCCTCGGCCTTCAGGCTGACGCGCTCGGTGACCTCACGCCGGGCGCCGCCGCGACGCATCGCGTGGACACCGCTCGGCATCTTCATCCCGTGCGCGGGGGTGGGGGTCGGTTTCTTCGTCACGGCGTCGTCCTCAGCGTAGCAGAGGCGGCAGCTGATCACGCAAGTCCTCGGCCCCCTTCCGGGGCGCCAAAAGGCCTCACCTTGCAAGATTGCAATAAAAGGAGGTGTTGACGCACAGGCCCCTTTCGCCAGAATGTAGGACACTCGCGTCTGACCCCCGTCGCGCGTATTAGATCACCCGCCCCTCGTGACCGCCTTGCCCACCGCCGCCTCCCCCACCACCACGCCGCAACAACTGAAGAAGGCGCTCATCGCGAGCGGCTTCGAGGTCTTCAGGACGTTGCCCGAAGAAGTGGTCCTCGCCGAGCGCGTGCGAGAAAACCTCATCCTCGACTCCGGAGTCCGCGTGGGCCCGCTCGGCGACGGCCGCGTTCGCGTCCGCCTCGTGCTGCGTGGTCAGCGCTCCGACTTCCCGAGCGACGAGGAGACCACCCTCTTCGAGCGCGTCCGTAAGCTCGCCGAGCCCGCGCTCGCCAACGGCTTCGCCGAGATCTCGACCAACGTGAACGCCGTGACCGACCCGGCGGACCCCGGACGCACGCTCGACACGTTCTACGAAGTGTTCCTCGCGCACGAGGTCGCAACACTCGAGGACGCCGTTCCCGTCCTGAAGTTCGCGCTCGGGCTCGAAAAAGCCGTCGCGCAGACCAACCAGCGCCCGTAGAGCGCGCTGCATTCGCGCGTGAGACGCGAATAGAAACCCTGGGCGTGCCGTGTTATGAGCCGGCCCCGCTCATGCTCGACTTTTTTCGGCAAAAGGGCCTCACGTCCATCATCTACGGAGTGATCATCGTCGGGATGATCCTCGTGTTCGTTCTCGGGTTCAACCCGAGCGCGGGCAAGAAGCTCGGTACGGTGAGCGAGGCGTGCGCCGCTCGTGTTCACGGCTCGTGCATCGAGCCGAAGGCGCATCGCGCCGCCTACCGCCTCGTGTTCTCACGCGGCACCGGACAGATGAAGCAGGCCACCGCCTCGCGCATCGTCCTGGAGGGCCTCATCGAGCGCGAGCTGCTCGTCACCGAAGCGCAGCGCCTCGGCCTGACCGTCAGCGAGGACGAGATCACCGACAGCATCTTCCACGGCTACGTGCTGGTCAGCCTTCCGAGCGACCAGGTGCAGATGCAGCAGGGCCTCGGTCTCAACGACGGCCGCGTCAACGTCGGCTTCAAGGACCCGAAGACCAAGTAGTTCGACATGAAGGTCTACGAGCGCACGGTGAAGCAGATCACCGGACGCTCGCCCACCGAGTTCCGCGAGTGGCAGAGCCGCGAGATCCTCGCCGGCAAGATGCGCGACCTCGTTCGCGCGCCCGTCCGCGTCGCCGAGGACGAGGCGCTCGACCGCTTCAAGGTCGAGCGCACGACCGCAACGGTCAACTACGCCGTCGTCCGCCGCAGCTGGCTCGAGAAGTACGCGATCTCGACGGACCCGAAGGACGTCGACACCTGGGCCAAGGACAAGGTCAATCTCGGCTCGATCAAGGTCCCCGTCCGCCACATCCTCGTGAAGTTCACGGGCGAGAAGCCGGAAGAGAAGGAGGCCTCGAAGGCGAAGGCCCAGGGCATCTTCGACCGCGTGAAGAAGGGCGAAGACTTCGGCAAGCTCGCGAAGGAGTTCTCCGAGGACCCCGGCAGCAAGGACAAGGGCGGCCAGTACCCTGGCGAGATGGTCGAACAGTTCGTCGAGCCCTTCAAGAAGGCCGTCGAGTCGGTGAAGCCCGGCGAGCTCGTGCCCAACCTCGTCGAGACGCAGTTCGGCTACCACGTCATCAAGCGTGACGAGGCGACCAAGGAAGACCTCGTCAAGGCCTACAAGCAGGCGAAATCGCTCGACCTCTCGAAGAAGGTCGCGGCGAAGATCGCCGCCGACATCAAGTCGGGCAAGTCGGGCGACGAGGCCGTGAAGGCCGCCATCGCGCAGTACGGCATCCTCAAGCCCGCTGAGCCGAAGCCGGAGCCGAAGCCCGCGGCCGCCCCCAAGGGCGACGGCGGTGCCGATGCAGGCGCAGCCGCGACGGCCGACGCCGGCCCCCCCACCCCCGTCTACACGGCCGAGACCGATCCGGAGCGCCCGCAGCTCAACACGTCGAGCGCGTTCAACCGCGGCGGCGACCCGATCCCCGCGATCTCCGGCGAGGCCTCGCAGGCCGTCACCGGGTTCTCGTTCGGCGGCGCGAAGGCCGGCGACGTGACCCTCGAGCCGATCCGCACCGATGACGGCTTCCTCGTGGTCCAGCTGAAGGAGCTGAGCCCCGCGACCAAGGAGGCCTTCGACAAGGAGCGCGACCAGTACATGCAGGGGCTGCTCCTCGCGAAGAAGGCGGAGGCCCTCGGCAACTACACGCGCCGCATGCGCGAGGCCGCGAAGGCCGAGATCAAGATCGACGAGAACAACGTCCTGGGCGCGAAGTCCGACGCCGGCGCGGCCCACGAAGAGGAAGACGAGGGGCCGTAGGTCGTGTGCAGCGCACACGACACGGCCTCGCGAAGGTCGGCTAGGTCCGCCGCATGAGTGTGCTGAGCGAGCGCCCCTTCGACGTCACGACGCTGGGCAACGGCCTGCGCGTCGTCGTCGCGTCCCAGCCGCACATCAGTCGCGCGCACGTGGCTCTCTACGTGCGCGTCGGCTCGCGCTTCGAGGCGCCCGCGACGAACGGGCTCAGCCACTTCCTCGAGCACATGCTCTACAGAGGAACACCGACCCTCGAGACGGCGCACCAGGTCAATCACGCGTTCGAAAGCCTCGGCGGCTACCTCTACGCCGCCACGCAGACCGACTTCGGCGTCTTCTCGGTCACGGCGCCCTCGGAGTCGGTCGCCGAGACGAGCCGCCTCTTCGGCGAAGTCCTCGCGAACCCGACGTTCAACGACATCGAGATCGAGAAGGGCATCGTCTGCGAGGAGATCCTCGAGGACCTCGACGACGACGGTCGCCAGGTCGACGCGGACAACCTCTCGCGTCAGCTCATCTATCCGACGCACCCGCTCGGCTACACGATCACCGGTGACGAGAAGCGCGTGCGCTCGTTCGATCGCCCGATGCTGCGCGCCCACCATGCACGTCACTACAACGCCGCGAACAGCGTCCTCGCGTTCTCGGGTGCGGTGACGAAAGAGCAGGCGCTCGCCCTCGCAGAGAGCCATTTTTCAGGGCTTCCGAAGGGCGAGCCGGTCAAGACCGACGCGCCGACCCACAACCAGAAGAAGCCCCGTCTCCAGATCGTCGAGAACGTCTCGAGCCAGACGGAGCTACGCGTCTGCTTTCGCGCCGTGCCCGAGGCGTCGAAGCATCGCCCCGCGATGGACATGCTGATGCGCATCCTCGACGACGGGATGTCGACGCGGCTCTATCACCGCATCTGCGACTCGAAGGGGCTCTGTTACGACGTCGGCGCATCGTTCGACGGTTACGAGGACGACGGCGTGCTCGACTTCATGGCCGGCGTGCAGCACGCCCGCACCTCGGTCGTGACCCGCGAGATCCTCGAGCTCCTGTGCGACCTCGCCACGAAGGGGCCGACGGAGGCCGAGCTCGACAAGGCCAAGCGCCGCAACGCCTGGGAGATCCGCACGGTCTTCGATTCGCCGGAGGAGCTCGCCGGCTTCTACGCGGGCGGCCTGCTCTTCGATCGTTTCGAGACGCCAGAGGCGCGGCTCGCGGCGAACACCGCGGTCACGGTGAACGACCTCCGCGAGATGGCGCAGCTCCTCGCGCAGCCGGACCGCCTGAACGTGCTCGCGGTCGGTCTGCTCGACGACGGCGAGGACGAGCGCCTCGAAGGCGTAGTGAAGGGCTTCAAGGGCCCTCGCTGAAGGCCGCTCGGAGCGCCGACGGCGCTCAGGCTCCTTCAGCCTTCGTGAGGCGTTCGACGATCTCGATGAGCCGCTCTGCCGGGAACGGCTTCGCGAGCGTGCCCGTCAGGCCGGAGACCGGAGTCGCGCCGCTCGCCGCGAGGTCGCCCGAGATCAGATAGAAGGGAACGGGCCGACTCAGACGCGCGAGCACCTCGAGCCCGCTCATCGTCGGCATGCGGAGGTCGCAGAAGACGACGACCGCGTCGTGCGTGTTCAGGTAGGCGACGGCAGCGCCGGCGTCGGTGAACGTCACGATCGGGATCCCGCGCGCGCCGAGGACCATCTCGAAGACACGACAGAGCGCCGCTTCGTCGTCGATGTACACGACCGGCGCGCTCACGGGCCCACCCTCGCGAGGCGAACGACGAGGCGCGCATGAGGCGCGGTGGGCTCGTACGTGAGAGTGCCGCCGTGTCGTTCGACGATGCTCCGGCTGATGCTGAGCCCGAGGCCGGTCCCCTCCCCCACCTTCTTCGTCGTGAAGAAGGCTCGGAAGACGTCGCTCGCGATCTCCGGGGGGATGCCGGGTCCGGAGTCCTCGACCGCGATCGTGACGGCGCCGCCGGGGTCGTCCGTGACGGACACGTGGCCCCACTTCTCGTCGCCCTCGCGTACGGCATCGACGGCGTTGTTGAGCAGGTTCACGAGGACCTGACCGAGCTCGATGGAGTGCCCTCTGACGCGCGCCTCGCGCTCGACGTCGACCCTGACCTCCACGGCGTGCTCGCGGAACCGCGGGGTGCAGAGCGCGATCGACTCGTCGACGAGCGCCGCGACGTCGACCTCCTCGGGTGGCTCGTTCATGGACTCTCGCGTGAACTTGCGGAGCCCGTGCACGATCTTGCCGGCGCGCGTCACGGCCGCGCGGATCGCCCGTATGTGCTCGTCGATCTTCGCGTCCTCACCACGTGCACGTGCGTCCTCGAGCGCGAACGCGTGGGCGTCGATGATGCCGAGCGGGTTGTTGATCTCGTGCGCAATCCCCGCAGCCATCTCTCCCACCGTCGCGAGCTTCGAAGCCTGGATCGCCTTGAGCCTCTCGTCTTCGAGGTCGGCCTCGAGCGCGCGCTGCGCGGTCAGGTCCTCGATGAGCGACCAGATGTACGGCCGACCTTCTCTCTCGACGACGAATCCGTTGAGCCTCACGGGCACGAGCGTGCCGTCCTTCCTCACGAACTCCTTCTCGTACGGGCCGTAGCGCCGCAAGGTCTGCAGCCTCTCGAGCTGCACCTGCTCCTGCACGTCGTACTTGCGCGGCGTGAGCTGCCAGTAGGTGAGCCCGCCGTCGGCCTCCGCCTGCGTGTAGCCGAGGAGGTCGGAGAACGCCTGGTTCGACTCGAGCCAGAGGCCATCCATCGTGCAGAGGTTGAGTCCCACCGGTGACTTGTCGAAGAGATCGCGGATCAGGCTCTCGCGCTCCGCGAGCTGGCGGCGTGTGCGCTCCTGCTCCGTGACGTTCTCGGCGTAGATGATGATGCCGTCGACCTGCCCCGGCTTGCCTCCCCATGGAGCCACGACCCATCGCAGGTACTCGACCTTCCCCTGCGACGTCTCGAAGCGGTCGAAGTCACTCCTCTCTGTCACCCCCGCGAGGCCCCTCTCGTGGACACGCCTCCACTCCTCGCGGATGCCGGGGAAGACCTCGTAGTGGGACTTGCCGACCAGGTCCTCCGCGTCGTCGCGGCCGTGCGCCAGGAGCCATGCGCGATTGTGCGCGAGGTAGCGCAGGTCACGGTCGAACACTGCGGCACCGAGCGGCAGGGTCTTCATCATCTCGACGAAGAGCTGCTCCGAGCGTACCTCCGGCGTCCCCCGAGCCCCCTCCATGTCCACGCCTGGGATGAGACACCATCCAGGGCGGACCCGTCGACCGATTCCGTCGTCGGGGGCTTCCTGATTTGATCGTGAGCGGATCGTGAGGCATCGACGGCCACGCGCGCGAGCCTCCCCCGCGGGTGCGGCCAAGGCCGCAGCGGCCGCGAAGTGGGACGGCAAGACGACCTTCGAGTGTGGCGGCAACGACATCGTCGCGCGCAACGGGATCACCGCGACCGCGGGCGTGAAGGCCGCCGGCAACTGCCAGCTGACGATGACGGGCGGGAGCATCACCGCATCGACGAGCTCGGTCGTCGCCTCCGGTAGCGCCAAGGTCGACCTCGTCGGTACCAAGGTGAGCGGCAAGTCAAAGACGAGCGCCGCGGCGAAGGTCACCGGCGCCCCCTGAGCGAGCGGGGCGCGGTGTCGCGCCGTGATACACCCCGACAACGACCTGCCGACCGCGCCGATTCGGCGGTACGCTGCATGGAGCGATGCGGATCAGCGGAAAGATGTCGTCGCACCTCTTCGAGGCTGCGGAGGCCGTCGGTATTCGTCGCGAGCAGCTCCTCGAGGCTGCCGGTCTCCCCATCCCCGCTCGAGGCGCGCCGCCCGGCGAGACCGACTGGGACGTGTTCGCGACGATGCTCGACGAGCTGTCCAGGCGACTCGGAGGCGACCCGGCTCGACTCCGCGCCGTCGGTCGCGCGATGGTGCGCGCCCCGTCCTTCAGGTTCCTGGAGCAGCTCGCGCGGATCGTGGTTTCGCCGCGAGCCCTGTACGACGCCGCCCACCGATGGGTCTCTCCGGCGAACGTCCCTCACATCGTCCTGGAACTGGACTTCCTCTCCGCGACGCGCGTGCGGCTGAGGGGCACCCTCCCTGAGCCCCATGCGGCCAGCCTCCCCTACTTCCGCATCTTCGAAGGCGTCTTGATCGAGGTGCCCGCGCTGCTCGGGCTGCCCCCCGCGACCCTCGTGAGGAGCGAGGTCACTCCGCGGACGATGGATGTCGTCGTCGAGCTGCCGCGCTCGTCGTCGCTCCTCGACCGGGTCCGGCGCCGGGTGCGCGCAGCCATCTCACCGGGCGCGGTGCTCGATCTCCTCGAGGAGCAGCGTCGCGACATGGCGACAGGTCTCGAGTCCGTACAGCGCTCGACCAACGAGCTCCGTAGCCTGTTCGACCGGCTTCCCGACCTCGTCATCATTCACCGCGCGGGTGTCGTGCTGTGGACGAATCGAGAGGTAGCAGCGGTGCTCGGCTACGAGAGGGCGGACGACCTCGTCGGGCGTGCGCTCCTCGACCTCGTGGCCCCGTCCTCGCACGACCTGGTGAGGAGCCGGATGCACGGAGCGGCCGACGGCGACCTCCCGGACCTCGTCGAGACGCGGCTCCTCAGGAGCGACGGCGACATCGTCTTCGTCGAGGTCTCCCCCACGCAGACGGTGAGCTTCGGCGGCCAGCCGGCGCGGCTCGTGGTCGGACGCGACGTCACCGAGCGCATCCGTCTCCGGCAGCAGCTCCTCATCGCCGATCGCATGGCGTCGATCGGCATGCTCGCGGCCGGTGTCGCGCACGAGGTGAACAACCCGCTCGCGTACGTGCTCAACAACATCGAGATGGCCACCAAGGAGCTCGCTCAGCAAGGGGAGTCGACCCGCACGACCCGCGAGGCGCTCGGCATCGCTCTCGAGGGGGTCGATCGCATCCGCACCATCGTGCGCGGTCTGCTCGAGCTCGCGCGCGTCGACGACGCCGCCGTGGGCCCGGTCGACGTGCGTGCGATCGTGGAATCGACGGTCGGGCTCGCCGCCCGCCAGATCTCCGAGCGCGCACGCCTCGAGACCGACTACAGGCCGGTGCCCTTCGCGCTCGGAACCTCCGCGCGACTCGGTCAGGTGCTCCTCAACCTGCTCACCAACGCGCTCGAGGCCATGCCCACCGGCGCGAAGGACACGAACCGACTTCGCGTGGTCGTCCGGCGCTCGGCCTCCGGCGGCGTGGTCGTCGAGATCTCCGACAACGGGGTGGGCATCGCGCCGGAGCACGCGGCCCGCATCTTCGATCCGTTCTTCACGACGAAAGCGAGCGGGGAGGGCACCGGGCTAGGGCTCGCGATCACTCAGCGCCTCGTCGCGGAGCTCGGCGGCGAGCTCTCCTTCGAGTCGAGCCCTCGACGCGGAACGACGTTCCGGTTGACGCTCCAGCCAGAGGAGCCCGCAGAGCACGTACCGTCGCCGGACGGATTGAACTAACCTCTCCCTCGTGGGGCCCTCGTGGGGGGCGTCGCGCGAATCGCGCTTTCGTTGGGGTACGTCGCATTCGGCGCAGGCCTCGGCCTGCTTGCGTGCGCGCCCGACGCGCAGCCCGCCGCGGTCGCGCCCGTCGCGACGTACGTGCCGAAGCCCCACGCGCCTGGGCCGATGGAGGGCGTCCGCGCAACCAGGATGGCCGGGGCGCTCGCCGCCGCCGGGCTCGACGTGCGGAACCTGCCACCGCTCGAGCAGCTGACGGCCAGTCAGAAGCAGAAGGTGATGCGCACGTTCACCGAGACGCTCGGCGTGCCATGTCTCGGCTGTCACGCCGGGGACGCATTCGACGCCGACACGCGGCGCAAGCGAATCGCCAAGCGCATGTACAACGAGATGGTGCGCGCACTGACGCTGCGCGACGGCGAGCCGGTCTACTGCGACAGCTGCCACGACGGCACGATGTACATGCTCGATCGCCACGACGCGACGAAGCTCACGAAGCACATGAGCGAGACGCTCGTGGGGCAGTTCGCGCGCGTCGACGGGCGCGTCCACGACTGCTCGACGTGTCACGGCGAGCCGCCCGACTACCACATGCTCACGACGTGGAAGATGACGACCGCTCCTGACATCGTGCCGATCGACACCCCCGCGAGCGCGAGCGTCCTCTCGCCACCGCTACCGCCACCGGGACCGCGCGTCCCCGCGGACTGCGGACCGCACAGCGAAGGCTGTCCGCTCCAGCGCTACATGCGCGGGTGGGTGTCCATCGCAACCGCGAACGGCGACGGAGGCTCCTTGGCGATTGCGCTCGATAGAATCGCCCTGTTCTCTCCCGACGCGACGTGGTCGTGGGCGGAGATCAGTCGAAGGGGCGCGGCCGCGGCGCGACACGGCGATCTCGCCGAGGCGAACAAGAGCTGCGGTACGTGTCACGCCCTCTACCGGTCGACCTGGCGCGCCCGCCACCGCACGCGGACGCTCCCGTGACGAGCGCGCGCGGTCTCCTCGTCATCGTCGTGGCGGCGGCCCTGGGTGCGTGTGCGTACGCGAACGGATACGACCCGTCGCGCTATTCGGCGGCACCGGCCGCGTCCGGAGACCCGGAGGTCGAGCCGCTGCCTCCGTCTCCGAGGCGCCGCATGCGCGACCCGCGCGGCGTGCCCGTCTTCGATGCGGCGGTGACGGTAGTCCCGACCGCGCCGGTCGCTCCGGACGCGAGCGTCCCCGAGGAGGCCGGCGTGAGCGTCCCCGCCGCGTGCGGGACCAGGGCCAATCCATGCCCCATGCAGCGATTCATGCGCGGGACGATGGAGACGGCGCACACGCCGGACTCGCTCACGACGGCCTTCTCGCTCCTCGCCGGGATGTCGCCCGACCCGGAGTGGGCATGGGTGGCCATCGCGACACGCGGGGCCGAGCTGGCGAACGCCGGCGAGATCGCGCGGGCGAAGGCGCAGTGCGTCGCCTGCCATGACGCCTACCGGACGCCCCTACAAGACGAGGTACCGCGCTCGACCGCTCTGAGCCGCGAGGTCGAGCAGGACTCGTGGACGTTCATCCTGCGCGAGCACGAGGTCCGCAAGGTGCTCGGCAACTACAAGAACGGCGCTCGGCTGCCGTGAGCGAGACCGTCAGCGTGCGCGAAAGTGCCCGAGGAGCAGCGGGGCGAGCGCTGCCGGCTCCGTCCAGTGGACCATGTGCCCTGCCTCCGGAAGCTCGACACGCTCGAGCGTCGTGAAGGCCGCGAGGCGCTCGGCCTCGTCGGGCGGGTGATAGCCGCGCGGGCCGCCCGACACGAAGAGGACGGGGCACGTGACCTTCTTCGCGAACTCGGCGAAGAGCTTCGCGAAGAACGGCATCGGCGCCGTCGTCCGATGAAGCGGGTCGAAGTGCCAGGCGATGCGCCCTTCGCCCGCGTCCGTCGCGAGGTGAGGCAGGCGATGCGCGAGCACCTCCTTCGGCACGTTCGGATGATTGGCGGCCATCCTGCGGAGCGCGTCCTCCTCCGAGAAGGCAGGTCTCCCCTGTCCGGCGCGCCGACGCGCAGCGCGGACCTGCTCGATCCAGCCACGCATGCGGATCGGCCCCACCTCGTGGGGATTGTCGGGCGGACCGATGCCCTCGATGACCGCCAGCCGCGCCACCCGCTCGGGAAAGGTGCCCGCGAACAGCGTCGCGATCGTACCGCCCATCGAATGACCGACGAGCGCGATCGGCTCGTCGGGAGAGAGCGCATCGACGAGATCGGCGAGGTCGAACACGTAGTCGACGAAGTGGTAGTAGCTCCCCTTCGGAGCGCGCGCGCCGTCGCCGAAGCCACGCATGTCGGGCGCGAGGACGCGCAGGCCCTTCGCCGCCAGCGCGGGCGCCACCAGGTCCCACGTTCCGCCGGCGTCCAGGAAGCCGTGGACGAGCACGACCGTCCGAACCGCCAGTACGGCATCCGCGCCTGCCGTGCCCTCCTCTGGCGCCCACTCGAGCACGCGGTGCTCGAGGTCGTTGGCGTGTACACGCAGCGTGGTCGCGACCTTCATCTCTGGAACCCGGGGAGCGCACAGCGTACTCTGGGCGCCGTCCCATGGCGCATACGATCACGCTCATCCCGGGGGATGGCATCGGACCGGAGGTCGCCGACGCGACGCGAAGGGTCCTCGCGGCTTCCGGCGTGAAGATCGAATGGGAGGTGCAGGAGGCCGGCGCCGCCATTGCCGAAAAGCGCGGCACCACCCTTCCGGACGAGGTCCTCGTCTCGATCCGCCGAAACAAGGTCGCGCTCAAAGGCCCCATCGGAACGCCCATCGGCAAGGGCTTCCGCTCGGTGAACGTGACCCTCCGCCAGGCGCTCGACCTCTACGCCAACGTGCGCCCCATCCGCAGCCTGCCCGGGATCGAGCCTCGCTTCGAGGGCACCGACATCGTCATCGTTCGCGAGAACACCGAGGACCTCTACGCCGGCCTCGAGCTCATGATCATGCCGGGCGTCGCCCAGTCCATCAAGCTCATCACCGAGAAGGCCTGCACCCGCATCTGCGAGTACGCCTTCGACTACGCCCAGAAGATGGATCGCAAGCGCGTGTCCGTCGTCCACAAGGCGAACATCATGAAGCTCTCGGACGGGCTCCTCCTCGAGTCCTTCCGGAAGGTCGCGCTCCGGTACCCGCGGCTCGAGCCGTTCGAGATCATCGTCGACGCCTGCGCGATGAACATGGTGAGGAACGCGAACAAGCTCGACGTCATCGTGACCGAGAACCTCTACGGCGACATCCTGAGCGACCTCGGCGCGGGCCTCGTGGGCGGGCTCGGCATCGTCCCGGGCGCGAACATCGGCCTCGAGTGCGCGGTCTTCGAGGCCGTTCACGGCTCGGCGCCCGACATCGCCGGCCAGGGCATCGCCAACCCCACCGCGCTCATCCAGAGCGGCGTGATGATGCTCCACCATCTCGGCGAGCACGTCGCCGCGTCGAAGATCGAGAAGGGCCTCCTCGCGACCTTCGACAGCGGCGTGCGCACGTTCGATCTCGGCGGTCAGGTCGGCACCGAGGAGTTCACGAGAACGCTGTGCGAGGCGATCGGTCGCGCCTGAGCCGTGAACGAGCACGACGCTCTCGTCTTCCTGCTCTCACTCGCCGTGCTCCTCGGCGTGGCGCGTCTCCTCGGTGAGGGTGCGCGCGCTCTCGGCTTGCCGCTCGTCGTCGGGGAGATCCTCGCGGGCGTTCTCCTCGGCGCGACCGGTCTCCGGCGCGTCGCGCCCGCGGCCCACGCGTTCCTCCTTCCCCAAGGGACGCCCGCATCCATGCTCTCGGGCTACACGACGATCGCCGTCGTCCTGCTCCTCGTGGTCGCAGGGCTCGAGGTCGACCTCGAGATCGTGAAGCGGCGAGGCCGGAGCGCGCTGCTCGTGGCCTCGCTCGGGATGCTCATGCCGCTGCTCGGCGGCTTCGTGCTCGGGTACCTCGTGCCCGACTCGGTGCTCGTCCACCCCGAGCAGCGCGCACTCTTCGCGATCTTCATCGGCGTCGCCCTCTCCATCTCTGCCCTCCCGGTCATCGCCAAGACGCTGCTCGACCTCGGCCTCTTCAAGACGGACATCGGACTGCTCGTCATGACGGCCGCGATGATCAACGACCTCGTCGGCTGGGTGGCGTTCAGCATCCTGCTCGGTCCGATGCACGGCGGGGCGGTCGACCTCGGCAAGCTGGCCACCACCATCGGCATCGCCCTCGCGTTCGGCGGGGCCTGCTATTTCCTCGGGCGGCGCCTCGTCGACGCCGTCCTCGCCCGCATCGAGAAGCAGGCCGACCTCGCGCCCGGCCGGGTCCTCTCCCTGCTCATCGTGGTCGCGATCCTCGGCGCGAGCGTGACGCAGGCGATCGGCATCCACGCCGTGCTCGGCGGCTTCATCGTCGGCGTCACGGTCGGCGGCTCGCCGCGCCTCCGCGAGCGGACACGCCAGACGATCCAGCAGTTCGTCACCAACGTCTTCGCGCCCGTATTCTTCGCCGCCGTCGCGCTGCGAGTCGACTTCCTCGCGAACTTCGACTTCGTGCTCTGCCTCGTCGTCTTCGTCGTCGCTTCGGTCGCGAAGATCGTCGGCTGCAGCGTCGGCGCACGGATCTCCGGGATGCCGTGGCGCGAATCGCTGGTGGTTGGCTTCGGTCTCAACGCGCGCGGCGCGATGGAGATCATCCTGGCGCTGCTCGCCCGCGACGCCGGCCTCGTCGACGACCGCGTCTTCGTGGCGCTCGTGACGATGGCCATCCTCACCTCGCTCATCGCCGGCCCGATGATGAAGTGGCTACTCTTCGGGCCGCGCAAGGGCTCGCCCGGCTCGCTCCGAGGCGGCGCCCTCGCCGAGGACGCCGCCACGCTCGTGCGCGGCGGCGCGTTCATTCCGTCGCTCGCCGCGGCGACTTCGGCGCGCGCGATCGAGGAGCTCGGGCATGCGTTGCGGAGCGCGATCGGCGACCTCGTCGAGCCGGCGCTCATCGCCGTTCTCGAGCGCGAGATGATGGCGCCGACCGGGCTCGGCGACGAGGTGGCCATCCCGCATGCGGCGGTCCCAGGCCTCTCTCGTCCGGTCGTTGCGCTCGGCCTGGCGCACGACGGCATCGACTTCGACGCGCCCGACGGTCGCGCCGCGCGGATCGTCTTTCTCCTCCTCTTGCCTCCGAAGGCCTACGAACGCGAGGTGCGGGTCCTCGCCGGCCTCGCTCGTTCGGTCTTCGACGAACCGGCGCGGCGCGCGCTCATGGCCACGACCACCGCGGACGAGGCCGTGAAATGTCTCGACGAGCACGCCCAGAGGATCTCCGCCGCCGCACAGGCGCCAGGGCCGCGCATGGCGAGCCTCACCGACATGTGACAACGAGCGCCGATCGCGCTAGGAGCGAACGGTGCTCGTAGCGACCTGGAACGTGAACGGGATCAGGGCGCGCTCGCAGCGCCTCGCGGAATGGCTGGCCGAGCGCCAGCCGGACATCGTCTGCCTCCAGGAGCTCAAGATCGTCGAGACGGAGTTTCCGCATCTCGAGCTCCGGGCGTCGGGTTACCACGCGGTCCTATCGGGCCAGCAGAGCTGGAACGGCGTGGCGGTGCTCGCCAAGGAGCGCCCCGAGTTCGTGATGCGCGAGCTGCCGGGTGCCGCGGAGGCAGGCGCGCGCTTCGTCGTCGCGAAGGTGCACGGGCTCGAGGTCGCGAGCGTGTACATCCCCAACGGGAAGACCCTCGCTCACGCCGACTACAAGGTGAAGCTCGCGTGGCTCGAGAGCCTCGCGCTGCATGTCGAGGCACGCGCGCGCAGCGGGAGCGAAGTGCCGCTGCTCATCGGCGGCGACTTCAACGTGTGCCCGACCGACCTCGACTCCTTCGGCGGGGCGCGCTTCAAGGGCCACATCTTCCACACCGACAAGGAGCGGGCGCTCATCGCGCGTCTCCGAGGCGCCGGGCTCGTCGATCTCTATCGCTCGAAGTACCCCGACACCATCGGCTTCTCCTGGTGGGACTACCGCGCCGGCTCGTTCCACAAGAACGAGGGCATGCGGCTCGACATGCTCTTTGCGAGCCCCTCGCTCGCGGCCCGCGTGAAGGACGTCTACGTCGACCGCGACTACCGCAAGAAGGGCAAGACCGGCGCGGTCCCGAGCGACCACGCGCCCGTCATCGCCGTGCTCGAAGACTGACCGGGTCGGAGACGGAGAGCGCGCTCAGTAGCGTTCCTTCGGCTCCACCGGCGCGGTGACCACCACCTGCGGGAGCACGTCCTTCACGAAGCGATCGCGCACCTCGCGCGCGCGCGCCTCGTCGTCGCGCGCGGGCACGGCGACGCCCACGACGAGGCACGCCTTGTCCCAGGCGGGATAGGACGCCCAGGCCGCCGCGTACGACTCGCGCGAGAGCACCGTCGCCGTCTTCGCGTAGAGCGGGTCGACCTCGATGATCGCGATCTTCTTCGGCGCGCGCGGCGCGGCCGGGTCGCCCTTGGCCGGCCTGACCGCGGGGGCCGCAGGGATCGTCCACGGGAACGCGGCCGGCGCGTCGTGATGAAGGTCGACCTCGAACGCCTCGACCCACGGCATCGCCCACGACTCGAAGCTCTTCGAGCACGCGCCCTCGACGGTGTTGTCGTCGACGTGGGTGATGAACCCCGCGACGATCGCGTGATGCGATTTGCCGTAGCGGAAGCCGACGAGCCCCGGCACCGTGAGGAAGCGCACGCGCGTCCAGTTCGGGCCGTCGGGCAGCTGGATGACGACGCTGTTCTGCTTGTCGGTCTTCGGCGCCAGGGGCGCGACCCTCAGCTGCTCGAGCGCGGCCGAGTGACCGTCGCCGCCCGGGCCGCCTTGCGCGGGCTTTCCGTCGTCCTTGGGAGGGGCCGCGGGCGCCACCGGCTTCGTCGGGATGGCGGTCGGGAGGGCCGCGGTCGAGCACGCGCTCGCTCCGCCGAGGAGCCCGACAAGGAGCGCGCCCGCGAGGGAACCCCTGAAACATCGGAAAAAAGAACGGCCGAGCTCGTTAACCAGCACCATCTGCAGTGTTGGACGAAACGCGAACCTTGGCCATTCGATTCGGTATTCTCGGCCGGGCTTGGACGCCAAAGCCGCACCGGACGCCACCCCCTCGCGACACACCCGAGCGTCGGGGAGCACGCGCGCCACGCTCGACCGGCTACGCGAGTCGCTGCGCTCGGTCGTGCAGGGCAAGGATGACGTCATCGACCTCCTGCTGGTCGGGCTCCTCGGTGCAGGACACGTCCTCGTCGAGGATGTTCCGGGCGTCGGAAAGACCACCCTCGCGAAGGCCCTCGCCCGCGCGCTCGACGTGACGTTCACGCGCGTCCAGTTCACGCCCGACCTCCTTCCGACCGACATCCTCGGCTCGCAGGTCCTGAACCCGAAGGACGGCACGTTCGCCTTCCACACGGGGCCCGTGTTCACCAACGTCCTCCTCGCGGACGAGATCAACCGCGCTTCGCCGCGAACCCAGTCGGCGCTCCTCGAGGCGATGAACGAGGCGCAGGTCAGCGTCGACGGCATCACGCGCCCGCTCCCCTCGCCGTTCTTCGTCGTCGCGACGCAGAACCCGTCGGACTACCAGGGCACCTATCCTCTCCCCGAGGCCCAGCTCGATCGCTTCCTCCTGCGCATCGGGGTCGGGTATCCCTCCGCCGCCGCCGAGCTTGCGATGCTCTTCGCCCGGCAGTCCGCCGACCCGCTCGCCAAGGTCACGGCCGTCTGCGATCGCGACACCGTCGTGCGCATCCAGCGCGAGGTCCGCGAGGTCGAGATGAAGGACTCGGTCGCCGAGTACCTGCTCGCGATCGTCCAGCGCACCCGCCAGACCGCGCCCCTCGAGCTCGGGATCAGTCCGCGCGGGGCGCTCGCGTTCTTTCGCGCGGCGCAGGCCCGTGCGCTCCTCCAGGGTCGCACGTACGTGAGCCCAGACGACATCCACGCGCTCGCCGCGCCGGTGCTCGCGCATCGCGTCCAGCTGACGACGCAGGCACGCTACGGCGGCGTGACCGCAGAGGCCGCGATCGCCGACGTGGTGCGCGACGTCCCGGTCCCCACCTGAGCCCCGCATCGCGATGAAGTCATGAAGGTCGACTTCGCGCGCCTCAACCACATCCTCATCCCGAAGGGGAAGGAGGAGCGCGATCGGTTCCGCGAGTCGCGCCTGGGACGCGTGCTCGTCCCGGTCGTCTCGCTCCTGTGGGGCTCGCTCACCGACGAGGGCCGCTCGCTCCTCCTCGTCACGTTCATCGTCGGCGCGGTCAGCGTCGACGTCCGCAACACCGGCGGCTACGTCTTCTTCTCCGTCCTCGCCGGGGTCGTCGGCGGCTCGCTCGTCGCCGCGTTCCGCATGCGCCTCCACGACGTGAAGCTCTCGGTCGACGCCCCGAGGCGCGTCACCGTGGGCGAGCCCGTCACGTTCACGATCGCCTGCGAGCGAAGGACACAGGCTGGGGGTGAGCCGAGCACGCTCGAGCATCCCGTGCGCATCCGCGGGCCCTTCCTGCCGTGGGACGGCGCATGGCTCGACGAGGCGCCGCCCGAGGTCGTGGTGACGGAGCGCGGTCCCGCGCTCACGAGGATGCGCGCGAAGTTCGTCGCACGCGGGCTGCACCATCTCGAGTCCTTCACCGCCGCGGCCGTCGCGCCGGGCGGTCTCGCATGCGGTCCTCGCCGCGCGAGCGACGCCGTGAAGCTCCACGTCGTACCGCATGTCGCGAATGTCGTTCGCCTCCCCTTCACGCTCGCCGCCCGACACCAGCCCGGCGGCGTGGCGCTCGCCTCGAAGAGCGGCGAGGCGATGGACCTCCTCGGCGTGCGCCCGTATCGGCCCGGCGACCCCGTACGCGACCTCCACGCGCGGAGCTGGGCGCGCACCGGCGTCCCCGTCGTCCGCGAGTACCAGCAGGAGTACTTCACGCGCGTCGGCGTAGTCCTCGACACCGATTCCGACGACGCCGAGCGCCTCGAGGCCGCCATCGAGCTCGCCGCGGGCGTCATCGCCCACCTCTCGCGCGGCGAGGCGCTCGTCGACGTGCTCGTGGTCGGTGACGCCGTCCACGAGCTGACGCTCGGACGCAGCCTGGGCACGCTCGATCAGGCGCTCGAGCTGCTCGCGACGGTCGAGCGCGGCCCCGTCCTCGCGGCGCCGCAGCTGCTCGGGCGCCTCGAGCCCTACCTCGGGCGCCTCTCGACGGTGGTCGTCATCGCGCTCGCCGAGGGAGCCGAGCGCAGCGCCCTCCAGCAAGGCATCTCGGGACGCGGCATCGCCTGCACGACGCTGGTCGTCGACGCCGAGCTGACGCGGAAGATCCAGGAGCGCACCGAGCTCGCGTGGACCGGGACGGGCCTCTCCACCATGCCCGCGAAGAGTGCCTCGTGAACGCGCGCTTCTTGCTACGCCCCAACGCGCTCTTGCTCGTGCGCCTCGTCCCGGCTGCGGCGGCGACGCTCCTCCTCATCGTGACGGCGGCGACGACGCAGCTGCCGCCGATCGCGCGCGGCTTCGCCATCGCGCTGATCGTCGGGTCGGTGCTCGTCGCGTTCCTCCCGAAACGCGAGGACGTGAAGACGCACGGCAGCGTGACGGCCGCGGTCATCGCCGTCGCCGCAACGGGCCAGACACGCACCGGCCTCGAGTATGCCGTCGGCGCGACGCTGTTCGCGCTGCTCATGCTCGCGTGTCTTCGCGCCCCGCTCGTCGCCGCGCGCCTGCGCACGGCGACGGCTCATGCGGACGTACTCGGCCCGAAGCGCGCGCGTCCGCTCGCCGTGCTCGTGGTCGTCACGGCCGCTCTCACCGCCGCGCTGATCGTCGCGCTGCCGCGCGCCAGCGCCATCGTGGAGCGCCAGGTGCAACGGCTCGCCGGCAACGTGGCGAACGACGACGACCAGGTCGGCTTCAACACCAAGCTGCGCATCGGTTCGCTGCGCCGCATGCTGAAGGGCACGCGCGTCGTCATGCGGGTCACCGGCGAGGCCCCCGAGTACCTGCGAGGTGCCGTGCTCGACAAGTACGAGGCGCGCATATGGTCGAGCACGCAGGCGACGACCACGATCGTGACCGCGAACGCCGCCGAGGAGCTCTCCACGACGCACGTCGAGCTATCGCGCGCGGCGCTCTCGGGGCGTGCCGTCGACCCGCGCTGGTTCCTGCCGGATGATGCGTGCGATCTACACACACCGTCCGGCAAGCTCGCGTTCGACGCCCACGGCACGGCCCATCCCATCCCGGCGAACGAGGCCCACGAGATCTCGTTCCGGCGCACCGGCTGCAAGAGCCCTCCGGCAGCTCGTGCGGCCCCGCAGAAGATGGACACCTTCATCGTGCAGAAGATCCGCGACGAGCTCGCGCCCATCGCGATCGCGTGGACCCAGGGCTCGACCTCCGAGCGCGAGTCGATCCTGGCCATCATCGAGCAGCTCTCGCGCTACCCGTACTCGCTCGAGGATCGCAGGGAGGGTCGCACCGATACCGTCGTCGAGTTCCTCCAGCAGCACCAGGGCGGTCACTGCGAGCTGTTCGCCTCGTCGCTCGCGCTGCTGGCACGCTCGATCGGAATCCCCACACGCATCGCCGTCGGGTATCGCGTCGACGAGGTCAACGCGATCACCGGCGTCTCGGTCGTGCGCGACCGCAACGCTCACACGTGGGTCGAGGCCTTCATCGAGGGACGGTGGCAGTCGTTCGACCCCACCCCCGCCTCGGAGCTCCAGCTGCGGACGCGCCCGAGCCGCTGGGAGCACTTCAGCGAGGCCCTCTCGTTCGCCTTCGATCGCACGATCGGCTTCTTCGTGAACATCGGCCTCGCGCGCGCCGGCATCTTCTCGGCCGTCATGGCCGTCGTGCTGATCATCGTGAGGCGCTTCATGCAGCGCCGCGGCGGCGTCACGAGCGCCATCACCTCGACGTCGAAGCCTCTACCGGCCTTCGAGTCGCTCGCGACGGCGCTCTCGCGCGCCGGCTGGGAGCGCGTGCCGTCGGAGCCGCTGGAGCGTTTCGCGAGACGCGTCGACGCCGCCGGCGAGCCGTGGTCGGCGGAGGTGGCCGAGGCGCTCGCGCGCTATGCGGAGCTCCGCTACGGCGGCATCGGCGAGGAGCGCACCGTCGCCTCGCGTCTCGACGAGCTCGCGCGCAAGCTGACGCCGCTCGGCTAGACCTTCTTCTTGTCGAGGACCGCGCGGAGGCGCGCCTTGAGCTCGGGCGCGGCCCAGGTCGGGATGACCTCGCGGACGAACCGCTGCTGCTCAGCCTCCGGGACGGCGAGCGACCCGCGGACGGCACGCTTGGCGGCCGCGTAGGCGTCGCGCGGGTGACGCGCGAGCTTCTCGAGCCTCGCGAGCGCGTCGGGCTCCTCGCCGAGGACATCGACGAGCCCGAGCTCGATCGCCTCGGGGGCGAGGTAGAGCTCGGCCTCGAGCAGCACGCGCGCGAGCGAGGGCCCCGGCACGCGATCTGCGCACATGCGATACGTGCGCGGCGGAAAACGAAGACCGAGCGCGACCTCGTTGAGCCCGATGCGCACGCCGGCGCGCGCGGTCATCACGCGGACGTCGCAGCAGAGCGTCATCACGCAGCCTCCGGCAATCGCGTGGCCGTTGACCCACGCGACCGTCGGTCCGGGATGCTCGTAGAGCGCCTGCACGAGGTCCTCGAGGACGCCGAGGAACCTACCGAGCGCCGCCTCGTCGGCCGCGGCGATCTCCTTCAGGTTGAGCCCCGCCGAGAACGCATCGCCTGCGCCGGTGACGAAGAGAGGTGCATCACCGGCTTCGCGGACGGAGGCGAGCGTGCGCTCCATCAGCTCGGTGGAGAGCGAATTCTTGCCGGGCCCCTCGAGTCGGATCGTCTTCATGCGGCTGCGCGCGAGCTTAGTTCTGCGCTCGCGGACGGCCGCGCATTTATTGCCGCAGCCGCCACGCGGCCTACGCGTGACTCAGGGATGAGGTGCGCGCCGGGTTTGGGGGATGCGGAGAGCGCAAACCTGCGGTAAAGCTGCACCAATGACGTCGTCCAGCAGCCCCGTGGATGCCTCTGGCAAGGTTCTCACCTCGAACCCTCATCTCATCAAGTGGGTCGCCGAAATGGCCGCCCTCACGAAGCCCGACCACATCGTGTGGTGCGACGGCTCCGAGGACGAGAAGAAGAAGCTCACGGCCGAAGCCGTCGAGCAGAAGATCCTCGAGCCGCTGAACCAGGAGAAGCTCCCGGGCTGCTACCTCCATCGCTCGAACCCGAACGACGTGGCGCGCGTCGAGAACCTCACGTTCATCTGCACGCCCACGAAGGACGACGCCGGTCCCACCAACAACTGGATGGACCCGAAGGAGGCCTACGCGAAGGTCGGCAAGCTCTTCGACGGCTCGATGAAGGGCCGGACGATGTACGTCGTCCCGTACATCATGGGCCCCGCGGGCTCGAAGCTCTCGAAGGTCGGCATCGAGCTGACCGACAGCATCTACGTCGTGCTGAACCAGCGGATCATGACCCGCATGGGGCGCATCGCGCTCAACATGCTGGCCGACTCGAACGACTTCAACCGCGGCCTCCACTCGACGCTCGATTGCAACCCGGAGCGCCGTTACATCTGCCACTTCCCGCAGGACAACACGATCTGGAGCGTCGGCTCCGGGTACGGCGGCAACGTCCTCCTCGGCAAGAAGTGCCTCGCGCTCCGCATCGGCAGCTACCTCGGCAAGACCGAGGGCTGGCTCGCCGAGCACATGCTCATCCTCGGCGTCGAGAGCCCCGAGGGCGAGATGACGTACGTGGCGGCGGCCTTCCCGAGCGCGTGCGGCAAGACGAACTTCGCGATGATGATCCCGCCCAAGCGCTTCAAGGGCTGGAAGATCTGGACCGTCGGCGACGACATCGCCTGGATGCACGTCGCGGACGACGGACGCCTCTACGCCGTGAACCCCGAGAACGGCTACTTCGGCGTCGCGCCGGGCACGAGCTACGAGTCGAACCCGAACGCGATGAAGACGGTCATGAAGGACACGATCTTCACGAACGTCGCGCGCACGCCGGACGGCGACGTGTGGTGGGAGGGCAAGGACGGCCCCGTCCCCGCCGAGGTCATCGACTGGAAGGGCAACCCCTGGACGAACAAGTCCACGGAGAAGGCCGCGCACCCGAACTCGCGCTTCACGGCGCCGGCGAAGAACAACCCGTGGCTCTCGAAGTTCGCCGACGATCCGGACGGCGTCCCGATCAGCGCGATCATCTTCGGCGGCCGCCGCGCGACGACCATCCCGCTCGTCATGCAGGCGTTCAACTGGCTGAACGGCGTCTTCTTCGGCGCGACGCTCGGCTCGGAGACGACCGCCGCCGCGACCGGCAAGGTCGGTGTCGTGCGCCGCGACCCGTTCGCGATGCTCCCCTTCTGCGGCTACAACATGGGCGAGTATTTCCAGCACTGGCTCAAGATGCAGTCGAAGATCACGAACCCGCCGAAGATCTTCCTCGTCAACTGGTTCAGGAAGAAGGACAACAAGTTCCTCTGGCCGGGCTTCGGCGAGAACATGCGCGTCCTCAAGTGGGTCGTCGATCGCGCGCGCCTGCGCGTCGGCGGTCAGGAGACGGTCTTCGGCTGGGTGCCGAAGGCGGGCGACCTCGATCTCTCGGGCCTCAACATCCCGCACGAGCAGGTCGACGACGCGACGAACATCGACCTCGACGAGTGGCAGACGGAGATCGAGTCCTACGGCGAGTTCTTCGAGAGCCTCGGCCCGACGATGCCGCGCGCGCTGAAGCTCCATCGCGATCTGCTCCTCGCGCGCATCGAGGCCGTCAAGGGCGGTCACGGTTGATGCGCGCCTACGGCGCGGTAGTGCTGGCGCTCGTCGCGACGACATCGCTCGGCTGCGACAAGCTGTTCGGCAAGAAGGACGCGGACGGCGGGTCCGCGTCCGGCGGCGGTGCGCTCTCGTTCCTCGACACGACGTTCGAGGGCGAGGTGACGATGAACGTCTCCGGCAAGTCGAAGGAGCCGCCGAAGGCGATCCTCGTCAGCCTGAAGAGCCCGCGCGTGCGGGCCGATATCGGCGCCGAGGTCTCGCCCGGCAACCCGATGCTCGCCGGCGGCGTCGCGCTCCTCGTCGATCCTCCCGCGAAGAAGGGCTACGCGCTCCTCAACGCGCAGAAGAAGGCGGTGGTCCTCGACTTCGACAAGTCGAAGGGCGGCTTCAAGCCTCCGAGCCTCGGCGGTGGTCCCTCCGGCGCGGGCGCGCCTCCCGAGGACCCGCCGAAGATCGAGAAGACCGGCAAGAAGGAGACGATCGCCGGGTACACGTGCGAGGTCTGGAAGATCACCTCGAAGACGAATCACGCCGAGGCGTGCCTCGCCGAGAAGCTGAAGTGGATCGACTTCACCGACCTCGCGATCCAGTCGCCCTCGTTCGCGGCCATCGCGGCCGTCTCGGACTTCACTCACCTCCCGCTGCGCATCGTGACCTTCGACGACAAGAACGTCGAAGAAGGGCGCATGGAGGTGTCGAAGATCGACAAGAAGAAGCTCGCCGACACGCTCTTCGCGGTCCCCGCGGACTTCCAGGTCGTCGAGCTGTCGTCGCTGTTCGCGGGCTTCGGTGGACCGGCCGGCGTCGGCGGTCCCGGCGGCGCGGGTCGTCGCCCTGGCCTCCCGCCCGGCTTCGTGCCGCCCGCGCCCCCGAAGCGCTAGCCGAGGCTAGGGAGCTCAGTTCGTCGTCAAGGAGAGCTCGGCGCGGAACCCGGTGGGGCCGCCCGAGTTCGACGAGACGAACGAGATCGTGTTCGCTCCGATGACGAAGGGCCCGGTGATGGGCAGCACGACGAACGAGCTGTAGCTGCCGGCGGTCACTCCCGGCACCGCGGTCCCGTTCAGGTTGATCGAGTCCGTCGCGTTGTCGCTCGCGTAGGAAACGGAGAGCGTCGTCGTCGCGAGGTCCGCGCCGGTCCGCACGCTGAACGTCGTCGTGTACGTGAACGGTCCCGCCGCGGCGGCGTCGACCGTGTCCACGAACGGGGAGATGAACTTGGACGTCGCGCTCGGCGCCAGCCAGTAGCCCGGATAGCCGAGCGCATCGGTCTGCACGTACGGCGTGAGCGCCATGCCTGCGGCGTTCTTCACCGTCCAGTTCGGGTCGACGGCGACATCGGCGAGCGCGACACGAGCCTTGTCGAGCCCCGTGTTGAACGGGAGGGTCGTCGCGAACGTGAGCGAGAACGAGGTGGTCGTGGACGTGCTCGGCGCGTCGTCATCGTCGCCGCCGTACACCGCCGAGAGGGCATGCGGCCCCGCGGTGAGCGCGCTCGTCTTGAACGTCGCCGTGGCCGTGGCCCCAGCGGCGGTGAGCGTGATCGGCGCTCCGAGGTTCGTCGCGCCGTCCTTCAGCTGGATCGTGCCGGTCGGCGTCTTGCCCGACACGGTCACCTTGAGCGTCACCTCTTCACCGACCTTGGGGGAGAGCGGCGTCAGATCGAGGGCGGTCGTCGTCTCCGCCGGCGTGATCGGCGGAGGGCTGGAGTCGGGCGTGCTGGAGTCCGGCGTGCTGGAGTCCGGCGTACTGGCGTCCGGCGTGAACGTCGTGCCGGCCTCGGGTGAGAACGTGCCTCCTCCTCCGGAAGAGGAGCTGTCATCGCACGCGATCACGGCGAGGAGAGGAAGACCAAGGAGCGCGACGCGAACGAGTGTGGACCTCATGGGGTTGTCGAACCATAACACCCGCGGCACCTCGTGGAGGTCACCCCAACGAGCGACGACGGTTTTGCCAGGTGACGCAGGAGCACGCCCCGAGGGGCCCGGGCGCAGCTCTTGCCACCATCAATCACGCAGGATCTGCGAGGTGTTGCACGATGGCACGGCTCTCGCTGAAGCGGCTCTGATGAACGGCTACACCGACGGTCGTCGCGTCGCGCTCTCGGTGCGGGACCTCATGAGCGAGCTCTGGGGCATGGCGAGCGGCGCGGCGCTCCCCTGAGCCCGGTCACGGCGCTCGGCGGCGGCGCGACCATGTATGCTCTCGAGATGCGCCTTCGCGTCAGCCTCACGTTCGCGGTGTCCGTGCTCGCAGGCGCGTGCGGGTTCAGCGCGGTAGGCTCTGGCGAGTCTGCGCCGGCGCTGTCGGAGGCGGAGGCGGAGGCCTCCCTACCCGGACCCGCCGCCGACGGAGGCGACGAGTCGGTCGAGCTCGACGCGTCGGCAGATACAGCGGCGCCAGCGTGTACGACCTCCGGCACGAGCTGCACGGCGGCCGTGTCGGCCGGCTGGACGCCGATCGCCTTCGCATCGGACCGCACGGCCACGTGCCCCGCCGGCTACACGACGCGCGATCTCGTGAAGAGCCCGACGGCGGTGAGCGGAGCGTGCGGGTGTGCGTGCGCGATCGCGGCCGGCGATCCGCCGACCTGCGCGAAGGGCTCGTTTGCCGGCCTCGTCGGCACGAGCACGTGCACGGGCAACGGTGTGACCTACAACGTCAACGGCACCGGCTGTACTTCGCTCGGCCAGACTTCGCCCCTGTCGACACTCGCCAAGTACGCTCCCCTCCCGCTCACGCCGGGCACCTGCAACTCGAGCGTCACGAAGGACGTGACGAAGGTCACGTCGACCTCCGTGCGCGCCTGCGAGCCACCGCCTGCGTGCATCGAGGACGTGTGTCGCGGCGACGGGCTCGCGCCATTCGGTTCCTGCATCACTCACGACGGTGACGTCGCCTGTCCCGCGGGTCCGTTCGCGACGAAGACGCTGACGGGCACGGGCGCGACGCTCACCTGCGGTGACTGCGCGACCTGCAAGAACACGGCCTCGTGCGGCCTCGCGACGTTGCACTTCTTCAACGACAGCGCGTGCGCCACAGAGGTGGCCACGCGCCTCGTGGACGACGCCTGCAACGCGGTCGCGGCGGGGACGGCGAACGCCACGAGCTCGTATTTCAAGTACGACGTCGCGACGACGAGCCCCTCGTGCACCCCGAGCGCGGCGCCGACCACCGCCGTCGCGCTCGATGCGCAGCGCACGATCTGCTGCCGCTAAATGCCCGACCACGATTCGGAGACGAATCGTGCTCGGGCATTTAGCTTTCACCCTTGTGGGGCTCCGCCCCTCCGCCACTTCGTGTCGGAACCACCCCGAATCGCCTCTGGCGACCGTCGTGCAAGCACGACGACGAGAACCGCGAAAAATCACGTCTCGTCCGTGCGCCAGCACGGTTCGCCGAAGGCGAGGCTGGGGAGGTTCGTCGGCGCAGCCGATGAGGGGTGACGCAGTCACCCACAAGGGTCGAACTAAATGTCCGGCCACGATTCTGTCCCAGAATCCTGGCCGGGCATTTAGCTGGCCGGCACGACTCGAGGGACGAGAATCGTGCTCCGAGATCCAGGCGCGCTACGCTGGGCGCATCATGTCGCTGTCCCCCGAGGCCTTCGTCGCCGAGCTCGACGCCCAGAACAACTCGGCGCTCGACCGGATCGCGAAGGGGACCTCGAGCGGTGAGCCTGACGATGCCCTGACGGTCTCGAAGCTCCTGATGCTCGCGCTGAAGAATGAGCTCGAGGCAACCGAGTGCGCCGCGGCGTGGCTCGGCACGACGCCCGAGGTGAACGTGAAGCTCGCGCTCGCACGGCAAGCCGGCGACGAGGCGAAGCACTATCGAATGATCCAGGCGCGGCTCGCGGAGCTCGGGGTCGACACCGCCAAGCACGATCCGCTCGCGGCCGGCAGGAGCCCGCTCCTCGCATGGCTCCTGGCGCTCGAGGGGACGGTGGCGCGCGTCGCGGCGGGTCAGTTCACGCGCGAGGCGCTCGCGGTCGTGCGCAACGCCGAGTTCGTGAAGTACTGCCGCGCGACGGGCGACGAGGCGACCGCCCGCATGTACGAGGAGACGATCCAGCCCGACGAGAAGCATCATCACGAGCTGGGACGTCGCTTGCTGCTCGAGCTCGCGACGAACGACGAGGCCCAGGCCTCGGCCCGCGAGGCGAGCCGGAAGGTCCTGACGATGGCCGAAGAGCTCCAGGAGATCGCGCGGCTCAAGGGAGGGCTCTCGAGGGCGCCGGGGTGCTAGTGGGTCGCGCGCTCAGGGTGCGTCGAGCAACGCCCGAGGATGCGTCAACGGCCGCGAGGATCATCGCCGACGCCCTCGCCGAGTACGCGCTGCCGTTCGAGCCGGAAGGCCGCGATGCAGATGTCGCCACGTTCGGAGGCAAGGCAGAGCACGACGACCTCGTCGCGGAGGACGAGGCGACCGGCCAAGCGCTGGGCGTCGCGAGCGTCGGGCCTCAGGGCGAGCCTGGAATGGCGTGGATCTCGAAGGTCTTCGTCTCGAAGGAGGCGCGTCGACGGGGCGCCGGCCGCGCACTGCTCGAGGCCGCGCATGCGGCCGCCCGAGGCAGAGGCTTCCGCGAGGTGGGCCTCCGCACGCGCGTGATCTTCCGCGAGGCGATCGCTCTCTACGAGTCCGCGGGCTACGCGCGGCGAGAGGACCCCGCGGCGCTCGCCCCGGGTGACGTCGTCTACTACCGGCGCCTGTGACGCCGAGAGGCGCATAGCCACACGCCACTTGTCGGCCGGAGCCCCGGCCCTACCTTCCCGTCACCAGAGAATTGAACGCGTTCAATTCTTGACGATACAAGGAGCTTTCCCTCATGGATCCAGTGACCTCCACACCGAGCCCGTTCCTCGTGCCGGTCTACGTCGCGTACGCGGTGATCGCCATCGGCCTCACCATCGGGCTCGCACGCGTCCTCTTCCGGAGCGGTGCCGTCTTCCTCGAGGACGTCTTCAAGGACACACCGAAGATGGCCGAGGCCGTGAACCGGCTCCTCGTGGTCGGCTTCTACCTGCTCAACCTCGGCTACGCGGCGCTCATCATGAAGGCCTACGGCGCCAACACCGCCGTCGATGCCGCCGAGGTCCTCGCGTGGAAGCTAGGCGCGCTCCTCATCTCGCTCGGCGTCATGCACTTCTTCAACATGTACCTCTTCTTCCGCATCCGGCGCCGCGGCCAGCTCGCCGTCCTGCCGCCGCCGGTCGCTCCGCAGATGCGCCTCCCCATGCCCCCACCTGCCCCGGCCTGGTCCTCGGTCGCCACCGCCCAGCCCGTCCACGTCGCCGCGTCCACGTGAGCCCACGATGAACCGCCTCACCGTCCTCTACGACGGCACGTGCGCGCTCTGCCTGCGCTGCCGGGACTTTCTCGCGAGCAGCCGCACCCTCGTCCCGCTCGAGCTCCTGGCCTGTCAGTCGCGCGAGGCACGCGAACGCTACGGCGCCGTCCCGTGGCTCGGTGAGGAGCTCGTCGTCGTCAGCGACGAAGGCGACGTGTGGATCGGCCCCGCCGCCTTCCTCGTCGCCATGTGGGCCCTCGCGGACTATCGCGAGTGGTCCTACCGCCTGAGCGGCCCGGAGCTCGCTCCGCTCGCCGAGCGCTTCTTCGTCGCGATATCGTCGCAGCGTCGCCGCATCGCCTCTCTCTTCCGAAAGCCGCGATGCGACGACGACGGCGTCTGCCGGATCCCCCACCACGCCGACACCGCCGACGACTCGCACGCGCCACGACACGCCTATCGTTGATGCCCCGCCGCCCCAAAGCCAGAGCGAGCTCCAAAGGCGCAGAGACGCGCGAACGCATCCACACGGCCGCGCTCTCGCTCTTCCGCAAGAAGGGCTTCGACGCGACGACCATGCGCGACGTCGCTGCCGCGGCAGGCGTCGCGCTGGGTGCGGCCTACTACTACTTCCCGTCCAAGGAGTCTCTCGTCCTCGCGTACTACGAGCGCACGCACGCGCAGAGCACCGCGCAGGCCGAGGCTGTCTTCGCAACCTCTGCCGACGTCCGCGTCCGCCTCGGCGCGGCGTTCCATGCGAAGCTCGATGTGCTCGCTCGCGACCGCAAGCTCCTCTCGGCCCTCTTCCGCAGCATCGCCGACCCGGCGGCGGTGGCCTCGATCTTCGGCGAGCACACGCACACCATCCGGCAGGACAGCATCGACCTCTTCGACCGTGCCATCGCCCCGGCCCCCGAGCTCGACACGCTCGACGGCGCCGCCCGAGAGGTGCTCGTCCTCGCCCTGTGGAGCCTGCACATGGGTGTGATCCTCTATTTCATCCACGACGCCTCCCCGAAGCAGCAGCGCACCCGCGCGCTCGTCGACCGGTCGCTCGATCTCGTCGTGACGCTGCTGCCCCTCGCGCCGGGGCTCTTCCCGATGTTCGGCCATGCGATCGGAACGATCCTCGCCGAGGCCGGCCTCATGACCAGGCCGCACCGTGTCGAGCGGGCACCACCGTAGCTCTTCCCCACAGGACGATCGACCTCCCACCTCGGCAAATCCCCCCGCCCGCGCAAAGCGGCGTCCTCCTCGCTGGTACGCGTCGTGAAGATGCGTGCTGCACGCACTCAAAGGAGGAAGCCGCATGAGGTCGAATCACTACGACACGCTCATCCTGCTCGCCGAGGTCGCCGTCTTCGCCGCTGCGACCATCTTCGCCGCGTTCGGATGACCGAGCTGCCGCGCGGACCCTTGGCGGGCGCACCCACAGAAGGTATTCAGGACGGCATGAGCGACAGCATCGAATCGCACCAGAAAGAAGTCGGTCGGTTCCCGCCTTCCCCTGAGTTCTCGGCCAAGGCGCTCGTGCAGTCGCACGCCGCATACACGACGATGTACGAGCTGTCGCTCTCCGACCCGGAGGCGTTCTGGCGCGAGAACACCCAGGACCTCGTCTTCCGCAAGACGTGGACGAAGTTCGAGGAGTGGAAGCTCCCGGAAGCGAAGTTCTTCAACGGCGCGACGCTCAACGTCAGCGAGAGCTGCCTCGACCGCCATCTCACGACGAGCGCACGAAACCGCGCCGCCATCGTGTTCGAGGGGGAGCCGGGCGACAGCCGAACGCTCACCTACTTCGAGCTCCATCGCGAGGTGGTCCGCCTCTCTGCCGCGCTCACCGACCTGGGCGTCGCCCCCGGCGATCGCGTGGCGATCTACATGGGCATGGTCCCCGAGACGGCCATAGCGATGCTCGCGTGCGCGCGCATCGGCGCCACGCACTCGGTCATCTTCGGCGGCTTCAGCTCGGACGCGCTCAGCGAGCGCATCAACGATTGCGGCGCGAAGGTCCTCCTCACGCAGGACGGCGCCTGGCGCCGCGGCAGCGTCGTCCCGCTGAAGAAGATGGCGGACGTCGCCCTCGAGAAGACCAAGACCATCGAGCACGTCGTCGTGCTCCGCCGCATCGGTCACGACCTCGCTCCCGTCCAGATGAAGGAGGGTCGCGACGTTTGGTGGGAGGACCTCCTCGAGCGCAAGCCGAGCGACAAGGCCCTCACGCTCGCCAAGAAGCCGCCCGCGTTCGACGCAGAGCACCCGCTCTTCATCCTCTACACCTCGGGCTCCACCGGGAAGCCGAAGGGCGTCCTCCACACGAGCGCCGGCTACCTCGCGGGCGCGCACGTGACCTCGAAGTACGTCTTCGATCTCAAGGAGACCGACCTCTACTGGTGCACCGCCGACGTCGGCTGGGTCACCGGCCACAGCTACATCGTGTACGGCCCGCTCTCCTGCGGCGCCTCCTGCATGATGTACGAAGGCGCGCCGAACGCGCCCGACTGGGGCCGCTTCTGGAAGATCATCGAGAAGCACGGCGTCACGATCCTCTACACGGCGCCCACGGCCATCCGCGCCTTCATCCGTGCCGGCGACGAATGGCCCAACAAGGCCGACCTCTCGAGCCTGCGCCTCCTCGGCTCCGTCGGTGAGCCGATCAACCCCGAGGCGTGGACCTGGTATCACCGCGTCGTCGGTGGAGGCCGCTGCCCGATCGTCGACACGTGGTGGCAGACCGAGACGGGCTCGATCATGCTGACGACGCTGCCCGGTGCTTGCTTCTCGAAGCCCGGCGCGACGGGGCTCCCGCTCTTCGGCGTCGACATCGCGGTGGTCAAGGACGACAACGCCGACTGCAAGGCGAACGAGGGCGGCAAGCTCGTGATCAAGAGGCCCTGGCCCTCGATGGCGCGCACGCTCTACAACGACGACGCGCGCTTCCGCGAGGCGTACTGGAGCCAGATGCCCGGCGTCTACTTCACGGGCGACGGCGCACGCCGCGACGAGGACGGGTACTTCTGGGTCGTCGGCCGTATCGACGACGTCCTCAACATCGCCGGTCACCGCATCGGCACCGCCGAGATCGAGAGCGCGCTCGTCAGCCACCCCTCCGTCGCCGAGGCGGCGGCCGTCGGTCGACCCGACGAGCTCAAGGGTCAAGCGCTCGTCGTGTTCGTCACCGTGAAGCAGGGCTTCGCGGCGGACAACACGCTCAAGGAGGCGCTCGTCCACCACATCGACAAGGAGATCGGGAAGTTCGCTCGCCCGGACGCGATCCGCTTCACCGATACGCTCCCCAAGACGCGCTCCGGCAAGATCATGCGCCGCTTCCTCAAGGACGTCGCCGCCGGTACCGCGACGACGGGCGACACGTCGACGCTCGAGGACCTGACGGTGCTCGCGAAGCTTCGCGCCGACGAGGACTGACGCCGGCATGCGTCGTGGTCGAGAGGCCGACGAGGAGCGAGAGGGCGCAGAGGGCGGTGAGTGAGCGGGAGCGGGACACTGGCCTTTCCTTCGGGTGGGCGCGGCGCCGAGCATCGGTGCCGTCGGTGCCTCCGCTTTCGCCCCCTCGGTGCCCCCCGCCTGGACTCCACAAGTAATTGTTAATTCTCGGTTTTGAGACCTACGTACCGCGGTCGCCACGCGTGCGGGCAACGGAGCGCTGCCGTGCGCGCAGGCAGCGCGCCCCCGCGCAGGGGCGGCGGCGCTTCAATACCTACAAGGGCGCATGTCGGCGCCGCTTCCACGGAGCCACCAAGTAGGTCTTTGTCGCGGGATTTATTCTTCTTTCGGGAGAGCTTCCGGAGGGGAAGACCGGCCGGTTTCGGCGTATCAAAGTGAGCTCGTGATGGGTGGGTCGGCACGCTTTCGAAGCTATGCTCGGAGGCTGCCGCTCGCTGACCCGGGCGCGGAGATCTCACCAAGAATGGCGGCGACGTACAGCTCTCTCGTAGGACTCGCCGTGGGCGGGAAGTACGAGGTGCGTCGCGTGCTCGGCATCGGCGGCATGGGCGTCGTGTGCGAGGCGGTCCATCTCGATCTCGGCAAGAAGGTCGCGATCAAGCTGATCGACAAGACGATGAAGGAGAGCGAGCTCATCGTCGCTCGCTTCCGTCGTGAAGCCTTCGCTCTCGGGCAGCTCCAGAGCGAGCACATCGTCGACGTCTTCGACGTGGGCGCCGACGCCCGGGTCGGCCTCTACATGGTCATGGAGCACCTCCCCGGCGAGGATCTGCAGAGCCGCCTCGAGCGCGACAAGCGCCTCGACATCATGACGTGCGTGATGATCGGCCATCAGATGGCGCGCGGCCTCGAGAAGGCTCACGCCTCAGGCGTCATCCACCGCGACCTCAAGCCCGCCAACGTTTTTCTCACGACCCGCGACAACGGCTCGCTCCTCGTGAAGCTCCTCGACTTCGGCGTCTCGAAGCTGCTCAACGACGTCGGCGGCGCGCGCATCACCGGCAGCGGCGCCCCCATCGGCACGCCCCTCTACATGTCGCCCGAGCAGGCCGAGGGCAAGGACGACACCGACGGTCGCGCGGACATCTGGTCGCTCGGCGCGGTGCTCTACGAGGCCCTCGCCGGCGCGCCACCATTCGCCGACCGCGGCAGCTACCACGGCACGATCGTCGGCATCCTCACGTCGCGCCCGAAGCTGCTTCACGACGCCGCGCCGTGGGTCCCCATCGAGCTCGCGAAGGTCGTCGACGCGATGCTCGTCCACGATCGCGACGCGCGTATCAAGACCGCGGAGCTCGTGACGAAGCGCCTGCTCGAGGCCTATCCGACCGTGCTACCCGACGGCACCGGCAGGCACACCGCGGTCATCGTTCCGACCGTCCATGCCGTCGACGCGACGGGCGACACGGAGATCTTCACGTCGCAGGGCTTCCAGAACGCGCAGCGCGCGAGCCGCCCGAGCGGAGCGGCTCCGGACGACGAGGACTCGAAGCGCACCATCCCGAACGTCTCTTCGTCGCCCGGAGTCTCGAGCGACGCGACGCGGACGGCGGCGGCCACGCCCATCGAGATGGGGCGCGACTCGAGCGCATCGTCACCGCCGGTCGCCTCCGGTGGGTCCTCGCGAAACACGGGGCCAAAGACCGACCCGCTGCCCTGGCAGCGCGGGGCATCGTCCTCCGCGAGCGGCGTCGCGATGCCGGGTACGCCGCCCATCATCGAGCCGCTCGAGATCGGCGACCGGGCGCCCGACACGCAGCGTGACGCGTCGCTCGCGGTTCGCGCCGAGCGCCGACGCTGGATGACGCTCGCCATGGTCGCCGCGGTGATCGCCGCGGTGGCGTTGGGCGGCTACTTCGCCGGCAAGCGCGAGCGGGTCGCGCCACCCGAGACCGCTGTGCCCACCACGACCGCGACGACCGCCGGCACCACGACGGCCGCCGCGACGACCGCGACCGCGACCCCGACGACCGCCCCGAGCGCCAGCGCGATCGCGCCAGCGCCGAGCGCCCTGCCCTCCGCCACACCTTCGAGCCAGGCGAGCGGCGCGGCCGTCATCCCCGAGTCCGGCAAGGTGCACCGCCGCTTGCGTCGCGTGACCCCTGCTCCGGTCGACAGCGCCACCGAGCCGAAGCCCGACCTGCCCGCGCCGCCGGTTCCCGAGAACCCGTTCGATCCCTGAAGAAGGAGTCCACGACTCGAGACAGCGTCCCGGAGGACGGCGCATCACGCCTTCAGCAGCTTCGCGAGCGACTCCGGCAAGGGCTGTCCTGCCGGGTCCGCAAACGCGCCTGCGAGGAGCAAGCGCTCGAGCGGCGACGTCGACAGCGTGTGCCAGTAGAGGACCTCGCCGGGGTTCCCGCTCTTCGCCCGGGCGAGCGCGCAGGCGAAAGCCTTCGACGTGTACGTCGTGTCGAGCGTGAGCCCCGCTTCACTCGCGACGTCGGTGGCCGCACGCCCCTCCTCCGTCGGATGACCGTAGCCGCGACCCATCCATTGCCCGTCGACGTCGATGCGCTTCGATGCGCGAACACCGATGGCGACCGGCAGGCCGGCGAGCGCGGCGGTCTTCTGCGCGAGCCGCCGCGCGAGATGACGGACCACCGGCGTAGGCGGCGCGACGACGACGCCCAGCACGCGCGTGCGAAGACCTGCCTGCTCGAAGCCGACTGCGAGGCCCGCCGCCGTTCCCCCCGAGCCGAGCGCGACCACCGCCACCTCCGGCTCCGGCAACTGCCCAGCGCGCACCTGCGCGGCGAGCTCCGCGGCAGCGTCGATGAAGCCGAGCGAGCCGAGCGCGTTCGAGCCGCCGAGCGGGACGAAGTACGCATCGCTCCCCCAGCGCGATGCGACGTACGGAGGGGCGAGGCTCCACGCCGGACATGCGGTGGCGTGCAGTCCGTGCGCGAGCGCCACGCGAAGGTTGAGCTCGGCATGGGGGGATGCCGGCTGCGGGACGAGCACGGCATCGACGCGAAAGCCCTCGCGCGCTCCGTAGACCGCGCAGGCGACGACCTGGTGGCTCCCGACCGCCCCCACGGTGAGGAGGCGCGTCTTGCCGGCTTCCCGCGCGGCAGCAAGCAGCAGCTCGAGCTTCCGGACCTTGTTGCCGCCGTAGAGGTCACTCGTGAGGTCGTCGCGCTTCACCCAGATGCCCCCGGGGCCTCTTTCGACGGGCGTCGGGTAGGTGCCGAGGGGCAGTCGAGAAGAGCGGATCACGACGGGCATCCTAGCGCGCCGCGTCTTTTTCACGTCCGCGCCGAACTAGGAAACCGGCCGAAACATTTCGGAAACCGTCACCGGGACAAAGAAGACGAAGAGACGACAGTTCACCCTTGGCAGGATCCGAGGGCTGGAGTCTCATCTCGCCCGTCATGAAGAAGCGCCCGTCATGAAGAAGATCGAGGCCATCATCAAGCCGTTCAAGCTCGACGAGGTGAAAGACGCCTTGAGCGAGGTTGGAGTGCAGGGAATGACCGTCACCGAGGTGAAGGGCTTCGGCCGCACCGGCGGCAAGAAAGAGGTCTACCGAGGCTCCGCCTACGTCGTCGACTTCGTCCCCAAGGTGAAGATCGAGATCGTCGTGCCGGACGAGCTCGTCCACGACGTCCTCGACGCCATCGAGAAGAGCGCCAAGACGGGGCGCATCGGTGACGGAAAGATCTTCGTGAGCCCGATCGAAGAAGCCGTACGCATCCGCACCGGAGAGCGCGGCAAGGACGCTATCTGAAATCGCTCTCGTCACGAGAGCGCACCAAGCAGCAGGAAAGATCATGAAGCCGAAGGAAGTCATCGAGCTCGCCAAGAAGAACGACGTGAAATTCGTCGACCTCAAGTTCATCGATTTCCCGGGTGTGTGGCAGCACACGACCCTGCCGGTGCACCGCCTCGACGAGGCCCTGTTCGAGGACGGCATCGCGTTCGACGGCTCGTCCGTTCGCGGCTGGCAGCCGATCAACGCCTCCGACATGCTCATGGTCCCGGACCCGGAGTCGGCGAAGCTCGACCCGTTCTTCGCGCATCCGACGATCTCGCTCGTGTGCTCGGTGTTCGACCCGATCACGAAGCAGCCCTACTCGCGCGACCCGCGCCACATCGCGAAGAAGGCCGAGGCCTACCTCCGCCAGACGGGCATCGCCGACACGTCGTTCATGGGCCCCGAGGCCGAGTTCTTCGTCTTCGACGACGTCCGCTTCGACCACTCGAAGCCGAACGAGGGCTACTACTACCTCGACAGCGCCGAGGGCGCGTGGAACTCGGGCCGCGAGGAGTATCCGAACCTCGGCTACAAGACGCGTCACAAGGAGGGGTATTTCCCCGTCCCGCCGACGGACACCCTCGCCAATCTCCGCATGGAGATGATGCTCGCCCTCGAGGCCTCCGGTATCGAGGTCGAGGTTGGCCACCACGAGGTCGCCAGCGGCGGTCAGTGCGAGATCGGCATGAAGTTCAATCGCCTGCTCCCCTGCGGCGATCAGCTCATGTGGTTCAAGTACATCGTCAAGAACATCGCCCGTAAGCACGGCAAGAGCGCGACGTTCATGCCGAAGCCGCTCTTCGGCGACAACGGCTCGGGCATGCACGTGCACCAGTCACTGTGGAAGGACGGCAAGCCCCTCTTCGGCGGCGACGGCTACGCGGGCCTCTCGCAGACCGCGCTCCACTACATCGGCGGCATCATCAAGCACGCGAAGTCGCTCGCGGCCTTCACGAACCCCACGACGAACAGCTACCGTCGACTCGTACCCGGGTTCGAAGCACCGGTGAACCTCGCCTACTCGAGCCGCAACCGCTCGGCCTCGGTCCGCATCCCGATCACGGGCCCGAACCCGAAGACGCGCCGCATCGAGGTCCGCTTCCCGGACCCGAGCTGCAATCCTTACCTGGCGTTCAGCGCGATGCTCCTTGCCGGTCTCGACGGCATCCAGAACAAGATCGACCCGGGTGACCCGCTCGACAAGGACATCTACGCACTCTCCCCCGAGGAGCTCAAGGACGTCCCGCAAATGCCGGGTAGCCTCGAGGAAGCGCTCGACTCGCTCGAGCGCGATCACGAGTTCCTCCTCCGTGGCGACGTCTTCACGAAGGACGCGATCCACGAGTGGCTCGACTACAAGCGGACCAAGGAGCTCAACCCGATCCGCATGCGGCCGACCCCGCACGAGTTCTTCCTCTACTACGACATCTGATCGCGCGACGACGGGTGCTTCGCCCTCGCAGGGGGGGCGAAGCTCACTGCCAGCGGCAGACGAGGTTGTCGACGCGCACGTTCCACTTGAGCGGCGAATCGAGCGTCGCGAGCCCGAAGAAGATCTTGTCGAAGCGAAGGAGCACGGCGCGCGGCCCAGCGGCGAGCTTTCCCTCGGCGTTCGTGAAGACACGTGCGCGCAGTCGCCACTGGCCACTTTCGATCGCGCTATCGATCGACGCGTGCACCCACTGGCCGATGGGGACGTTGCCGAGATCTGCCTCGAGCCCACCGAAGCCCAGCGCGGCGCGCAGCGTAGTCGGGCTGGACTTCTTCACCTTGAGGAAGGGCAAGTTGAAGTTGGAGCCGACCCAGTCGAGCTGGAGAATCGACACGCTCACGCTCGCGGCCGAGTCGACGGCGTCGAACCAGAAGTCGGCCTCGCAGGCCATGTGGCTCACGTCCTTCGCGACGCTCAGCTTGACGCCCGAGTACCCCGGCTCGCCGAGCGCCACCCCCATCGCATTGGGAAGACTCGATCCGCTATCGACGACGAAGGCGCCGCCGTCCGTCTTCCGCTCGCTCAGCACGGGCCCGAGCAGCTCGGGGACCGCGTCGAAGCTCCAGCAGAACTGCGCGTCGACCGCCTCGCAAAATGGTCCCGTCGGCGCGGCGGCGTCGGAGACGGACGCCGCCTCGGGGGTGCCGCCGTCCGGTGCGATCGATGCCTCGGCGTTGTCGCCTCCGTCGGGAGCGACCACGCCCGGCTGCTCGTCCGGCGTGGAGGAGAACGCGCCGCACGCGGCGGCGGCAGCGGCGGAAAGCGCCGCCATTCCGAGGGCACTGCGACGAAGCTTGCTCATCCAGCCAGCAATGATAGCGCCAAACGAATGGCGCGCGAGGGCGGCGGCCTCAGCGCCCAGGACTGAAATTCATCGACTCCACGACGGGACGCAGTAAACGAGGCTCCCCATGAAGGTCCGCGCTGCTATCGCCTACGAACCGAACAAGCCCCTCGTCGTCGAGGAAGTCGATCTCGAAGGCCCCAAGGCCGGTGAGGTGCTCGTGCAGCTCGCTGCGACGGGCATCTGCCACACCGACGACTTCACGCTCTCAGGCGCCGATCCCGAGGGGCTCTTCCCCGCGATCTTCGGCCATGAAGGCGCAGGCACCGTCGTCGACGTCGGCCCCGGCGTGACGTCACTCGCCAAGGGCGACCACGTCATCCCGCTCTACACGCCCGAATGCCGCGCGTGCAAATCGTGCCTCAGCCAGAAGACGAACCTGTGCACCGCGATCCGCGCCACGCAAGGCAAGGGCCTCATGCCCGACGGCACGAGCCGCTTCTCCATCGGCGGCCAGAAGGTGCACCACTACATGGGCTGCTCGACGTTCTCGAGCTTCACGGTGCTGCCGGAGATCGCGCTCGCGAAGATCCGCCCCGACGCGCCGTTCGAGAAGGTCTGTTACATCGGCTGCGGCGTCACGACGGGCGTGGGTGCCGTCATCAACACCGCGAAGGTGGAGCCCGGCGCGAACGTCGTGGTGTTCGGCCTCGGCGGCATCGGCCTCAACGTCGTGCAGGGTGCACGCATCGCGGGCGCCGACATGATCATCGGCGTCGACATCAACCCGGCCCGCGAGGAGCTCGCGCGGAAGCTCGGCATGACCCACTTCGTGAACCCGAAGGAGGTGGGCGGCGACCTCGTCGCGCACCTCGTCGAGCTGACGAAGGGCGGCGCCGACTACTCGTTCGAGTGCGTCGGAAACACGACGCTCATGCGCCAGGCGCTCGAGTGCTGCCATCGTGGCTGGGGCGTCAGCGTCATCATCGGCGTGGCCGGCGCCGGCCAGGAGATCTCCACGCGCCCATTCCAGCTCGTCACGGGCCGCGTGTGGAAGGGCTCGGCCTTCGGCGGCGCGCGTGGGCGCACCGACGTCCCGAAGATCGTCGACTGGTACATGGACGGCAAGATCGACATCGATTCGATGATCACCCACGTGCTCCCACTCGACCGCATCAACGAAGGCTTCGAGCTGATGCGCACGGGCAAATCGATCCGCACGGTCATCACGTACTGAGCACGAGCGCTCCGTTCGCCGATTGAAGCGGATTGGAGAGGAAGAGACAGAGAGGCGCGGAGACGCGGGGACAGCGCGGAGCGGTCTCGCCTCACTTCCTCACCGGACGCGCGTCGTGCCGGGGAGAACCCGCAGCGGGTTCACCCCGGTGGGGAGACTCAATCCCGCCCTGCGCAGGTCCTTCCTCGCTCGATTGTCTCGCTCCGCATGGGACATCTCGTCCTACGGGCCGTCGATGCAGAGATGTCCGATGCAGAGCGAGACACTGGAGCGAGGAACGAGGTCGCGGCACGGAGTGGAGGACGCCCCACCGGGGAGAATCCGCTGCGGATTCTCCACGGAACCACGAGGGTCCAGCCAGCGAACGAGGGCGGTACGCCTCCGCGTTCTCTCCGCGTCTCCGCGCCTCTCTGTCTCTTCCTCTCCCTCTCCCTCTTGGATCGGTCTTGTCGCGAGCGCCCGAGGTCGCTCAGTTCGCGTGCGTCGAGGTGCACGCGCCGTACGGCCCTTTGCCGCCGGACACGCCGCGATACCAGAGCCCCACGTGGCGCTGATAGAATACGTCGTCGGCCGAGGACTGGACGCATGCGCCCGCGCCCATCGTCTTGTTCATCGTCGGTGACCAACAGCCGCCGCCCGAGGTGCCGCCGGTGTCGGCCGGACGCGGCGTCGGCGTCGGCGTCGGCGTCGGGTCGTCGGTGTTGTCCCCGTCGGGCGGGTCTACCGGCGTCGGCGTCGGAGTCGTGCCTGCGCCTGCAGAGCAAGGACCGCCCGGGTCGCTACCGAAGAACTCGTAGTGCCATCGCTCGCTCGGAACGGTGCGCTTGAAGCCGAACCGCGCGGCGTTGCTCGCCACCCAGCTCCAGTTGCTCGTCGCGAGATCGAGCGCGCGACCGTTCTGGTGATTCGAGTAGCCCGGCCGGGCCGCGAGGTTGCCGCTGTTGCAGGAGCCGGTCTGGTAGCACTTGTAGAGGTACTGCTGCTCGGCCTGCGTGCGAAAACCGCTGTTGATCGACAGCGTGACTCCCGCGGAGTCGGCGACCTGCTGCATCTTGAGGAAGGCGTGCGCGGTCGGCGTCGCGGTCGACTTGCCGCCGACCGTGATGACGCTCATCGCGTACGGAGCGCCGCTCTTGTAGCCGGTCGCGGCCTTCGCGGTGCAGCTGACGGCACTCCGGAGCTCCTCCTGCGTCGCGCCTTGAGGCTCGCTCTCCTGCTCCTCGTCGTCGCCGGTGACGACGGCGCAACCGGAGCATGCGAGCGGAATGACGACCGACAGTAGCCAGGGACTCTTCTTCACGGGGACCTCACTGCCTCTCTTCAGACGAGGAATGCAGCAAGGTGTAGACCATGGTCTCACCGCGCGAAGTGCCGCGTTTCACGGGTGCGGGTGGTGCTCGCGGACTCGGATCATGCCGACGCCACGCACCAAGATCACCCCCACGCGTAGGATCGTGCCGTGGGTCGTAACGCGCTCGTCGGCAGGGAGGCGGAGCTCGAGGAGCTCTCTCGAGCCATCACGAAGAACCGCGTCGTGAGCATGACCGGCGCCCCCGGCGTCGGAAAGACGGCGCTGGCGATCGCTCTCGCCGAGTCTCGGCCCTCCGTCTTCTGCGCACTCTTCGGGGTCGCAGGGGCCGACGCGACGTGTCGTGAGCTCGCGCGTTGCCTCGGTCTCTCGACCTCGGCGGCGGCATCGGCGGCGGATACCGCCGAGCGCATCGGTCGCGTCATCGCGAGCCGCGGGAAAGTTCTCGTGCTCGCCGACGCCGACCGCGCGTGCACGGCCCTCGCGAAGCTCCTCCCGAGCTGGCTGCGCGACGCTCCCGCAGCCCGATTCATGGTTGCCGCGCGGAGGCTGGCTACGAACGCCCTCGGGGCAGCTCTCGAAGTTCGCGGCGTCCGGAGCACTACGCGGGATCGTGCGGCGCCTCGCGGAGGAGCGCGTCCGCTATCCGGGCCGCGCGATCACGCTGGCCGCACTCGTGCGCGCCTGCTGGCCAGGCGAGAGCATCCTGCCTGCAGCCGCGAAGAACCGCCTCCACGTGACCATCGCGCGCCTCCGCCGCGCCGGCCTCGAGGGCATCCTCCTCCACGACGAGGACGGCTACTTCCTCGACGCAACGCTCCCCACCCGCCTCGCCAACGCAGCCGAGCGCCCTCGATAGAGAGATGTCACCGAACGCTGGGGAAGCTCTTGCAGGCGGCGTCGAACGTGTCGAGGGCCTTCTGCAGCGAGCCCGAGAGGTCGCCGTCGCAGATCGAGCTGAACGTGCCGTTCTTGCCCGCGAGGCCGACGAAGCTCTTGAGGCGCTTTGCCTCGGCGGCGTCACCGAACGACGACTTGCAGGCCTTGTCGCCGGCGATGACCGCGGTGGCCCAGCGGCCCGGGCCCTTGGCCGCGGTGTCGAGCATCGATACGTAGTCGGTGAGCGGCTGGACGTTCTGCATCGTCTCGCACGCGCCGTCGCCCGTGTACGTGAAGTTGTTGTCCTCGCGCGAGCAGTCGTCCTCGTCGGTGAGGATGACGACGGCGAGAAGCGCATCGGGGCGGAGGAAGCCCGCGTTCGTCCCGTCCGCCACGCGTTCGTTCACCGCAAGCTTGAGCGCCTCGAGCGGCATCTCGATGCTCGGGCCGCTCGTTCCCACCTTCGCGAGGCAGGCGAAGCGCGTCGACTTGTCCGTGTCGGTGTGGTCGACCCAGCGCTTGGTCGCGGCGCCACACGACTTCGTGTTCTTGAACGCGCCGTCGTCGCCCTTCTCGTCCATGGGGAGGCTGCCGAAGCCCGGGGCCTCGATCGAGTACTTCACGTCACGGCCGGTCGTGGTGACGGCGACGCGGTAGTCGAGCTTCGCGCCGCTCTTCGTCTTGAAGGAGTCGAGGACGGTGACGAACTTCGGAAAGTTCGCGGCGAGGTTCGTCTGCTCCTCCTGCATCGAGCCGGAGTCGTCGACGACGAAGACGATGTCCATCTTCTGGCACTCGTCCGCCGCGGGGTTCTCGCCCGCGGGCTTGCCGCCGATGGTCCCCGCCGGCGCCGGCGTGGCGGGCGCGCCTTCGGTCGTCGTGGGGGTATCGGCGAAGCCTTCGCGTGACGACGACGAGCCACACGCGCTCGCAACGAGACCGACGACACCAGCAAGCCCGAGGACCGTGACCGACTTCAGCATGTGCCCTTGATAACAGGACAAAACGCGACGGGCCGCGGTTAGCGGCCCGCGCGATGCACAGGAGACTCCTACAGAGGAGCCATCTTTCTCGAACTTTCAGGCCTCGGCGCCGCGCTTGTCCTTCTTGCCGGCCTTCTTGCCGGCCTTCTTCGCGGGCTTCGCGGGCTTCGCGGGCTTCTTGGCTGCGGCGTGCGCGCCGTTGCCGTTGCTGCCGTTGGTCGAGCCGTTCGCGCCGTTGGCAGCGACCTTGCGGACGATCTCGGTGCCCTTCACCTTGCCGCGCGATCCGAGGAGGTCGGCAGCCATGACGGCCGCGCGGTTGACCTTCTCCCACGAGAACTCGGGGCGGCCGAAGTGACCGTACGCCGACGTCACGTGGTACTGCGGCGCGAGAAGGCCGAGCTCGTCGATGAGCGCCTTGGGGCGCATGTCGAAGTGCTCCTCGACGTACTTCTGGAGCTTCTCGTCCGAGACCTTGCCGGTGCCGAACGTGTTGACGTAGATGCCGACGGGGCGCGCGACGCCGATCGCGTACGCGACCTGCACCTCGCAGCGCTTCGCGACGCCGGCCGCGACGATGTTCTTCGCGATGAAGCGCGCATAGTAGCAAGCCGAGCGGTCGACCTTCGACGGGTCCTTACCGCTGAAGGCGCCGCCACCGTGACGGCCCATGCCGCCGTAGGTGTCGACGATGATCTTGCGGCCGGTGAGGCCGCAGTCGCCCTGCGGGCCACCGACGACGAAACGGCCGGTCGGGTTGACGTGGAACTTCGTGTTCTTGTCGATGAGCTTCTTGGGCATCACCTTCTCGATCACGAGCTCGACGATCGCCTCACGGAGCGCCTTGTACTTCACGCTCTCGTCGTGCTGCGTCGAGACGACGATGGCGTCGCAGCGCACCGGCACGTCGTTCTCGTACTCGAGCGTGACCTGCGTCTTGCCGTCGGGGCGGAGGAAGTTGACCTTGCCGCTCTTGCGGATGCCGGCGAGCTGACGCGCGAGCTGGTGCGCGTAGTCGATCGGCGCGGGCATCAGGTTCGGGGTCTCGTCGGTCGCGTAACCGAACATGAGGCCCTGGTCACCGGCGCCCTGCTCCTTGTGCAGGCCCTCGCCCTCCGTGACGCCCTGCGAGATGTCCGGGCTCTGCTTCTCGACCGCGGAGAGGACGGCGCATGTGTTTCCGTCGAAGCCGATCGCGGAGTCGTTGTAGCCAATCTCGAGGACCGCGCGGCGCACGATGGAGGGGACGTCGATCGTCGCCGTCGTCGTGATCTCACCGGCAACGACCATCATGCCCGTCTTCGCGAGCAACTCGCACGCAACGCGTGCCTTCGGGTCCTGCGCCAAGATGGCGTCGAGGATCGCGTCGGAGACCGCGTCACAAAGCTTGTCCGGATGCCCTTCGGTGACCGATTCCGACGTGAAGTGGTAACGTGCCATTCGCGACTCCTGAGGAAGATTTCGAGGCTCCCTACTAGCGCGTCATGAGCGCGGTGCAAAGCCCTATCAAGCCAGGATCACGCCGCGAAATGGCCTGAATCAGGGGCGACTACCCCTTCGGTTTGCTGTCGTCCCACGGCTCGGCACGTGTTGACGTGCCCGGCGCTGCAGCGGAGCCGGGCGGTTGGCTGGCCAACCGAGGGGCCACCACGCTCGGGCGAACCGCAAGCTCAACCTCTGCTCCGGGCAGCGCCGCGATCGCGAGCGTCGCCGCGGGCTCGAAGACGAGGGGCGCGGTCGGCCCACCGACCTGATCGTAGAAGCGTGCCGTCACACGGCCCATGCGCTCGGGGCCGAGCTCCTCCCAGACGTTCCGCCAGGTGCGGCCCTCGCGGATGGCGTTCGTGAAGTCCTCGGCGGTGGGGAACGAGACCGTGTGGTGGAGCACCGTGTGGCGGACGAGCGCCAGACCGCCCTCCTCGAAGGTACGGACGAACGCCTCGCGGCTCGCCTCGATGCGCGGCGGCTTCGTCTCGGCCCCGGGCTCGAGCTCGAGCAGCGCGCGCGCGAGGATCTCGAATGGGTCGCTCTCGTCGGGCGGACCGAACGTCAGCACACCGACCTTGCCTTTCGGCGCGAGCGAGGCCGCCCACCGCTTGAGCACGGCCGCACGATCGGTGACCGTCCAGAGGCCGAAGGCGCACACGATGGCGTTCCAGCCGCCCTCACCCACGTCGTCGGCCTCGGCGCACTCGCAGCTGACCGCGGGGAAGCCCGCCTTCTTCACCTGCTCGTCGCAGACGCCGATCATCTCCGGGCTCGGATCGGTCGCACGGACCTTGCCGCGATCGCCGACGGCGCGCGCGACCGCGAGGACCTCGGCGCCCGGACCGCACCGAGCGACCATGACGCGCTGGCCCTGCGCGAGAGCGAGCTCACGCACGAGGTCCGTGTGATACGGCACGAACCGCGGCACCCACTCCTCGATGTAGCGCCTTGCAGCGCGGTCGAACGGCGTCGCCATTGTGCGACGAGCATAACCCTTAACGAGCCGTGGCGAGAGCCAGCGGCGACGTCAGCGCTTCACGGACAGGAATTCGGCAGCGAGCAGTTGTTGATCTGCTTGTTGCAGACGCCCGCCTCGCAGCACAGGCCGACCGTCGTACCGTCGCACCGCGCATTGCATGCGCCGCCGTCGCAGGAGATGCCCGACCCGCACGTGGTGTTCTTGCAGAATGCGCCGCTGTCGGCCGCGCTCGTGAGGATTCCGGCGTTGCACGAATTGAGACCCGTGCAGCGAACGTCAGCGCGCTTGCCGGCTGCCGCGACGATGCGCTCGTTCTGACACGTGCCCGGGTCCTGGCAGGTGATGCCGCAGGACTCCGACGCGATGCAGACGACGCCCTTGTTGCACGCGTTGAGGCCACCCCCGACGCCGTTGCCACAAACCACCTGGCAGTTGTCGGCGTGGCAATCGATCGTCCCGTTCGTGCACGCGCCACCGCCCGTGCAGCCGATCGCGCAGCTGCCGGCGTCGCACGTGACGCCCTTGTTGCACGAGTTGACGCCGTCGCACGCGACCGCGCACGGGATGCCCGGCGGGCAGACCACGGGCGCGTTCTGGCACTGCGAGGCCGCGCACGTGAACGTGCACCAGCCGCCGTCGCACGTGCCGCCGTCGCAGGCGGCGGCGCAGTTGGCCGGGTTCGCGTCGAACGAGGCGTCGAGCGGCCCGATGGAGGTGTCCTCCCCCGCATCGGGCACCATGACGTCCGGCTGGTTGCCGCCCTCGGGAAGCGAGGCGCCCGTCTCCGAGCCGCCGTCGCCTGCACCACCGTCGAGGTCTGGCTCGATGGCGCCGACCACCGTGAGGCCGCATCCACAGCCGAGCGCCACCAGAACGGCGATCCGCACTCCGGGAAGCTTCACCATGCAAGCATAGCGCTATCAAAACGCGTGGTGGACGGAAGATCCTTCGAGACCTGGCTGACACTGCGTGGCGCTGGGGCTAGTCTGCCTCCGTCATGACCGACCCCGCTCTGCGCAAGACCTCGCTTTACGACCGACACGTCAAAGCCGGAGCGCGCATGGTGCCCTTCACGGGCTTCGAGATGCCCGTGCAGTACACCGGGATCGTCGACGAGCACGTGGCCGTCCGCACGGCCTGCGGCATCTTCGACGTCTCGCACATGGGCGAGCTCGAGATGCGGGGCGAGCACGCCGCTGCCGTCGTCGACTACCTCATCACGAACGACGCCTCGAAGCTCGTCGACGGGCAGGCGCTCTACACGTGCTGCTGCAACGAGGAGGGAACGATCCTCGACGACCTCATCATCTACCGCGCCGCTCGCGATCGCTGGCTCATCGTCTGCAATGCGTCCAACCACGACAAGATTGCAGCGGTCTTCAAGAAGGCGGCGGTCGATCACTGCGAGTTCGACGATCGCACCGACGCCACCGCCCTCATCGCGCTCCAGGGTCCGAAGGCGTTCGACGTCCTCGCGCTCGCCGGTGGTGACGCCGCGAAGCTCCACGAGCTGAAGTCATTCCACTTCCGCGACGCGGTCGTCGCCAACGTGCGCTGCACGGTCGCGCGCACCGGCTACACGGGCGAGGACGGCGTCGAGATCTTCTGCGCCTGGAACGACGCGCCCGCGCTCTGGGACCAGCTCCTCGAGCTCGGTGGCCCGCTCGGCCTGAAGCCCGCCGGCCTCGGCGCTCGCGACACGCTTCGGCTCGAGTCGCGCCTCTCGCTCTACGGCAACGACATCGACGAGACGACCAACCCGCTCGAGGCCGGCCTCGGCTGGGTCGTGAAGCTCGACAAGCCGATGTTCGTCGGCAAGGCGGCGCTCGAGAAGGTCAAGGCGTCCCCCCTTCCCCGCAAGCTCGTCGGATTCGAGGTGCTCGGACGCGGCATCGCCCGTCACGGCTACCCGCTCCGCGACACCGACGGCAAGGAGGTCGGCATCTGCACCAGCGGCAGCCCCGGCCCGACCGTTGGCAAGAACGTCGGCCTCGGCTATCTGCCGGCGGCGATGACCGCGATCGGCACCAAGTTCCTGGTCGATTGCCGCGGCAAGAACGTCGAAGCGGTGGTCGTGAAGACGCCGTTCTACAAGCGCAGCCAATAAAGAGAGAATCGGACTGTCATGAACATCCCCGCGGGCCTCAAGTACACGAAGGATCACGAGTGGACGAAGGTCGACGGCAAGCGCGTCACCGTCGGCATCACGGCATTCGCCGTCGAGCAGCTCGGTGACGTCACGCTCGTGAATCTGGACGTGAAGGTCGGCGACGAGCTCGCCGCCGGCAAGCCGTTCGGCACGATCGAGAGCGTCAAGACGCTGAGCGATCTGTTCGCGCCGGTGAGCGGCAAGGTCGTCGAGATCAACAAGGACCTCGACGCCAAGCCCGAGCTCGTCAACGACGACTGCTACGGCAAGGCCTGGATGATCGTCATCGAGGCGACCGACACGAGCGCCCTGAACGCCCTCCTCGACGAGAAGGCCTACGCCGAGCACGTCAAAGAGTCGGCGCACTGATTCTCGCGGGGGGAGCTACCATCGCCGGATGACCGGCCTCACAGTTCCGGGATACGACGTCTGGGGTCTCCTCGGCGAAGGAGGCATGAGCGAGGTGTGGCTCGCGAAGCACCAGGGCCTCGCCGTGCCCGTGGTCATCAAGACGCTCCGGCGTGTGCTGCTCGAAGCGCAAGGCCCGGAGGTCGCCGCCGCCCGTGTGCGCTCGGAGGCTCGGCTCATGGCGCGGGTCTCGAGCCCGCGCATCGTGCGCGCCATCGACGCCGGTATCGTGCCCGGCTCGGGCATTCCCTTCCTCGTGCAGGAGTACGTCGACGGCCTCGACCTCGCAGAGCTCGACAGCCGGCGGCGTCGCTCGCTCGGCGTCGGGCTCCCGCTATGGCTCGTCTGCCACATGATGCGCGAGATGGGCCTGGGCCTCCGCGCGGCCCACCAGGCCGGCGTCGTGCATCGCGATCTCAAGCCGTCGAACATCTTCGGCGCGCCGGAGAGCGGCATCCGCCTCGGTGACTTCGGCATTGCCGTCGCCGTGTCCGACGGCTGCGTGCGCGACAACGCGGGCACGCTCAAGTTCATGGCGCCCGAGCAGCTGCGGGGCGGAGACGTCGGCCGCTTCACGGACGTGTGGGGTGCGGCCGCGACGGCCTGCGATCTCCGCTATGGGCGCGCGCCCTTCGACAGCGTCGACGACATCCTCGACCCGGCGAAGCCCGCGCGCATGCCTCCGCCCGGCACGCCCGCGGAGGCCTACTTCCAGCAGCTCCTCCGCGCCATGCTCGAGAAGGACGTGCGGAGGCGGCCCGAGGACATGTCGGCACCGCTCCATCATTTCTCGATGCTCGGCCGCGCGCTAGAGCCGCCGCAGCCGGCCGCGAGCCGCCTCGACGCGACGACGTTGCAGGTCGGCCCCGTGAAGGTCTCGTTCAAGGTCGGCGACATCGCGCAGGCCGAGTCGCAGGCCATCGTCTCGAGCGCGAACTTCGAGCTCAAGATGCGGAGCGGCGTCGGCGAGTCGCTTCGCCGGCGCGGTGGTGATTCGATCGAGGTGGAGGCCATGAGCGCGGGCGAACGCCCGCTCGGCTCGTGCATCCGCACCGAGCCCGGCACGCTCTCGACGAAGCACGTGTTCCACGCGGTCGGCGCATGGAACGAGGTGTCATGTGTCGGCCGCGCGTTCGCACGCGCGCTGCTCCTCGCGGACGAGCACGGCTGTCACTCGGTCGCCGTCCCTGCGCTCGGCACCGGCGCCGCGCGCGTCGGGCTCGAGATGTCCGCCAACGCGATGATGACGACCCTGCGGTGGCACGCGATGCTCGGCGGCATGCGCTGCCGCGAGCTCACGGTCTGGCTCGATTCGGAGGCGAAGCAGCGCGCCTTCCAGGACGTCGCCGAGGAGACGTTCGGGCTCGGCGAGGTCGGTCTCCTTCGCACCATCGACCTCGGCCTCCCGGTCGATCAGGGCGGGTCCGCCACGGCCGCAGAGGGCGCGACGTTCCTCGACCCCCGCATGTCGACCACGACAGGCGGCCGGACCTAGTACCCCGACGCAGAGGAGGTGACCGATTGGGGCTCTGGTCCGTCGACACCTAACGGGCGCGTTCGCGCGTGCGCTGAACCGGAGAGCGCCGCAGTGACATGCGCCGGCCCGCTTAGCGCCGCGCTCGGCGAAGACTGCGCGCGAGTCTCGAGCGACGGCGTCATGGCGAGCGTGGCCGCTTGCTGCGTGCGCTCGTTCAGGACCGTGCTCGCGCCGATCTCGTCACGCGCGGTCGCCGCCGCGAGGCCAGGGCGGGTCGCATCGAGCGCGGCGCGCATCGCGCGCGCGTCACCGAAGCGACGTGCCGGCTCCTTCGAGAGCGCGCATGCGACGACGTCCGCGATCGGAGACGGCAAGCCGGGGCAGAGGAGGTCGAGCCGCGGCGGGCCGTCTCTCACGACGCGCAACGCCACATCGGCGCCCGGCGTGAACGCGCGCTGCCCGGCGATGAGGATCTGCACGGCGATGTCGCTGGCCGCCTTCGCCGGCAGCGCGCTTGCTTCATGCGATCGCGCAGGGTCTGCCCTGCGAGCAGATCCATCGTCAAGAACGGAGGCTCGTGCGGAAATTCGCGGGATGAAGGCACGAGGCTTCGCGGAGGAGGCTCGATCCCTCCGGCTCGGAGCGGGCGCGTGGAAGCTGCCGCTGCTCTTCGTCGTGAAGAACAACGGCTACAGCGAGCTCACCTCGCAGAAGCGCTCGACGGCGATCGAGCGCCCGTCGGATCGCGTGCGCGCGGGCGGCGGACCCGCGCTGCTCGAGTGTCTGACGTATCGGCACCGCGGGCACATGGCGGGCGACGCGCAGACGTACCGAACCGCCGAGGAGCTCGCCGCGTGGAGAGGCCGCGATCCGTCGGGTGAGCCTCCGCGCTCCGCGCTCGCCACCCAGATGTTCCCGCCGGCGCACGCGGCCCGTGAGGCGAAGGCGTATCGCGTTCCAGGCGAGCAATCTTTGCGCCGTCGCGTTCCAGGCGAGCAATCCTTGCGCCGCCGCGTCCACACGAGAAAATATTTCGCCGGCGCGTCGGTCGAATCCATGCTCAATCGATTGTATGCGAATGGTGTTCGCGCTCGCGTTCATTGTGGCTTGCAGCTCCTCATCGAGCGAAGGCGGCCCATCGTCAGCGCCGACGTCGGCACCGACTGGGACGTCGACCGCGACGCCCCCACCGAAGGACGGCGGTGCGAAGGACGCTGGCCCGCACGTCGCGAGCGACGCCCTCATTCGCTGCGCGGCGTCGAAGGGCGAGATCGGATCGATCGCCGAGGCCGTCGCCCGCCTCAACGTGCTCGCTCCGAAGGGCGACGGTCCGTGTTTCGTCGCAACGCTGCCGCGACCGCTCGCCGTGGTCGCGACGCTCGGCTCGACGAGCGCGCAGCCCGCAGGAGGGCGAGGCGCCCCGCGGCTCTTCTTCATGTTGCCGAAGATCGTCATCAGCGCGGTGCCCGCCGGCGACGGCAGCAACTTGCTCGAGTTCGGCGAGTGGGCGGGCAGCACCCGCACGCTGAAGGGCGAGATCGCCCTGCCGGTCACCGCTCCGCTCGCGGCGGACGCCCCGTTCACGCGCGTCCTCAAAGGGACCGATCGAACGATCTGCGCGACGTGCCACCGGAATGAGGAGCGACACCCGACCATCCCAAACGGGTTCGTCTCGGCGGCGTTCCAACCGGAGCCGGGGACGTTCGTGACGGTCCCCGACCTGGAAGAGCTTCACAGGCTTTGCACGCAGGCAGACGACCCCGGGACGCGCTGCGCAATGATCCATGCGCTGTTCGACTTCGGAGAGATCACCCAAGGGAGCTTCGCGCCGGTGGTGGAGACCTTCTTCAAGTAGGGCCGCGTCGAGCGTTCGCGTGGTGGCGATGATGGCCTTGGTGCTGCCCGCCGTCCCGCACATCCACGCGGAGATCGTGTACTTGCCGTCGGGAATGCTGGTGGCCGAAAACGCCGACGCCGCATCGACGCCGGGCGCCGCGTCGCTGGGCGTGGTCGAGGTGTCGGCTGTCGCAGCCGTCGGACGCGGGTCCCTGGAGGAAGTACGGATCCGCGACGGCGCGGCCGAAGAGCGCATGCTTCGCAGCGGGTGATTCCTCACCGCTCGCGGCGTGACGTGCCGTTCGAGGCAGAACACCGCGAGTCGTGATAGCCGGAGCCGCGGACCGTCTGCGGTGGGGATGAGGGCAGGTCTGCTGGTCGCCGCACCCGTCAAGTGTCGACGGACCAGAGCCCCAATCGGTCACCTTCTTTGTGTCGAGGTACGAGTCGAGCTACTCGGTCTCGACGCGGTTTCGGCCGCTACGCTTCGCTCGATAGAGAGCGGCGTCCGCGCGCGAGACGATGTCGTCGGTATTGTACGAGTTGCGCTCGTCCGCGGCGGCGACGCCCGCGCTGAACGTGATGTGTCGGAGCTCGTCGGTCGGCCCCAGCGTGATCGGCCGGGCGGCGAGGTTCGCGCGGAGGCGGTTCGCGACGACGCGCGCGGCCATCCCCGTCGTCCCGCGGAGGAGGAGGATGAACTCCTCGCCGCCGTAGCGACAGGCGACGTCGTCCTCGCGGAGCTGCGCCTGCGCGACCTCGGCGATGTGGCGGAGGACGCGGTCGCCGTCCTCGTGACCGTAGGTGTCGTTGACGAGCTTGAAGTGGTCGAGGTCGAGCAGCACGAGAGAGAACGGGCGCTTGTGACGCTTCGCGTGTGCGGTCTCCTCGCGCAGGCGACGGTCGAAGTAGCGACGGTTGAACAGGCCGGTCAGCCCGTCGTGCGCGGCGTTCTCGAGGGCGAACTCAAGCTTGTTCTTGAGCTCGCGCTGGGTGCGCGAACGCTCGCAGACCGCGCGGACCTTCGCGGCCAGGAGCGTCCCCGAGAGCGGCTTCGTGAGGTGATCCATCGCGCCCTGCTCGATCATCTTGAGCATGTCGGCTTCGGTGGGAGGCCCATCGGTGAGGAGCAAGACGGGGATCGAGGCGGTCTCGGCCTCGGAGCGGAGCTTGCGCAGCACCTCCCACGAGTCGGACCCCGGCATCGCGAGGTCGAGCAGGATGCAGTCGAGGGTCGCGGACTTCTCGACCGCGACCTCGAGCGCATGAGCGCCGCTCTCGGCCTGCGCGACACGCATGGCCAGCGCCGTCATGTGCTGGATGACGGCACGACGCGTCGCCTCGTCGTCGTCGACGACGAGGATCTCCCCCGGAGCGACCGGGGCAATGGAAATGAGCGAGTCCCTGACGCTCATGCGGCCGAGTCTACTCCATCAGGGGGCGCCTCGCCCGATGTCGTGCGGGGGGCTGGTATGGCCCCGGTGACGACCAGGACGGCCCCGCCCAGGATCAGCGCCCCCCCCACGAAGGAGACGAGGCCGACGCGCTCCCCCATGATCGCCGCGGCGAGCAGGACCGCGACGAACGGCTCGAGGAGCGTGAGCACCGAAGCGTGGCTCGCGGCGATTCGCCGGAGGCCCCACACGAACAGGAGCCCGCACAGCGCCCCCGGGCCGAGAGCCCCGAGGAGGACGACGACCAGCGCGCTCCTCGAGACCAGCGCGTACTCGTGGGCCGGCACGAGCGCGAAGAGCAGCGGCGTCGCCACGAGGCCGTGGAAGAACATCATCTCGCTGCCGGAGAACGACCTCACCAGGCGCTTGTTCACGAGCACGTTCGACGCGTAGAACACCGCGCTCCCCGCCCCGAGCGCAGCGCCCACGACGTCGTTGCGGCCGAGACCGACCCGCCACGGCTCGAGCAGCAGGACGAGCCCCGCGAACGCCACCGCAACGGCACCGAGCGTGCGCAGGCGCGGCTTCTCGCGGAGGACGAACGGCGCGGCGAGCGCGATGAAGATCGGCGTGAGGTAGTGCGTGAGGACGGCGATCGCGACCGTCGTGCGCTGATAGGCCGCGAAGAACAGCGCGACGTTGAGCGCGTCACCGATCCCGAGCCAGGCCACGCCCGCCCACTGTCCGAGCGTCGGCCGTATGCGGACCCGGTCGCGCAGCATGACAGGCAGGCTCGCGAGCGTCAGGACGGCCATGAGCACGGCGGACTGCAGCGCCGCCGGCATCGGGGCGTTCTTCAGGATGATGGGCCACGTGCCCCACCCCACCGCCGCGGTCGCGACGAGCGCGTAGCCGATCGCCCGCTTCCTTCGCGCGTCCTCCGCGCCCTCGACCTGGCTCACGTCGGCTCGGCCAGGCCCTTCAGCTTCGCCAATGTCGTGAGCGCCTCGAGCGGGGTCATGCGATCGAGGTCGAGCGCCCGGAGCATGTCGAGGGCCGGGCTCGCGGGCGTGCCCGCCGCGCCGTCGCTCTCGGCCTCCGCCGTGCGGGCGCCGCCGCCGAAGAGGTCGAGCTGCGGGGCACGCTTGCCGCGCGCGGGCTTACCGCCCCCGGCCGGGGATGCGGCGCCGCCCTCGAGCGAGCCGAGGATCGCGCGAGCGCGGGCGAGCACCGGCTCGGGAAGCCCGGCGAGCCGCGCGCAGGCCACACCGTAGCTTCGCGAGGCCGCGCCCCGCTGGACCTTGTGGAAGAACACGATGTTCCCGGCGTGCTCTCGCGCGCTGACGCTGTGGTTCTCCGCGCCGGCGCAGCTCGCGGTGAGGTCCGTGAGCTCGTGGTAGTGCGTGGCGAAGAGCGCCCGACAGCCGACGACGTCGTGGAGGTGCTCGGCGACGGCCCACGCGATCGAGAGGCCGTCGTACGTGCTGGTGCCGCGGCCGATCTCGTCGAGGACGACGAGCGAGCGGCGCGTGGCGCGACGGAGGATGTTCGCCGTCTCCTTCATCTCGACCATGAACGTGCTCTCGCCACGGGCGAGGTTGTCGCTTGCCCCGACGCGCGTGAGCACGCGGTCGACGACGCCGATCTTCGCGCGGCGCGCGGGCACGAACGAGCCGGTCTGCGCCAGCACCACGGCGAGCGCGACCTGACGCATGAACGTCGATTTTCCGGCCATGTTCGGCCCCGTGACGATCCACAGCCGAGATCGGTCGGCGGGCGCGTCGACCGTCGCGTCGAGCACGACGTCGTTCGGGACGAAGCGACCGGCCGCAGCGAGCCGCTCGACGACCGGATGGCGCGCGTCCTCCAGGATCAGCTCGCAAGACTCGTCGACGTCGGGCCGGGTGTAGTCGTCACGATGCGCGAGCTCGGCGAGGGCGCTCGAGACGTCGAGCGTCGCCAGGCGCGACGCAACGGAGCGAAGGCGCTCGGAGTGGGCGGAGAGCCGCTTGACGAGCTCGGTGAAGAGCTCGCCCTCGCGAGAGGCGAGCCGGTCCTCGGCGTGCGCGAGCTTGTCGGCCAGCGTGTCGAGCTCGTCGCACGTGAAGCGCTCGCCCGTCGCGATCGTCTGCTTGCGGCGCCACTCGCGCGGCGCCTTCGCGAGGTGCGTGCGCGTGACCTCGATGTACCAGCCGAAGACGCGCGTGAAGCGCAGCTTGAGGCTCGGGATCTGCGCGCCCTCGCGGAGCCGCGCCTCGAGCTCGACGATGAGGCGCTGTCCGTCGCGCGTGAGCGTGCGCGCCTCGTCTAGCTCGGGGTCGTAGCCGTCGCGGAAGACGCCGCCGTCGCTCGCGCGAACGGGCGGGTCGTCGACGATCGCGCTCGCGAGGAGCGAATGGATGTCCTCGCCGCGGTCGAGGAACGCGGTGTTCTTCTTCTTCCCCTTCGCGGAGGAGGCCGGGCCGCTGTCGCTCTGTGCACCCTCCAGTCCGAGTGCCTCGCGCACGCCCGGATCGCGGCACGCGGCGAGCGCGTCGTCGATCCCCGGCAGCTCGCCGAGCGACGTTCGAAGCGCGAGGAGCTCGCGCGGACCGATGCGGTCGACCGCGAGCTTCACCGCAAGCCGCTCGATGTCGGCCACGCGGTCGAGCCGAGCGCGCACCTCCGCGCGGAGCCCGGGCTGCGTGACGAAGAGCTCCACCCCGTCGAGCCGGCGACGGATCTCGACGACGTTGGTGCGCGGAGCGAGGAGCCGGCGACGGAGCAGGCGCGCGCCGGGCGACGTGCGGGTGAGGTCGATCTGCGAGAGGAGCGAGCCGGCGCCCTTCGCAGACTCGCCGTCCATCGTGCGGACGAGCTCGAGGTGGCGCTGCGCGGCATCGTCGAGCACGAGCGTGTCGCCGAGCTCGTAGGGGACGAGACGGCTCAGCGGCAGCTTCCGCCCTGGCTCGCACTCCTGCGCGAGGGCCACGCAACGCGCGGCCGCCATCAGGGCGAGATCGCTCGCGCACGACCTCCGTGCCTCGCCCTTGCCGAGCACGCCGTCGAGCAACGCGAGGGCACCGGCGAGGTCGCGGGTGGCGCCGTCGATGTCCCGAACCGTCGCGCGCGGCAGCGCCGCACGGATGGCAGTCGTGAGCTCGGACGCCCCCGTACCGCCGAGCACCTCGCGAGGGTCGAGCCGAACGATCTCGGAGAGTGCCGCCCCTACGCTCTCGGCCTCGCATGCGCAGAGCTCACCCGTCGAGAAGTCGAGCGCAGCGACGCCGACGCGCCCGGTCCCCGGGTCGACATCGAGCGCGGCAAGGAAGAGGTTCTTGCGAGCATCGATGGCGCTGTCGTCGTAGGCGATCGAGGGCGTCGCCACACGGACGACCTCCCGCGGGACGATCCCCTTCACGGTCGACGGGTCTGCCATCTGCTCGCAGATGGCGACCTTGAAGCCCTGGTCGAGCAGGCGCTGGACGTACGCGGCGCCCGCGTGATGGGGCACTCCCGCCATCGGGATCGGATCTTCGGCGCCCTTGTTCCGGCTGGTCAGCGTGAGGTCGAGCGCCTTCGATGCGACGACCGCGTCATCGAAGAAGAGCTCGTAGAAGTCCCCCATCCGGAAGAAGAGGAGCGCGTCCGGATAGGCGGCCTTCGCGGCGAGGTACTGCCGCATGCCCGGAGAAGCCGCTCCGCTCGCCTTCGCCATGGCGAGAATGTCTGTCAGAAGTACGGAGCGCGCGCAACCGTGACGGCCCGCAGGTCGATGAGCACGAGCCCCTGCGAGGCGCCGTCGACGACTGCAATCTGGCCGAGCGGCGAGATGAAGCGCATCGATTGCGGGTTCACCGAGATCGAGCCTCCGGCGATGCTCGTGAAGAGCGCGCGGAACTGACCGCGCGTCGAGAACTTGTACTGGGTGTCGCGCACGATCGTGTCGGTGCTCGTTCCAGCGAGGATCGACATCGAGAACATCGGGTTGCGCGACGCGAGCGCACTGTTGCGCTGGGTCGTCGACAGGTTGACCACGACACCGTTCGCATTCGTCGGAACACGGCCGTTAAGCAGCGACTCGCGCGGGTCGCACGAGGGCACGCAGCGCCCCGCCGAGTCGGTCGTGAGGTGGCTGAAGAAGCCGACGCCCGGTCCGCCGCCCACGGCCTGGCCCACCGCGGACCAGAGCTGCCCGGTGCGCACCTTGAAGCGCACCTGGTTGTGGAAGCAGCACTGCATGAGCTTCAGGTAGGGCGCGTTCGACGGGTCCTTGTAGACGACCTCGCGCTTCTTCTCGGGCGTCGTGTAGAAACGGCCGAGCACGACGTGGTCGTCGTAGGCCTCGACGATGGGGAAGTCGCGCTGGGTGTTCTGGTCGGCAGCGGCGCCGAACGTCCGAGCACATGCGTCCTGACGCGGCAGGCCGGGCGCCAGCGACGGATCCCAGCAGGCCTGGTCGACCTTCCAGTAGTCGTCGTCCGGTCCGAGGATGTCCTCGGTGAGCTGGACGTAGTCGGTCATGAGGCGCTCGCTGCGCGCGGGCAGCGATTTCCCGCGCCTCGCCAGTGCCGTGGAGATCGCGTTCGTACGCGCGATGCCCTGCGCCCAGTCCTCGACGCCTTTCGCGCAGAAGCGAGCCTGGGGCTGCTTCATCGTCAGCGAGGCGTAGTTGTCGTCCGAGGAGAGCGTCGCGGAGATGCCGTCGAAGCCGGGCAGCGACCCCTCGAACGTGAGCTGCCAGTCCTGGTCGATCTGCGGGTGCGGGTCCTCGCCGGCGAACTTCACGTCGAGGAGCGGCGTGCCCTCCGACCCGGTGCCGACCTGCGGAAGGATGGCTCCAGCCACCGCCACCGAGGGCGAGCCCTGGAGGCGCGGCAGGTTGTTGCCCGACGTCGTGTCGTCGCGGACGAGCACTTCGGAGCGCAGCGAGTGCGGCGCCGTCATCGGGAAGAACGCCTCTTTCGTCGTGGAGAGATCCGCGACCGTCGGCGCGTTGTACGGGCCGGGGCCACTGGCCACCTGCTCGGGCGCGATGTCCGAGACCGGGGTCGTCATGACGAGCGGACGGCGACAGGGCGAGTCCCAGTCGTCGACGTCGATGGTGAGCACCTGGCCGTTCGCGAGCGTCGCGAAAGCAAAGACACCACGAAGACGGCGCGGACCGATGTCCTGACCGGGCTCGGTGGCGCCGGCGCGATAGTAGAAGCCGAGGTCGCTCAGCGGATCACCGTCGATCGCCGGGTTCGGGTTGCACAGCACGCCGGAGGGCGACGCGGACCCGAGCTTCAGCGGGTCGAGCGGCACGTCGTGACGCGCGAACGCGACGGCGACGACCGGCGAGCTGAATGCGAGGCGGTCCGGCGGCTGGAACGGGTCGATCTCCGGATGCGGGCGCGTCAGCGGCGTGCGCTGCATCGTCAGCGGGTCGGTCACGTCGTAGACGATGATCGAGCCCTCGGTCTGGTCGACCGCGTAGAGGAAGCGCTTGTAGTCACGGGTCGCCGGAGAGAGCGCGAGCTCCTTCACCTTCACCGGGCGCGTCGGGTCGATGAGGCTCGTCGCGAGCAGCGGAGCAAGCTCGCGAGGCGCACCGGGGATCGACAGGTCGATGACGTGAATGAACGGGACGGCGTCGTCCGCGACGTAGAGAATCTGGTCGTCGCGAACGACGGAGACGAGGCGTGGCGGGTCGAGCGGTCCGACGTCGAGCGGGAGGGCGGCGGCGTCGGCGGTACCCGACCCAACAGGCTCGCAGGCCCCCGCGTCTGCAGCGCTTGCGTCGATGCCGCCCTCGGCCCTAGCGTCACCCGCGTCGGTCGTGATGACCTCGGCCGCACAGCACGGGGGCGCTCCGCAGTTCGCCGCCGGCGCGGGCCGGAGGCAGGTGAGGTCGGTGCCACCGTCGAGGTACTTCACGCCGTCGTCCCAGTTGGGACCGCGGACGAACGAGGTCGGAACAGCGCTCTCGCCGCTCAGCTCGATCGCTGACGTGATCGGACAGGCGGCGAGCGAGCCGGGCTGGAGGACGGGGCCCTCGCGAGAGAGCGTGGGGTCCGAGCTGTAGTCGAGCGTGCCGTCGGCGTTGCGCTTCAGGCCACCACGACGAAACGGGCGCGGGTCGATGGTGATGATCTTCGCCGAGTTGCGCCGATCGCCCGGAAGGACGACAACGAGCTCGTACTCGGGAGCGTCTGCGGCGGCCGCGCCGCCGTCCGCGGCGTCGGCGGCCCCTGCGTCGGCGGCGCCCTGCGTGGCCGCGCGACGCGGCACGATCGCGAGCGCTCCCGGATTCTGGGGAAGCGCGCACACGGGCCACGAGGAGACCGACATCGGCTCGGTGTCGCGCGGGAAGCGCTCGTCCGTGTCGCCGAGGAGGCGACGCGTCGGGACGCCGTAGATCGCGGCCTTGTTGGTCTCCGCGGAGCCCACGAAGGCCATCTTGCCGTCGGGCGTCGTTGCGACGTCCGTGGGCAGCGCACCGACCGGGATGAAGTTGATGCCCGGCGTGGCGCGGCTCTGATCGATCAGGCGCCCGGCAGACAGGTTGACGACCGCGAGCTCACCGCGCGTGGACTGCGTGACGAAGGCGTAGAGCTGCTTGCCGAACGCGTCACCGTTCACGTTCGCCGGGACGGGCGCGCATTCATCCTGCGGCCTCCCGAGCGGCTCGCGCGTGGCGAGCGTGGTCGGGTCGTAGAGCTGCATGCACGCGACGTCCATCCGCTGGGCGCGCTCGAACGTGCGCACCGGGACGCTCGTGGGCGTCTGGGAGCACGCGAAGAGCACCGCGGAGATCCCGACGAGCAGGACGGAGGCGACGACGCCGAGGGCGAGCTTGCGGCGAGTCATCTCAGGATCCCTTCGGCGTCTGCGGACGTCCGAGCGTGAAGACGATGCGCTCGAACGTCGAGCGGTCGACCTGCGCGTTGTCGAGGTCGATGACCTGGACGAAGGAGTTCGTGAAGCTCGCGAGGTACGCGAACCGATAGCGACGGAGGCCGGTGCCTGCGGCGCGCGGGTCGAACGGGACCTTCGCGTGGGTTGCGACCTCGTTCATGTCGAACGGATCGAACGTCATCGCGAAGGGGCCGAGGCCGACGCGGATCACGTTCTCGACCTGCTCGGTGTCCGGATTGAAGACGAACACCGTGGCCGAGTCGAAGCAGACCGCGAACACGCGGAGCGCGTAGGCGCCGTCCGCCTCGACGACCGGCGCGAGGTAGAGCTTCGACGGGCCCGCCGAGAGCGGGATGGTGGTGTGGATGACGAGTCGGTCGGGGTTGTACGCGTCGCTCGCGGTCGCCTCTCCGCCCACTTCGCCGATGAGCAGCGACGCCGGAGAACGGTTGGCGACGAAGACGCGCGCGGGCCTCTGCCCGCAGGTCTGGAGGTCGCGATCGACGTCGCTCTGGGTCCGGTTCTTCGCGGCGTTCACCGGCGCGACCTTCGCCTTGCAGGCGATGCGCGGCGTCGGGTCGACGACGATGCCGCGCGAGTCGTTTCCGCCGGCGCCGATCGCGACCGAGAAGCCGGTCTCGCGGTCGAGGAAGGGACGGCGCAGCGACGATGCGGTCGGGGGCGTGGTGCCACCGAACTCGTCGGGGTACTGGCGGAGCAGGCTGACCTCGGGGATCGAGCGGCTCGTCTGGAAGAAGGCAGGGCGCGGGAACGTCGACGCGCCGAAGAAGGCATCGCGGTCGTGAGGAACCGCCGTCGCGCCGATGCCGCCGAACGGCACGCCGTCGAGCACGAACTGCAGGAAGGGATGCGGGGCGCCGTCGCCGCCGGGAGCGTCGGCGTCGTTCCGCGAGAGGCCGGTCGCGAAGAGGCTCGTCTTCACCTCGTTCTGGTGCGTGATGACGATCGACTCGCCGTCCTCGCTCATCGCGATGCCGAACGGCTCGCCGGGCATCGTGATGTGGCGCGAGTTGCCGGTCTCGTCCGGGTTCTCGCCGGCCGCGTGGGCGCCGTCGCAGCGGCCGCTGCCGTCCTTGCCACACTGGATGGCGAACGGGCCGTACGGCGCCGCGGGGTCGAGCGGCGCGATCGAGTCGGGGCCGTCGCGCTCGATGCTCGCCCACGTGAGCGAGGCGTTGCCGCGGACCGGCGTGAACAGACGGTCGAAGCGGCGCGCTCCGAAGGCGGGGCAGCCCGGCGCCGCGCTACCGAACGCGGGCGCGGGACAGATCGGGTTCTCGCCTTCCGGACGCGGCGACTGCGGGATGAGCTGCGAGGGCGTGCGCGAGCGAAGAAGATCGGTCGCGAACGCGCCGATGATGGCCGTGTCGCGAACGTAGAAGCTCGAGTCGACGGGCGGTGCGCACGTCTCGCCGAGGGTCGGGAACGAGGGGGAGCGTGCCGGGCACGGGTTGTCCGCGAGCAGGTTGCGATCGAGGATCGGAACGTTGGGGCTCCGCGGGTCGGCGATGAGCTCGAGGGTATGCCGGCGGATCAGCGCCAGATCGTACGACTGGAGGGTGCCGCCGTTGTACTGGAGGTCGAAGTCCGAATTGACCGCGTAGAGGACCGTGCCCCCGGCGGACACCTGGAGACCGACGGGATAATAGAAAGAGCGGAGCGGCGGCGGGCTACCGTCGCCGGTCGAATAGCAGCTCGCCGAGGCGAGCCCGAAGGCGAGCGGAAGGAGCGCGAGCCGGGCGCGGCGGGCACACGAAACCACACGGGAAAGCGGCTTTTCAGGGGCGCGGCGGGCCATTCGGCGCGCAGCCTAGTGTTCCTGGTCCCCGGGAGGCAACAGGTTACGCCCGTTGCGGCGGGCGGCCTCGTCCGGGAATGATTCCAGGGCCTTGCGGGACTACCGGCGGTGCAACCCCCTCAGAGGTCGAGAATGATCACACCGCGCTGCCCTTCCTCGCTCTCCTCTCGGCGCTTCGGCTGGGGCGGCCCAGACGGCGAGATGGGGAGCTCGAGCTGGGGCTGCTCGTACTGCTTCCGCTCTTGTTCTTCGCGGCGGCGAATCTGTTCGATGATGAACGGAGGCAGCATCGATTCCTCCTCGGAAGCCCTACTGAAACACTTCTGACGTTGGCGAGAAGCCTCGAGGCGCGGTTTCCAGCTGCGGGGTTTCCAGCTGCGGGGTCCCGGTCTGGTAGATGGAAGCTAGCAATCCGGCCTACCTGGTCAAGTCTACGGCGCGAGCACGACCCATGCTCAGCCGGTGGTACGCTTTTAACAGTACGTATGGGGAAGGCGCTCGTGCACGACAATCGTGAGCCGCATCTCGCGGACCGGCGCAGCCCTTTCGTTCGCGTCATTTCGGCATGGTCGAGCTCGATCGGCTGCCGCACCCCGCGGCTGCTCGAAGTAGCGGTAATCCTCTCGTTTCTCCTGTTCGTGACGCGGGCCGACGCGACTCCCTTCGATCTGGCCGGGAGTGACTGGGAGGGCTGCGCGGAGCTTGTACGACTCGCGCGCGCAGAGCTCGGACCGACCCGCGTGGTCGTCACCTCGCAGATCGATTTTCACGAGCTGAAGCCCGACGACGGGCTGCTCCTCCTCTATCCGGAGAAGAATCTCGACGTCGACGAGCTCTCGAAGTTCATGCGGGCCGGCGGGCGGGTCGTGATGCTCGACGACTTCGGCCGCGGAGACTCGCTCCTCCGTCACTTCGGCATGGAGCGCGTCGCGAGCCCGCGACGACCGGCAGAGTTCCTCCGCAAGAACCCGCAGCTCGCCCTGGCAGAGCCGGCGAGCGCGCATCCCGTCGTGGCCGACGTGTCGCGTGTGGTGACGAACCACCCGACGGGGCTCTCCCATCCCGACCTCTCGCCCGTCCTCAAGATTCGTGGAAACGGTGAGGCAGACGTCGTCGTGGCCGTCGCGGGCGCGGTCGGTCAGGGGCGCCTCCTCGCCGTCGGCGACCCCTCGATCGTGATGAACTCGATGCTCCGGTACGGAGGCAACAAGGCGTTCGCGCGCGGGCTCGTCCGGTACACGGTCGATCACGACTCGTGGGGCAAGCGCGGAGGGCGCCTCTTCATCGCCTCCGGCAACTTCGAGCAGAAGGGCGTCTACGGCGACGAGGAGAGCACCTGGAGCGACTGGATGCGCGCGCTCCGCGACGCGCTCGAGGGCATCCGGCACGACGGCATCCCGAGCTGGCTGGCGTATGCGCTCGCGTGCGCGCTCGGCCTGGCGCTGGTCGTCTGGGTGGGCTCGCGTGCGGGTCGCCTCCACAAGCCCGTCACGCCCCGGTTCGTGCGGAAGACACCGGCGGTCGCGCAGGGCGGGGTCGCCGGCCATGCCGCCGTGATCGCAGCCCCGCAGACCTCCCGGGTCCTCGCGATCCTCGAGCTGAAGAGCGCCCTCGAGGAGCAGCTGACCGCGCTGCTCGGCCTGCCCAAGGTTCCTGGTCACACCGAGCTGATGAACCAGGTCTCGACCCGGGGTCTGCTCGATGCCGAAGGGGTGGTCGCGCTACGCAAGCTTCTGCTACGAATGTCGAGCGTCGAGACGATGATCGTATTCCAGCGCAGCGGAGGAATGGTGCAGCCGATCCGGGACAACGAGGTGGTGTCCATCGCCCGTACCGTGAAGCAGCTGCTCGATGCCGCGGAGGCCTCGGCGCACGCGCGGCCCTCACTCGCACCGCCGGCGAACGTCCCGGCCGGAGCCCCATGACGGTGCCCATTCAAGGCGGCGGCGGCGGTCACGAGATCGTGGCCGCGAAGGAGCGCATCGAGGAGCTTCGTCGCGAGGTCCAGAAGACGTACATCGGCTCGGCGCGCGCGCTCGAGATGATGATGGTCTCGCTGCTCGCCCGTGGCCACGTGCTCCTCGAAGGCGTCCCCGGCGTTGCGAAGACCACGCTGGTGAAGGCGTTCGCGACCGCCCTCGGCTGCTCGGCGCGACGCATCCAGTTCACTCCGGACCTGCTGCCCGCCGACATCACCGGCACCTACGTGCTCTCGCCGAAGGACGGCACGTTCAGCCTGCGCGCCGGGCCGATCTTCGCGAACGTCGTCCTCGCGGACGAGATCAACCGCGCCCCGGCGAAGACGCAGTCCGCGCTCCTCGAGGCGATGCAGGAGCGGCAGGTCACGATCGAGGGCGATCGCTTCGAGCTCCCTCTCCCCTTCCTCGTCCTCGCGACCCAGAACCCGATCGATCTCGAAGGCACCTACCCGCTCCCGGAGGCGCAGATCGATCGCTTCCTCGTGCGCGTCGTCATGGGCTACCCGAGCGCACGCGAGGAGGCGCTCATGCTGCGCACGCACGGCATCGACCCGCCCGCGCTCCGCGCCGTGCTGAACCCGACGGACGTCGCGGCGCTCCAGGCGATCACCGCGCGCATCCACGTCGACGACGACCTCCACGACTACGCCGTCTCGCTCACGACCTACACGCGCGCGCATCCGAAGGTCGCGCTCGGCGCGAGCCCCCGCGCGACGCTCGGCCTCATGTCCGCCGGCAAGGCTCACGCGGTGCTCGCGGGCCGCAACTACGTGGCCCCGGAGGACCTGCGCGCCGTGGCCGTCGCCGTGCTCGCGCACCGCCTCGTGCTCGTGGCCGACGTCGAGGGTGACGCCCGCGTTCGCGAGGCGATCATCGAAGAGGCGCTCTCGAAGGTCGGCTATCGGCGCGGCTTCCGAGCGGTCTGAGCCCGGGGCCCGCCACACATGCAGCTTCACCCCACGCGCGCGACGTTCCAGGTCGCCCTCGCAGGCGCAGCGATGGTCGCCGTCGGGGTCGCCGCGAAGGTCGCACCGGCCGTCGCCTTCGGTGGAGCGATGCTCCTCGCCGTCACGCTCGGGCGCGCGCTCGCGCTCTCGACGGTCACGCGCATCCGCGCCTCGGGCTTCGAGATGGTCTGGGCCACCACGCGGCGCGTGACCAAGGCAACTCGCGGTGACGTCATCATCCTCGAAGCCGAGCTGCGCAACCGCGGCTTCGACGACGCGCGCGGCGTGAATCTGCGCCCCGTGGCCTCGAGCATGCTCGAGGTGACGATCCACCCCGCGACGCTCGATCTCCCCGCAGCGTCCAAGGTTCGCTTCGAGATGCACGTTCGCCCGAAGCGCGTCGGGCGCTGGGGTGTCCACGGCATCGCGCTCGAGGTTCGCGGCACGCCGCTCGGCGGTGAAGGCCTCTACGAGGTGCCGCTGATGTTCGCGAACCCGCACGGCGTCGAGGTGCTTCCGAAGCCGCTCTTCGCGATCTTGCAGACGGCACGCGGTGGGCGCGCACGGCGCGTCGCCGAGGCCGGGCGCCCCGCGCCCCTCGCGGGCGAAGGCGAGCACCTGAAGGAGCTCCGCGAGCACGTCGCCGGCGACCCGTTCAAGCGCATCGCGTGGAAGGCGAGCGCACGGCGCGGACAGCTGCTCGTCCGCGAGATGGAGCGCGAGGAGCGCGACATCGCCTGGCTCGTCCTCGATGCGTCCGTCGAGCTCTGGGCAGGCGAGCACGGCTCGGCGCCTCTCGACGTCGCGATCGACGAGCTCGGCGGCGTGGCCGCGCGGCACATCGCCAAGGGCGATCGCGTCGGGCTGATCGTCTTCGCGTCGCGTGTTCGCACCTGGCTCCCGCCAGGCACGGGCCCCCTCCAGGCCTCGAAGATCACGGCGGCCCTCGCCAGCGCCGCGAGCATGGTCGACAGCGATCGCTGCGAGCTCGACGAGGCGGAGATCGCCGCGCGCGTCGCGGAGCACCTCCGGCCGCTCGACCCTCGCGCCCTCTCCGACGTGCCGCGAGGCAACCTCGAGGCCCTCTCGATCCGCGCCGAGGCCATGCGGTCGCGTGCGCCGTTCGCGCCGCGTCTGCCCCAGGCGCCGACGCCTCGCGAGCAGCGCTTCCGGCACTATCTCGCTTCGTTCGGCGTGGAGGTCCCTCCGCGCGTCGAGGGCGAGCGCGAGCGTGCCGACGGACAGCTGCGCGGCATCTTCGAGAAGCTCGCACGCGAGAAGAACCAGAAGAAGCGCCCGAGCATCGTGCACGTTTGGGCGCCGCCGCCGGGGCCCGAGAGCCACATGGAGGTCTCCGTGCGCAAGCTGAGGGCGCGACACGTCGAGCTCCGCTGGACGATGCCTTCGTTCGAGCCGGGCCTCACGTCCCACCCGAGCGGTCCCGCCACCGTCGAGGACGTCGTGCTCGAGGCGGTTCGCATCCGCGTGCGCGCCTCGCAGTCGCGTGCGGAGCGCGCGATGCGGTCGCTCGGCGTGCGCCCGAAGAGCATCGAGGTGCGCAGACACGGCGTTCGCACGGGATCCGAGGGACACGAATGACGACCGATGCGCGCGCCGTCCTCCGGCGCACGGGGCTGTCGCCGAAGAAGAGCTTCGGGCAGAACTTCCTCGTCTCGCAGCACACGGTCGATGCGATCGCCGCGGCGTGTATCCCGGACTCCGAGGTCGGTCGCGCCCGCGTGCTCGAGCTCGGCGCCGGCACGGGCGCGCTCACGCGAGCCCTCGCGGTGCGCGCGCGCTCGGTCGTGGCGGTGGAGCGCGACCGCGATCTCGTCCCGGTCCTGGCCGAGGAGCTGGCCGATCTGCCGCCGGGCCGCGTGCGCATCGTCGAGGGCGACGCCCAGGCCGTCGACCCGCGCGAGCTGCTCGGCGAGCCGGACGCCGACTCGCCGCGCGTCCTCTGCGGCAACCTCCCCTACCAGATCACCGGGCGCCTGCTCGAACGTGCCGTCGTCAACTCCGATGACGTCGAGCGCGTCGTGTTCATGGTCCAGCTCGAGGTCGCCGATCGCCTCGCCGCCGAGCCCGGCTCGAAGACCTACGGCGCGCTCACCGTCTTCGTGCGCGCTGCGTTTCGCTGCGCGAAGCTGTTCAACGTAGGCCCGGGGTCGTTCCATCCTCCGCCCGACGTGACGAGCGCGGTGATCCGTCTCGAACCGGAGCGACCGCGGCGCGCCCTCGAGACCGACACGTTCCGCGCCGTCGTGAAGGGCGCCTTCGGCACACGGCGAAAGACCCTGCGAAATGCGTGGAGGGGCGTCGCCCCGCTCGACGTCATCGCCGCAGCTGCGGCCGCGGCCGGCATCTCGCTCGACGCGCGAGGCGAGACACTGAGCGTCGACCAGTTCGCCGCGATGGCCGCCGCTCTCGACGCTCACGCTCGCGCTCAGTGACCTGAGCGGTTCCAGCGGGACCCAGTGTGGCGGGTCGGGGCGTTCGTCGCACGCGCGCCTATGAGGATTCCGCCCAGGTCGGGTGACGATCGCGAGGGCACGTCGACTGCACCTCGGTGCGAGACATGCGCACTCTCCGAGTCACGACGCTACTCTCGGTCCTCGCCGGCCTCGCGGCCGCGGCGGCCTGCGACTCGAGCGACTCCGGCGGCGGCGGCAAGGGTCCTTCGACCGCGCCGAGCCCTACAGGGCCGAGCGGCAGTGCCACGGCGACCCCCACCGGCCCTCAGCCCGCCCCGGGCAACAGCGGAGGGAGCAGCAGCGGAGCAACCACCGAGCCCGCGGAGACGCCTATCCCCTACGTGGCCTTCGACGTGAATCATGTCGTCTCCACCGGGCAGTCGAACTCCGTCGCGCACGAAGGCCGCCCCGTTCTGACCACGGCCCAGCCGTTCACCAACCTGAGCTTCGACGTCGGCGTGATGACCTCCGGCGTCTGCGAGCGCGAAGGGTGCCGCGACTACCAGAAGCCCTCGGGGTTCATCCCGCTCACCGAGGGCGACACGTTCTGGTACCCGGTCGAGACGATGTCGTCGGGGCTGGCGAACGAGGGGACGCTGCTCGCGAAGAACAAGTACGGAAAGGCCTCCCACGACGTCCTCGTGAGCCTCGCGGGGCGGAACGGGCTCACGTACTGGCGCCTGCGCAAGGGCGGGTGCAACTTCCTCGACCCGACCTACCTGAACTCGTTCGACGAGAGCATGAGACAGGTCGCCGACGCGAAGGCCATCGCGACGGCGAACGGCAAGTCGTACGTCGTGCGCGTGGTGACCGCGATCCACGGCGAGAGCGACGACTTCGCCTACGCCACGAACACGCAGGAGTTTCCGCTCGACGGCACCGACGGCTCGGCCCAGACGATCAAGAGCTACAAGGACGGCCTCCTCGAGTGGCAGCGCGACTTCGAGACCAACATCAAGACCGTGACGGGGCAGACGCAGCCCGTGCCCCTCTTCATCTCCCAGTTCTCGGGCTGGAACGACATCGCGACGAGCGCCGTCAGCCAGCTCCAGTACCAGGCGCACGTCGAGAGCAAGGGCAAGGTCGTCATCGTCACTCCGGGCTACGCGCTCGATTGGGCAGGAGACTGTCGCCACTACACGAACAACGGCGAGCGCCGGCTCGGCGAGTACTTCGGCAAGGCCTACGCGCGCACGGTCTTCGAGGGACGACGCTGGGAGCCGCTGCGCCCCATCAAGGTCACCCACGCAGGCGCCGCGATCACCGCGAAGTTCGTGGTCCCCGTACCGCCGCTCGTCCTCGACACGCAGCGCATCGTCGACCCTGGGAGCTATGGCTTCGAGGTGGTCGACGCGGCCGGGGCGAGGGTCACCATCGCCAGCGTCACGCTGGCCGGTCCCGACACCGTCACGATCGCGCTCGCCGGCGCGCCAGCAGGCGCCTTGCGCCTCCGCTACGCGTACACCGGCGTTCCTCACAGCTGCCCCGGCGTGAGCGCCGGGCCGCGAGGCAACCTGAGGGACTCCGACACGAGTCCCTCGCAGTACGGCTACGAGCTCTTCAACTGGGCCGTGCACTTCGACGTTCCCGTCGAGTGACGACTTAGCGTCTGTCCCTAATCTTCCGGCTGTCCGAGAGGGAGATCGGGCACGGGCACGGGCACGGGCACGGGCACGTGCGAGAGGGGGCGAGGCTGTCCGTCGCGCGGATCTCGTCGTTCTGTGGTGGGCGGAAATGGCTGTGTCGAGTAGAGCGGCGGATTCTGTCGCGGAGCCTCGCGCCGTGAGGTCGTAGCGTCGCTTGTCGGCCTTCGAGAGCTTGCCCGCTCCTTCGGCCAGATTCAGCACGATCGACGTCGAC